>JAESGY010000375.1_pt1 | contig 22125 bp, 16 predicted proteins | sample 9269841 | NCBI WGS metagenome assembly JAESGY01 (sample SAMN17022865, study PRJNA683097) | algae metagenome | isolation source: Spirirestis rafaelensis WJT71-NPBG6 and co-occurring heterotrophs from... | place: USA: Pinto Wells, Joshua Tree National Park, Colorado Desert, CA | collected 2006-08-15
GAAGGAGGCGCGCGTCACCGGCGAGGTCGCGCTGCGCAAGCGAGCGACCGAGCGGCAGGAGGTCGTGCGCGACACTGTCCGGCGCCAGGACGTGGATGTCGAGACCATCAAGGAGCAGAAGGTCGGCAAGAGTCCTCAAGCCTGACGCTCGCGCCGGGAGGGAAGCCACCGCTCTCTCCTGGTCCGCTTCAGGTAGAACGGATCGGTTGTCACGCCAGCGCGGCCTCTGTGCTGGCGTGACGTCGTTCTTGTGGAGCCTTTGAGAAGGTCCGGCAATCACGCTTTGTGGACACGATAGCGCCGCAGCAGGCTGGCGAGGTGTGTTTCAGCGCCGAAGTGGCATTCCATCCATTGGCAACTTCGTTTTCCGATCAGGATGATAGCGAAGGTTGGGACGGAGCCCCGCTTGGGAACCGATCCAAAGCCAACGTGCTGAACTGTATGCTGGATCTCGGCCGACAGGAGTACGTGCAAATCGCGTAACCCGCAACATGGGTAGGGCTCAGCGCGCCCGATCCGCCGACCCATGCAACACGCTGCCTCCCATCTGGCCCTACTCGGCTGTCGCACCCGAGACGCGCACGGCGGCCCCCCACTTCGTGGTCTCCGCGCGCCGAAAGGTTGCCAACTCGCCGGAGTTCATGAACAGCGGTGAGATGCCTAGCTGCGCTAGCCCATCCCGCCAGCTCGCATTGTCGGAGATACGCCTGATCTCGTCGGCAAGCCGCGCGATCACCGGTCGCGGGAGCCCAGCAGGACCGACCACGGCCCACCAGGCAACCATCTCATGGTCCGCAACGCCGGCCTCCCGCATAGTTGGTGTTACTGGCAAGGCCGGGCTGCGCACCGGAGCCGAGACCGCCAGAGCCCGCAGCCGTCCCGCCGCGATCTGGCCCAGCGGAGACTGTACCGGGTCGAACATCGCGGGGACATGGCCTGCCACCAGATCCTGCAGCGCGGGCGCGCTGCCGCGATAAGGCAGGTGCTGCAGCTTCGCGCCCGTCAGGGTGCGGAACACCTCGCCCGCCAGGTGCCCCGGCGTGCCCGGCCCAGCCGTGCCATATGGCACAGGGGCAGCTTGGGCCTGGGTCCAGGCGACGAACTCCACGACGGTCCGCACGGGTACCGTGGCATTGACCACCAGTGCTACCGGCGCGCCCGCGACCAGCGCGATGGGAGTGAAATCCCGCTCCGGATCGAAAGGCAGACTGCGGTAGAGTGATTGGTTCACCGCCAGCACGCCGACATTGGACAACAACAGGGTGTGGCCGTCCGGCGCGGCGCGGACTACTTGCTCGGCACCCAGGTTGCCGCCGGCGCCGCCACGATTGTCGACCACCACCGGCTGGCCCAGCACATCCGACAGGCGCTGGGCCAGCGGCCGCGCCACGAGGTCGGTGGGCCCACCAGCTGGAAAGGGCACCACCAGCCGGATGGGCCGTTCCGGTTGCCAGGCTGGCTGCGCCAGGGCTGCCCTGGACAGCGTGCTCAGCCCCGCCAACAGCCAGCGGCGGGGGATCATACCGCCCGGCGCAGCAGTTCGACGACCAGCCGGCCAGGATCGACCCGCACCCAATCACCGGTACGCAGCACCGTGCGCGGGTCGGGCGCCCAGCCTTCCGTTATTGGGATCCCGGCCAGCACCGCGCCCTGCACCATCACGGGGTTGGTCACGCCAAAGCAGAAGGCACGCGGCGCGATGCCCTTGGCCTGAATATCGTAGAAGGCCCAGCCAGCGGCGATGCCGCCCTTCGCGGTGGGGAAGAAGCAGATCCGGTCCTTGATCGACAGGCCTTCCAGCCGGTGGCCAGGCTTGGTGATCACCCCACTCCAGCGGTCGAGGTCGTAGCGTGGCGAGAAACCCTCGTCGGAGACGATCGCTTCTCCCTCCACCACCGAGCCGAAGCCCCGGGTCAGCCGGAGGAGAGCCGTCATGCCAAGCGCCCCGTGCAGGCGATCTCCACGCAGTCCGCGGTCCGGCGCAGGATGGTGCGGAAGCGGTGGGCGCCGATGATGTTGACGATTTTGGCGCTGTTGCTGATCATGTTCCTCCACCCTTCCCGCTCTCGCATCTGGCTCAGGTTCTGCAGGATGTAGAAGCAGACGCCCTCCAGCACGCAGACCCCGGCAGCCTCCAGCGGCGCGAGATAGCCGAGCTTGCGGGCGGCACTGAGTACCCCGATGGAGGAGGTCACGAACACGGCGGTGCCGGGTGCCACCCGCCGTCCCTCGAATAGCCGGCCAAGGTCACGCAGCTCGAACAAGGAGAGCTGCGGGCCGCTGAACACCACCAGCCGGGCATCGCCGTCGCCCAGGTCATAGCCGGCGTAGACCGCTTCGATGGTGGCATCGTCGACCACGAGCCGCTCCACATCTCTGGGCATGCTGCCGCCAAAGGCGGCCTCGAGTGTCGGCGCCTCCGGCGTTAGTCCGACGAAGTGGAACATGCCCATGGAACCGTAGGAAGCGAGCGCGGCGCCGAGTTGCTTCAGCTCGTCGGCCAGCGGCGTCCGGCGAAATCCGGTGAAGATCGGCAAGGCGTAGTAGCTCTGGTGTCCCTCACCGACGATCTTGCCGAGTGCGCCCCAGTCGGCGAGGTCGGCGAGCGTTGCGCCAGCTATGTCCACGATGAAGCTGCCGCGGCGGTGCTCGTCCAGGTGGAAGCCGTACTCCGGCGTGCGGCCGGTGATGGCGGCGGCCAGCGCGGCCGGGCCGCTCTCGAAGTTTGTGCGAGCCCCGAAAATGCTGTTGGCGTAAATGCAGGTGCCGGTATCACCCCAGGCCACCCGCTCCCCGAGATGCGGCTGGTACAGCGTCTGGTAGTTGATGCAGGTATCGGTGGTCATCACCGCCATGCCCTGCAGGGCCGCGATCACCTCTCGCTCCTTGGCACACTCGCCCGGATCCTGGCCGAGCCGGTCGGCCCAGGCGAAGTCAATGCAACGGGCGTTGGTGGTGAGAGGGATGCGGGCGAGGGCGCCGGCACGCTGCATGTCCTGCAGGAAGGCGAGGCCGGCATCCCCGAGAACCTCGATGTCGCCCATCATGTGCGCGTTGGTGATCGGCACCATGCGTGCCGCACCGAAGAATCGGCCGACCTTCACCTGGTAGGCCAGCGCCCGCTGCACCGCCGGCCCCTCGGCACCGTCCAGCATGGCCTGTTCCGTGGCGCTGAGCTGCATAGGCCGTCGCCCTCCCGTGTTTGCCCAGAAGGCTATCGCTGAACGTGGCCTGGGAACAGGCGCTGTTCGTGCATGGCCATACTGGAGTCACGGTCGCCGGTCAGCGGAGATCGGACCCAGAATGACTTCACCAAAAGGGCTTTCCTGCGCCAGCGTGACGGCCCCGTCGCGGCTGAGCTCGAGCCCGGCCAGGAGGGTGCTGGCCAGGGCGCTGCGCTGCCACAGAGCCGCCCCCTCCCCGGCCGGCGCGGGCGGCAGCAGCTGCTCCAGCGCGGCGCCCTCGGACAGGCTGGGCAGCAGGGCGCGGAGCCGCGCCAGCGCTTCCGGCGCCCGCCAGAGCCGCGGCGGGCGCGGCCGCCAGACCCGCTCCCGCACCGGCACCTCGAGCAGCCTGAGGCAGGCGCGCAGCAGCTCGGTGACGTCGGCCGCCGGCTCGGCCGCCGCGGCCGGCTCGGCCAGGCCGCGGGCAAAGACCTCCCGCCCCAGCTGCGGGCGCCGCTCCAGCCAGTCCGCCAGGCGCCGGGCCGCCTCCCGTTCTAGTAGCCGCCGGCGCAGGTCGGCGGCCTCCTGCTCGGCCGCGGCGCTCTCGGCCGGGCCGGCGGGCAGCAGCAGCCGGGCGCGCAGCGCCAGCAGCCAGGCGGCCATGACAAGCCACTCCGCCACCCGGGCGAGGGGCACGCGCCCGGCCCCGATCGCCGCCTCGACGGCGGCGGCGAACTGGGTGGCGAGAGCCGCCACCGAGATCCGCGCCAGGTCGACCTGCTGCGCCCGGGCGAGCTCGAGTAGCAGGTCGAGCGGGCCTTCCCACATATCGAAGCGCAGCACCGGCGCGCCGCTGTTGCCGACCGCCGCCCGCGGCGCCGCGGCCTCCTCCGCCTCAGGGGTCATCATAGAGCGGCGTCATCTCGAGCCGCAGGCCGGGCCAGCGGTCACGCAGCGCCAGGAGGGCGCGCCAAGGGGTCCAGTCCACCGCCCAGAAGCCGATCCAGAACAGCCCGGGATCCGGCGGCCGCGGCCGGCCGCGGCCCGGGACCGGCAGCTCCACCACGCCGCGCAGCGCCTGAGTGGTGCCCCAGCTCTCCCAGAGCCAGGCGCGGCTCTCCGGGTGGTCCGGCCCGAGCCGCAGCAGCCGCGCCGGCACCGGCAGCAGCCGGTGCAGGCAGAAGGCGCAGGCGCGGCTGGCGGCGGCCCGCTCGGCCACCAGCCGCTGGCGCGCCTCGGCGGCATCGCGCAACTGGCCGGCCAGGATGCGGCAGCCCTCCAGGCTGAGGCTGCGCCGCTGCGGCGCCGGCGGCGCCGCCAGCCGGTGGAACCAGTCCTCGGCGGCCAGGGGATCACCCCGGGCCCGGCCGCCGCGGCCCGGAAGGCCGCCAGATCAGCGTGGCCGCCGCGGACCCGCAGGTGGTGGTAGAGCCAGTCGGGATGCGGCAGGGCCATGACGCCGGCATCGGAGGCGGGGGGGCCCTCCTCCCCTGCCCTCGCCGCGCCAGCCGCGATCCCCGTCACAGCCCCAGTAGCCTGACCGGGCTCTCGGTTAGCAGCTTGGCCCGGCGGACATAGCCGCGCATGGTTTTCAGGTCGCGGTGGCGGGTATGCGCCATGATCTGCTCGTCGCGCGCCCCGGCCTGGTAGGCCTCGGTCACGAAGCCCGCCCGCAGCCCGTGCGCCGACAGCCGCTCGAGCGCGCCGACCGTGAGGCCGGCCGCCGCGGCCCGGCGCTTGAGGATGTGGCCGACCGCCTCCGGGGTCAGTGCCCGGCTCTCGATCGTGCCCCAGCGGTCGACCTTGCGGAAGACCGGGCCGAAGCGGCAGTCGCTGGCCTACTGCCAGGCCTCGAGCGCGCGCACCGGGCAGGTCTCGGGGCGGCGGCCGCGGGCGATGCCGATGGTGGCCCCCTCCCCCGCGGCGTCGCCCTTGCTGCGGGGGATCAGCAGGCGCAGGCCCTCGGCGGTGAAGCTGACGTGTTCGCGCTAGATGGCGACCAGCCCGCTCCGCCGCAGCGCCCCGGCGAAGCCGAGCAGCAAGAGGGCGCAGTCGCGGGTGCCGGCGAGGCCGCGGTCGCAGCCGGCGAGCAGGCGGCAGATCTCGGCGGTGGTCAGCGCCGCGGCCTGGCGGGCCGGGGTGCCGTGCCGGCGCAGGATGCCGCGCAGCGTGTGGCGGATCGCCGGATGGCCGGGGTTCCAGGGGTGGCCGGCCAGCGCGTGGGCCCCGCCGATGGCGGCGAGGCGGCGGCGGAGCGCGCTGCGGCCGTGCGTCGCGGCCGTGCGTCGCGGCCAGGAAGGCGAGGTAGGCGGCGATCGCCTCCGGCGCCGCCGGCAGGGCCTGGTGGCCGTGCTGGCGGCACCAGGCGGAGAAGTCGGCCCAGTCCGCCCGGTAGGCCCGCCGCGTCGCGGCCGAGAGGCTCTCGGCGGCGTAGCGGGCGGCTTCCGGCGCGGTGGAGAGCGGCGCCGGGGCGGCGCGGGCGGGCAGGCTGGACATGCCGGGATTCCAGCAGCTTGGCCGAATTCGGGCAAGCGGTACTCTCCTCCGATAATCCGGCATTATCAGAGGTAAGCAGCGGGGGGTGGGGGCGCCGTCCGCGCTTTGCCCGCGCCTCGCCACAGCTTACGCTCTCCCTCGGGAGGGTCACACTGGGAGGGCTGGCGTGGTGGGCGAGCGTCGCCGGCAGACGATACCCATGGCAGTGAATGAAGCAAGCTACTCATGGCTCATCGCTGCTGACGGGGCGGGTTCGTTCATGCGCACCACTCGGCCGAGCAGAACAGGGCGCGTGTCGTGGACGTAGCGGCATGGCTGCAAAGCCTCGGGCTCGGTCAATACGAGACCATGTTCCGCGACAATGACGTGGATGCCTCCGTGCTGGCCAACCTCACCGCGGATGACCTTCGGGAACTGGGCGTCGCCTCGCTCGGTCATCGTCGCAAGTTGCTCGCTGCCATCGCCACTCTTGGAGGAATCTATGCCGGGCCGTCAGCACTGCCGGCGGTAGCGGGCAATCCAGTCCGGGATCTACATCTTGATCGTGACACCGAGGACGCCGGCCTGCCCGGCGGTCCCATGGCCGGGGCGGAGCGCCGCCAGATCACCGTCATCTTCTGCGACCTAGCCGGCTCGACGGCGCTCTCGGTCCGGCTCGACCCGGAGGACCTGCGCACCGTGATCGGCGCCTACCACCGTGCCGTCGCGGTCGAGATTGAGCGGCGTGGGGGAACGGTCGCGAAGTACATGGGCGACGGCGTACTGGCGTACTTCGGCTGGCCCGCTGCCGGCGAGGATGATGCGGAGCGCGCTGTATGCGCGGGGCTCGCCGCGGCTGCGGCCGTCGACGCGCTCAGGCTGCCCGGGTTGGCGCAGCCGCTTGCGGCCCGCATCGGCATCGCCACGGGCGAGGTAGTCGTGGGCGATCTGCTCGGCGGGGGCATGGCGCAGGAGCGCGCAGCGATCGGCGAGACGCCAAATCTCGCGGCACGGCTGCAGGGGCTGGCGGAGCCTGGCGTGGTGCTTGCTTGCGGGACGACACGGCGCCTGACAGGAACGCTCTTCGCTTGGGACGCGCTTGCCCCAAGAACGCTCAAGGGGTTCGCAGGTCCAATCGTCGCCTTCCGTGTGCTCGGCGAAAGCGGAATCGAGAGCCGGTTCGAGGCCTTGCGTTCCGGCGTGACGGCGCCGATGATCGGGCGCGGGGAGGAACTGGACCTCCTGCTGCGGCGGTGGCACCAGGCCAGCGCGGGCGAGGGCCAAGTCGTCCTGCTGCGCGGCGAGGCCGGCATCGGCAAGTCTCGCCTGATCCAGGCCTTGCGGGAGGCGCTTGGCACTGCGCCCTGCGAGGAGCTGATCCTCTTTTGCTCGGCTCAGCACGCAGACAGCACGCTGCGCCCCGTGATAGCACGGCTGGAGCGCACGGCGGGGCTCGCGCCCAGTGACGCGCCGGAGACGCGACTAGCGAAGCTCGAGGCGTTGATGCTTCCGCTAGACCCGCCGGCGGAGGACGTGGCGCTGATTGCCGAACTACTCGCTGTGCCGACCCTCGGACGGTGGCCCGTTCTTGAATTCTCGCCACAACGCCGCCGCGAGCGCCTGCTGCTTGCGCTACAGCGCCGCGTCCGGTCACTCGCGGCATGCCGGCCTGTCCTGATGGTGGTGGAGGACACACACTGGCTGGACCCAACCACCCGTGAGCTGCTCGACCTGCTCGTCGCCGACATGCACGCGATCGGAGCGGTCCTGCTGGTCATGACACACCGACCAGAGTTCGATCTTGATGCTTGGGTGGGCTTGCACCACGTCAGCCTCGTGCAACTTAAGCGGCTCGCGCCGGCCGAGTACCGCGCGCTGCTGCAACGGGTGGCGGGCGGGCGGGCGCTGCCCCCCGAGGTAGAGGCCGAGGTCCTGGCGCGCACAGACGGCGTTCCGCTGTTTGTCGAGGAGGTCGGCCGCGCAGTGTTGGAGTCAGGCCTTCTGCGACAAGCGGCGGATCGCTGGGTGCTGGAGGGAGCGCTGCCGCCGCTGGCTGTGCCGAGCACTCTGCAAGCCTCGCTGGTGGCGCGGCTCGACCGGCTCGCCTCCGTCGCCTTTGTGCGCGAGGTGGCGCAGGCGGGTGCCGTGATCGGGCGGGAGTTCACTCACGACGTGTTGGCGACCGTAGCGGGCCTGCCGCCGGCGCAGCTGGACGAGGCGCTGGCGAAGCTGGAGGACGCGGGACTGCTCCAGCGCCGCGGCAGACCGCCGCAGGCGACCTACATCTTCAAGCACGCCCTAATCCAGGACGCCGCGTACGGGACCCTGCTACGCGAACGACGGTGGCTGCTGCACCGTCGCGCCGCCGAAGCCCTCGAGGAGCTGCGGCCCTGGATCGCCACCCAGCAGCCCGAACTTCTCGCGCGACACTGCCTCGGGGCGGGCCTCGATGACCGTGCTGCGTCGCTGTTGGAAGCCGCGGGCCGGCAAGCGCTGGCGCGGTCGTCACAGAGGGAGGCGGTCTCGCACCTCAGGAAGGTGGACGAGTTGGTCAGGAGACTTCCCGCGGACCAGGCCCGGCCCGAACGGAAGCTGAGGGTTCTCCTGGCTCTCGGCCAGGGGCTGTTCGGTGTGCAGGGTCCAACGACGGAAACGCTCGACACCTTCGAGGAAGCGTTGAAGCTCGCGCGTGCCACGGGGAGTGAGGAGGCGTCCTGTCACGCGTCTTACGGCATCCACTCGCAGTTGACGCTTGTCGGCGAGTTCCGGCGCGCACGGGATCTGGGGTTGGAGCTGGAAATGCTGTTTGACCGGCATGGCTGGCGCGAAGCCGCCATCTGCTCGGGTCGGATGCTCGGCACGACGTTGTACCACATGGGCGATCTCGCCGGCGCAGACGCGCGCCTTCGCCGGGCCATCGATGTCTTTGAAACCTCCGGCTCGCTCCCGCGGTCGACCGTCACCTATGCCCATCACCCCGGCCTTACCGCGCCTGCGGCACGCTCCGTCGTGCTCTGGGCCTTGGGGCAGCCCGAGCAGGCTGTCGGATCAGCGGCCAGGGCGATAGAGCAATGCCGGAACTACCCGGAAGCAAATTCCCTGGCCTACTGCCTCCAATGGGCTATGCACCTCCACCTCGCTCTTCGGGAGCACGAGCAGGTCCTTCGTCTCGCAAATGAGGCCATGCTCCTGGCGGAGGAGCGCGGGTCGGAATTCTGGAGGATCGGCGTCACCTGGGCGAAGGGGGCCGCGCTGATCCAAGCGGGGGAGGTCGCCGAGGGACGGGCCCTTCTCGGGTGCGGCCTGCGCGCCTTCATGGGACACGGAGGCCTGCAAAACGTCCCCTTCAAATATTGCATCGAGGCGGAGGGTTGCTCGGCAGCCGGCGACCTCGAAGGCTGGGAGGTGGCGCTCACCGCGGGCCGAGAGATCGCTTTGCGCACGGACCAGGTGATCTTCCTACCCGAGTTGCATCGCCTCACGGCGCTGCTCTTGTTGAGACGTGGTCGACACGGCGAAGCAGAGAAGGAGCTACGTCGCGGAATTGCCGTAGCCCGGTCATACGGAGCTCGCGCTTGGGAGCTGCGGGGCGCGACGAGCTTGGCCCGCCTGATCGGCGCCGGGGAAAGGCGCGCGAGCGCGGCCGAGGTGATGTCGCCGGTTGTGGCCGGCTTCACCGAAGGTTTGAGCTTTCGCGACTTAGCTGAGGCGTGCGTGCTGCTTGAGGAACTGGGTGGCACACGTCCTGGGCCGCCACCGGTCAGACCTGCAGATGATCAGGGCGGTCTCGGCATTGGGCAAAGCCCAAGCACTGGGTCGGCGGCCGGGTGAACCGCGCAGGGCAGCGGAAGAAGAGCACGGCGGCTGAGTTCAGCGCGCCTGCCGCGTGAAGGGTGACTTCGCCAACGGTGTCCGGTCAGTTCAGCTCGCTCCGTCGGCGGGCTATTCGAGGTTTTGCCCCTCTTACGCGCTGCAGTCCCAACCGGACCGCGGTGAGCTGTAAACGACAAGAAGGACCTGCCTCTTGCGCTTACCTTCCGCCGGGATCCGCAGCCTGGACATCTCACATTCACCCTGGACCGCTCAGTGGGGGCCGGTCACCTTTACGCGGCGGCTCGGTTCCTCCTGGAGTCGAGTGCAGCCAATGCTTCTGTAAGGTGCCGCTTCGCGCTCTCGATGGCGAGTTCGTCGGCAGCATCGATGTCAAGAAACAGCTCCAGCCCGGGTACGTGCTCTTGGATGACCATCGATCTGCCGGCGAGATCGCCTGCCCATCCTTCCACGACGTACGGCACGACGTCTCGACTGATGCCCTTTACACGGATAGGGCTCAGGGCCCGTGCCCGTATCTGCTCGCGGACCAAGGCATAGGTCTCGAAGCTTAGCACGATCTTCCCAGGCTCCGCGCTCGACTGCAGGCGCGCGGCGAGGTTCGCCTCCGCGCCGATGATGGTATAATCAAGGCGGTCGTCGCTACCGAAGTTGCCGACGTTGCAGTAGCCCGTGTTGATGCCCATGCGCACGCGGAAAGGATGCTCTATCCCACGCCGGCGCCAGGCCAGGTTCAGCCGCTCCAGACGAGCTTGCATCTCCATTGCCATGGCGAGGCAGGCACACGCATCACCCTCGACCCCCTTGGTGTCGGGATCGCCAAAGAAGACGAGCATCGCGTCGCCGACGAACTTATCCACAGTGCCGCAGTGACGATGTGCGATCGCCGCCATTTCCGTGAGATACTCGTTCAGCAGCGCTGTCAGCTCTTCCGGCTGCAGGCGTTCAGTGGTGGCCGTGAAGTCCGCGATGTCCGAGAAGAAGACCGTGAGTTTCTTGCGCTCCGTGGCCACGTGCGCTTCCTTCTGACCGGCGAAGATGCTCCTGTGGATCTGGGCCGGCAGGTACTTCGAGAGCTTGGCGGAGACGGAGGTTAGAAAGCCGTTCGCCGTTTCAAGCTCTTGGTTTATGGCCTTGATCAGGTTGGCCTGCCGCCGTTGCAGGGCGATGAGGGTGGAGCCGGCTGCCGCTGCAAGGGCCATGTACGCGAGGAGGTACTTGAAGGCGAAGATGTTTGCCCCGAGCGACTGCCGAACCGTGATCTCCTGGATACCGCGGACGTCGCCGACCTTCCAGTCCGCCTTCGGGCTGTCGGGGTGGCTGTTGTGGCACCCGACGCACACCGATCCCATCATCACGGGCGTGGCGATGCGCACCTGCCGGTCGAAGATCGAGCCGGCGCTGGCGATGATCGGCTGCTCGGGAGTCTTGCGCAAGATCTGGATCGCGTCCCGTTCGAACGTATCCAGGTTGTGGGGCGCTCGGCTCCGGAACGGCAGATCGGACACGAAGCGATATGTCACCGCGGCCTCACGCTCGCTGATGAGTTTGCCCAATTCCATCGAAAGCGTTGCCGGGATGGGGATGCCGCCGGGCGTGCTTTTGTAGGTGTGCGTCACGGTCACGGCCGTGTTGATGCCTTGGACCCGCGCCACGACGTCCTTGGCGTAGAAGTCGCGCATCACGTCGACGATGCGTCCGGTTTCGTTCGCTTGTAGGCGAAGGATGCGCTCCGACAGGCTACGCAAGTCGAGCCACATCGCGACCGGCAGCATCAGCAGCCCTCCGACGACCGCTATCGCCAGAAGGGGGGTGATCCTTTTCTGGTAATTAGCCGCTTGCTGGACGAGAGCAGACGTCACCTCTGCCTCCTGGTCCGAAAACCTGTTGCAGGGGGCTCGGTCCGGTTCACGCCAGCGCCGATCGCCGCGGATGCGGGGATGAATGAGCGCATGACACGCAATCCGTTAGCGTTCCGCACGCTGTTGCATTCCTGAACGAAGGCGGCCTGCTGGAGAGCAAGAGGCACGCGCCCAATAGCCTGAACGGAAGATAGCCGCCGCGGTGGACCTGCTGTCTATGCTGCCTCGCACATGCTGGTCGAGGTGGCGTGTAGCTGGGGGAGAGACCACAGCTGGCTCGATGCCAGAACTCTCGGTACGCCTCCTCGACATTCCGGCTGCTCCCTCGCAGGTTTTGCAGTTACCACACTGGCCAACCCAACCGTGCTCGCCCTGCAGGCCCAGTGACCGCGAAGATGTGCGAATTGACCACCAGCAAAAGAGGCAAGCTGAATGGTCAGGCTCGACCTCCGAATACCTTAATAGCTTGGCTCCAGAAGTTGGTCTTCCAGCTGTGGCGGATCCCGTTGCGCGGCCCCGATATCCTCCTCTGATTAGCACACTCCGCACCGCCAGAACCGGCGCTTTGCTACTGTCTCTCGCGGCGATACTGACGGCATGGTCAGCCATCCTCAATGCTTAAAAACCTTCAGGTTCTGTTGCAGCCCGACCCCGCGTGGTCCTTGAACAGCTCGGCGCGGCGGACACATCGCGCAGGGCGTCCGTAGACTTGTGCCGCGGCACCTTCATTAGCTTAACGATTGAGGCCCCAGCCTCGGCGCCGCTGGTCAGGAAGCCCGCCCGTAGGCTTGTGCCCGGCGAACTCTCCCGGGCGGAAGCCCGCGGGCTCAGCGTAGTGCTTCACCACCAACGCGACGGCCTCCGCGGTCAGCGCGTCGGTGCCGATGCGGCGGAAGACCGGCCCACGCTCGATGCCGGCCGCATTCAGCAGGCGCGCACGGCTTCCACGGGCCGCAGCTGGGCTGCCGTGCGGGACGGCGATCTTCTGGCCCAGGCTGTCCGGGGTTGGCGTCAGGTCCTCGACCGCAGGGTGACGCGCACCGCCTCGACCGCCAGGAGGGCGGCGACCGCCTCCCGCGCGGCGGGCAGTGATGGGGCGCCCCGTGCCGCGCACCAGGTGGCGAAGCGCCCGAAGTCGGTGCGATAGGCCCGTCGGGTCGCGGCCGCCTTCTCCGCCCGCCCGGGCGAAGACAGCTGCCGCTATGGCCTCGCGCGCCACCACCTTGACCGCGACGGCCGGCAGTCCAGCGGGGCCGGCCAGAGCCGGAACAGGGTCGGTGGCAGGCGCGCGGCTCGGGTCGTCGGGGGGTATCGTCACGCCTCCCGATTACTCGTGAGAAGCCGGGATTATCAGAGGGGAGAAGGCCGGGCCAGCTTGACCGAAGTCGTGTGGCGCTGCCGAGTTGCGGGTGGAGAACCTCCATGCCGGACTCGGTCCTCAAGCGAACCAGCAGGCTCATCGCCCTCGTCCTGCGGCACAAGCCGGAGGTGGCAGGCCTCACGCTCGATCCCGCGGGCTGGGTACAGGTCGGGGCGCAGCAGGGCCACAGCGTGGTGGTGGATCTGGGACTGCAGGCTGCGCCGCCGCCACCCAAGCTCTATCACGGCACAATTCCAGGTGCGCTCGACGCCATCCTTGCCGAGGGGCTGAGCAAGATGCAGCGGCATCACCTACACCTGTCGCCTGATGTCGAGACCGCCACCAAGGTCGGCGCCCGTCGCGGCAAGCCCGTGGTTCTGGAGGTGGATGCGGCGGCGATGGCGGCCGACGGCCATGTCTTCTTCCGCAGCGCCAATGGGGTGTGGCTCACCGACGCGGTGCCGCTCCACTACCTGCGGCGACATCGGTAGAGTGGCCTTGCCGAAAGCTTGTAAGCCAAACGGCGCCACAGGGCCGCCAAGCTCATCGAGAGGGCAGAGGAGGGACATGCCGGACACGGGAAACAGGACGAGCGGCTGCTCGCCATCCGTCTACGCTACTGCATCAACACCCATCTCGACGCGCAGGGCCTCACCGCGCCGCCCGACATGGCGCGGGCGGTCGGCCTGCCAGCAGTTGAAGCGGTCCGGTTGCTGACCCGCCGGCAGTGGTGCGAGGCCCGTCGGACCCTTCCAGAGTGTGCGCATCACTACAAAGCAGATGCCGCGGAATATGTTAGCTTTGCTCCCCCATCTCCGTGGCGGATGCCACGTGACGCCCACGCAGGCGGGGCATGCAACTGCGAGCAAGGGTTTGTCAGCACATGGCCATTCGTTTCGGCGGTCCACCCGCTGACTTCCTGATCGGATCGGCGGCTTCCGACACCCTGCTCGGCCTCGGCGGCGATGACTCCCTCTTCGGGCTCGGGGGCGACGACCTCATGCTCGGCGGCACAGGCGACGACCTCCTGGAAGGCGATTCGGTCCCCCCTAACGTCCTGCTCGCGGTGCCCGTGGGAGCGCCGGGTGACGACACTCTCCTTGGCGGCACGGGGCGCGATACGCTGAGTGGCGGTGGAGGCGCCGACCTTCTCGATGGCGGCGCGGGCAACGATGTCCTGAATGGCGGCTTCAGCCTCGGCGACACGGACACGCTGATCGGCGGCGCGGGGAGTGACAACATGGCCGGCGGCGGCGGCACGGATCTGTTCCGGTTTTCGGAGGGCGACCTGCCAGCTACGCAGTCGAACCCCGACAGGATCTCCGACTTCCAGACCGCAGCCATCATCAACATCATCCCCGACCACGACTTCATCAAGTTCGACACCGCCAGCAACAGTGGCTCCCTGACCGAAGTGGGACGAGAGGGCGCCACCAGGACCTACCTGGTCGAGGACGGCGGCGGGAGGGACCTCGGATACCTGGCGGTCACTACGGTGGCCGGCCTGCCGCTAGTCGAGAAGGCCGACTACAGCTTCGTCTGACGCGGGGCGCCACCCCTGCGCGGATCGCCCAGCCGGAGGCTTCGGGCGGGTCCGCGCGGTGACGCCCTTGAATGTCGGGGCGCTCGTCTTGCCGTCCAAGGCCAGCTCCGACCGCCGGCACCGCAGCCTGAAGCAGTGGTCTCGGGTGGCGGCGCTGACCACTGCCGAGATCCTGCAGCTCGTCCACACCTGTGATATGGGATCCGGTTGATCACTGCGACAATGGTCACGCCCCATAGAGGCGGCCGATCCGCCTTGCTGAGAATCTGTACGCGAATAAATTGGCTGACCTTTCAGCGCCTTAGCGTCAGGCTGTCATGAAATCATTGCGGTTCGGATGTTCGTGGTGAACCAGCGGCGCTCAAAATGCCGGCGCAAGACATCGGTCCAACATGGAGAGACTGGGCCGACGCCACTTTCTGTGCCGGCCTCGGTACGAAAAGCCGGGTTATTTCGCGTACAGATTCTGAGCCGATCAGCCGGATCCGGTATGACCCGAGTTTCGCAGGCCTATGCGTGCCTGTCCGGCCCGCACCGCTTCTTTCGTAGCTGACCTGCGCGGAGGGTGGCGACCTTAACGCAAGGCGGGGCGCTGCCCCCGACTTCGCAGGGGGCACCGCCCCTTCACAGTCACCGGTGCATTCCTGCATTTGCAGGGGGGAGCGCCGTCGCTGCTTGCCGGCATCATCGAGGGTGCATCCCTGCGTGTGCAGGGAAGCCGCTTCGGTGGGTCATCCAGGCGTGGCGCATGTAGGCGCATCCCTGCTCGCGCAGGGGAACCCCCGTCTCCTCCGCCGCGCCGATCGGCCGCCACGGCGCATCTCTGCTCGTGCAGGGGAGCCGCATCGTGGAAGGCGACGGGCTCCTGGCGTACGCTGGCCGGCTGGAGTGGAGTGATCACAAGCTTTGACGCTCAGGGCAAACCACGCCCATCGACTACCGATGATGGCGCTCGGCTTCGGGCCGACGCATGCGGCCAAACCGCATGACAACGCCCGACGGCAGCCTCGACGCACGGCCGGCAGGTACTTCACACTCTATCAAACGGAGTTTTCACTTCGCCATCTTCGGGCGGAGCACCCGGAGGTTCTCGCCGCTGGAGACCTGCCAAAATTGCCCTACGGATGGCGCCAGAGCCTCGTGTAAGCTGGCTAGACCACCGTTCGACGGCCCGTGACAGCCTGCTGCGCGACATAACTGCAGGACGCGAGAGCACGGGAGGTCGAGCTTGGTGCGGCCGAACATTTGCCTCCATGGCACTCGGGCTCTCCTTGCCTTGGAACGCCCTCGCGCAGCGTCAGGATGGCTTGGCGGAGCGGATGGACACAGCGGTACGTGATATCGTTCCAGTCCTCGCCGTGGCAGCAGAGGAGAGGGATAGCTTCGGCCTGGGGGTGGAACGCTGATTTCCTACCCAGAAGGCGAACCGCTGCGTAGGGTGTCCCTGGCACAGTTGAGGACAACTTCGCCGGATGACCTTTCATACGGGATCCGGTTGATCAGCGTGACTGTGGCCACGGCACCTACGGGCCGCTGATCCGTCCTGCTGAGCCGATCAGCCGGAGCCAGTATCACCTCCTTAATCCTGAGGACGGCTTCACCTCCGCCGTCATCAAGGACAGCAAGCGTTTCGTCGGACGACATCAGGTGATCGAGGACGGCCTGTCCGCCCTGAGCGCCTCGCGGGGCCTGATCGCCGTCTATGGCAAGCGCGGCGTAGGTAAGTCTTCGCTGCTGCGGCAGATTCAGGCAATGGCGCTTGGTGACTTCAGCCTGCCGCAGAAGGCGGGGCTATACGGGCTCGTGCCGTCCCATCCCCGCCGCTACTACACCGTCTACTCCCAGTGCGATGCGCTGATCAGCAACGCACAGGAGCTGATCCTGCGTCTGTGCAACGACACCGATCCGGAGGATGGGCTATTGCGCCTGGTGCCGGACAAAGGCAAGGAGCTGGTTGAGTTCTCGCGCAGCGCCGATGCTAGCATGGGGCTCGACCTGAAGCTGCTGCAGTGGGGCGTGAAGGGGACCGATCTGGAGAGGTATGGCTACCGGGTCGCGGGTGATCCGGTGCAGACTTTCCGCAACTTCGTCACCGCCATCGTTTCCCACAACAATGGCTTCTGGCAGAAGCGGGATTCAGTGCTGATCCTGCTGGATGAGTTTGACCAGATCAAGGACAAGACCGGGCTCGGCTCGCTCATCAAGTCGCTGACCAGCCCAACCGTCAAGTTCGGCATCTGCGGCATTGGTAGCGACCTTAGTGCCCTGATCTCCGACCACGCCTCAGTAGGCCGCCTGATCCAGCAGGGCTCACTTCATGTGCAGACCATGGAGCCACAGGAGGTGGCCGAGATTTTCTCAACCGCGCAGGCTCTGTTCAAGGGGCGCGTCACCTTCAATTCCGCTCTGGTTCAGCAGGTTGCCAATCTCTGCGAGGGTTATCCCTATTTCGCACAGCTGATCGGCAAGGCCTGCGTCGAGGAGGGCAACCGCCGCGGCACGAACGACATCGACATGTCGATTCTGGACAGCGTGGTTGACAAGATTCGCAGCGGAAAGGCGTTCCCCGGTCTGGAGCGTGACTATAGCCGCGCTATTGGCCACTCCCAGGACCGGGCGTGGCTGCTGGCGCTGCTGGCAGAGCAGGATGAGAACGAGAGCATCTTCGACGCGAGCGGCAATTCTGTGCGGCTGAAGGAGATCCGCGGCATTGCGAAGGACCTCAACGTCGACCATCTCGACCAGAACCTGCCGCGTCTGATCGACCCGGACTATGGACCGGTGCTGGTCAAAGATCGTGACCGTTCCGGCGTCTATGAGTTTGTGGATCCAGTGTTTCGCGCCTATGTGCGGCTGCGCCGCATTGGAAATGGCTGAACCTTGCCGCTCGGCACTGCAGTAGCGCAGGCGGATGGCTTGCAGCCGCTCCGCCTAATGCGCTCGCTTCGTGGTGTCCCGCATGCGCTCCCTCCTGCCCGGCTGCCCCCTAGTGGTGGCCGGCCCTGCCTCCTGGTGGCCCCCTCTTACTTCCCATAACCATGGATGCGGCTGATGAGCTGCGTGCTCCAGACCGGATCGAGGTTAGCGACATTGGCGTGTGGCACGAAGCGCAGCACGCGTGCCGCTGTGGTCGTGGTCGTCTGCGCGACAGCGGGGCGCGGCAGGGTGGCAGCACCCACGAGGGGTAGGGCGACGCGTCGGCCAAGTGACGGGGTGGGATGGTCCATGGCGTCCTCCCGCCGCAGCGTCGGCCCGCCCCTTTCTGGCGGCCAGTTGGGCCACGGTGGGCGATAGTGCGCCCCCGAGGGCCCGCTCTGCAACGGCGCCGGTGTCAGCGGAGCGCATTGAGCAGTGCCCTCGCCTCTTTGAGGACGGGGGTCTCGAGGCCTTCGGAGAACCAGTCGAAGACCGGCGCGAGCAGGTCGCGCGCCTTCCCCTGCTCGCCGTGCTCCGCCCAGAGCCGAGCGAGCGAAGTGGCGGCGCGGAGTTCCCAATGCCGCGCGCCCTGCTCGCGGGCGACAGCGAGCGCCCGGTGGTAACTGGCCTCGGCCTCCGCGGCGCGTCCGGACGCGAGCGCAAGGACCGCCTCGCCCCGAAGCCGGTGCAGTTCCGCTTCGTACCAGCCCACCCCGAACCCGTCCTGCCGTGCGAGCGCCTCATCGATCAGGCCCAGCGCCTCGGCCGGCTCCCCTGCCTGGGTGAGTGCACCAGCAAGAAGGCCGAGGACGTAGGGTACCAGCAGCTGCTTGCCCCGGTCGTGCTCGATGGCCAGGAACCGGCGCATCCGCGCGATACCCTCCGCCATAGCTCCCTTCCCCGCCTCCCCAGCGGCGAGCGCCCAGCCGTGGAACATCTCCGCGGTTGCTGACCAGTTCGAAAAGCCATGCTCGGCGGTCAGCGGCACCATCGCGCTAGTCCGCTCCCGGACCGCCCACGACTCACCGCGGATTTGGTGCAGCCAGCAGCTCAGGTGGAGGGCATGGCTGAGGCTGTAGGCGTGACCCAGCTCATACGCGGCTGACAGGCCCTCGCGGCTGCGCGCCAGGGCGCAGTCCGGGTATCCTTGCAGCTGCTGGACCAAAGGCATGAAGTTGAGGCACGCCACGCGGAGGTCCGACGCCGACAGGAACACTGCAGACGCGCGGTCCGCGCCCTCGTAGAGGGCCAGCGCCCGCTTGTATTCCGCCTGGGCTTGGCTCGGCCGTCCCCGGAACAGGAAGCCGGTGCCCATGCAGCGGTGGCCTGCAGCCTGTGCCGCGGTGTCCCCGAGGCGCTCGGCCTTGTCCAGCATCTCCATTGCGACGACTAGGGCCGCGTCCACGCCGATCGCATGCAGGCGGAAGTTGAAGAGGCCCGCAAGCGCCGCGAGGAGCGGCGGAGACTCCATTTGGCCCTCGCACAGCTTCCACGCCCGCCCGTAAGCCTTGCCCACCTCCGGGACCGCAGGTCCCTTGCTAAGCACGAACGCGGCCCCTAGCGCGACCTGCAGGTCGAACTCTGTGCGGTCGCGGCCCGAGCCTGCGGGCTGGCCGGCCAGCAGGTCCAGTGCCTTTGTGTAGTGGGCGACGGCCTCGGCCGCGGCCGAGCGCGCCACGGCTCGCCGCCCCGCTGCTTGCCGGTAGGCGATTGCCTGATCCAGAAGGCCGGCTCCGGTGTAGTGATGGGCCAGCAGCTCGGGCTGCTGCTCCGCCAGATCCGGAAAGCGCTCCTCCAGGACGGTGGCCGCACGCGCATGCAGCTCGCGCCGCCGCCCGCGCAGCAGAGTGGCGTGTGCGGCGTCCTGAATGAGTGCGTGCTTGAAAGCGTAGACCGCATCTGGCGGCGCGCCTCGGCGGTGCAGTAGCCCGGCCCCCTCCAGTTTCGCCAGCGCTTCGCGCAGTGTTGGCTCGGGCACCGCCGCCACTGCCGCGAGCAGGCCATACGCGAACTCTCGCCCCAGCACCGCGCCGACCTGCGCCACCTCCCGCACCGAGGAAAGGCGGTCGAGCCGCGCCACCAGAGAGGCTTGCAGCGTGTCCGGCACAGCGAGCGGTGGCAGCGGCCCTGCTACCACCCAGTGCTCCGCTTCCTCGCGCAGCAGCCCGCCCTCGAGCACCGCCTTAGCCATCTCCTCCACAAATAGCGGCACGCCGTCCGTCCGCATCAGAACCTCTGCCTCTACCTCAGCCGGCAGCGCCTTACCAACGACCTGGTGTAGCAGCTCCAAGTGCTCCGCCGGCGCGAGACGGTTCAGCTGGAGCGGAGTGACGTGGGGCGTCCCGATCCAAGCGCCTGCGTCAAACTCCGGGCGGTGCGTCACCACCAGCAACAGCGCCATGCGAGGCACCTCGGCCACCAGCAGGTCGAGCAACTCGCGTGTGCTCGGGTCTATCCAGTGCGCGTCCTCCACCACAAGCAGCACCGGGCGGCGCGCCGCGAGCGAGCGCACGCGGCGGAGCAGGGCTTGCAGGAGTCGTTGGCGCCGGCGCTGCGGAGCCAAGTCCAGAACCGGCCAGCGCCCAACGGTCGGCACCGACAGCAGCTCGGCGAGGAGCGTCACATCCTCTGGCGGCGGGTCGAGAGGGAGGAGCAGCACCTCGAGCTTCGCCAATCGCGCCTCTGGCCGGTCGCCCGGCGAGAGACCCGCCGCGCGCTCCAGCCGCGCGGCAACAGGGCGCAGTGCGCTGTCGGTGTGCTGTGGTGAACAGTCGAGTACCAGCTCATCGTGATCGTCGCCAACGGTCGCCTCCCGCAGGGCGGCGGCCAGGCGCGACTTGCCAATACCGGCCTCGCCGCGCAGCAGCACGACCTGCCCGTCGCCCGCCCGCGCCCGGCGCCAGCGGCGGAGCAGCAGCTCCAGCTCCTCCTCCCGCCCGATGAGCGGCGTGGCGTGCCCGGTGCGCAGCGCCTCGAAGCGGCTCTCGACCCCGCTCTCGCCGAGTGCCTGCCAGGCGCGCACCGGCCCGGGCACGCCCTTTAGTGCCACCCCACCGAGGTCGGCCCAGGCGAACAGCGCACCGGCGAGCCGTCGGGTGGCGTCGTCCAGCACCACGGCGCCGGGCTCTGCGACCGCCTGCAGCCGGGCAGCGAGGTTCGGCGTCTCGCCCACTACACCCCGCTCGCGCGCGTCTCCCTCGCCCAGCACCTCGCCCACCACCACCGGCCCCGTGGCGAGGCCGACGCGTGCTGCCAGGCGTCCTCCTTCCGGCGCTTCCAACCGCGACACCGCTTGTGTCGCGGCAAGCCCTGCGCGCATGGCACGTTCGGCATCATCCTCGTGCGCTTCGGGCCAGCCGAAATAGGCGAGTACACCATCGCCGAGGAGCTTCGCCACGTAGCCACCTTGCCGGCGCACAGCGTCGCTGACCACACGGTGATAGGCGTTAATCATCACCCCAAAGTCTTCGGGGTCGAGCCGGGCGGAGAGCGCCGTGGATCCCACTAGGTCACAGAATAGCACTGTGAGCTGCCGGCGCTCGGCGGCCGGCGGGTCGGACGTGATCGCCTGCCTGGTTGGCGGGGCGGCGGGAAGGGCGTTGGCGCGCAACGTGGCAAGCGCTACGAGCAGCTTGCGACGGTGGCCGAGAGAAGCAACGCCCATCTCCCGCAAATCCTCAGCTGTGAGGTCCGCGAGCACTGAGGCGTCTACGTCGTTGTCGCGGAACACCGCCTCGTATTGTCCGAGGCCAAGGCCGTGCAGCCAGGCGCCCACGTCCATCACGAAGCGCGTCGCCCTGTGAGGCCGGTCACGGCAGCGGTCAGGGGATCACACCCGAGGGGGCGCGACAGCGGGCCGTCTTCCAGGTGCATGCCGGCCGGCCCGGGACAGGTCGACGTGTCCGTCGGTGGCCGGCGTCGCTCGCCCACCATGCGCCTTTCCTCCCGTGGCACGCGTCATCGGGACGGCGCTTGCCGCGTCATGGATGCCACAGAGGTTAGCCCCGGTGTGTCATCGCCGCCAAGCGTGCGGGCCACCCGTCGGGACCGGGGTGGCGCTGCCCTTGCATAGGCGGGAGCGCACTATGCCGGAGTGCCAGAAGATGCCGGTAGTGCCCCGAACAGCAGGGTGTCACCAACGCGAGCACATGGCCGATGCCCGCAGTATGAGGTGGTTGAGGGAGTGGCGCGCGGTCGCGACCGTTACGATAAAGTGGCCGCGCGTTCCTCGTCGTCCTCTGCATTGCAGCAATCATGGACTGGCTCAAGGTCGCCGAGATCTGGCAACCTTAGCTTGTGAAAGCGGGATTATCGGAGGTCAGACAGGCCGGATTTCCCGCCAGCACGGGCACAGCGGTATCGTGAAACGGGAGCCGGAAGGGGTCGCCAGGGGATGCTGCGCAGGCCGGGGCCAGGTGGCTCCCTCCCGCCATCGGCCGTGATTTGCCCCGCGGCCGGGACCTCGGCGATGCTCTCCCGGCCCGGTCGCCAGGTGCCGCGTGCCAGTGCCCGACGGGGCCATTGCCACGGCACAAGAGGGATGGGCATCCCAGGCGGAGGCATCGCTTGGTAAGAATCTGTACGCAAATAAAATCCCTGACTTTTCAGCCTCTTAGTGTCGGGCCGCCATGAGATCATTGCGGTTCGAATGTTCGTAGTGAACCAGCGGCGCTCAAAATTCCGGCGCAAGACATCGGTCCAACATGGAGAGACTGGGCCGACGCCACTTTCTGTGCCGGCTTCGCTACGAAAAGCCGGGTTATTTCGCGTACAGATTCTAAGGCATCGGGGCCGCTCGGGACACCGGGCGGCCCATTGCTTTTCGGGCTACCTGCCGCCAACCCACTTCACAAGCCACCCGATCCCGGCAGCATGGACGAAGCCATGCAGGCGGTAACAAGCGCCGAGGAGGTCTCGCGACCTGACAGCTAGGCCGGTGCCTTCCCAGCCACGCGCGGCACCGCGTCCCCTCCC
>JAESGY010000376.1_pt1 | contig 22105 bp, 24 predicted proteins | sample 9269841 | NCBI WGS metagenome assembly JAESGY01 (sample SAMN17022865, study PRJNA683097) | algae metagenome | isolation source: Spirirestis rafaelensis WJT71-NPBG6 and co-occurring heterotrophs from... | place: USA: Pinto Wells, Joshua Tree National Park, Colorado Desert, CA | collected 2006-08-15
TGGTTATGTCCGGTAATTTAAATTACCGGACATAACCAGTTCATGTGTGCATAACCAGTTCATGTGTGCATAACCAGTTCATGTGTGCATAACCAGTTCATGTGTGCATAACCAGTTCATGTGTGCATAACCAGTTTGTCGTCGCCGAGTTTTCGTCTCAGAATTCCAGTTTTAAAATTGCCTCGACCATCTCGCATCTAGTTATATGATGCGAGTGTAACGGGATGGGTGCATCCCCGCAGTGGGTGTCACCGACAAACGAGGCGACCGACGATTGATTAACTAGTTCATATATGCGTAACTAGTTATGATGTGTATAACCAGTTTGGTTTGTCGTCGCCGAGTTTTCGTCTCAGAATTCCAGTTTTAAAATTGCCTCGACCATCTCGCATCTAGTTATATGATGCGAGTGTAACGGGATGGGTGCATCCCCGCAGGGGTGTCACCAACAACCGAGGCGACCGTCGCCAAACTTAAGCTTTCAAAAAATCATAAGCGCTCAACTTTGTCAAGGGGTTTTTCAAAATAGGGTCGGAAGCGCAAGTTCCGGAGGTGCGACCGCCGCCAAGTCGCTCTAACTTTCTCATAACACCCACCCCTCTCAGAATCGCCTTGGCATTTTGCATAAGCGGAATACACCTGAGTAGCCATTGGCCTGGCTTGTTGAGGCTGCTAGGCGGTGCTAATGCAATGTTAGGGTGTGGCGATGGTTTGGCTTTGCATTGTGGATGTGGGGTATGAGTGTTACATCGCGTTAGCGACGGCTAGAATCGGCTATGGCGCGTCTTAGGCGCGTGGTTGGGTGTTTGTACGTTTTGACCCCGTAGGGCGGTGTCACCGACTAAGCAGGCAACTGCCTGATTTATGAGGTTGTTTGGAGGTGGTCGTCTACGTACAAAATCGCGTTGTTTTTTTGGTCTGAAAAAAATCGTCGTTTCCTCCCCCCTATTAGCTTTTCGTGAAGCTACAAACCGCATGGTTGGAGGATTCCTTTCCCTGGCAAATCGACCTTTTTTAAAAAAAAGTGCCATTTGCCAGGGGCAATAAGAGACCCTTATTGAGAATAAACAACTAAATATTTGAGAATAATTATTAACAACGATTTTCATAATTTATACAGTGTACGTAGATACACCATTAAAAACCCTCACATCCAGGGTGGGGTGCAAGGGTTCGTTTAGCGGTCGCTGTAGTGGGCGTGGGCGTGGGCGGTGTGGGCTATAGAGAGGTGCTAACTGAACAACATGCGATTGTAGGTAGGTTTTGCGCCTGCTATCACACTAGCTATCGCGCTAATCCTGGGGTAATGTCGCTCGTTTAATCGCACATCTCTTAAATCAAAATTTCTCAAATCGTATTCTAAACCAGGTATTAACACTTCTGTCACACCAAGATGTTTGATATTTGCTTGTACTAGAAAAAGCATATGTTCTGCACCTAAATTGATAGTTTCCCATCCACTTGTTACAATTCCTTGTTTATTTTTAATGGAATTTTTATTAACCAGTGATGATGCGATGTCATTACCTAAAAAATGTTGAATATCATATAGTTCAGTGAATTTTATAATTTCACATTCACTAATATCAGCATTGATGTTGCTATTTACATATTCTGCTACAAAATCCCATCTACGCATATCAGAAAAAACTTTTATTACCACAATGGCTATACCATCGATGCTTGCGAACAGTCCCATCACGTAAGTGCCGCTATTAGCTTCGTCTAATTCACCGCTTTTTGTATAATAATTTCCCGCGTATACTTCCATTAAATTACTCGGAAACTACCAAAAGTAAAACCGACTCTTTCTTGATTAAAAGGACTTACAAACAGCGCAAAAGCTGTACTCATTACACAATCATCGTGCTTACCTTGTGGCGCTTCTAACTTCTTACCGTCTTTTCTAAAAGATAGCAGTTCCTCAATTAACGCTGAATTAGCAGGATAATTGATAGCTTCTTTCTCAAGTGCCAACAATAAATTAGAAACCATCGCAGGCTTACTGTCTCCAGTGGTTCGGACGCTCTCAAAAGCAATATCAGGATGTTGTCTACTTAATTGCTCTAAATACACCTGTCCTACCCCTCCAGTAACCTCAATAGCCACTTTAGTAGGCTTGTAGCGCTCGATAATTTCACTTATTTGATATTGATGATAATCACTGGTTTGTTGTCGTTTGCGGTATAAATACACTAAGGAATATTTACCAGGTTTCAACTTGAAAACAGTAAATACAGTGTAATCAGCCCCAAATGTGGAACAATCTAAACCACAATAATAATCAGCTTTTTCATCATAAGTTGATTCATATTCACCAACTGCATTTAATCGAACTAACGCCGCGTTGAAAACATTCTCAACACTTTCCTCAAAGTTTAAATCATACTCTTGCTTAATCGTTTCCCAATCAAGCTTTTGTTTTTCGTGTACATCTTCCAAAAAGTTTGGATTGTCACCATATAGCGGGTGTTCTTTCCAGTGAATAACTACTTTTCCCCATCCACCGCTATCTATCCAATATTGAAAAGGTTGTTCTATTCCCTCTGAGATTTTTTTACAAATTAACTCAATATCTTTCTCATCATTATTACTACTCAACAAATCCCAGTAAAAATTAGTTTTTCGATTAGGAGTACTGACAATAAATACCCGTGCTTTATCGCCTAACATTTGCTGTGCAGGTGCTACGGCATCATAGATAAATTTGGCATCTTCCACAAAAGCAAATTCATCAAAGAAGCAATCTACTACTGATTCAATACCCCTCGCTGAATCAGGGTTACTGTTTTTAAATAGTATTCTTCCTCTGCCTTCTATCTCAATATCGCCTAGATTTTCGGTCGTTGTTTTCAATCCCAAACTGTTAATCATGCGTTTCATACGACGAGCTAAAAGTCCGGTATCTACTTGGGTTTTAGAAAATACTACTCCTAAGTAACCGGGGTTGAGGCAGGCACGCCAGAGCATGAAACAGGTGATAGTTTCACTAATTCCTAATTGTCTAGACTTGGCGACCACTACAGAGCGCTCTAGCATCAAATTGACGAGGTTTATCTGATAATTATAAGGGTTGAATTTAACGATATTACCAGCACTTCGTACTGATACCATTTGGGCGAAATCTTCCCATTTATCAGGTATAGATAAATCAAGCTTACCTTGCTTGCTAGCTCGTTCTTTGACACGTTTTTCAATGTGTTGTATCTTCGTTTTTGTCAGCATCTAATAGCGCCTCAACCGCTTCTAATCTTTCTTCTAGTAAATCGTCTTTAACTTTTGATGCATTAGTAAGCAATACTTGAATAGCAGTGACTTTGACTCGACTCGGTACATCTGAGTCTGAAATAATCGACTTTAATGTTCTGGCAGCATCGCGGCTGCCAGAGACTAATTCAGCAATACAAGCATCGTAGGTTTTTCTAATAGCTTGCTTAAGTAACTTGTCAAATTTTGGATTTTTTCTCCATCGGTCTAAGGTGCGAATTGTGATTCCCGAAATATTGGCTACTTCATGTTTATCGTAGCCAGCAGCAAGCAAACAAAGCGCTTGATTTTGAGTAGGTGTTAACTCTTCCACGTCTAAAACTGTCTCAAAAGGTCTAGTTAAATCGATTTTAAACTGCCAGAGTATAGGTTAACTTACACTGTCGTATTTACCTAACTTTCTTTAGCGCTACCCCATCAAGTAATTCTGTGTTTATCAGTTCAAGAATTTGATAGATTTTATCAGTTCCGTGCTTTTTGTTGTAGTAGGTTTCTACTTTGGTAGGGTCTTTTTTGTTTTCCATTTCATACTTGGAGTGGTGCGAGATAATTTCATCGGCATGTGATTTAATCCATTCGCCAACTACCAACCCATTGACACCTGATAGCGCTCTTAACGCAAGGTTGGTAACGGCTAGCCTATCGCCGTCTCCAGTTGCTATTGTGTCGTTGTAATTGGTTATAGCTCGAAACGAACGGGATATTTTTTCCTCAGCGCTTCCTTTGGCTCGGTTGCTAGTGCCATCTGGATTAGTCCACAAATCAGTATTACTCACGCCTTCCCAGTCAATATCCTCTTTAGGTTGGATAGGTTGAGATTTGGTAGCAGTGGGCTTGATTGCTTGGGCTGCCTCCAGTGCTTCGATACGTGCTATTAGTGGAGCGATAATTTCTTGGATATCCGCTGTAGGGTTAGATTCTGACATGGTAAGTTTCTCCTGTAGTTGTTGGTTGTTGGCTTTTAATTGAGCAATTTCAGCATGTAGAGCGCGGACACCTTCAGACCGATTGAGATGTGATTCAATAAGCTTTTCTATAACCTCGGCTTGAGTGCTAGCTTCTAACTCTTGCTTGAGGTCGTTAATAGTGTCACGGATTTCGTGAGTAATTCCGACTCTTATAGTTTTCTCAATGTCGGGTGCTGATGGGTAAGGGACGGGTTTTGTAACGTAGTAATCTGCGTACCCCAAACTGGTAACGACGTTGTGTAAGTCCTTATCGGTGGGAGTTTCTGAGGTGTCCACATGTCCTAAAAACCGTCCGTAAAAGAGCATTTTAGAGCCTACACTGCCTTCGCAATCTCTCTCAGTCAATAACGCTGCACAAGCTGCCCGTAAAGCTTTGCAGTCGTTTTGGTCAGAGTCTGCACGAAAACTGAGTATAGGTGTTTGAGTGTCGCGACCACCAAAGTATTCTTGTACGACCCGACGCAATGAGTTACCCCGACGGCTTTCTATTGCTGCGTTTTGAGCAGCTACATCCGTAGAAAATTCACTTGCTATTTCTTTTAGTAAGGCTTTGGTGCTACCTTCTTTGCGTAGTCGGTTTAGCTGTTTGATTATGTGGCTAGCGGGGAACAGTGTAGAGATTGTGAATTCGACAGTGCGACCGCGTTTTTTACCTTGACCTTTGAAGTTTACTTTGTAAGGCTCATCAGCGACCGCAGTAAACACGGCACGAGCTAAAATTTCGTGGGGACGGCGACCTGTGGCAGCAATTAGTCCAACGGATAATTCGTGCGGGTCGTCGCTCTCTAGCAGTTTTCCAGTCACTTCTGTATATGGTTCCGGGTCTACCTCCTGACCACCTTCTAGTCGGGTTGTTACTCGGTCGGTTTCGTTACGTGTTGCCCAATCTTGAGCCTTTAATCCACATTGAGTTAGGACGTAATGCTTTAGTTGATAGCTTTTGATGTTGCCGTGTTCATCGTGTTTAGGGATTGATTCAGCGTTTTTACCTTGTTCCAATGGCAGCGCGTTAAATAGCTTGTAGAACCCAGCCGAGCTTAATTTAGTTCCTAAAGTATTGATACTTAGTTTGCTGTCAGCTATCCAGTTATTAAATGATTCGCAGTGGGGTGCTAATTCTTCAAAAGATTGTAAGTCTTTGGTGTTTTGATATAGTTGCAATACTCGGTCTTTAAGTGCGTTGCTCATCTCGTTCGTTATTGGGTGACTTCTTCATATTCTCTAACTAGTTAGTTGTTTGTCAATAATCTAGTTGTATAACTCGATGCAAATAACTGGATATTGTATAGACTTTTTTCTATGCTTTCGGCTGTTGCTTGGATTTGATATAGATGTCGTCTTAAGCATATTTCCCGACATATTGAGACTCCAAAACCCGCTTTGACACGGGCTTGTAGTGGTTGATGGTGCTATAACGGGTGTTTCCACACTATGTAGATTGCTTTATACTCAAAGACAAGAAAACCCGCCAGTGACGACGGGTAAATTATTTACCGGGTGCTAAGTGGTAAGTCATAATTAAAGAATCTTAACTGTTAAGTCGAGCCTGGGGAAAGTTTCAGAACCTACCCCAGGTTTTTGATTAGATAGGGTTCTCAATACTCACTCTTATTTTGGTATTAGATACTATTCCTCTTGCAGAAAATTTAATCAATGTTTCTTCGTAGGAAATTATTGAGGGATATACCCAAGTGCAATTGATTTCTAAAGTCTTTAAGTAGTTGATAATATCATCAGTCGCTTGATTAGAAAAATAACGACTTTGTGCTGTTATTAACCAGTTTTCGACATAACCATCGTCTGTGTAAATTTTAAAGGGTAGTAATATTAAGATGTTTACTGCTTTCATTGATGTGCGAAAAGTGATGTAATCAAATTGATACTGCAACATTTTAAAAATCCTTTGCAGGTTGATAAGACTAGTAAAATGTTATAACTGGGCACTATCTTGATTTAACCGATTTTTCGATTTTTATCTGATTTGTTGCTTTAGTAGGTTCTGGCTGAAAACTTTGCCCAATCATCATTCCCACACCTAGCAGCGCTATCAGTCCACCTGCGATTGCTTTGACTGGTAGCTATGTGCGCGACCTCTTAACTTGCAACCGCGACCAAAACTTGCTCATCGCTGACTTCTAGGTATTTTTGCAACTGCTCTAAGTTCCTATGCCCGGATATATCTTGAATCACCCTCAACGGGATACCTGCATTACTCATCTGGGTTAGCGCGGTACGCCTAAAGCTATGTGTCGATACGCCAATTATTCCCACTTGTTTACATGCAGATCGTAGTATCTGACTTAAAAAGTACCCTTGAGGGTAATGTCAACATCAAAGCTTATATCGCTATTACAGTTAAAACCTTTCTAATGGCAAAGTTGAACAACGAAGTAAGCCGCCCAGAATTCCTACGGCTTCAAAAGGAACAATCAATACATCAATTCCTTGCTCTAAAAAAAAATTATTTACTCGTGTAAAGCTACTACAAGAAATCAATCTATTTTTATCAATTGATAGTATGTTGGGAACCATTTGATACATCTCCTCTGCTGTTATATAGATGATTCGTTCAGCAAAAATATCGAGAATATCTGTTGGAATTGATTTAAATCCATTTTGATAAAGAACTGCACTTTGTTCTCCAATAGGTTGAAAAGCACAATCTAGATGCAGAATGTTAGTAGGCGATTTGTTGGTATTACTTTTTAATTCAAGAGGTACAATGATCTTATCTGGCAACAAATCTTGCAGAAAATAAACAGCCTCTCTGTTAGTTCGTCTGCTCAAACCAACAAAGACAATATCGCCGTACTGCACTACATCACCACCCTCAATCGCAACCTCTTTAGGTGAGTAAACTAATTTATCGGGATCGATCATGCTCAAAATATGAGAAATACCATTCATCTCTGGCATACGTACTTCTTCAAAGAGATTACATACAATAAAAAAATTGTCTACAACAAATCCTAAATCTCTGACAAAAATCTGATTGACATTTTTTATATTTTTTGGCTTTAAAATACTTACGTTATTTGAAACTAAAATTCGCTCAAGCTCAAGTAATTGGGATACTAATTTCTGCTCGGATGGATAAATATTGTCTCTAATAGCAGCAGCAGCTTTTGGATTTATTCCTCTGGCTGAACCTAAATCTGTTGCTATGCCAAGTATGACTTTCGTAAGTTTTGAAGTTTCATCCTTTACATTTAATCTAAGTAGATGTAATTCGTCTTGCTGTTTTTTTCTCATTGACCATAACTAAAAGTAATTTTTCAATTAAGCTGATAAGACATTGAATGTTAAAAACCTAACTCCCAACATCTACCACTGTAGATAAATTTAAGTTACTTAACCCACATAACACTAAGACGCTGTTTGTAAAGTATTATGAAGTGGTCAAAATAGATTTTGCAAGACGTTTCAACATTAAAGGAATCATGACTGTATAAGTTATAGAAGATAACGTAACTGCCCCAAAGCTTAAGAGATTATTTATAAAGTAAATCTTTAGGAAACAAGACGACGTAAGTAAGTCGGCGGGGAAATTTATAACTATGTAACGAAAAGTTAAAGTTGAGGATAAGAGTTAAATTTCATACGTTGCGTACTGTGTTTTCCTCTTTTTCCCCTCGCTTTAACCCCATTCATTACGAAGCGACCCTAATGCAACAAAATGGCATTTGATTATGGACTGTCTTAATACCCACCAGTCTGAATCTTTGGTTCGTCTTGTTACAGAAAAAGAAGGACTAGAAATCGACTATAAGGTTTTGGAATGCTAATAAAGTTTTTAGTCAGAATCGACTAATCAGGCATAAATCGAAAAAACAGTCAAGTACAAACGATAATTTTTTACCCATTATTACTAAGGGAAATTACTTGAGAAATAATTGAAATTTGTTGGAAGATCTTAAAAAAATATTCAGTAATACTACTGTGATAATAAAAATCATTATATGTAAACTTTAAAACTAACAAAATACAAATGATTCATATTTTTCTAAACAACTATTCCAATGAAGAATTAACTCATTACCTAGTACAGCACGGCGTAAGTAAAATATCCATAGTATGAGATACTAAGCACAAGCATTAAATAGCACTAAAAGCAGAAAGAAGGAATGAAGAGGTGGCACAATTAGCTCCAAAATCCTTAAGCCTAAGTGAGTGCGAGCGCTTAGAACTAGAAAAGTTGCTTAATCGCCATAGCACACCGCAACAAATTGCACTTCGAGCAAAAATTATCTTGCTGGCAGAGGAAGGAAAAAATAACCGTGAGATTGGACGGGAATTGAACATCAGCAGGGTGATGGCTCGGAGATGGCGAGATCGATGGTTGGAGTTAGGGACTTCCAAAAAATATCGCCTACCTCCCCAGCCTCCCCGCACCGAACATCAGAAATTCTCTACACCTTCCCTGCAAGCCTTGGCAAGATGCCTTTGTTCTGTCGCCTGTGTGCCAATACTGCTCGGTTAAGGGAAAATAGATGATGGAATAAATCATAATTTGTTCGCGTGTGTTGTACGAGAACAAAACAGCTAAAAAGGTTGCTTGTACCTGAAGCCGCTCTCGAAAAATTTAATTGTCAATTGCTGAGAATATTTTTAACCTGTTGAACTAGAAATTGAGGATGAGTAATTTATTTGTTGTATCGGACAAGTTGATGTGTTCAACTTGCCTTTCTGAAAATTTGAAAGGATAGTAGTTGTCGAGGAGTACCATTATTTCTATGACATCGTTTTTTACTCGGAAACTTTGAGCGAGTTTTCTTGACGACTCTGGGATTACTTCTGTGCTGTGGTGGTGGAATTTTTAAATCTTTTATTTCCGAAATTAACCAACTAAAAAATACATTGATATCTGGGAAGATTTCTACTGCAATCTGGAACAAAGGATAGCACGTCTCACCACTCTAAGGCTGCGAGTAAAGCTGAGACGTAATGGAGACAATCCTACTTTTTCAGCACTTTGAAACATTAAACAACGTATACAATAATGTCCCAGTAACCAGCCATAAATTTCTTGGACTACTTCACGAGGATTTTTAGAGCGGATAGGAGTTTTCCGACCATTGAGATGAACTTTTAATTCATCCAAAGTATTCTCCGCTTCCCAGCGCTAGTGATACTCAGTCGCTAGAAGTAAAGCTGGAAAAATCGCAATATCCATCAAATCGGTAATCAGACGATAAACTTTTTCTATCCCATTCTCTTCAACAACATATTCAATTACACGGATTGGGATTCGGGTTGCACCTTTCTTTTTAGACTGACCATCCGGTGCAATCCATGACTTATAAGAACCATCATCAAAAGTTTGAACTACCTCGAATTTAACGTGGGCTGGTACACGTCCAAGAATATGGCATTTTTGTTTAATTGCGGCATTAACCATCTTGAATGAATGTAGTCCCCTATCCCACATCAGCAACATCCCATCACTAACACTTCGTAATAATTTTAAAGCTCCTTTTCTTTCACCAATTCGATAAGGACTAATGAATGCATCGGTAATTAAATGAGTACCCGCTTCTACCAAAAAAACTAACCTGGCTTTCGGGAATGCCGGATATGTCCCAGGGCGAGAACCAGGATAACCAAATACTCTGGCATTTTCTTGAGTCTCAGGAATATCAAAAACTGTCGCATCTATAGCCATTATTCTCAATCCTCCCAAAAAAGCACCTGGCGTAAAAACTGTTGCTAATGGGGGAGCAACCATCTCAAACAAACGTGTCATTACAGATGCTCCGGTTCGTTGCCGTGCTTCGGTAATTGATGAAGAAGTTGGTGTTTTAAAACGTATTAATTCCGGTATGCGTAAACTGGCGAAACCATGAATCAGATTTTTGAACACCGATACAATAGAGTCCGATGACCAAAAACTCATGGCTATTAGCAAAACCACAACTACATGAGTCGGAAGTATTCGTTGTCGTTGCCCAACAGAAGAAGTACTGATAATTGCGTTCGTTATGGTTTGAGATGGAATTACTTCATCCATTGCTAGAAGTAATTGACTTGGGGTAATGTAAGGCTGTTGAACCTCAAAGTTAACAAGTGACATTAACAAGACGGTACTTACGTTTAATTTTAGCTGTAAAATAATATAAGCTAAAATTGGTCTTGTTCGCGTATATCATACGCGAACAGTGCAACCCCCTCCCTAATCACCATACGCACTTTCAATGCCAGATGGTTGACTCTGACATTATTTCTAGAGCCGAACTCCTACAACAAGCCATTGCGACTTTACAAATCTCTATTCAACAAATTCAGGCTTCAGGGGAAGTAGCACCACCTGGTTGTTGTGTTTTGCGTTACCAAGCACGCGGGAGAAAGCAAGCTTATTGGTACTATAAATTACACGCTACCAAACCAATTTTTTCCACAACTCAACCCAACAAATTGAGTAAATATAAGCATTTGGGTAAGGCAGGAAGCCCTGATCATATTAATGCTGTCCTCTCCGTGGCTAGAAGAACCCAAATCGATCACTTAAGTTCGTGCATCGACTCTCTTCGTCAAAATTGGGTGGACTTGTACGATAGCCTCAAAGAGAAAAAGTAAGTCTCATTATTTTGTTCGCGCAAATCATCCGCGAACACTTTTTTCTTTGTTTTACCCTCTATTTCTCCTTAACCGAGCAGTATTGGGCTGTGTGCTTGCTTGTCTTTGACTGCTCACTGCGTTCGCCTCAGGCGGTCATCGCTTCGCTCGACCGCCACAATCCCGGCTTAATAGTAATCCCTAAATTTCACGTCCACCCCCCTGGCTATTCTTATAAATACGGGGAGGGGTGGACGCAAAAAAGAAGTATTTATACTCAATAGATTCCTAAGATTTACGTCCACCCCCCTGGCTATTCTTATAAATAAGGGGGGGGTGGACGCAAGGTTGACCTTTAAATCGCCTGCACTCTCGCAGTACCAATGAAAAAGCACCCCCGCTAAATAACAAGGGTGAATCATGGATGTTCGGCAGCGCCGCGCGGGAAAATTCAACGGGAAATTCGGGAAGCGCGATCGGGCGAAAGGGAGAAGAGGGGGAGGGATGCTACTCTTACGCAAAAGTATGTTTTTAAAAATTTTTTACATCGTGTCTTATTTTGCACGTATCCCCATATAACCCTATTAATGCCGTTTTCAAATTAAGTTATGTTAACTTGAGCGAAAAACTTTAGCTTCAGTAAGAAGTCTAATTAATGGTATTGCAGCCAATACCGTCGGTACACTATTTAACATATCTATTAAAACTATGCCTTTCTGGTTACACTCGACACTAATGGTAGTAAGTTATTTTGTAGGAGCCATCTTTGGTGTAAGCAGTAGTATTTTTGTAGTTATATTTTCTAGGTATTGGATAGAAAATGTATTAAAAATATCGCCTGGGTCTCTCTGTTCGTTCGCTGAAGCAATTATATATTTTTCCTCCTTCATCATAGGGAGTGCGATACCACTATATATTTTTACAAAATTTATTCCTACTAGGTGTCCCATATGCAAATCCCGGAATGTTGTTTGTAATTTAAATTCACCTGGGAAGAATTCTCGAATAACATATCATTGCAAATTTTGTGGACATTTAGAGGAAACACCCTTGTCTCTAAACGGTTAGTTAATTTTTAGCAAAGAGGAAAATAAATCTCGTCTATGTTGAAACCCGTAATTTTTCCTCATCAGGATCAATATGATTTTTCACCCATAGGCGATCGCCAAACTTCCGAAATTTTTTTAGGTAGCTGTTTAGGCGTGGCTTTAAATTTCTTTAAAATAGGGTAAAATTCAAAAATTTTTATCCGGCGTGCGATCGCACATCAGAACAAGGCAAGGCATAATCTTCTAAATTAAGTACTTTTACTGAAGAAGAAACAAGACATGATATTGTTGATTCAGTACTTTCCTAAGGAATCAGAAAATGGTGCTACGTTCACATAGCTTATGGCTCCTTCCGGTAGTGCTGACAATTATCAGTTTCAGTTCCAATACCGCAAAGGCAAATGCACAAACTAGTTATACATTTAATGCCAGCTATGACGCAGTAGGTAGGAGTAATTTTGATCCGTCAAACCCCACAGCACCAGAACAAGTCATTTTCTCTGGCTCAAGTACTAATGCCCCCTATGGCTTGAGCGAGTTTAATGCCCTGATTTATAGCCAGTTTGACCAAACTACAGGCTTGTTCACCGTTAACTCAAATCCAAGAGGAATCGGCTTACAGGACGTATCAGAAGGTTACATCATACTAGGAGGAACTAACAATAACCAGTTATTTGGAACGTATAGCGGTAGTGGGAGAGTTGATTTTCAAAACAACACAACGATTGAATCCGGTACTTTTACTATCACTGGTGGAGAAGGCGTATTTACACGAGCTACTGGTATATTAAGCGCTGACGCTTTCAACATACTTCCTACTGAAGGTCAAGATCCAAGTACTTTCATAAGTCAACGTTCATTTAATGGTTCCTTGCAAACACCCCAAGCAGTTCCCGAATCAAGAGGCGTAACGGCACTAGTTGGTATAGGTGTGGGAGCAAGTTTCTTGCTATATCAGCGCCGCCATAAAATTGCTGCATAAAATTTGACCCCTTGCGGGCAGCAGGGCTGTTTCATTCCCAAAGTTTAACCTTGTTTCAACCCAGAAAGGATGCGATCGCGCATAACTTTAAGGTCTGGGTAGTGTTATAAATTTGTTGCTTTTCGTCTAAAAAGCTTATGTATTGCTTTCCAGGAGCCTTAACCCCAAATCTAGAATACTACCTGAATTTACAGCTTGTAAACTTGTCTCCACGTATGAAAAATTATTACCTGTTTTCAGAGATGTACTAATTAAAATCATCATAACTAGTTAAAAAATCATAACTAGATAATAATTCCAGCTTGAAAATTGTCTCGGTTATTCGCTCTTTGGGCGGGATGACTGCTCACTGCGTTTGCCTTCTCCCCGGACACTAGTGATGATTTGGGTAACTGGTTATAGAAATATCATAATCGGTTATATATGCATAGTAACTGGTTATTTAGTCGTTTTAAATTAATTTAACCAGTCCAGAGTGGCTAGTTTTTCCTTTGCGATTGCTGTAACTTTCTGCAATGTTCAGGTTTTTTGGAAAAATCCGTCGTCGATAGCTAACGCGGTGAGGGGTGTCACTGATAACAGGAGGCGAACGCCAATTTTATTCATAAGGCAAACCTTGGCGATCACTCCAAGATTGCGAGATTTTACTTATATGTCATCGTTGGACATTGGGCATCGGTCGTTGGTCATCAATCGTTAGTCGTTGGGCATCGATCATCAGCCCCCGATGAATCACCAGGGGCTTTCTTGTTAACGCTCACCTATTAAATCAAACAATGTCAGTAGATGACTATTACTCCTACAACACACTCATGGAGATTGAAGAGAAAATGAAAAAATAGCAGATTTTAAATAACAGTCTTTTCTTGTTGCTTAGAAACAGGCATTAAAAACAGTTTGGGGAATAAAAGCCCAGAACGATTTTTGTAGTCATCAAACTCAGAGTAACGAGATAAAGAAGAGTCTTTCTTAAACATATTTGGAATAAACAGTGTGCTGATAAAACCTCCGAGAATCAAGAATGGGAGCCAGTGTTGAGTCAGCATAGCAAAGGCACTATAAATAAATATTTCTCCTAGATAATTGGTGTTGCGACAACGAGCAAAGAATCCTTCTGTTATTAGTCCCTTTTGATATTTAAGGGTATAGTACTTCTGGGCATCGCTAGCAAAGTGTAGAAACACACCAAAGATGTTCAAGGAAATAACTACTGCCACTAGGGGTAGTGGTGGTACTGTGCCACTACTAATCAGAATAAAGGGTGCTATCCAATAAAAGTTCACCAGAATAAAGATGAAAATGCCCTGTGGAATAGAAACTTGTTGCTCCCATTGTTTGTCTGGGAATATGCGGTCTTTTAGTAGCCACAGAAAACCATAAGTACCGTGAAGTGCTAAATACACCCAGGGGCCTAGAGTGAAGTTCTGGTAAACAAACATAAGTCCCAGTATAAAAAAGAATGTTAGTCCTTTGCTGAGATTGATGGCATACTTGGCTTTCATGATCTGAATATTCTTCTCTATTGATTTTTATGTCTTTATTCTCAATTATTCCAAATTTTTTTGCTCAATACCCATAAGGCACAAGCTAAGAAAAAAGATACGAAAGTACCATCCATCCCCATAACTACTAGCTAGTTTTTATCCCTTGTTTCTGCTCGTTCTCCAATTCCGGGAAGTATCGACGGGCGTTTAGCAGGGCTGTTTCATTCCCTAAAAAATGTAAAATGACAAGCATCGAGGGGATGAAAATTATGGGTGCAAATCTGATTGAACAACTGCGACAAGTCAAAGATTTTCGTGTTAAAGATGGGCAAAGACATCCGCTATGGTTGGTGCTGCTGTTCGTCATAATGGGAACAATGAGCGGGTATGTAGGATACCGTGCATGGGGAGACTTTGTAAAACGGCATCGCCGCATATTAATTGAGATGTTTGGGGTACAAAAGCATGGTGTACCTTCTTACTCAACAATACGACGCATATTGATGGGCGTCGATTTTGATACGTTTGCTGCAACGTTCAATCAGTGGGCGAAAAACTATGTTCATTTAGAAACATCAGATTGGTGTGGAATCGATGGTAAAAGTATCAAAGGAACCGTGCAAGACTACAAAAGTGAGTATCAAAATTTTGTGAGTGTTGTCTCAGTATTTTCAGAGAAAAAAGGACTTGTTTTCAGTCTCTCCAAGCTAGAAAATAAGGAAGGTAGTGAAATTAAAACAGTTCAAAATTTGATTGCGGCACTGGATATCGAAGGTGTTGTCTTCAGCTTAGATGCTCTACATTATCAAAAAAAACTTGCCAGTTAATTATCGATGGTGGGAATGACTACGCGATCGCTCTCAAAGCGAACCAGCGAAACTTATATCGCCAGGTTCAACATAATACAACTCATGCCAAACCAACGAGTCAATATATCACAACTGAACGAACAAGGAACCGCGTTACAACGCGTAGTGTACAAGTTTTCAACGATTTAACGGGCATCAGTACCGAATGGGTTGGTTTGAAGTCGTTAATTAAAGTTGAAAGAATAGGTACTCGTGCAGGCAAATCATATCATCAGGTTGCTTACTACATCAGCAGTCTGCTGAGTTCGGCAGTTGATTTCGCTCACGGTATTCGTGGACATTGGGCAATTGAAAATCGTCTTCATTGGGTCAAGGATGTAATTTTTGATGAAGACAACTCAACCATACGTATGGGTAATGCTCCTGCAAACCTGTCAGTAATGCGAACAATTACAATCAATATTCTGCGCCGAAATGGTTATTCTTCCATAACTTCTGCCCACAGATTTCTCGCTAACGATATTGACAAAATACTTACCCTTGTGGAATGAAACAGCCCTGCTAGTTATAGGAGCTTTTTTGTTGTGGATAACTTTTCTGAAGGGTAGTTCGTGGGATGTTCTTTATTGACAGGGACAGGATACCTGAGTTTGCTTGCCACGTCCTAGCTTCATAAATTAGCTATGACTTTTTATGACATTTACTGACTTTTCTAGAGGAAGTCATTTTTAAAGTTAAAGATTACCCGTTTAATACTGATTTTTTAGGTATAGACATTTATTAAATGAAAAAACATAATTGTATTTAACGGTCAGTAATAGCAATGTGGAATGCTTTAACTTTCAGTTTACCCAAAAAAAATTGAGGTTGTTTATGCTATCCACACAACTTGTAGAAACAAGGAGAAATAAACATGGCACGTCACCAGTGGAAATTGAGTGCGCTCAAACTTATGAGTTTCGCCCCGATTGCAGCGCTAGGACTTCTTTCCCTCCCAGTTCAAGGGCAGGCTGCAACGAAACCAGCCTCTATGTCGTCTGAAACGAGCGCTAAGCTACAGCAATTTGACCTGAACAAGATGAGTGTTGAACAAATTAGCGACATCAAGAATAGCGTTTTGAGAACACTCTTGGAGAACAGCAAAGACGAGGCGGTTAAAGTGGGCAGAATGTATGATTCTCACGGTAGTTCGCACAGCAAAAATAGTCTGAGAAAACCTGTTGAAAAAACAATCGCACAAACACAATCTCACCCGGACACAGTGTAGCTTCAGTAATGTGTACAAAGCTAGATAGTATCTAGCGGTCGACATCTTACTCACGATCGATCTCTAAATTCAGTCAGAACAGTCGTGAGAATGAGTGCCTCAACAACCTGATTCTCACGACTACGAGACTTTACTGCATATGTCGACCGCACCACTCACCCTTGCTCTCAAACTAACCCCCCTGGAACTACAATGACCAATCCAACTTTAGTGCCATTCAACATCTTTCTGTGGAAGATATCAAGCAGATGCAATCTCAATTGCAAGTATTGCTACGTCTACAACTCAGCGGATAGTTTGTGGCGCGAACAGCCAAGATTTATGTCAGAAGATGTCATTCGTCGAACGGCTCAACAAATGCGCGAACATTGTGAAGCTCACAACGTACCGAGAGCAGCAGTGAACTTTCATGGTGGAGAACCCTTACTTGGGGGTGTGGCCTACCTCAGGCAAGTCATTGATATTATCGATGAAGTCTTTATCGGATCAAATACTAACCTTGACTTAGGCATCCAGTCTAATGGGTTGCTGTTTACTCCTGAAATTGGTGATCTGTTTTTAGAACGAGATATTTCGCTTGGAATTAGTCTTGATGGACCGCCTGAAATCAATGACCTAAATAGAATTGATCATCGCGGATTGCCTAGTACAAAGCAGCTTGAAGAGAAGCTTGTGTTACTGACTTCTGCTCGCTATGAAGCGATTTTTGGCGGTTTTCTTTCAGTGATTAACCCCTTTGTGGATCCGCTTGCAGTTATTCAGTATTTACTGTCTTTCAACCCAGCAAATATTGATTTTCTGTTACCTCTCAACAATCATGATTCTCGACCAGCAGGTAAAGAAAACGACCTTCATACGACATCGTATGCCGATTGGCTAATTCCAATTTTCGATCATTGGTTTTACAGCGGTAGCAACACCCGCATTCGTATTTTTGATTCAATTATTCGATTGGTTTGCGGAAGTTCGTCTTTGGTGGAAGCGATTGGGCTTGATCCAGTTTCGCTTGTCGTCATTGAATGCAATGGATCAATCGAGGCGGTCGATACTCTAAAGACGACATTTGAAGGTGCAACAAAGCTCAATTACAGCATTTTTGAAGATGACTTCGACACCGTTGCTCAAGATATTGCAGTTCGGAATCGTCAAATTGGAGCAGAAGCACTGTGCCAGACTTGTCGGCAATGCCCACTTCTCGACGTTTGCGGCGGCGGGTATTTACCGCATCGATTTTCTGCTAAGCGAGGATTTGACAACCCCAGTGTTTACTGCTCGGATTTACAAAAGCTGATTGGCCATATTTATGCAGCAGTCGCAGGAGAACTGAGTCAACCTACTTTAGAACTAGCATCTGTATGAATACTAGAGACACATTATTAGAAGCAAAACGTGTAACGGGTGCAGAACAAGCCTACAACTGTGGTCTGGCTCTACAATTTGCGCTTTTAGAGGATTGTCTACGGCGATCGGGAACACTAGGTGCTTCGATGGCAGAGCATCTTCAGCAACAGTTAGTACCGCTTAGACATCTCAATGCACAAGAATTTGTGAGCCAAGGAACTCCCTTCTTTTGGATGAATATTGGTCGTAGTATTGATCAACTGACTCGTAGGACTGCCAATTTCGACACGCTGGGTCATCATTTACTGGTGACTGCCTTCGATTCGTACTTTGAGCATTTACCAATTGGGACTCGCTGGGCACTCCCAGTTGTTGAAGGTTCTAACCTTGTTCTACCTCGTTTGGGGGTTCGAGTTCCTCAATCAGAATTATTCACCGAACTTTGCCGAATCAGTGATCGCGTGTTAGCTTGCTCAAGCAGCAAGTGCTCAGTTTTGATCAATCTCGATCAGATCGATGCTAAATGCCGGTTACCGATGCTCTCGATTCCAGACTGTGACTCCGCCATGCTGCTCATGTCGAATGACCCAGAACTATTCGAGCAGGACTACGTTGCCGATATCGCTCCAGATCTTGCTGAGGCAGCATCACTAGCACAAATGATCGGCAAGGCATTGATGTTAATTAAAAAAGTCGTTCCTGAAATTGGAGACGCGATCATCAAGCGAATTCGCTGGTATGTTCCGCTTAAGACTCCAGAAGTTGGTGTTGTTCATAACTCTCATACCTCCTCTAACCTGAGTGGTGTTATTTTCCTATCTGAAGCTGCTGATGAAATCGATTTAGCGGAGGCAATCATTCATGAATTTTGCCACACTGAGCTGTTTATCCTCATGGATACTCAAGATGTGATTCAAGAAAAAGTAGGCGAAAAGTTTTACTCTCCGTGGCGGAGTGATCCGCGTCCGTTGTATGGGCTGTTTCATGCGCTTTATGTGTTCGTAGGCGTTGCTAACTTTTACAGCAAGGCTGAAGCCTTCTATTCTGATCCGGAACAAGTGCAGCAGTTACGGGAAAGGCGCTCAGAGATTTACTATCAGGTCCGATTAGGACTGGATCAAGTGCCGAGCGAGCGCTTAGCAGAGATTGGACATCAAATCGTTCAAGCCATATACAAGGACTTGGAGCGAGACGCAAGAGATTTAAGCCTTTCGAGTGAATTGCCAAGTTGGTTGAAACATCACCTAGAAGCTTGGTGTGCGGAAAATTTGGAATTACCTGGCTTTTGTCACTCTGATGAGATGAAAATCAACCCCAAAAGGTAAAAGCCCAGGGAAAACGCATCTAAAATTTTTACACAAAAAACTCACTGATGTAATATCACCTATCTAGGACCAGCCCTTTCAAGGTGTGTTATTTTCCAGTTTTTTTGAGCTAAAATCGAATCGGTAGAGACATGGGGTTTGCTTTTAAGAAAGGTGCGCTTTGGCTGCACTTTCTTGGGCGATCGTGGATGACGGCGAAAAGCTCTCAACTTAACTTGACGAGCTAGATGTTTGAGGACTTGCGATAATTCGACAATGGTCATGTCCTGAAAAATCTGCCACTCTTGGTTCGGAACCGCAATCATCATACCCCGGTAGGTTCCCTTGATTTCATCAGCCAAATAGTAGCCAGAAACCTCAGTTTCAATCTTCTCGGTTCCGTGAACACTCCTCTTGGCTGCTTTGACTACAGACAGAACGTTGTAGGCGATTAAAGCAACATAGAAGTTGACACTCCCCCGTTTATAAAACGGGGGATTCTTGGGTTAGTGGGGAGCTATTGCTTAACCCCTCGCCAAGCATCTTGACCGTATGCCCTACGGCTCTTAGACCACGTTGCATTACCACCATAGCAGCAGCAACGTCTCTATCTGTCTGGAATCCACATTCACCACAATGATGTATCCGCTCACTTAAGTCTTTCTTTCCGGTGTGATGGTTGCAGTTGGGGCAGGTTTGACTAGTTCCATTAGGATTGACTTTAGCAAAATAAACCCCGCGCTTCCAACACACCCACTCTAGTATTGAAAAGAATTCTCCAAACCCAGCGTCTAAAGTATGTTTTCCAAACATCCCTTTAGCCCAAGTCTTGAAGTTTAAGTCTTCAACGAATATCATCCCAACTTGGTCACACAACTTATGCGCCAACTTGAAATGAAAATCCTTGCGGGTATTGTGAATGTGTTCGTGTAATCTAGATACTTTGTGTTGAGCCTTCCGCCAATTGTTTGACCCTAATCTTTTGTGACTTGCTCGTTGTTGGAGCAATTTCAGCTTCTGTTGGAGTAAAGCAAAAAATCGAGGTCTAGCGATTTGCTCACCACTAGATGTTGCCAAGAAAACCTTTAATCCAATGTCAATGCCAATAGGTTGACCGTGTGGCGCAAGACTTGGAGCATCAACGTCAGCTTGCAGTGTGAGCATTACATACCACCCTGAAGCTTTCTTCACCACTTGGGCTTGCTTTGCGACAAACCCATCTGGGATAGGTCGGGATAATTGCATTTTCACCCAACCAACACCAGGAAGTTTAACCTTGCTTCCTTGAATGGGATTAACCCCTAATTGCGGAAACAATAAAGAACGCATTCTTCCTTGTTTCTTAAATCGGGGAAAACCTTTCCCTGATTCCCACATCCCAATAAATGCTTTTTCTAGTCGCCTTAACACCTGTTGCAACATTTGAGAATGTGCTGCGTTGAGATCAGGATTAGTTTTTCTGACTTGAGTTAAAGCTTTGCATTGAGATGCGAACGTTGGTCGGGGTGCATGGGACGGGATAATGTATTCACTTTTAAGACTACAAGCATCTATTCTGCATGACCTAGACTGATACCAATCCTTTCTTTCTGCCAACGCAAAGTTCCAGACTCTACGAGAGGTTTCTAACCATGCCTCATAGGTTTGGGATTGCTGTTGCGTCAGTTTTAGGCGATAGGTATAAGTTAGGTTTAGCATTTATCTATTCTATCTTAAAAATAGATAAATCGTTTTTAAAGCCAAATTCATTTGGCTCATTCGCTTATATCCCCCGAATTCTATTCGGGGGCTTTACGCTTCACGCCTCGTAAAATTAGGAAGGATGCTCAAGAACGCCAACGAGAGAAAAAGACTCAGTTTCTTTGGAATGGTAATCCTTACCTTGAAGTTTTAAAAAAGAAACTCAAATCCGCCGATTATTGGTTTAATCAGGTAGAATCTGAGTTCGTGCAGCAAAGCGTTTGGCAAAGACGCAGGAATGTCAACTTGCGTTGGGGGAGTGCGATAGGCGTAACTGTGGTATCGCTCAGTTTAACTGCTTGGGCTTTATCTAATCTGAGACAAGCATTAATACAACAAATAAGTGCTGAGAAAAATTCCACAGAAACTGCGTTTCGCGCAAACCAACTGACCTTGGAGACTTTGATAAGTAGTTTACGGGCAGGAAAGTCCTTGAAGTTCTTGTTTCTGCGTAGACTATTCCCGCCAGACCAGCAGTGGCAAAATCAAGTCTTAACAACCTTGCAAAAGGCGGTTTATCAAGTTAAAGAACTCAATCGCTGGCAACGACCTCAAGGTGAGATACGCGATATATTTTTAGGTCAAGATGACAAGGTATGGATCGCTGTTAGCACTATTGTTAAAACAAATGACGGTCATCAGGACGATATTATTAGCTTATGGGACTCAAAAAGCCAACAGGTTACAAAATTGGCTTTGGGCAAAAATATCGGTTTTAGAAAAAGTGTCAGTTTTAGTCCCGATGGCAGCCAACTGGCGATCGTAGGACCAAACGAAACCATCCACTTATGCGGTTTGGAGAGCAAGCATTGTAAGGAGTTACTAAAGGTTAAGGTTCCAAGCTCAATTGAAAGCGTCAGTTTTAGTCGCGATGGCAAGAGCTTAGCTTTAATTATTTCCAGGCAACGTGGTGCTTACTCATGGGAGAGGCAACACAGTGCTTACTTATGGAATTTGCAGAGTCGAGAAGGGTTAAAAAAATTACCAGGGTATTCAGAGACTCAAGGCATTACCGTAGAAGACATGATGTTTAGTAGTGATGGCTACCATCTAGTAGAATTTTTCAAAGACCGCAACAACAGCAGCAGCAAAATTCCCGATGTATCACTCCCCAAGATCCATTTTTGGGACTACTTATCGGAGCGCGAGTTAGGTGTAACAACAACAAATTCAAAAGTACTACAAGCAAATTTGTCAGCACAGGGAGTAAAGGATTTGACACTCTTACTGCTTGAAGCAGTGGGATTCTTGTTTCAACCAGTCAACTTACTTAGAGGAGTTTCCCCACCTAAGCAGAGGTTGTTCTGTCCACAAGCTTGAGATTCCGTATGCCCTACGGTAC
>JAESGY010000378.1_pt1 | contig 21867 bp, 20 predicted proteins | sample 9269841 | NCBI WGS metagenome assembly JAESGY01 (sample SAMN17022865, study PRJNA683097) | algae metagenome | isolation source: Spirirestis rafaelensis WJT71-NPBG6 and co-occurring heterotrophs from... | place: USA: Pinto Wells, Joshua Tree National Park, Colorado Desert, CA | collected 2006-08-15
ATCAGTCATAGGCTGGATGATGGGAGCCGGATGAGCCGAGAGGTTCACGTCCGGTTCTGAGAGGGGCCGGAGGTGCAATTCCTCCGGCCTACTCACCCCGTCGCGCCGTCCATCTGCCAGAGCGCGATCGAGCCGTCGGTGCTGCGCCAGAAGATGTCGGCCTTTCCATCGCTGTCGAAATCGCCCACCTGTGCCACCGTCCAGGCCGTGCCCGGCGCCGCGACCTGGGTCGTGGAGAGGATGGTGAGGCCATCCACCATCGAGACGGCGACCGTCCCGTCATCCCCGCGCCACAGGATGTCGGCCTTCCCGTCGCCGTTGAAGTCGCCGGTACCGGCGATCCGCTGGTTCGTACCGGGGGAGGCGATGGTGGCCCCGCCAAGACCGGCAGTCCCATCCATCCTCCAGACGGCGGTGCTGCCGTCGTCATACTGCCAGAGGATGTCGCCGCGGCCGTCTCCGTCGAAATCGGCGAGGCCGACCACCTTCCAGGCGGTATCGACCTGGGCGATGCTCGCCCCCGCATCAACCACCGTGCCCCGCATCAGCTAGACGGCCAGGGTGCCGTCCGTATGCCGCCAGACGATGTCGGCGAAGCTGTCGCCGTTCAGGTCGCCGGCCGCCGCGATGGACCATGCGGTATCGGCATGGGCAAAGGTCCCGCCGCCGGCGGAGCCGCCATCCATCTGCCAGAGCGCGACCGAGCCATCGGTGTGCCGCCAGAGAATGTCGGCCTTCCGGTCCCCGTTGAAATCGGCGACCTCGGCGACCGTCCAACCCGCGCCGACATCGGCACTGAAGCCGGTGGTGCCGGTTGTGCCCTGCATCGACCAGGTGGTGATCGCGCCGCTGGAATGGCGCCACAGGATATCGGAGGTGCCGTTGCCGTTGAAGTCGTTCGCCGTCGCCCCCGCGACGATGACCGTGCGGTCGTTGAAGCGCAGCGCCTCGACACCGGTCAGCGTATCGGTGCCCTCGGCGGTCGTCACGGTCCAGCTGCCGGTGGTCGGATTCCGCGACCAGGTCGCGGCACTGGAGAGGGTTGTATAGAGAGCGATATCGAAGCCCGTGCCGCCCTGGAGGAGATCGTTGCCGTCGCCGCCGCGCAGGGTGTCGTTGCCGTCGCCGCCGCGCAGGGTGTCGTTGCCGTCGCCGCCCAGCAGGGTATCGGCGCCGCCGCCACCGCTGAGGAGGTCGCTGCCGGTGCCGCCGGTGAGCAGGTTCTCGGCATTCGAGCCGAGCAGGGTGTCGGCGAAGTCGGTGCCGATCACGCCCTCGATGCCGGTGATGGTGTCGGTGCCGCCCCAGCTGTCGCGGGCGGTGCCGGCGGCGAGGCCGGCGCCGCTCACCGTCTCGGTGGCGCTGCTGAGGTTGACGATCACGCCGGTGGTGATCGGGCTGGTGCTCCAGACCGAGTAGTCGAGGACATCGAAGCCAAGCCGGCCATCGATGAGGTCGCTGCCGACATCGCCGGCCAGGGTGTTGTCGCCGTGCGAGCCCTTGAGGGTGTCGTTGCCGAGCCCGCCATAGGCCCGCTCGATGGAACTCAAGGTGTCGGTGTGGCCCGAATGGGTGGCAAAGCCGGCATAGGCGCCGCCGGTCGAATCCGTGCCGAGATCGACGACCACGGCGGCCGAGCCCTGGTAGTGCCAGGTATCGGTACCGGCGCCGCCCGAAACGATCTTGCTGCCGAGGCCCGCAATGATGAAGGCATCATCGCCGCTGCTGCCAATCAGCGTATCATTGTAGCCGTTGCTGGAGATGACAGCGCGGACATTGACCAGGCTGTCGGTGCCGCCCTGGCCGTCGCTGGCGGTGCCGGCGCCGAGATCGACGCGGATGGCCGTGGTCGCATCGGAATAGTCGGCGACCACCCGGTCGGTGCCGTTGCCGATGATGGTGTCGTCGCCCGCGCCGCCGCGGATGATGAAGGCGAGGCCGCCGGTGGCGCCAATGGCGGCGAGGTTGAAACTGTCGGCTTGGCTGTTGCCGAAGACCTGGTTGATGTTGCTGAGCGTGTCGGTGCCATCGGTCTTGGTGACGGTGGCAGTGGCGGCGCTGGTGAAGACAACCTGGACCGCGGCCCCGCCATAGCCCGCGGCGCCGCGGTAATCCATGGTGTTGCGGGCGGTCAGCTCACCGCCATCGACCGTGTCATCGCCGGTGCTGCCGATGATGATGTCGCTGCCGGCACCGCCCAGGATCGAGTCGTTGCCATGGCCGCCATTCAGCCGATCATCACCCCCCGCCACCGTCAATCGTGTCATTTTCGCTGGTTGGCACGCCACCGGTGACGCCGGCCGAAACGCCTGAAGGCAGAATGGTATCAGCGCCGGCTGTACCTGTGATGAGCGCCATGACAAACCTCGGTACGCGGATGTGATGGAGTGTCTGATAAACCAGATGAGAAAGATTTCCATCGTTAATTTATCGACTTGACTCTGGCGTCTCCGTACAACCGGCCACCTGTCGTTCAATGAAGCGCAGCAGACATCCCCCGTAGGATTGCGTGAAGCGCCAGTCGGCACCGGCCCCATGGCCAACAAGGCCGCTTGGTCGATCCAAAAAAAGCAAACCGCTGATCTTTGGTGTGGCGAGCGCTCGAAATAGTATCGAACGTCCGCCGGGATCGGGATCGAACTCATCCTGGGCGAAATTGGCGATCACCACCTGTGCTGCGGGGCTGCGGGCCGCCGTGACGATCCGCTGCAGATCCTCGAGCGCCCAGGCCCAGGCCGGGCTGCCGCGCGCGCCATGCGCGGCCGGGGCGATCGCCACGACGCCATCGACCAGCCCTGGCGTGTCCAGCACCTGCAGCGCATTCCAGGCCCCGCGCGACTGGCCACCCACCACGATGCGCGCATAGCCCTGGGCGCGCAGGGCCTGCAGGGCCTCCCGCATCCAGTCCGCGGCGATGTCGGTGTCATCGGTCGCGGGCGCCCGGTCGAAGCGCAGCACGTCATAGCCTTCGTTGTTGAAGACGCGGACATGCGGCTGCGGCTGGCTGCCGCGGCTGTCCTGGCCGCCGGCGGCACGGCCATGCGCCCAGACATAGGCGCCGCGCGCGGCCTTCGGCCCCTGCCAGAGGAAGCGCGCATCCGGCACCAGCGCCCAGCCCGACCCCGCCTTGACGGGCGCCGTGGCCGGTGCGGGCGGCGGCGGGCTCTCGCGCCCCGGCCAGACCACGGCCAGGTCGCGGGCATAGATCCGGCAGCCCTCGCCGCCCCAGGAGGCGCAGAGCTCCAGCGCCCGCGCCTCGGTCGCGGCGGTGGTCGGCAGCGCTGCCGCCCAGCCCCAGGCCCCTTCGGGGCTGAGGGCGAAGGCGCGCGGCGTCGCCTGCAGCAGGAAGCTTGCATAATCCTCCCGTCCTTCCGGGCCGAGATGCGGCACGGCGGCGGTGTCGAGGACCGGGGTGCGTGGCGGCTCGGCCCGGGCGGAGACCGGGGCGGCGGCGCACAGGATAAAATACAATAGTATGTGATATCCCATAAAGGTGAGGAAACCACATCATCGGTGCCGCTTGCAACTAGCCTCTTGTCGCATGGACGCGGTCGGGGCAGGACACCGCTGCTTCTCGGGCCGAAGGGTGTCCCCTCGGCCGGCCAAGGAATCTTTCGATGTGCGTGAAGGACGTGAAGAAGGTGGTGCTCGCCTATTCCGGCGGGCTCGACACCAGCGTCATCCTGAAGTGGCTGCAGACCACCTATCGGTGCGAGGTCGTGACCTTCACCGCCGATCTCGGCCAGGGAGAGGAGCTCGGCCCGGCCCGGGACAAGGCCCTGCTGCTCGGCATCCGGCCCGAGAACATCTTCATCGACGATCTGCGTGAGGAATTCACCCGCGACTTCGTCTTCCCGATGTTCCGGATGAACGCCCTCTATGAGGGACAGTACCTGCTGGGCACCTCCATCGCCCGTCCCCTGATCGCCAAGCGGCAGATCGAGATCGCCGAGCAGGTCGGCGCCGACGCCGTCGCCCATGGCGCGACCGGCAAGGGCAACGACCAGGTCCGCTTCGAGATCGGCTACTACGCCCTGAAGCCGGATGTGAAGGTCATCGCCCCCTGGCGGGAATGGGACCTGACCAGCCGGACCAGGCTGATCGAGTTCGCCGAGCAGAACCAGATCCCGATCGCCAAGGACAAGCGCGGCGAGGCGCCCTTCTCGGTGGACGCCAACCTCCTGCACAGCAGCTCCGAGGGGAAGATCCTGGAGGAGCCCTGGGACGCCCCGGACGAGATGGTCTGGCAGCGCACCATCAGCCCGATGGACGCGCCCGATACCCCGACCGAGATCGTCATGGAGTTCGAGCGCGGCGACGTCGTCGGGATCAATGGCAAGCGCCTGTCGCCGGCCGCGCTGCTGACCGAGTTGAACGCGCTGGGCAAGGCCAACGGCATCGGCCGGCTCGACCTGGTGGAGAACCGCTTCGTCGGCATGAAGTCCCGCGGCTGCTACGAGACGCCGGGCGGCACCATCCTCTGGCAGGCGCACCGCGCCATCGAGAGCATCACGCTCGACCGCGAGGCGGCGCACCTCAAGGACTCGCTCATGCCGCGCTATGCGGAGCTGGTCTATAACGGCTTCTGGTTCAGCCCGGAGCGCCGGATGATCCAGTCCATGGCGGATGAGAGCCAGAAGAGCGTGACCGGCGAGGTCCGGCTCAAGCTCTACAAGGGCAATGTCATCGTCACCGGCCGCCGCAGCCCGAACAGCCTCTATTCCATGAAGCACGTCACCTTCGAGGACGACCAGGGCGCCTACGACCAGTTCGATGCGCAGGGCTTCATCAAGCTGAACGCCCTGCGGCTCCGCCTCGGCGCCATGGCCGGCCGCAAGGGCGGCGCCCTCTAGGCCGGGCCGGCGCGCTTGGTCCGGGAGATGGCGAAGCAGCACGGCCTCCGGGTCGTGCTGCGTCACCTGTATGAGGCCGGGACGCCGCCGGCCAAGCGCTTCCGCTACGCCCTGCTCGCGCTCGATGTGCTCAGCGTCGGCTGGATCGTCACGGCCTCCTTCCTGCCTTTGACTACCTTCGAGCTGACGGTGGATGTCCTGCTCGGCCTGGTGCTGCTCACCGAGTTCGGCTTCCGCATCGCAGCCAGCGGCGTGCCGCGCCGGACCCTTTTCAACCCGCTCAACCTCGCCGACCTGGTCGCCATCCTGTCGCTGATCCTGGCGCCCTTCCTGCAGGGGGCGGCCGCCTTCCTGCGCGTGCTGCGCACCCTGCGTCTGCTGCATTCGGTCCGGCTGATCACCACGCTCCGCAGCGACCTGCCCTTCTTCCGGCGCAACGAGGAGGCGACGCTCGCCGCGGCCCAGCTCCTCGTCTTCCTCTTCATCATGAGCGGTGTGGTGTTCGAGACGCAGCACCGCACCAACCCTGGCATCCACAACTACGCCGACGCGCTCTACTTCACCGTCACGACGCTCACCACCACTGGTTTCGGCGATATCACCCTACCCGGCATCACGGGGCGGATGCTCTCGGTGGTGATCATGCTGGCCGGCGTCACGCTCTTCCTGCGGCTCGCCCAGGCATTGTTCCGCCCGCTGAAGGTGCGCTATCCCTGTCCCACCTGCGGGCTGGAACGGCACGAGCCGGATGCCGTGCACTGCAAGGCCTGCGGGCAAGTGTTGAACATCCCGAATGAGGGCTAGGCCCGAGCCGACATGCATCGCCCCGAGCGCCCTGCCACCGCCGGTGCGCCCGGCCCTGGTGCAGGGCGCACGCATCGCCCGCCATGGCGGGGCACGGCCCTGACGGGCCGACCGGCCTTGCGCGGGCCGCGGCGCGCCCCGCGCCCAGCCCCGTAAGGCCCGTTCCCATCGGCGGAGAGCATCGCCTTGCCCCCTGCGTTGCAGCATCCGGCCCGGCTGGTGCCGCTGGCCTTCCTCCTCGCCATCGCGCTCGGCACCGTCCTGCTGATGCTGCCCATCTCCCGGGCAGGCGAGGGGAGCGCCCCCTTCCTCGTGGCGCTCTTCACCGCCACCTCGGCGGTCTGCGTCACCGGCCTGATCGTGGTGGACACGCCGACCTATTTCTCGCCCTTCGGGCAGGTCGTGATCCTGCTCCTGTTCCAGATCGGCGGTCTCGGCATCATGAGCGGCGCCACGCTGCTCGGGCTGCTGGTCAGCCGCCGGCTCAGCCTCAGCACCCGGCTGATCGCCCAGGCGGAGACCCGCAGCCTCGCCCTCGGCGATGTCACCGCCATCCTGAAGCTGGTCCTGCTGGTGACGGTCGGGGTCGAGCTGGTGACGGCCGCCCTCCTCGCGCTCCGCCTGCACCATGCCTATCAGGAACCATGGGGCGAGGCGGTCTGGCACGGCCTGTTCCAGGCGGTCTCCGCCTTCAGCAATGCCGGCTTCTCCACCTATTCCGACAGCCTCATGGGATTCGCGCGTGATCCGCTCATCCTCGGGCCGATCATGCTCTCGGTGGTCCTGGGCGGCATCGGCTTCCCCGTCCTGCACGACCTGCGGCGGGAGCCGCGGCGGCCGGGGCGCTGGTCGGTGCACAACAAGATCACGCTCCTCGGCACGGGCGTGCTCCTGCTCGGCGGGATGCTGGCGGTCCTTCTCTATGAATGGGGCAACCCCGCGACCCTTGGGGCGCTCGACCCCGCGAGCCGGGTGCTGGGTGCCGCCTTCCACTCCGTCATGACCCGGTCGGGGGGGTTCAATGCCACCGATGTGGGGCAGATGCGGCCGGAAACCCTCACCATCAGCTATGGCCTGATGCTGATCGGCGGCGGCAGCGCCGGCACGGCCGGCGGCATCAAAGTGACGACCTTCCTGGTGCTGGGCCTGGTGATCTGGGCGGAGATCCGGGGCGAGCCCGATGTCACGGCCTTCCGGCGGCGCATCTCCCGCGACGTGCAGCGGCAGGCGCTGACCGTCGTGCTGCTGGCCGTCGGCCTGGTGGGGACGGGGACGCTGATCCTGCTCTCCGTCAGCGACTTCCCGCTGGAGCGGGTCGTGTTCGAGATCATCTCCGCCGCGGCGACCGTCGGGCTGTCCACCGGGATCACCCCCGACCTCCCCCCGGCCGGGCAGGTCGTGATCGTGGTCCTGATGTTCGTCGGCCGGGTCGGGACCATCACCGTGGCCACCGGCCTCGCCCTGCGCAGCAAGCGGAGCCCCTACCGCTATCCAGAGGAGCGCCCGATCGTTGGCTAGGAACACCCCCCCCGGCGGCGACGGCGTCGTCGTCATCGGCCTCGGCCGCTTCGGCGGCGCGGTGGCGGAATCCCTCGTCCGCCTCGGCCACGACGTCCTCGGCATCGACGAGAATGCCGAGCTGGTGCAGTCCTGGGCCGACCGCCTCACCCATGTGGTGCAGGCGGACACCACCAACAGCGAGACTCTGCGCCGCCTCGGCGTGCAGGATTTCGGCCGGGCGGTGGTCGGCATCGGCACCGATATCGAGGCCAGCGTGCTGACCGTGCTCGCGCTCAGCGAACTGGGTATTCCGGATATCTGGGCCAAGGCGCTCGGCCCCAAGCATGGCCGCATCCTGGAGCGCACCGGCGCCCACCACGTGGTCTATCCGGAGGCCGCGATGGGCGAGCGAGTCGCCCATCTGGTGACGGGCAAGATGATCGACTTCATCGAATTCGACGACGGCTTCGCCATCGTCAAGACGCGGGCACCGCGCGAGGCGATCGGCCGCAGCCTCAGCGAATGTGCCCTCCGCAGCAAATACGGCGTCACCGTCGTCGGCGTGAAGCGCCCGCGGGCGGACTTCACCTATGCCAAGCCGGAGACGCGGATCGAGCAGGGCGACCTGCTCATCGTCTCCGGCCCCACCAGGCTGGTCGAGGCCTTCGCGGCGATCACCTGAGCCGGGCCTGCCCGTCCGGGGCCTGCCTGTCCGGGCATTGTTCCACCGGGCAAAGCTGCGCTACCCCTGGCCGGCCCGCAGCCCTCCGCCGGCGGGCTCCGGATGAGGGGGATGCCTGACCCGATGCGCACCATGTCGATCGCCGCGCTACTGCTGGCGGCGCTGCTGCCGGCCGGCGAGGCCCTGGCGCAGCCCGCCTGCCCGGGCCACCTCTCCGCCACCGCGCTGCAGCCCGTGCCGCGGGATGCGGCCTATGGCATCGCGCTCAGCAGCGACGACGCCACCAGCCGGGCGCTGCGCGAGCAGGTCTTCGCGGCGCTCCGCACGGCCGGGAAGCGGGTGGGGGAGCCGGCGACGCATGTCCTCTCCTGGCGCGGCAGCATCGGGACGAATGGCGCGGCCGGGCGGACGCCCGACCCCTTCCGCTTCGACGACAGCGACCGCTTCCACGACAGCGACGACCTGCACTGGATGCAGGACGTGCCGCGCATCGCCCGCCGCGGCGCCTCGCCGGTGCGCCGGCTGAACGGCAGCGTCGAACTGCGCGACCGCGCCACCGGCCGCGTGGTCTGGACCGCGGTGATCTCCTGCGACCGCCAGGGCAATGACCAGGCGGCGCTGATCGGCACCCTGGTCGGCGCGGTGGTGCCGGTGATCGGGCAGACAGTGGCCGGGCGGGCCTTCTGAACCGGCCGGGCGGGATGCCCGCGGCCCGGGCCGATGCGGCCTGGCGCCTGGGCTACCGCGCCGCCTTCCTGCTGGCCCGGCTCTGGTGGGCCCTGCGCCGGCCGGCGCGGCACGGGGTGATGGTTGCCGCCTGGCATGGTGGCCGGGTGCTGGTCCTGCGCCAGTCCTACCGCCCCGGCCTGACCTTCCCCGGCGGCGCCCTCCGCCGGGGGGAGGACCCGGCCGCCGCCGCCAGCCGCGAATTGCTGGAGGAGGTGGGGGTCGCGGTCGCCGCCACGCGCCTCCACCCTGTCCTGAGCGTGATGGTCCGCTTCGAATCCTGCCGCGACCATGTCACGGTGTTCGAACTGGCGCTGGACGCCCCGCCGGCGCTCCGCCCCGACAACCGCGAGGTCGTCTGGGCGGGCTTCCTCGATCCGGCCGAGGCGCTCCTCGATCCGGGGATGCCGCCGCATGTCCGGCGCTACCTGGAAGGGCGGATGGGGCCGGCCCGGCTGTCATCCTTGGCCCGATCCGCCAGCCCCGTTCCTGCTCCCGCGGGATGCGCGGGGGCAGGCCGCGGCGCCTGCTCGGGGCCGGGGGACGCATGGCCGCTCCAGCCCGACCCTGCGGCATCCCCGGGCGCCTTGGAACCGCGCCGCGCCCCCGGCGTTCCGCTGCCGGACCGAAGGAGCAGGTGATGCCGAATGTGAAGGGAAAGGGCACCGGCGAGCCGGGCTGGACCGGGGAGGAGAAGCGCCGGAGCGCGCCCAACACCGGCGATGCCGGCGCGGCGGGCGAGGCGGCGCCAAAGGCCGGCTATGGCGGCGGCGATCGCGCCGCGACGGAATCCGCGGCGGCACGCACCGACCGGGACTCACAGGAGGCGGACCGGGAGGCCCATCCCGAAGGCCGCAAGGCCGGGGAGCACGGAAAGCCCGGGGACGCCGCGGAAGACGGGGAACGGACTCCGAAGACCGGGTGAGCGGCCGCCGCCGGTGATCGCCGCGCCGCCCGGTGACGGGTGGCGCAAGGCAGGGGAGCGGGCGAGGGGCCGGCGGGAGAGCGGGAGCCACGCCCGCCGACAGGCTCCACCGCCGCGCAACCCCGCCCCGCGCCCGGCGCCGTTGCGGGGGTGCCCGGCTTTCCGGCAGGCTCCCAGCATGTACAACCCGCCCGCCTTCCGGGAGGATCGCCCGGAGATCCTCTACAGCCTGATCCGCGCCGCCCGCCTCGCCCTGCTCGTCTCGAACGGCGCGCAGGGCGTGCCGGAGGTCACCCATTTGCCGCTGGTGCTGCTGGAGGAGGAAGGCGTGCTGCTCGGCCATGTCGCACGCGCCAACCCGCATTGGCGGGGGCTGCGTGAGGCCGGCCGGGCGCTCGCGGTGTTCCAGGGGGCGGAGGGCTATGTCTCCCCCAACTGGTACCCCTCCAAGGCGGAGCACCACCGGGTGGTGCCGACCTGGAATTACGAGGCGGTGCATGCCGAGGGCTCGGTCGAGCTGATCGAGGACCCGGCCCGGCTGCACGCCATCGTCTCCCTCCTGACCGACCGGCAGGAGGCAGGGCAGCCGCGTCCCTGGGCCGTCGCGGACGCGCCTGAACCCTTCATCGCCGGGCAGCTTAAGGGCATCGTCGGCATCTCGCTCAGGATCGAGTGGCTGACCGGCAAGCGGAAGCTGAGCCAGAACCGGGCGGAGCCGGACCGCGCGGGCGCGGAGGCGGGGCTGGCGGCGAGCGCGGATCCGAGGGACCGAGCCGTTGCCGAAGCCATGCGGACCGTCGCGGCAACCACCTGATGAAGGGGGCGCCGCCCCCTCCAGCTCCCCCGCAGGGGTCACGCGACCCCCGGACCCGGCCCGGGTCAGCGCCTGGCGCGGAACAGCAGCGCCAGGCCGGAGAGTGTCACGAGGCCGCCCAGGACATCCGTCCAGGTGAGGCGCTCATCCAGCAGCGCCCAGCCGAACACCGCGGCCAGCGGCGGCGCCAGCAGCTGCAGCGCCGCGGCGGTCGCCGGCGGCAGCCGCTCCAGCATGACGAAATAGAGGGCATAGCCGCCAACCCCGACCACCAGCACGCCATGGGCCAGCGCGAGCACCAGCGTCAGGCTCGGCGCCCCGGGCAGCGCCGGTTCCGCCAGCGCGGCCAGCACCAGCAGCGTCACCGCCGCGACTGCCGTCTGGGCCGCATTGGCGGTCCAGGGCTCCACCCGCCGCCGGGCCGGGGCGAAGGCCAGGATGCCGGCCGCCTGGCTCAGCGCCCCGGCCAGGGCCAGCCCGACGCCCCACACGGCGCCATCCGCGATGCCGCCCGCGCCGCGGCCCATCCCCAGCACCGCCACGCCGAGCCAGCCGAGCCCGAGGCCCGCCCAGGCCAGCGGCGGCACCCGCAGCCGCAGGAACAGCACCTCCCCAGCCGCGACAAAGAGCGGCGCGGTGGAGGAGAGCAGCGCGACCAGTCCGGAGGGCAGCACGGTCGAAGCCGTCCAGGCGCCCGCCAGGTACCCCGCCGTGCCGAAGACGCCCATCGCGGCCAGCCGCCAGGCATCGCCCCGGCGCGGCAGCGCCGCCCGTCGCCAGGCCACCACCGCCAGCAGGATGGGCGCCACCAGGACGAACCGCGCCGCGAGGCCCCAGAGCGCCGGCCATTCCGGCACCACGCCCTTGATGGCGGTGAAGGCCGAGGCCCAGATCGAGACGAAGAGCAGCCCGAGGCCAAGCCCCGCCATCGATGCCTCCCCAGGCCGGCCCCGTGATGCTGGGCGCCTTCGCGCCGCTGGCGGCCCGCTCCTGTACCCTCGAAACCTTCACCGCCCGGCGGGACGCCGTGCCTGCTCATGGCTGGCTCATGACGTCCCGACCTGTGGCCTGCGGAGCGGGCCGAGAGCGCGAATGCGTGCCGCGAAGCCAGGACCCGGAGGGTTCGCCGGCCTTTGAGGCATGACAGGCCTCAGCCTGTCATGCGCCGGGTATCAGCCCCTCGGCAGCCGCTTCGCCATCTCGGCCAGCATGGTCTGCATCTCCCCGAGCTTCGCCTCCAGCGCCGTCCGCTGCGCCTCCGCCCGCTTCAGCGCCAGGCCGATGCCGCCGATCGCCACCAGCGCGAGGGCGGAGACCGCGCCGGCCCCGGCATAGAGCAGCCGGGCGCGCGACCAGCCCTCCCCGCCCCAGGGCGTGGCGCCCCAGGCGAGGTTGGCGCAGAGCAGCAGGGCGATGACCCCGACCCCCTGCAGCAGCCCGTGCAGCACCATCAGATGGCGACGCCGCGGCGCCGCAGCGCGGCTTCCAGCGTGTTCTCCAGCAGGCAGGCGATGGTCATCGGCCCGACGCCGCCCGGCACCGGGGTGATGGCCGCGGCGCGCTCCGCCGCCTCGGCGAAGGCGACATCGCCCACCAGCCTGCCCTGCGGCGTGCGGTTGATGCCGACATCGATGACCACGGCGCCATCCCCAATCCAGTCGCCGCGCACCATCTCTGGCCGCCCGACCGCCGCCACCAGGATCTCCGCCCGGCGGCACTCGGCCGCGAGGTCGCGGGTGCGGGAATGCGCGATGGTGACCGTGCAATCGGCATCCAGCAGCAGCTGCGCCATCGGCCGCCCGACGATCATGCTGCGCCCGAGCACCACCGCCCGGGCGCCGGTGAGCGTCACCCCGGCCTCCCGCAGCAGATGCATGACGCCCTTCGGGGTGCAGGGGACCAGGCCCGGCTGCCGCGTGGCAAGCCGGCCGGCATTCACCGCATGAAAGCCGTCCACATCCTTCGCCGGGTCGATGGCGGCGATCACCATGTCCGGCCGGATCTGCGGTGGCAGCGGCAGCTGCACCAGGATGCCGTCCACCGCCGGGTCGATGTTCAGCGCCTCGATCAGCGCCAGCAGTTCGGCTTCCCGCGTCTCGGCCGGGAGCTGGATGGTGGCGCTGTCGAAGCCCGCGGCCGCCGCGGCGCGGTCCTTGTTGCGGACATAGACGCCGCTGGCCGGGTCGTCCCCGACCCGCACCACCCGGAGGCCGGGCCGGAAGGGCAGGGTGGCGATGCGGGCGGCGAGCCGGCCGCGCAGCCGCTCCGCCACCGCCTTGCCGTCGATGATCTGCCCCGGGGGAGGGGATATCATGCCAACGCCTCCAGTAGTGCCTCGACCCTGGGCGCCAGGGCCCCGGGGTCGCCGGCGATGAAGATCAGCTTCTCCCGTGCCGCCTGCCCCTGCGCGACCTCCGCCGCGGAGGGTGGCAGGCCGAGCGCGCGGGCGAGGGCGGCACAGACTGCCCGGTTCGCCCGCCCGTCCTCCGGCGCCTCGGTGACGGCGAGGCGGAGCCGTGGCCCGTCCGCGCCGGGGGCGAGGCCGAGCAGCCCGGCGCGCTTCGCCCGTGGCTGCACCTTCACCCGCAGGGAGACGCCGCCCGGCTCTACCCGCCACCAGTTGCTCAAAAATACATCCCGCCCCGGAGCAGGGCGTTGCGGATGGCGCCCAGCAGGATCTGCCCCGCGGTGATCAGCAGCAGCACCACCAGCGGGGAGAGGTCGAGCGGGCCGAAATTCGGCAGCACCCTCCGGATCCGGCCGAAGAGCGGCTCGGTCATGCGGTAGAGAAAGTCGGAAACGGTCCAGACCAGCCGGTTGCGGGTGTCGAGCACGCCGAATTGGATCAGCAGCTGGACGATGACCGCCAGCAGCACGGCCCACCACAGCAGGTCGAGCACCGCGCTCGCCAGGAAGAACACCACATCCAGGAACATCAGCCGATCCCGCCAGAAACGCCGGCGCAACCTAGTGACGGGAAAACGCCGCGACAAGCGCAGGGGGCGCTTGACCTGCACCGCGCCCTGGGGCATATCGCCGCTCCCTGCGGAACCCCAAGCCCGCGGGAAGTGGTACGGGGCTGTAGCTCAGTTGGGAGAGCGCGTCGTTCGCAATGACGAGGCCAGCGGTTCGATCCCGCTCAGCTCCACCACCTTCCTCTAAGATCAAGGCGTTAGGACTTTCGACCGCGGCACCTGCTACACAAGGTGCTCCACATGGGTCGCCGTGCCGCCGGTCATGTCCTGCATCGCCACCGCCGCTTTTTCTTCCGTTGTCGCGTGCCGGCAGCTCTGGTCCCGGTCCTGGAGCGCCGGGAACTGGTCCGCTCGCTCCGCACCGCTGACCCTCGGCATGCCGCGGCGCTCGCCGCCGGCCTGGCTTTTCGCCTTCCGGCTCTCTGGCGCATCGTGAACGAGGGGAGGGGCCGTGGGTCGGCCCAGCTCGCCGCGGCCGTGGACCAGTGGCTGCGGGAGGAACTCGACCGCCAGTGGCACCTGTTTGATCGAGGCTCTATCGCCGAAAGCGCATTGCGGCCTGGAACGGAGCGGGAGCGGCTCATGGAAAGCCGGGAACTCGTCGCCCGTGATGCTGCCGGTCAGTTGGAGCGATTGGCAGAAGACTACCGGGCAGGAGACTTTCGCGATGCCCGACCGGCCGCCCGCGCGATCGCTGCTCGCCTCGATCCACCCATTCGTGAGGACACCCGAGAGTTCGGAGCGCTCTGCAAGCGAGTAATGGAGGCCATGGGCGAGGTGGAGGAGGCCAGGGGGCGCTGGGCCATTGGGGAGGTCGAATACGAGCCGTCCAGCCTCGCCTGCGAAGCCGTCCCTGATCCCGCACCCGCCATGCCGCCGCAGCCGGCCTCTGAAGCTGCAGCACCGCCCGCCGAGGTGACCGTTGGGTCCTCATCACGTTGCGTTCGTAACGCTATTGAGGTTCATCTCGACCTCTGGCGCCGAGAGAGTAAGCCGACGGAAAAGCAGCTCAATCAGGAGCGCTCTCAGCTGGGGGTGCTGGTTGAGGTGTTTGGCGCCGATAGGCCTGTGGGGACCATCTCCCGCAGCGAGGCGGGACGCGTCTACGAGGCGCTGCGCTTCCTGCCGAAGCGATGGGGCATTCACCCGGAACTCAAGGGGCTGAACTTTTTCGACGCTGCCGCCAAGGCGAAGGTGGTCAAGGTCGAGCCGCTGAACCCGCGGACGATTAATACCTACCTTCAGGTGTTTAGGGGCTTGTTCGAATCGGAGAAGCGCAGCGGGCAGATCACGGAAAATCCGTTTCAAGGTATGCGGGTCAATGTCAGCAACCATGAAGACGGCGACGAGAAGGGCCGTGCCTTCAATGCCCAGGAACTCGGGAAGCTATTCGGCAGCCCGGTTTTCCAGGGGGCACGAAGCCGGGCGCGGCCCTTCGACCCGGGCGAGGTGCTGATCGCAGACTGGCGGTTCTGGGGTGCGGTCATAGCACTGATGACTGGCTGCCGGGTCGGGGAGATTGCCCAGCTGCGGCCGGAGGACATCCGGCAGGTGGACGGCATCTGGCTCATCGATATCAACCGGCAGGGTGGTCGCCGGCTGAAGACGAAGACCTCGGCCCGCAAAATTCCGGCCCACAATCATCTTCTCGATCTCGGCCTTGTGGAACTGGCCAAGAGGCAGCGCCATGCTGGATCACTGACGCTTCTGCCAGAATGCCCGAAGCCGGTGCAGGACGATGCCGGGAAGCCTCTCAGCCGATGGATGAGTGAGAAAGTGCTGCCGCGGCTCGGCATCAACGGCCGCGTGGGACTAGGCTTCCACTCTCTGCGCCACAGCATGTCAACGGCGCTGCGCAATCAGCGTGTTCCAGACCGGACTATCGACAGGCTAATGGGGCACCAGTCGCGCGACGTCGGGGCGCACTACGGCGAGTTCGAGTGGGACATGCTGCAAAAGGCGGTCAACAGCATCGCGCTGCCGAATGTGGTGATGCACCTTCGGTCGCGGTAGTCCGACTACCCGCTTCCGGTCGTCCAGTAGGCGTCTAGCCCGGACGATGCGCCGAGGTTGTTGCGATGTGAGCCGAGGCAAGGAAATGGTCGGATGCGGCGCGGCATACCCCACCAGCACTGCAATGGATGGGCGGTCTCCGGCGTCACCACGTGCGCACCCTCCGAAAGAATGGTCGGCGCGAGCCAGGGAAAGACGCGCGGTAGTTCAGCCGCTGGCGGTCGGGCGCCGCAGGGCACATTAGCCCAGAGCGTGTGCCAGAGCGCCGGCCGATCACCCGGCACGACCAGTGTGGTCAACGGCCCGCCACCACGGAGACCGGTGCGGTTGCCCGCGCCGCCTGCCGGCGCCCAGGACTGGAAGGTGAAGAGCACTATGGCCGCCGCGCTGCGGCCGAGCGCAGCGGCGCGGCCGCGGCGAACCAGCAAGTCGGTGTTGTTGCGGACTGCATTGGCGCCTGGTGTATCGATGAGCAGCCGCTCGATGGGTTCCGCATCGGCGACAAGATCCTCGAAGTCCTGCAGGAAACGGGGGCCGTCGCCGTCGAGGGTAAAGGCGTGCGAGACGGACGCGAAGGCGGCGTCGAGTGTCTCGGGCGTCGGTGGTTCGAACCAGCCGTCCAGCCATGCATCATGGTTGGCGGGCGGGCAGGCGGTGGCGAGCAGGCCGATGAGGAATTCCAGGCTGGCAATGCGGAAGTCGGGTCGCGGCCAGTCAATGCCAATAACCGGGTCGTCCTGCATCGCTTCGGTGATCTGGGCCGGCCGAATGAGGGCGCGACCGGAATGTCGCCGCTCGGCTGGCAGCCAAGCGTCGGTGAGCAGATTCAAGGGCGCTTGCATACGGCGGGCCCTACCGGGGTTGGCGCGGAGGAAGGGCAGTTTGATGGACCTGTTGGGGTTATCCCGAGGGCCGCATGGATTGGCTCGTTAGTCGCATGGGGCACCATCCTTCACGCGTTGGATGGATCGACAGAGGCCGGCGGTCTGATCTTGCCGACCTCGCCATGCTGTTCGAGCTGCAGCTTGGCTGTCAACCTCTTTCTACTTCTACGCGACATGTCGCTGTCTTGCCTTATCCCCGCTCTGCGGGGAACGCTTAAGCGCCACGAGGCGCTGCCTTGCCGGTTCATCCCGCGGCTGCGGGGGCGGTTAGCTGCAAGCCTCTTACGGGATCATAATACAGGCTGATCGGCGCGGCAGCTTCATCGGCTGCATCGATAGCGAAGCCGTTTTCATGGATGCGCAGCACAGCAAGCAATACGCGATCTGATTCGCGCTCCCACCGCCCCCATCGTCGTCGGGCGTCCTCGGCCGCCGCTTCTAACCCAGCTGGCACCGGACAGGCCGCAACCCTGCGCCGCGCCACCGCAACTTCAGATAGAGCCCAGGCGCGCGCCGGCATCGGGTCGTCCGCGTAGGGCACCACCACGCCATTCCGCACTCGGGCGAGCCGCAAGGTCACCTGAGGGCGGTCCTCCAGCCGCGTTGGCGTCAGTGTCTCAGGCTCCCACGGGCCGACATTGCAATCGTAGCCATCCCACACCTCGAGCACGTTCTGAGCCGCGACCGCGACCCCGCCGATCTCCTTGCCCAGCGCCCGATCAGCCGCAGCGGCAAGGGCTGCCGGCACGGCGCCTGGGCTGTGACGGTCTGCCGCCTCCTCGACCAGCGGTCGCATGTCCTCGGGCGCCGAGATGGCGCTCTGCCGGAAGATCCCGCGAGCTGTGCGCCAGAGCAGGGCGGGATCGCGGTAGACGGCAGCCGTCCCGGGCTGGGGCCGCTGGATCCAATCGGCGTCTGGCTTCTCCACTGGTTCAGGCGAAACCACGAGCAGCTCCGGACTTGGCACGGGCCGCTCCCCACGTTGATGGCGCCACAGGCGCCCGGCGCGCTGGATCAGCAGGTCCGCCGGCGCGAGGTCTGTGCAGAGCAGGTCGAAGTCCAGGTCCAGGCTCTGCTCGATTACTTGGGTCGCCACCAGCAAACACCGTCGGACGTCGCCTTGGCTGCCACGGCCGAAGCGCCGTAGCACCTCAGCCTCGATCGCCAATCGGTCGGCCATGGCGAAGCGTGCGTGGAAAAGCAGCGGCTTAAGGCCGCGGGCCTGCAATTCGGCTGCGGCGGCGATCGCTTCGTCGACAGTATTGCGAATCCAGGCCACTGCCGCCCCGCCCTGCGCCGCTGCAGTGATGCGCTCTAGTGCCGCCCCTGTGTCTTCCAGCCGAGTGACTGCGACCCGGCGGGACAGGCCATCCCGCACAGCGCAGGGTGTTTCCGCAACGTCCTTGGCGGCAGCGAGCGTTGTCAGCGGGTATTCGTCCCTGGTTAGCTCCGTGCGCGTGGCTCCCAACCCGTCACGGAAGGCATCCACTAGCATCTGCCGCACAACTCTCGGCAGCGTCGCGGAGAGCAACACGGCGGAGCCGCCTAGCGCCGCATGGAACCTTAACAATGCGACGAGTTCCCGCCGCATGTATGGGTCAAAAGCGTGAGCCTCATCAACAACAAGGACCTTACCGGAGAGCCCCTGCAGCCTGAGTGCCGCGTGCTGGACAGGGAGGGCCGCCATGAGCGCTTGGTCCAGCGTGCCGACGCCGACCTGCGCCAGTAGGGCGCGGCGCCGGTCCTGTCCGAGCCAGGCCGCGCACTGCACTTCCGCAGGTTGGTCCGCGGGCTCCGTGGTCGGCCGCTCGTTCCCTACAATCCCGGGCCCAATCGCCACGGCGAAACGTGGGTCGAGGCCAGCCCGCGCGTGCGCCAGGGCAAGCGAGGGTTTAGCTTCCGGGCGAAACAGGCTACGGTAGCAGTCGGCGAGCCGGCCAAACATAGCATTCGCCGTCGCCATGGTCGGAAGGGCCAAATACACGCCGTCCGCCCGACCAGCCGCCATTAAGCGGTGCGCAAGCGTTACCGCAGCCTCAGTCTTGCCACTGCCCGTCAGGTCCTCAACTACGGCGAGTAGCGGCCCCTCGGGCAAGGGAACACTCTCGGCCCAGGCTTGGACCGGCGACGGCAGGGAAATCCCGGGGAACAGATGACGCAGCCCATCGAAGGGCGCCGGTGCAGCGACTGACAACCCTGCCGCGGCGATGGCAGCAGCGGCCCGCGGCAGGGCATGGTCCCATAGATATGCCGCCGGATCGGCGACGGCGTCAGGAGGCACATAGGGAAACCAAGTCTGCCGTGAGCCAATCCAATCAGCCAGTGTCGCACGCCCGGCCAGATGCCAGCCGAGGGCTGCAACCTCGCGATCGTCTTTGGGACGTGGCAGCGGTTGTGGGCGGAACACCTCCTGCATCACTTGAACAAAGGCCAATGCGGCACTGGTGCACCCTTCACATAGCACCCGAGAACTCGGTGGCGGGTCCAGCGTCACCGGAGGGCGTCCGTGGTGACCCGCAAGCGCTCTGAAGAGGTGAATGCGGTGACCATCCGTCCAGCCGCGGCGTGCGGCTCCGCCTAGAGGCAAAACTTCACGGAGCCCGTCGGCGACCACGCGCCGCAGGATGTGCAACCCGAGTGCATCGTGCTTCGGTCCAGGGGGCGGCGGATCGGCTTCAGGAAAAGGACCAAGCGCCCTCGCCGGCCAGTGGCTGCTCGCCTGTGCCTGGAAGGGCCGCGAGATCTTCCCGATGTCATGCAGCGTCACTAGGAAGCCTAGTGTCTGTGCATTCAGACCAAAGGTCATCCGGCGCGGCAGCAACACTGAGACAGCGGCCACGTCAAGCACGTGTGCTAGTAGTGGATGCATCCCGATAGCAGCGCCGTCCATTGGCTGCGCCTTGCCCCAAAACTCGGTCAGTGAGTGCGACACTTTCGCTCCGATTTGATTTCTGTCTGAGTGTTGGCGATATACCAACTACCGATTGTAGAGAAGAATATTTGATGAAGCTTGACGCCTCTCTGACTGCAATCTCTGCTGCTTTCGCCACACCTTAGAAAACCTGTTATTGGCAGCCGTCGCCGGCATCTATCGGTAATAAAGTGCCGATGGTCGAGTGATATTGATTAGACCGGCGTCACCCCCCCCTTTTTTTTCTTGACTGTGACTAAGCAGGCGTGGCGGCAGGCGCGTGGCCGAAAGGTAACCTGAGCCGGATAGCGGATATCATTCGCCTCCCCCTCCGCTGCCACCATCGGAGGAGGACGAACTACTGCTGCCGCCACTTTCAGAAGATGACGTGCTGGCACTATCCAAGGCCGAAGCTGAATGGGACACGCTGTCAGGGATCTTGTCGTTTGCGGACGGAAGATAGCGGCTCCCATCAGCGTTGCATTGGTCGGACCTGTGCTGACTATTAAAGGGATTCAGCGGGCTGAGGGGATTCAGCGGGCTGAGCAGGTTGGCTGGGTTCGTCGGGTCGAGCAGATCATCGGCGCGCTGTTGGCCTGCTGCAGTGCCCGTGCTGGAGGCTGCCATATCTTGACGGCGATCGTATTCCCGGCGCCTCGCCCGTGACCACCACCATTTTGGCCCTTCGGTCATGCCGCGCCCCGGCGCCCGCGCTCAGAACCGCACCAGTGCGGTGCCTGCACGCCGGGGAGGATAGCCTGATCCAGCCTCGCCTTTAACAACGCCTGCGCGATCGGCCAGCAAAGTCAGCAGTTCAGGGATTTGGAAGGCCGAGAGGCGGGGAGTTTGGACACTGTGCTGGAGACGACCCGAATGCTGGGCGGGCAGCTCAACGGGTTGCCGCGCGACTGGTTATCCTCAAGGTCGGAAGCTCGATGTGTCCGCCCGAAGGGATCGGCTGCCCGGCAGTCACCCGGGTCGCAAGATGATCACCTTGCCGGTGCTGTTGCCATGCGGCAGCGCTCCGGGACGGCGTTGCCCGGCGTGAGCGATGCCCTGTGCGGTTTTCCGACCACGGAAATAAAGACTGTTTGGGACTCGTGCGGAGCGATGGCCCGCGGGGGGCAGAGCGCCGCCAATACCGCAGAAATCTTGGATTTCCTCTTCCTGTGGGGCCTCGCCGGAAGCGGCCTTCAGGCGCGACATGTCGCGGACCGGAGCGTGATTCTGCGTGGTGCGACTTCACGCTGTTGCGTCAGGCCAAGCCGCGCTCAATACGAGCTATTGCAAGATTTTCCCGTGCGCAGCGAGTCGAACGGCGCGACGAAAACTCTCGAAAGTGTTGCGGACTTTCGCAAGCTTCCCTGCAAGCCCCTGATTTCATTGCGGAAAGTTGCATAACGTGGTGGGCGACATCTGCACAACCGCCGCACCGTTTAGGACGTCCTGTCTCTCGTCCGGAGTATGACAATGGTGGCGGCGGTGATTGCGCCGAAGCACGTGCCCATAGCAGTCGGATGCCGCCTCTCTTCCTGCGTCAAAGGACAGGTGCCGTCCTGCGGGATGCGAACCCTCGCCGCATACCCGCTTGCAGGGCGGGTTAGGGCGCGTGCGCCAGCAGCCCTCCGTAAACGAGTGCCAAGGACTGCTGAAGCCTGGAGCGGGAGCCGGTGCTCGTGCTCGACCGCGTATCCCGGTGCCGGCCGGGGCGGCGTGCCGAAGCCGTTGATCAATGTCCGGCCGTGAATGAGGAAACTGCTCCGTCCATTGATGGAATGCCGGCGCCTGTCTGGCCGAAATGGGGAGGCGTTGCGGCAATCAGGGCATTGATCTGAACGCTGACCGAAGCGCGAAGCCTTTATCAAGTCTCTCGGTGGAGAGCCCTGAGCTGAAGGCGTAGGGACTATCCCCGCTGAAGAGCGGGGATAGTCCCTACGCCTCCACGAGTGTTGCCGCTCTCGTATGGAGCCGCCCCTCGCCTCGGCAGTGACATGGCATGTGAGCCTGCCACCTCGGTGCTTACTTCACGCGGATCACATTCCGCGCTCCCCACCCTCGCACCTTTCGGACCGGGCTTCGCCTGGGGGAGATCCCACGGTAAGCGATGAAGTTCACGCCGCCGCCGTTAGTCCGACCAGCGTGAACTGGCTGAGAGGGGTATTCCCCATCTGGCAGGCCCTGTTTTCGGTGTCCTGTCGGGACGCTTTGCCCCAGCAGGAAATATTGTAGCGCATCCTCTGTTGCGGTAGCAACATACTCTTTGCCGAGTAGGGAAAGCGGCCCAATGGCTCATGCCTGGATGCCTTAGACCCCGTTTGCGAAGTCACGGGGCGGGCAGTCGCCTGCGATTGGGGTGGGCGAGGCGGTGCAGCATGAGGCGGATCGCGGCCAGGGTGACCATCACCTCGGAGACTTCGGGCAGCGCTTCGTAGCCCTTGGTTCGGGCAGCGCTTCGTAGTCCTTGGACAGCCGCCGCCAGCGGCCGAACCAGCCAAGCGATCTCTCGATCACCCAGCGCCGTGGCTGCACGACGAAGCCGGTGGTGCCTGCGGGGCGGCGGACGATGATCAGCACCAGACCTGCCAGAAAGCAGGCGAGCAAGGCCGCAAGCCGATTGTAGATGCTGTCGGCGAACACGACCCGGAGCCAGGCGTAGAGCGGCTTCAGACGCTTCAGCAGGTCACCAAGACCGTCGGCATCCTGGATATCGGCCGCATGCACGAGCACGCCGAGCAGCAGCCCGTCCGTGTCCACCGCGACGTGGCGCTTGCGCCCTTTCA
>JAESGY010000379.1_pt1 | contig 21665 bp, 22 predicted proteins | sample 9269841 | NCBI WGS metagenome assembly JAESGY01 (sample SAMN17022865, study PRJNA683097) | algae metagenome | isolation source: Spirirestis rafaelensis WJT71-NPBG6 and co-occurring heterotrophs from... | place: USA: Pinto Wells, Joshua Tree National Park, Colorado Desert, CA | collected 2006-08-15
TCGCCCACCTCCCGTCGCAACAGCGCGCTGCGCTGCTCATGGTCACTTTGCAGGGCATGACCTACGAGGAGGTGGCGAAGGCAACCGGTTGCGACGTGGGCACGGCCAAGACCCGGGTCTTCCGTGCCCGCAACCAGCTTCGGGCTTGGCTCCTCGGTGACACGGCGACCTGTGGCAGCGCGCCCTGGCGCCTCACGGCGGTCACCCACGGCCGGGACAACGGGATGATGGCTGCATCCACCGGCACTGCCGAGTAGCAACGCCGCAGAACTTGCCGGAAGCGCCCTTCACGGAGAGATGTCGCATGTCCCTGCTGTCCCGGCTGCGGGCTGCCGCCCGACAAGCGGCCGAAATTACCATTGAATATGGCGGGGGCGACGCCGCCGAACTCTCCGCTTTGGCTCAGCACATGGCCGAGCGCGAGAACTGCACTGCCGAGTGCACGACACTCCCGGACCGCCCGCGCGTCCTCAGCGTCCGCTTCGTAAGGTGCGTCGCTCCCTCGTGCTAGGCAGCGCCGCGTCCAACGAAGGCGCAGAGATGACCAATCTGACGGACGATGGGCAACGGTGCTCCGGACGACGCGGGACTGCCCGAGACCGAGGTTCGCCCGGTGGGCGGACCGCACCCCTGATCGAGGCCGGGACCATTGTGTCGCGCTCATCCTGTCGCATGGTCAATCGGCGCCACCTCCCCGCGGCTGCTCCCTGGATCATCTAGCTGTTTGCTCAGGGGCATCCGGAATGTGAAGCGCGTCTCCACTGGCGTGGACACGACACCGATCCTGCCGCCATGCGCCTTGGCGATTTGGTGAGCGATGTACAAACCCAGTCCCAAGCCCTGCTGGCCCGGACGATGTACCTGACGCGAGAAGGGCTGGAAGATGTTCTCCCGCACAACGGCAGGAATTGGATCACCCGCGTTGGCGACGAATAGCTCGAACCAGCCGTCTGCTGTCGTCGCACTCATGCGGACCGGCTTGTCGGTCGCCCCATGGGTCAGGGCATTGCCAAGCAAATTGGAGGCAAGTTGCGCCACTCGGCGACTGTCGCATTTGACGGGCGCAGACAGCCCGAAATGGGTCTCGATCACCCGGTCCGGCATGCTGATCTGCAACTCGGTAGCGACCTGCCGCAGTATGGCTTCGACCGGCGCATCGTCCTGACGGTTTAGGGTCAGGCCACCGCCTAGACGGCCGCGAGCGAAGTCCATGACATCGCTGATAAGCCCAGCCATGCGGCCAACGCTGCTCTGGATCATGTTGATGAGGGCTACAGCCTCATCGTCCAGCGGCTTTTTGAGCAGCAAGCGCATTCCGCCATTGATGGCCGCCAGTGGGTTCCGGAGATCATGACCCAACACGGCAATGAATTGCTCGCGCAGGACGGCGGTTTTGCGCTCATCCAGCAGTTTCGCCTCGGTCAGGCTCATCCGGTCGATAGTGCTGAGATGATAGCCGATGATCTCCGCGAACATCTCGAACATGCTAATGGTTTCCGGCGTGTTCAGCCGGTGCGGCTCGGGGTCAATGGCGCAAAGCGTGCCGAAGAAGGACCCGTCTGCGAGGCGGATCGGCATCGAGATATAGCTCTGAAAGCCGTAGGTCGCTGGCGTGTGGTGGTCGCAGTAGGTCTGGTCCTCGGCGACATGATCGATGATGACGGCTTGTCCGCCCTGTCTGATCTCATGGCAAAGGGTAGTCTCGACATCAAGCTCGCCGCCCGGCTTCAGGCCGAATGCGATGTCATCGCGCACACTGCAAGCGATCCAGCGGACTTCCGTAACTCGCGCGACGGCAGCGAAGCGCATCCCGGTCGTGCGGCAAACAACGTCGAGTATCGTTGGGATGGCCTTGATGCTGCCTACCGCAGCAATATCCTGCTCAAAATCATCGCCCATATCGGAGCCCGCCGTGCCGCCGTCAGAATGTTAGCTGGGATTGGGGCGACCGTCACCGTCGCGCGCCCACGTGGCGCCGTGGCACCGTGGCGCGGAGGTACGGCAGCAACGTCGCACCACCTAGGTCGGACGGCGCTCCCTCAGGCCATGTCCTCCCGCCCGCCCCGGTAGACCACTTGCAGGACGCCCCGGAACGGGGCCACGCCGACCCGCGCCATGCCGATCTTCTCGGCCACCCGGATCGAGGCCCGATTGTCCGGGTGGATCAGCGCCACCACCGTAGCGAGGCCGAGTGGGCCGAAGGCGCGCGCCAGCACCGCCCCGGCGGCCTCGGTCGCCACGCCGCGCCCCCACGCCTGCGGGAGCAGCCGCCAGCCGATCTGCGTCGAGCCGGTCTCCGGCGACGGGCTGAGCCCGCACAGGCCCAGCAGCCCCGGGCGGTCCCGCCACTCGACGGCCCAGGACGCGTGCGGCTCGGGGCGCCCCTCGACGATGTTGCGGCGCACCTCCTCGCCGTGCGCGGCGGGGTCGAGTGGGCCGCCGATGAACCAGCGCACCACCGGGTCGGTGTCCATGGCGACGATCGGCCCCAAGTCGTCGAGCGTGCGCGCGCGGAGGCGCAGGCGGGCGGTCTCGATCGTTGGCGCGCCCGCGGGCGCGAGCCCCCGCTCGACCGGCTCCGGCACTGCCGACAGCCCGCCCGGCTCCTTCCGTGGCACATCCCCTCCGCCGTCCCGATCCGGGCACGCTCGGGCGGGCGAGAGGAACGTTCTTCGCCTGGGTGTCCCGCCCATCGGCCCTGTCGCTCAGGTCTGCTTCGGGCGCTCCGGGACGCCTTCGGGCAGCGGCACCCAGTCGTACCTGTGCTCCGTCCATACGGCCACCTGGGGCGGCGGGAAGCTCGGGTCGGCGAAGGAGCCCGCCGTCACCCCGATGTCGCCGGGCCGCAGTTCCATCTCCCAGTAGACCGTCGAGCCGCACTCCGGGCAGAAGCCGAACTCGACCCAGCGCCCGGCGTCCGAGGAGCGCCGGAACCTCGTCGAGACCCCCTCGATCCTGACCTGCGCTCGGTCGAAGTAGGCATGCACGCTGTAGACGCTGCCCGTCCGCCTCTGGCACTGCGTGCAGTTGCAGAGCGAGACCCGCGCAGGCTCCCCCTCGCAGGTGGCGCGGAGTTGGCCGCAGGTGCAGGCGGCGGTGCGGGACCGCATGAATCCTCCCCCCGGAATGGAGTCGTCGTTCCGGATGCTAGCACCGCTCCCCTCCGGGAAGGCCAGGGCCGCGGCCCTGCCCAAGAGCCGACAGGCTCCGATCCACTCAGATGTCCGGCGGCTGTGGCCCCTCGTAGCCCTCGACCACGACGACATCCCCGACCGCGATACCGGCACGCAGCCGCTTCGCGGCGGCGTACTCGGGGGAGCGGTAGCATCGGAGGGCGGTCCCGTAGTCGGGGAACTCGATCACGACGATCCGCGACCGCGCCGCCCCCTCCACGGCCTCGCTCGCCCCGCCCCGGACCACGAAGCGGGCGCCGTGGTCGGCCATGATCTTCCGGACGGCCGACGCATATTCCTTGTATTTCTCCGGGTTCTCCACATCGAGCCGCGCGATCCAGTATCCTTTCGCAGCCACGTCCAGTCCCCCCGAGATGGATGTCCCTTTAATACGCGGCGGTCGCCGATGCGTTCGTCCTCGACCTCCGGGACGAAGCGCGTGAACTCGACGAAGTGCGTCACCCAGGCGACCTCCTCCGAGACCCCGGAGCCGCCTCACCGGGCGGTTTAGGGCCTGCCGGTCCTTGAGATTAACGAGAGTCGCCGCTGATGCGGACGAACGCGCCGCCAAGCCCACAGCGGCAAACACGATCAGGTCCCCGGCCACAGGCGCGCTCCCGTGCAGAGGCGGCCCTGGTGCCCCATGCCCCGCGCCGCCTCGCGGGGCGGGGGTCCTGGCGCCACGCCGAGGCACTTGCCACCGCCAGCATGCCGGTCGCGGCGGCTGGTCCCGGTCCCGCCGGATGCAAGGCCGGGCGGGTCAGGTCCGGGTGGAACGAAGCCTCGGTCGTGCATGCCGTTCCGCGTTGCGGCAGGACCGCCGCCGCCTATACTCCCGCCATGGCCCTTCCCGTCCTCCCCCTCCTGGCCATCGGGCTGCTCGGCTACGCCGGATACCGGGTGGCCAGGACCGCCATCGCCGCGGCCGAACGCGACCGGCGGCGGCGCGACTGGCCCGCCGTGCAGGCCCCGGAACCGGTGGCGGCGGGCGAGGAGGAGTCGGCGCAGGACGGCGGCGCGACGGGGGACGACCCCGTGGTCGAGGGCTCCGCCGATCCCTGGGCCGAGGCCGACGCCGGACATCCCGACGAGAGTGCGTCGGACTCCCTGGACCACCATCCCCAGGCGGAGGGCGAGGCCCCGCCCAGGCCCGGCGCCTGATCCGCCGGGCACTAGTCCTCGGCCGAGCCCGGGACGGCGCGCTCCGCGGCCTGGAAGCCCGCCTTCGAGTGGGTGCCGTCGCAGAAGGGCTTGTTCGTGGACGCGCCGCAGCGGCAGAGCGCCACCGTCTCCTTGGCCGGGTAGACGTTCCCGTCCGCGTCCCGCACCTCCACCGCGCCGCTGACGATGTAGGGTCCGTTCTTCCGGACCGTGATGGTCACCCCGGCCATCCCCATGTCTCCCATCCGTCCGGAGCCCAACGCCGCCCAGCCCCCAGGGGATGCTGCTCCTCCGGCGGAGCCCGCCGATCCGGAAAGGTTGGCGAGCCAATGAGAGCGGCATGACGGGCGACGTGACACCCAGCCCAGGCTGGTCCCACCCATCCGGTGGACCTACGGTGCCGCGCCATGATGACTGGCATCGACCTGTCGGCCTACTTCGCCCGCATCGGCTATCCCAGCCCCGCCGCCCCGACGCTGGCCGTGCTGCGCGACCTCCACGCCCGCCACCCCGCCGCGATCGCCTTCGAGGGCCTGGACCCCTTCCTCGGCCGCCCTGTCCCAATCGACCCCGCTGCTGTCCAGGCCAAGCTCGTGCACGGGCGCCGCGGCGTCTACTGCCACGAGCAGAACGCGCTGTTCCACGACGTGCTGGCCATCCTCCGCTGACGGGTCACCGTCCTGGGCGGGTGGGTGGTGTGGATGGCGCCCGGCCGCGACGCCCCGCTCACCCATCGGCTAACCCTGGTCGATGCCGCGCGCCGTGGCAGACATCTTCGTCCTCCTGCCATCGTCCCTATGAACGTATACTTTCGGTTCGGAGACGAGGCGTTGGAAGGGGTTTCCCGTTACCGGCTAACCGGCACCGGGGTATCGCCGCTCGATTGCAGCGAACTCCTCAAGCGACTCCGGCAGCTTCGTCATGTCCGCGCCCATTTCCGCCAAATCGTGCAGCAGGCGCCGCATGTTATCGACGATGTAGCGCTCGACGAGGGTGTCGTGTCCGGCTGACAACCTCTCCATCGCAGTCTCGGCGTAGCCTTCGGCGATCTCCATCGCGGTATCGAGGTCGAGGTCAGGCGCAAAGATGGCCCCCGGCTCGCTCTCCGTGTCTCTCTCCTCGCCGCTCGCCGCGTCGCTGCTGGACACGGCGTCGATCTCCGCCAACTCTCCGCCATCACCCTCATCCTGCTGCACCATCACGGTGACGGTGTTCGGCGGCATCGACCCCTGGGCAGCGTCGTGCGCCAGCGCGTCCGCCCCTGCCGCCCGGGAGGCGTCGAATATGCGTTGTATGTTGAGCGGAGCATCGGCGGGATTCTCGGCAGGCACGAGCACCATCAGCCAGTCGCCCATCCCGGGCGTCCTCCTGGCCTCCATCCAGGCCAGCACATCCTCGGCGACCGGCTTGCCCAAGTAGGCCACCTTTCTCACCCGCTGGCCATCGACGTAGAGACCCAGCGGCTTGAAACCGCCCGTCGGCTTCGTCGTGCCGTAGCGGTCGGCCTGCTGGCGCATGGTGCCCATCTTGGCCTCGCGCTTCGTGTCGTCGTCGCGGTCGTTCATAGCCACTCCTCCATCAGGGGACGGCGGCGTACCTGCCTTATCGTTGATCATGGATGGGATAGCCTCTCTCGGTGCGCTGTCGTGCGACACGCAGCGCAGGGTTGCCAAGCAGGGATGGGGAATTGCTGTAGGGGTGATCCACGCGGGGTCAGAGCCCTCGCTGGGTCGGGATTGCCAAAGAGATCAAAGGTAGATCAAAGGACCCGCGCGGGGTCGGCTGGCAAAGACCCTTCTGGGGTCAGGGATACTTATAAGGGCGGGGATCAAATAGGCGCTCACGCCCACGATCGAGAGCGCCAGCATGATCGCCAATAGCCACCACACCGTCAAGACAAAAAGAGCGCTCCGAGCGCACACGGAGCAGAACATCACTGGCGGGATCGCCCGGTTGTCTACTGCCTCCAAAATTTTGTGGATAATGCCCCGGCAAAATGCCGACGATTACTTCCGCGCTTTCGTCGTTTGTGACGATCAGGTGGTTGTCCTGGCCGAGCAGGTTCTTGTCGCGGCGCCCTGGTGTCGCGCTACCCCGCGCAACGCTCGTCGCGGTCGGGAGCTAACTAACTGCACAGAGAGACGCCCAAACCGTCACGATCTGAGGCCGAACGGTGGGCTTCCGGAGCACGACTGGTGCGGCGGCTACGACTGTCGGCCGGATCAACATCTAAGCTCGGGGGTGGCCAGCGCTCCCCCACGCGTTTCTGTGTCGGGTTCGGCCACCGACGCCGCGCGGTTCGGCGACGCCGAGTCCACCCGAGTGGCTGGCGCCACTGTGGCCTCTGTTCGGGCGATGTGGGCCAGCACTCTCCTCTTGGGTGGACGCACAGGAGTGCTTCTACGCCTCGGAGACAGGGGCGGCGCTCAGGAATCCCATGCACACCTGGGCGCCGAGCCGTCGAGGCGGGCGCGACGGGCGACTGCCCCGGCTTTGCGGCCGGTGTGCTCCGTCCTGCCATGCCACGCCCGCGCCTATTCGGTAACGGCACATTCGAGGTCGTCGATCCCTTGGAGCAAAAATTTCTTCTGGCAGGCAGCCGCCATGCGACCGGCGCGGGATCGGGCATCGAGATTGGCATCGAGCAGGCGGAGGAGCGGGACGCCGGATCGACGTGCCGGGTCTGTGCCTCGTCCCTTCTCGCGCGAAGCACATGCCGACGAGCGCATCCGGCGTTGAGGGCGCCGGAGGCGGCCTCGACCCGGTGCGCGAAGTCGGCACGTGGCGGGGAGCCGCCGCGCGCCGAGCGGACGCGGAGAGGAGACGCCTGGACATCGACTCCGCCATGCACATCTCGACCCGTGCCCGGTCCGCCGCCCTGTCGAGCCGCTCGATCCGCTGCTGATCTGCCCTTGGACCTGTGGGTTGGGGCGGCGCGCGCCGAGACGCGCACCACCCCGCCCGACGTGGCCGGGTGGCGACGGCGTGCGGTCCTCGGCCTCGCTGCGCTCGGCCTGCGGTCCTCGCCCGCCCACCCGGCCACGTCGGCACTTCGTGCGGTTGCCTGCTCGCAAGCATTGCTGTTCGAGACCTCGATCTCGTAAACTGGTGGTTGATCGGAGTTCAACCGGTCGCGCGGCGAGCAGGGCGAGCCGCGCAGGCCCGCAGGGCCACCGCGATAAATACGTAACCACACCTTCTTAATAGAAGGATTGTTGACTGAATTAACCAGAGACCCCTCAGGGGTCTGACGTGCCGTTACCGCATTCGAGCCGGTATTGAAGGGAGTACATTGGCCAAGAGGACTGAGGACGGGTTCGACGAGAGCCCCAATGAGATCACCATCTACTACAACGAGGACCCACCCGCGAGTGGCAAGAGCGAGTTCTTCAAGCGGCTGATCGCCGGGGAGCCGGGGCGCTATCTCATGGCCGTGCCCACGCAGAAGTTGCTGGGCGAACATGCGGGCGGAAAGGACGGGCTCCGCCAGCGGCTCGCCGCCGCGGGCCTGCCGCATCCCGTCGAGGTCGTGACCATCTCCACCGCCACCCATGCCAGGAGCGTGCGGCGGGCGCTCGCCGAGGCGGCCGACCTCTACCGCGACCGCCAGCACGTCGTCGTGGTCTGCACCCACGCGGCGCTGATGACGACCGACCTCTCCGGCTTCGCGGGGTGGACGCTGCTGATCGACGAGGTGCCCGACGTGGTGGCGTGCGGGACGTGGCGGACCGGCGCCTCGCTCGCCCAGTTCCGCGCGAATTACACGCTGGTGCGCCAGCCCGGCGAGGGCGGGTGGAGCCGCGTGGCCGTGCGGACGGACGCGCCCGGCCCGGCGATGGTCGCGGCCGACGACCTCGTGGGCGGCTCGGCGGCGTTCCACAGGCGGGCGCTGTCGCGCTCCGGCGTCTACGCCAACCTCGCCGCCTGGGAGGAGGTGGAGTCCGGGGCGGAGTGGTCGTGGTGGAGCGTGTGGGAGGCGGGCGAACTCGCCGCCTTCGACCGGGTGATGCTGGTCGGCAACGCCTTCTCCCACTCGGTCACCCGGCGGCTCATGGAGGAACGCCCCGGCGAGGGCTGGCGCGCGGAGTTCCGCCGCTTCGAACTGCCAGGGGAGCGCCGGGAGCGGGCGCCGCGGCGGCTGGCGATCCGCTACTTCACCGAGCACCCGGGCTCGACCACCTTCTGGGCCGGGCACCCTGATGGCCAGCGCTGCATCCAGGCCGTGGCGGAGTGGATCGCCCGCAATGCGCCCGCGGGCAGCCACATGTTCGCGTCCAACCGGACCGTCGAGCCGGTGCTGGCGCAGGCGCGCGTGTTGGGCCTGCGGCTCACCCCCTGCGTGGCGGGCAGCAACGACTACGACGACTTCGAGCACGCCTCCATCCTGTTCTCCGCCAAGCTGACGCCGCAGGAGGAAAAGGCGTTGGCGCTGTTTGGCATCGACGCCGAGGAGGTGCGGCGATCGCGCGAGTTCGAGGCCATTCTACAGTTCTGCTTCCGCTGCATCATCCGGAAGCCCGAGTTCAACGGCACGTGCTTCTGGAACGTCTACGACGGCGAGCAGGCGCGGTTCCTCAAGGCGTTCGTCGAGGAGCACGGGCTAGCCGAGGTCGAATTGCAGTACGTGGACGTGGGCATCGGCGACATCGCCCGTCCGCAGAAACACAGGAGGCTGGTCGGCGAGGCCGCTGCGGCGCGCGAAGCGAAGCGGCGCAAGTCAAACACCGAGCGCGTGCGCGCCCACCGTGAGCGGAAGAAGGCGGAGAAGGTGGAGCGCGGCACGTACCGGGGACGCGGCCGCCCGAGGAAGTCCGACGGGACGGAGGCGAGCCCATGACGGCCGCGGCGACCGGCGCGTGGGACCGCCACGACGACGGCTCCCATATCTCCGTCCCGATCTCCTGGCGCGACAGCGACAAGGTGCGGGATTGGTGCGCCGAGAACTGCCGGGGTGATTTCGTGCTTGTCCTCGGCCGCCGCGTCGTGTTCCAGCTTCATGGGGACGCGGCGCTGGCGGCGCTCTGGTGGCGCGCGGAGGAGGACTGACCCGCGGCGCCACGGGCTCCTCAACCGGCACGCCCCCCCCTTGGACTGGGCTCACGTCCGTGAGGTGAACGCGTCAGCGGACGAACTCCGGGGAATGGCCCGCGGCTTCAGCGGCTCGGCGGCGCCGCCACCATGCCGACGCTTCGCCGAAGGACAAGGGATCATCCCTTGCCGAATATCCTCACGAAGTAGCACCGGAGGCCGCACCTCAGGTGCCGCCAAGCGCGGGCAAGCTTGCCCCCGCCTTCATCCTTGCCGGGATGGGACATGGTGACCGTCCTCCTGCTGCTGGCGGCGACTCTCTCCACCGCCGTTTGGTGCGTCAACGGGCGGCGAGCAGCGGAGCACGATGACGGCCGCCGAAAATTCCCAGCATGACGATGGGCACGCGCGCGACGCGCACCCGGCAGGCTGACCTCCCGGTAGACCTCTCCACCCTCGACCCCAGGATGCTGGACGGGCTCGCCCGGGCAGCGAAGAAGCGCCTCTCGACAATGCGCCTCTCCACCTCCCAGCCCTACCCCGAGCAGGTGGAGTTGAACCGCGCTGGGGCGATGAACAAGGAGAGATGCGTCCGCGGCCTCTCCGACGAGCGCCGCTCAGCAATTCACCCAGGATGCAAAGATTAAGCGCCTTCTACGTGATCGTGCCCGCGGGCTCGTGTTGGTACCGCATCTCCCGTCACAGTAACAGCGCGCAGGGCCAGTCGCACGGACGCCACGGGCCGCAGCCTCCTGTTCGCCAACGCGGCCTTCAACGGCGACGCCGTGCAGAGCGCCATCGGGATGCCCGGGTCCACCCCCGGCACGCCCTTCCGGGCGTGGGTGATGTTCAGGAACCGTCGGGTCTCCGCCTGCCTGAAGGGCGACGCGGGGGCGGCGGGCAGCTACCTCACCTACTCGGCGTCGCCACGCTGCTCATCGGGCAGAACTCCGGCATAAACCGCGCCCCAATGCGGTGGAGGCGGCCGCGATGGCGGAGTGCGCGGAGGTGACGGCCGAGACGGCGGAGAGCGACCGCGAGCGGTTCCTGGCCGGGCGGGCCGCGCGGGTGGGGCTCGCCATCTGACGGCTCGGCTCCGCCGTCGAGGGCGGCGGCAGGCACGACCTGCGGGACCGTGCGGCGCGCTACCGGGAGCGCCGGGTCCACTGGGAACTTTGGGAGGCGGACATGGCCCGGCCGGAGGACCCGCCTTCACCGCCTTCGAGTCCGACGGCCTGGACGCGATCGAGGACGGAATCGCGGCGGCGGAGGCGGCGAATGGCGGGGCGCAGGTGGGGGCGTAGCGCCGCTCATCACAAGTGCGCCAAAATTCCACCAACGGCTTCAATGCCGAGAACCAAATGCTTCTCCAAACGGTCGCGGCGCCGCTTAGCCGCCTTGCGCTGCTCGGCAGCAGCAAGGGCCGCTCAGCGGACGAGAGAGCGGGAAATCGCGCGAAAACAGGCACTTGCGCCCCCTTCCGCCGCCGGGCCAGCCTCGCGGCATGGGCGGGCGCAACACGAGAGTGACGGCTGGGGAGGCGGCCATCCTGGCGCTTCTGCGCTCCTCCCTTCCCGGGCTGTCGGACCGCGAGCAGGATGCCGAGGCCCTGCGGGGGGAGAAGGAGGAGGCGCTGCGTGCCCTCGATCGATTCAGGACCCGGGAACTCAAGCGGCACCGTCCGGCTCCGCCACGTCCACCGGAAAGCCAGCAGCGACGGCAAGGTCCGGACGGCGTATCGGCGGGTGCGCCCGGACGGGACGGAGTTCCGCCGCCCGCTCCCCGACGCGCCCGAGTCGAGCGATGATTTCCTGGCCGCCTACCGCCGGGCGGAGGACGAGTGGCGGCGCGAACTCGCCGCCCGCGCCATGGGGACGCCCGACCCGCGCACCGTAGCCGGGGCGATCCACGAGTGGGAGAGGACGCCGGAGTTCACCGGCAGGGAGAAGGGCACGCGGACCCACTACCACCGCCACGGCCACGGCATGTTCGGCCGCGAGTTCGGGCACCTGACCATGCGGAGCATCGACTGGGAATTCGTTGAGCGGCACCGGACGGTCTACGCCGACACCCGGCGCGTCAGCACTTGGAACGAAATCCGCAAGGTCATGCGGATGGTGACGCGGCGGTGGATGCGGCTGAACCGAGGCGTGATCGACGAGAACCCCTGGGAGGAGACGGCGCGGCTCAAGACGATCATCCGCCCCGGCGAGGAGCAGAATCGCCCCTGGCCTCCCGAGGTGATCGAGGCGGTGTTCCGCGCCGCCACGCCGGAGTTCCGTGCTCTCCTGATGTGCTACCTGTTCACCGGCCAGCGCGGGTCGGACGTGACCCGCTTCGGCGACGCCGCAGTGACCTATGACCCGGCCCGGCGACTGCTCACCTTCGTGCAGCAAAAGACCCGGCGGCAGATGGACCTGCCCGTGCCGGAGACCCTGCACTGCATCCTGACGGGAGCCGATGGAGCATCCGCGCTGGTGACGCCGCGCGGGAAGCGGTGGAACACCGGCAACGCGCAGGAGACGCTGCGGACGCTGCTCACCAACCTCGGCCTGCCCCGCTACACCTTGCAAGGATTGCGCTCGACGGTGGCCACCGAGCTTGCGCACCTGGGCTTCGGCGAACTCGTGCTGATGGCCCAGGGAGGATGGAAGGACAGCCGCGCGGTGCAGCCCTACCTCCGCGGAGCGAAGCAGCGGCGCCTCCTCGCGCCCGTGCCCGCCGTGCTAGAGGCGCACTTCCAGCCGATTCTGCGGGTGGCGGAGATCGGCGCCAACGAGAAGCGTGCGGCCGGGCTCACCGGCCGGGCGGCGGCGAAGGCGGGCGTCGAAGGCAGGGCGCGCGACCGGCGCCGGAACGCCCCTTGACTTTTGGACCCGAAGCTGGACCTTGGACCCTGCGCGGGAGTCGTTGCGACACCTGCTAAAAAGAGGAGCCAAAATCAGTGCTCTGCAACTGGCGTCCCCAACGGGATTCGAACCCGTGTTACCAACGTGAAAGGCTGGTGTCCTAGGCCTCTAGACGATGGGGACAACGCGGTGCGGAGTAGTGGCCCACGCGCTTGCGGTCAATAGCCCACGGCGCCCGGCGGGACGATTGCGGCATCGACGACGTGCAGGCAGGCAGTCACCTCGTCATTCCACCGCTCCGCCCGCAGCTGGCCGCAGAGATGCAGCGGCACGCCGGTGCGGCTCAACAGCGTCTCGGCCAGCGGTCCCTCCTTGGCGCGGAAGCAGATTGCCTTCAGCCGGCCGCCCGATTCGCCCTCGATGAAGGCACGGATCGTGTTGCCGTCCTTGCCCACGCGGTCGGCCCGCACCACGCGCGTGCGCGGCAAGGCGAAGATCGGTTCCTCATTGCCCGCGCCGAAGGGTGCCAGGCGTTCCACCTGCTTTGCCAGTTCAGCGGTCGCCGCCGGCACCATGACCGAGCCCTCCACCAGCAGATCGGCTGCACCGGGCAGTTCGCCTGCCCGCGCCAGCCGCTCATCCAGGAAGGCATGCAATTCCGCCAGGCGTTCAATGCGCAGACTGAAGCCGGCCGCCATGGCATGGCCGCCGCCCGTCTCCAGCAGCCCGGCCTGCCGCGCCGCGATCACCGCACCGCCCAGATCAAGCCCCGGCACGGAGCGGCCCGAGCCCTTGGCGATCCCCTCCGCCACGCCGGCGACGCAGGCCGGGCGGTTGAACCTTTCCTTCAATCGGCCGGCGACGATGCCGACCACGCCCGGATGCCAGCCCTGCCCGCTCACCAGCAGCACCGGATGGCCGGTGGCATGCTGTGCCTCGGCCTGCGCGAAGGCGGCACCCAGCACCTCGGCTTCCACCTCCTGCCGTCGGCGGTTCACCGCATCCAGGCGTTCCGCCATCTCCCTCGCCTCGACCGGGTCGTCGCAGAGCAGAAGGCGCAGGCCGAGATCCGGTTCATCGATCCGCCCCGCCGCGTTGATGCGCGGGCCGAGCACGAAGCCCAGGGAGTGCGCGGTCGGCACGTCGCGCACCTGGCCAATCTCCAGCAGGGCGGCGACACCGGCATGGTCACGGCGCGCCATCACCTTCAGCCCCTGCGCGACCAGGGCGCGGTTCACGCCGGTCAGCGGCATCACGTCGCAAACCGTCGCCAGCGCCACTAGGTCCAGCAGATCGAGCAACGCGGGCTCCTGGCGCCGCTGGAAATAGCCCTCCCGCCGCAGGACGCGGTGCAGCGCGATGCAGGCGAGGAAGGCAACGGCGGCGGCGCAGAGATGCCGGAGACCGGAGCCGCAATCGAGCCGGTTGGGATTGACCGCCGCCGCGACGCGCGGCACGGGACCTTCTGCCTTGTGGTGGTCCAGCACCACCACATCCGCTTCGCCGCGCGCCGCTTCCAGCGCCTCATGCGCCGCGATGCCGCAATCGACGCAGACGATCAGCGTCGCGCCGCGCTCGCAGAGCGCCCGGATGGCGGCTGGGTTTGGGCCATAGCCTTCCGTCAGCCGGTGCGGGACGTAATGGCTGACGGTGCAGCCGAGCTGGCGCAGCACCCGCACCATCAGCGCGCCCGCGCAGGCGCCATCCACGTCGTAGTCGCCGAAGACGGCGACCGTCTCACCCTGCCGCACCGCGCTCGCCAGCCGCGCCGCGGCGACATCCATGTCCCGCAACACGGAGGGGTCGGGCAGCAGCGCGCGGAGCGTCGGTACCAGGAAGTCGGTCACCGCCTCCAGCCCGATGCCGCGGGCGGCAAGGAGGCGCCCGACCAGTTCCGGCAGGTCCGCCCGCTGGGCGATGGCGAGGCCGAGGCGGCCATCGCCCTCCCGCCGCACCCAGCGCCGGCCCGTCACGCTGCGGGCGACGCCGAGAACGGCATCGGCCGAGGGCAGTGGCCCCGCGTCCATGAGCCTGTCCCCGCCGTGCGCGGTCAGGCCACGAAGGCCGAGGGCTTGCGTGCGAAGTTGTGGTGCCCCTCCACGTAGCGGACGGTGCCGGACTTGCTGCGCATGACGATGGAATGTGTCGTCGCGCCGCCCGCATGGCGCCGCACGCCGTGCAGCATGGGGCCACCGGTCACTCCGGTCGCGGCGAACATGACGTTGCCGCGCGCCATCTCGTAGATGCCGTAGATCTTCTTCGGGTCGGTCACGCCCATCTCGCGGGCGCGGGTGACCTGCTCCTCGTTCTCGAACATCAGCCGCCCGTGCATCTGGCCGCCGATGCAGCGCAGTGCGGCGGCCGCTAGCACGCCCTCCGGCGCGCCGCCCGAGCCCATGTAGATGTCCACGCCCGTGCCCGCCTGGGAGACGGCGATGACGCCGGCCACATCGCCATCCGGCAGCAGCATGATGCGCGCGCCGGCCTTGCGGCAGGCCGCGATCATCTCCTTGTGCCGATCCCGGTCGAGCGTGCAGACCATCAGGTCGCCGATATCGCATTTCTTGGCCCGCGCCAGTTCCCGCAGGTTCTCCTCCGGCTTGGCGTCCAGGTGGACGATGCCCTCCGGCAGGCCGGGGCCGACCGCGATCTTGTCCATGTAGATGTCGGGGGCGTGCAGGAAGCCGCCGCGCTCGGCCAGGGCCACGGTGGCGATGGCGTTCGGGCCACCCTTGGCGGTGATGGAGGTGCCCTCCAGCGGGTCGACCGCGATATCGACCTCCGGCCCGCCCAGGCCGATCTTCTCGCCGATATAGAGCATCGGCGCCTCGTCCATCTCGCCTTCGCCGATCACGACGGTACCGCTGATGGCGACGGTGTCGAAGGCCTTGCGCATGGCGTCCACCGCGGCGCCGTCGGCTGCGTTCTTGTCGCCGCGGCCAATCCAGCGCGAGGCGGCCAGCGCCGCCGCCTCCGTCACCCGGACCAATTCGAGCGCCAAGTTACGGTCAACCACCAGGCTGGCCGCATCAAACTCCGCCATGTGAGCCTCCGTCGTGTTAGGCGCCAGCCTACACGGACCGGCGGCCGGCCGGAAGCGGGCGGCCGGCCGGATTGGGCCGGCCGGTCGCGGTCAGAGTGGCTCGATGCGGATCAGGGCCGGCTTCTCCAGCACCGAATCGAGCGCCGCGATGCGGCCAAGGGCGGCGCGCATCTGCGCCTCCTCGCAATCATGCGTGGTCAGCACGACCGGCACCGCCTCGCCCGGGGCGCGGCCGCGCTGCAGCATAGCCTCCAGACTGATGGCGTAGTCCCGCAGGATGCCGGTCACATCGGCGATCACGCCCGGCCGGTCGAGCACCATGAGGCGCAGGTAGTAGGCGCCGACATGCCGCTCCATCGGCACCGCCGGCGCGCCGTCCAGCAGCCCCGCCGTGGCGCCCCAGACCGGCGTGTGCCGCCCCCGTGCCAGGTCGATGAGGTCGGCCACCACGGCGCTGGCGGTCGGCCCCGCCCCGGCCCCGCGGCCCTCCAGCATCACGCGGCCGACGAAGTCCCCCTCCGCCACCACCGCGTTGAAGACGCCGTCGACGCGCGCGATCGGCGCGCCCGTCGGCACCATGCAGGGATGCACCCGCGCCGAGATGCCCGCCTCGGTCCGCGCGGCAAGGCCGAGCAGCTTGATGCGGTAGCCGAGTTCCTCGGCCAGGGCGATGTCGAGGGCGCTGACCTCCCGGATACCCTCGACATGCACGGAGCCGAAATCCACCGGCCGGCCGAAGGCGAGCGCGGCGAGGATCGCCAGCTTGTGCGCCGCATCCACGCCATCGATGTCGAAGGAGGGGTCGGCCTCGGCATAGCCGAGCTTCTGTGCCTCCGCGAGCACCTCGGCGAATTCGCGCTTGTGCTCGCGCATGACGGTCAGGATGTAGTTGCAGGTGCCGTTCAGGATGCCGGCGACGCGGCGGATGCGGTTGCCGGCCAGCCCCTCCCGCAGCGCCTTGATGGCCGGGATGCCGCCCGCGACCGCCGCTTCGAAGGCCAGCGGCAGGCCGCGCGCCTCGGCCAGTTCGGCGATCGCCGCGCCATGCACCGCGAGCAGCGCCTTGTTGGCGGTGACGACCGGCTTGCCGGCCTTCAGCGCTGCCTCGACCAGCGCGCGGGCCGGGCCGTCGCTGCCGCCGATCAGCTCGACGACGACATCGGTGCCGGGATCGGCGGCCAGCGCGACGGGGTCGTCATACCAGCGCAGCGTCGAGAGCGGCACGCCGCGGTCCCGCGTGCGGTCGCGTGCCGAGACGGCGCCGACCACCACCGGCCGGCCGGCCCGCGCCGCGACGATCTCGGCATTTTCCGAGAGCAGCCTGAGGACGCCGGCGCCGACCGTGCCGAGGCCGGCGACTGCGATGGAAAGGGGCTTGGTCATGCCACGACGTCCTTCTCGACCTCGGCCTGGGCGTCGCTGCCATGCAGCGCGGGCGCAAGATTATCGCCCTGCAGGAAGCCGCGGATGCCGCGCAGCGCCTGCCGGATGCGGTGGTTGTTCTCGACGAGGGCGATACGGACATGGCCGTCGCCGTGCTCGCCGAAGCCAAGGCCCGGCGCGACCGCGACCTTGGCGCGGGCGAGCAGGAGCTTCGAGAACTCGACGCTGCCGAGATGGCGGAACTTCTCCGGGATCGGTGCCCAGACGAACATCGACCCCTCCGGCGAGGGCACGTCCCAGCCCACTTGGCGCAGGCCCTTCACCAGCAGGTCGCGGCGCTCCTTATAGAGCACGCGCATCTCGGCGACCGTGTCCTGGGGCCCGTTCAGTGCCGCGGCGGCCGCCACCTGGATCGGCGTGAAGGCGCCATAGTCCAGGTAGCTTTTCACCCGCGCCAGCGCCGCGATCAGCCGCGGATTGCCGGCGGCGAAGCCCATGCGCCAGCCCGGCATGTTGTAGGTCTTGGACATGGAGGTGAACTCGACCGTGATGTCCTTCGCCCCCTCCACCTCGAGCACCGAAGGCGGCGGGACATTGCCGAAATAGAGCTCGGCATAGGCGAGGTCGGAGAGGATGAAGAGCTCGTGCCTCCGGCAGAGCTTCACCAGTTCCCGGTAGAACTCGATCGAGGCGAGATAGGCGGTCGGGTTGGAGGGAAAGTTGACGATGACGGCCGTCGGCTTCGGCACGGAATGCTTCACCGCCCGGTCGATCGCCGCCAGCATCTCATCATCGGGCGTGCAGGGAAGGCTGCGCGCCGTGGCGCCGGCGATGATGAAGCCGAACTGGTGGATGGGGTAGCTGGGGTTCGGCACCAGGATGGTGTCGCCCGGGGAGGCGATGGCCTGCGCCAGGTTGGCCAGCCCCTCCTTGGAGCCGAGGGTCGCCACCACCTCTGTCTCCGGGTCGAGCTTCACCTTGAAACGACGGTCGTAGTAGCCCGCGAGCGCCTTGCGCAGCCCGGGGATGCCCTTCGACATGGAATAGCGGTGGGTGCGGGGGTCCTGCACCGCCTCGACCAGCTTGGCGACGATATGGGGCGGCGTCGGGCTGTCCGGATTGCCCATGCCGAGGTCCACAATGTCCTCTGCCGCTGCCCGCGCCTTCGCCTTCGCCGCATTGACCTCGGCGAAGACATAGGGGGGCAGGCGGCGGATGCGGTGGAATTCCTCGGTCATTGACTTGGGTCCGTGTGCATGGGCCCGCGCTTCTAACCCCCCGGGGTCCGCACGAAGCGCGACTGCGCGGGCCGGGGAGGCGCGGTCCGCCGGTATAGATCGTATTGCACCGCAGTGTCAGCGTCCTGGCTGGCCGGGTGAGAAAATCCGCCCGGGCGGCCTGGATCAGGGGGCGGCAGCCCGCGGGGCGGCCGTGGGGCGATGCACCGAACGCCCATTCAGGACGCAAGTGGCCGCACAGCCACAGCCGAGACGGCCGCCGACGGCCGGCCTCCCCCGCCGCGTCGGAAGCCCTGGCAGACATGTCATCGGGCGGCGCAGGCCCTCCCGGAGCCGGCGCGTCCGTTCCTGGAGGTTATGTCCTTTCCCTGAAGCCTAACGCGGGCGCGGCGGCGGGCCGAGCAGGTCGGGCGGCGGCGGCGGCGGCGCTTCCTCGGGCATCTCCGGCAAGGCGGGGGCCAGGGACGTCGGGGCCGGCGCCCCCGGCGCGGTGGGCGCCGCCTGCGGCTGGGCACGCGGCGCGACCGGCGCATCATTCCAGGGAATGCGCGGCGCGCCTGCCAGGGCGGCGCGCGGTGGCGGGGCGGCAGGCATCGACGATTCCCCCGGCGTCACGCCGCCAACGGCACCGGGGGCCGGGACGGTCCGCAGCAGCAGCGGGTCGCGCGAGCGGGCGCGATCATCCGCGAGCGCGGCCGAGATCGCCGCCCGTGTCTCGGGTGACGGCCGCTCCGGCCTGGGCGGGACGGTGTGGAGGCTGGGCGTCGGCCGGTCCATGCCGGGCGGCGGTGGGCGGCCGGCATCCGCCTCGCCGGAGATCCGCCGGTAGATCGTAACCGGATTCACCTCCTCCGGGACCGAGCAGGCGGCGAGCAGCAGGCACAGCAGCGGCGCAACCACCCCGGCCCGGCGCCGCTCCCCGCCCTCGCCCTGACGCTTCGCCCGCATGGCCACCGCACTCCCCTCGACGCTCCAGGGTTAGAGCAAAAACGCCGGAGCGGAAATTCGCATCACGGAGTGCGCCACCTTGGGTTATTGCATGCCCCAACATGAACATAGGTGGAACCGGGCTGGAGGCCCGCCACTCTGGCGGTCTAGGATGCCCCATGGACCAGGAAAAGACGCCCGACCAGCCGCATTTCCGCCTGCCGGACCCGGCGCTGGTGACCCGCACCATGTCGGAGGTGGCGGAACGCGGGCAGCGGATCGTCACGGACTTCCTGCGGCGTCAGGCAGGTTCCGAAACGGCGCCTGACCCGCTGAATATCGGCAGCGCTTTCCTGGAGATGACCACCCGGTTGATGGCCAATCCGGCCCGGCTGGTGCAGGCACAGCTCGGCTTCTGGCAGGATTACCTGACGCTCTGGCAGAACACTGCGCGGCGGATGCTGGGCGAGGCGCCGGCCCCGGTGATCGCCGAGGACCCGCGCGACCGCCGTTTCAAGGACGATGCCTGGCGGGAGAACGAGGTCTTCGACTTCATCAAGCAGTCCTACCTGCTGAGCGCGCGCTTCTTCCAGACCGTGGTTGGCGGAGTGGAAGGCCTGGACCAGAAGACCGCCCAGAAGGTCGATTTCTACACGCGGCAATTCGTCGATGCGATGAGCCCGTCCAACTTCCTACTGACCAATCCGGAGGTGCTGCGCCGCACCGCCGAGACGGGCGGGGAGAACCTGCTGAAGGGGCTCTCGCACCTGCTCGCGGATCTCGAGCGGGGTAAGGGGCGGCTCCGCATCCGCATGAGCGACGACAGCAAGTTCAAGGTCGGCGAAAACATCGCGGTGACGCCGGGCAAGGTCGTGCTGCAGAACGACCTGATGCAGCTGATCCAGTACAACCCGACCACCGAGACGGTGCTGAAGCGGCCATTGCTGATCCTGCCCCCCTGGATCAACAAATTCTACATTCTGGACCTCAGGCCCCGGAATTCCTTCATCCGCTGGGCGGTGGACCAGGGCCATACGGTCTTCGTCGTCTCCTGGGTGAACCCGGACGAGACGCTGGCCCAGAAAGGGTTCGACGACTACATGAAGGAGGGCGTCTACGACGCCCTTGACGCCATCGAGAAGGCGACCGGCGAGAGGCAGGTCAACGCCATCGGCTACTGCCTGGGCGGAACGCTGCTGGCCACCACCCTGGCGCATATGGCGGCGAAGCGCGACACGCGGATCAAGAGCGCAACCTACTTCGTCACCATGACGGATTTCGAGGAGGCCGGGGAACTCGGCGTCTTCATCGACGAGGAGCAGTTGCACTGCCTTGAGGAGGCGATGCAGAAGCGCGGCTATCTGGAAGGCCGCGAGATGGCGACGACCTTCAACATGCTCCGCGCCAATGACCTGATCTGGTCCTTCGTGGTAAACAACTACCTGCTGGGGCAGGAGCCCTTCCCCTTCGACCTGCTCTATTGGAACGACGATTCCACGCGCATGCCGGCGCGCATGCACAGCTTCTATCTTCGCCGCATGTACCAGCAGAACGACCTGATCAAGCCGGGGGCGATCGAGCTGCTGGGCCAGAAGATCGACCTGCGCAAGGTCAAGGTGCCGAGCTACCTGATCTCGACGCGGGAGGACCATATCGCACCCTGGAAGAGCACCTATCGCGCGACGCAGATCTATAGCGGCCCGGTGCGCTTCGTGCTGGCGGCCAGCGGCCACATCGCCGGCGTGGTGAACCCGCCCGATTCGGGCAAGTACAGCCACTGGGTGAACGAGCAACTGCCGCCCGACCCGGAGGAATGGTTTGCCGGCGCGACCGAACTCGCCGGTTCCTGGTGGCCGGACTGGCACCGCTGGGTGACGGCGCTCAACAGAGAACAGGTGCCGGCCCGCATGCCGGGCACCGGCAAGCTGCCGGCGATCGAGGACGCGCCGGGCAGCTATGTGAAGGTGATGGCGACCGACTGACCGGGGGCCGGGGACGGGCGTCATCGCCCCCTCCCCACCCTTGTCCGCGCGATGTCGGGTAGGCTCAGTACCCGATGCTGGTGCTGCCCTCGAGACCGAAGACCGTGAACATCGCGCCGGTCGGGTCGACCGGCCGGCCCCCCAGCCAGCGGCCATCCGCATCCAGCCGCGCCACCTCCTGCGCCGCCAGCGCGGTTGCGATCGCGCCCTGCGGCAGCGGGCCGAGATCACCGAGTCGCGCCACGCTGCGCTGCCCGCCTGGGCGGAAGAGCGGCGCCGGTAGGGCGGCGGCGGCGCGGGTCGCATTGCCGACCCGCAGCGCCGCGGCGGCGGTCAGCAGCGCCGGCACCACGCGCTCGGGCGTTGCATCCTCCGCCACGCCAAGCGCGTCGCGCATCTCCTCCCGCGCCAGCAGCAGTTCGCGCCGCACGGGCTCCGGAATCGGCGCGTAGCGCTGGTCGCGCGGAATGGCGGCGGTGACATATTCCAGCTGTGCCGCCGCCTGCGCCGCCTCGGCCGGCCGGCCGGCCAGCGCCCGGCCGCGATCCGCGAAGGCAGGCGCCAGCGCCTCGATGGCGCCACGCACCGGGTCCGCCGTGCCGGGCGCCAGCGCGGCAGGCGGAGCGGCAGACGGGGCCTGCCTCATCTCCGCGCAGCCCATGGCGGCCAGGGCGAGCAGCAATAGAGTGGACCGCATCACAGGCGCCCGAGCGGCGTCCCGTCCTGCCGCCGCAAGGCCTCGGTCGCCGCGACCGCTGCCTGGTTGGTGAGCGGCAGGCTGGGCAGCGATGCCAGGCGGAGCATCGCCGCCTCCCGCGCCCTCCGTGGAGGCCAGACCGAGGCCGCCGCGGCGGCCTCGGTCTGGCCTCCACGGAGGGCGC
>JAESGY010000380.1_pt1 | contig 21652 bp, 18 predicted proteins | sample 9269841 | NCBI WGS metagenome assembly JAESGY01 (sample SAMN17022865, study PRJNA683097) | algae metagenome | isolation source: Spirirestis rafaelensis WJT71-NPBG6 and co-occurring heterotrophs from... | place: USA: Pinto Wells, Joshua Tree National Park, Colorado Desert, CA | collected 2006-08-15
CGCTAACGAAGGGACTGCACCTAAAGGTGCTTCGCATTCATCCCACCCCTGAAGGACGTAACAGCCTGAAAATTTTTTGGATTTTCAGGCTGTTACTGGTGGGCTTTCTGCTTCAATACTTGTAAACTATAAGCGTTTTGAGTAAGTTTAGTGTTGCACAATTTAAAGTTACCTAAATTCGCCTCCGTTTTGAAACGCTTGTACCGCCAGCAAGGCTAACGCAGCTGTACTAACAACTGCACCCCACTTGATTTGCGGATTTTTATCCAGCCAGTCAGAAATGCTTGGGACCACCTGGTGGCTAAAGTCACCGTCTACTCTAGTATCAGTGTGGACTGGCTCGTAAAAATTGTTGCTTGCATCTTCAGACTTTGGCTCCGAACTGCGCTGGAGCCGGAAGCCGATGAGTAGTAACAAGGAATCCACCAGTTCAGGCGAGAGCCGCTGAAGTGCATCTAGCGCCTTAGCTGTATCCCCAACCAGGAAATCACGAGTTGGATGTTCAGCAACGTAAAGGATCGCGTCAGCCACTAGCTTAGGGTCATAATAGGGCGGTATCCCTGCTGGCTTTACGCCTAACTTAGTGCGAGCATTGTTCCAAAAGGGTGTGTTGATGACCGCCGGCTTCACACTCGTCACGCTGATAGGTATATTGTCATGTTGTAGCTCAACACGCAGGGCTTCCACAAAGCCTTCTATGCCGTGCTTTGCTGCGGAGTAGGAACTCTGGTATGGGAGACTTCGCCTGCCCTCGATTGAAGATAGATGAATTAGCGCCCCGCGCCCCTCACGCTTGAGATGGGGTAGCGCCGCCATCGCACCGTATACCTGCCCCATTAAGTTAATATTAACGACGCGCTGAAACTCTTCTGGTGTGGTGTTATCGAACGTGGCAAAGACAGCGATCGCGGGGCAATGCACCCACGTATCGAGTCGCCCGTACACTTCGACGGTACGGTCAGCGATCGCCTTGACCTGATCAAATACCTGTACATCGGCGACAATAGCAGTTGCTTCACCGCCAGACGCTCGAATCTCGTCCACCAAGGAATTTAGCTTCGGCTCACTGCGAGCAGAGACAACCACCTTTGCCCCACGCCGTGCAAACTGGAGGGCTGTCTCACGCCCGATGCCACTCGAAGCTCCAACGACCGAAACAACCTGCTGATTTATTGGCTTTAGCTGCATTAATCCTACTCCTTAAAGTTCTCACTAAAAATCAACGCCCGCCAGAAACTGGCTCAACGCGGCGGTAAACTGTTCGGGACGCTCAATATGGGGTATGTGACCGCAGTCAGGTATCAATGCTAGTTGTCCTTTCTGTAAACGGCTGACCGCATCTTGAGCCTGTTCTTTTGGGAAAATCAAGTCTTCAGTACCCCAGACAACAAGGGTTGGCATCTGCAACTGCCCTAAGGAGTCAAGCAACACATGGCGCTGTCCAAACACATTGAGCTGGTCACGCAGCGAGGACAGGGTGGCTTCAAGAAAGTTGGGAAGAAGCGACATGCGCTCCTGCTCTGCTATCCACTCTTCGGGAATCTGGGAGGGATGAGCGAAAAACAGCGATGCCCGTGCCCAAGCTCGCAGCTTATTGTTAGGAGGCACTTTGCACATAGTAATTGCAGCCTCCCCATACAACGGCAGGGTCAAAAGGGGCAGGACAGGGTTGACCACCTGACCCAGCCCGGAACTGTCTACCAGCACCAAAGCAGCCACCTTCTCTGAATGTGACAGTGCAAAGCGCAAGGCAACCAGACCACCTAGGGAGTTGCCGACCAGTATCGCCCGCTCGATTCCTAACGCATTGAGAAAATCAGCCACGAACTGCGTTAGAAATTCAACCGAGTATTCGCGGTTGGGTTTAGCAGCATCGCCGAAACCAGGAAAGTCCAATGCCAAGACGCGGTGATGATTAGCCAGTGTGGGCATCACCCAAGACCAATCAACAGCGCTGTCAGCATCTCCATGTAGCAACACTAACGGAGGGTCATAATCGCCCGCCGTAAAGTAGCGGGTGGTTAAACCGCCTACATTTATTCGCCGCTCTTCAACCGCAGTTTTCACAGTTAGCTCCCCGTAGTGTTTCAACATTCGCCTTGCCGTTATCAACCTCAAGTGTGATGGGCACCATTAACTCGGAGAACCTCACCAGTGACGTAGCTGCTGGCTATGGGCGACAGCAGGAACGCCACTGCCCAGGCAACCTCCTCAGGCTTGCCGAAGCGACCCAAAGGAATCTCAGACACAATGCGCTCTTTCACTTTGTCTGGAACCGACTTGACCATATCAGTCTCAATGAATCCCGGTGACACAGCATTGGCTCGCACTTTGTAGCGAGCCGCTTCTAAAGCTAGGGACTTTGTTAGACCAATCAAAGCCGCTTTGGATGCTGCATAGTTGGTCTGACCGATGTTTCCCCGCTCACCCGAAATTGAGGTGATACAGACAATCGAACCTTCCCGACGCTCGTACATCTTGGGGATAACGGGCATCAACGTGTTGTATACTCCCTTCAAATTTGTATTTATTACTTCATCCCAGTCATCTACCTTAAGTTTGGGAAAAAATTTGTCTCGTGTAATTCCAGCGTTAGCCACAATTCCGTAAATTGGTCCTAGTTTTTCTTCAACCTGTTCTGCCACTGCTGCCATTGCGGCAACGTCGGTAACATCGGCTGGAAGTGCTAAAGCCCCATTTTGACTATTGCTATCGCTGCGGTAGGTGTAAGCTACCTTGGTTCCCAGTTCTAAGAGCAAACTGACTATTGCCGCTCCTATTCCTCTATTACCGCCAGTTACCAGAACGACTTTATCGGACAGTCCCAAAGAGACCATAAGTCACTTCCACCCCTATTTTTATTTCAGCCATGCTACCTCAGCGGCAAAGCGCCAATGTTTGTAGCTTTCTTTAGCATTGTCAGTTAACGCTCAACCGACTTACATTATTTGGAGAATGATTTTATACAACAACCTAAAAAGCCATTTTTGTGTTGCTCCCCTGAGCTACATTCCTAATAAAGAGTCATTGAGCCAACTGACAATGCCTTTCGCTGTAATCAGTACAGCAAGATGCTGACTGTTATTGCAATTAGGCTGTCATTTCTTGCTGAATCTTGCTTTTAGCAGCTTTAAATTCAGTAGCCATTTGCTCTTTCTGCTCATCGCTGCAATTGTTGTCAATCGCTGAGAACATGGTGAATTCTTCTTGGCGAATGTGGTCGCCGAGCACATCCATCAGCTGTTTAACTTTTGATCTGAACTCGTCGGCTGAAGCGGGATCAATAGACTTAATTTCATCTAGCATCTGCTTCATTTGCGCTTGCTCATCGTACAATTCTTGAGTGTTGTCATCGCCATAGAATGAGCGAACTTTCGGATACACTACTTCTTCTTCAGCTTGAGTGTGTGTTAATAAATCTTTGTAGAGCTGCCCGAAATACTCTTGGAGCTTTTGAGGATCTTTAGTAGCTCCGATTTCGGTGAAGATGGTATTTACTTTGTCGTGATCCAGCCGGATGAGGGTCTGGATGTTCATATCTTGCTTGTCAGTGTTTTGGGTAACCACGCTACCAGCTACACCCGATAATGCAGCGACCGCATCTTGCACCCGCCCCCAGAGTCCCTGGTGTGCGTCTTTGCCAGTCATTTCGCGGACACCCACCTGTTCGAGCATCCCCTTAAGCTGTTCTTGGTGAGCGCGACCCTCGAAGTTGACAGTATTTAAAGGCGCAATTGCTACTTCAATATCAGCCCCTACCACCTGAGCGGCTTTGTGGATCATGATTCCACTCATGGCTTGACCATGCTTCATTAGTTCATGGTGAATGAGTTTCTGATAAAACGTAAACTCATTGCCTGACATCATCTGCTCAAACTGCGGAATAAATATCTTGGTTGCAGCACTAGGTTCAGTCTGAATGCCATATTGAACGATTACAGTGTCTATGATGCCTATGTTTTTCTGGTCATCCTCAAGCATATTTTGGAGACGCTCTCGAACGTCTTCATAAGGACAGGCATCTATTAGTTTTTGATCGTTAGAGATAATTAAATTTTGAAATGCTTTCAGGTCTGCCAATCTTTCGCCGATCGCAACGCGCTTCGTATCGTCTAGTGTTGTAGCCATGCTTAGTTCTCCTATTGAAAAATAATCTGATTGATCCCCTTTCACCGCAAAGGTAATGTAGCTCACCACGAGTTACCCAAACGTTACTCACAGAGGTTTTAGAAGCGTTTTTCAGGTCTTTTTTTGAGAACCTGATCAAACACCATTACCAAAAAAAATGGAAAGGGGTTATGTTTTTAAGCGACAAAAAGCTTGAATACCTTGATTTTGCAGGTAATCGAGTTATCGTCCACCTAACCCAGGTTAGATGTTTCGGTTTAGCCCAGAAAAAGCTGAGTCGAATTACTGAACAAAGAATCCCACGGCTTTTATGAACAGGACTTACGCAATCGCCCCTAATACCGTTTCATACTAAGTTGCATTCAGAAATAGCATCTAGAGGAAGATAAGGACACAAAAATTCAAAATGTAAAATTCAAAACAAGAATCTTAATTTTGAATTTTGAATTCCCCGAAGGGGGAGCACAATATCTAATACTGCGTAAGTTCCGATCAAGTAGAGCCGTGGGAGTGTCAATTGTCAAAGTCGCTCCAGTGCGATCGCCGTACCACCGCCGGTGCCATGACAGACTGCTGCTAGCCCTAACTGCCCATTTTTCTCTTGTAAGGCATTGAGCAGCGTGACTATAATTCTTGCTCCTGAAGCCCCGATGGGATGTCCGAGAGCGATCGCTCCCCCATAGACATTCAGCTTTTCGTAAGGAACGCCTAGCACCCGGTTAAATAGCACGTTGCTCAGAGCAAAAGCCTCGTTGTTCTCGAACACGTCAAAATCGTAGATTCTCATCTTCAGCTTGTCTAAAAGCTTGTTGACTGCCAAGATAGGAATTTCCGGGAAGCGCCAAGCTTCGCCACCTACCCAGGTTCCTCCAATCACCCGTGCTTTTGGCACAAGTCCGTAACGTTCTACTGCGCTCTTGCTTGCCAATACTAATGCTGCTGCTCCGTCCGATATCTGGCTGCTATTGCCAGGTGTGAATACCCCATCTTCTATAAAAGCAGGCTTGAGCTTGGCTAGGCTCTCCAAGGTTGTTTCGGGACGGATTCCCTCGTCTTTGTCCACGAGTTGCAAACCTTTCTTCCCTTTAACTTCAATCGGTACAATTTCCTTCTTGAAGCAGCCTTGCTCAGTGGCGATCGCTGCCCGCTGCTGTGAATATAAAGCTACTTTGTCCAAGTCATTGCGCGTAACCTGGTAAGCCGCTGCCAGCCGTTCAGCTTGCTCACCCATTGCTTCGGCAGTAGTGGGATCGGTGAGACCATCGTAAAGTAAAATATCCGTGAGTTGCTCTGGCGCACCCAGCAAAAATTTATATCCCCATCTAGCTCGATGCGACAGGAAAAACCCTGTTTGTGTCATTGATTCCATTCCGCCGGCAAGTACGATTTCCGCTTCACCACACCGGATAGCGGTGGCAGCGTTCATCACGCTCATCATTCCCGACGAACACACCATGTCCACTGCATATCCGTTGACCGTCTCTGGAATCCCTGCCTTAAATGCTGCCTGACGGGGCAATGACTGTCCGTGACCAGCTCTAAGTACGTTGCCAAAAATGTAAAGGTCTAATGCTTCCCCGGATACTCCAGCCCGTTCCAAGGCAGCACGCATGGCGATCGCACCTAAATCTACTGGAGAAAAAGCCGCAAGAACACCTCCGAATCTACCCAGTGGCGTGCGTACTGCTGAGACAATATAAGCTTCTTCCATATCCCTCATTATTTTTTACAATCTCCGTGCCTCAACGGCTACCAATCCAAGCAGGATGCTTAGGTCAGCAGATTTCATCGGTACAAGACTTGTGAAATATAGTTATGTTTGCCTGAAACTAACTCTATTAATCTTCTGTAGCTTGCCTAATCAGACAATTTTTTAGCTTTGCCCTTACAACACTGACTAATTTTGGTAGTAAATAGCTTTACTACCAAAATTATATTTATTATTTTTATAAAATTTACTTGATCATACATCAGCCATTAGAGCGAATATTCGATTATTATTTAATAAACTATCAGACAAAATTCACAGGAGCAATACTAATGGATTTGTTCACTAATTTGGAGCAGTTTTTAAGACAAGTTAGCGAATTACAAAGGGGAGTTTTCACTAGCTGGACTTCTATGATGCCTATGCAGAGCATAAATACGCCCAATTTCCGAGAGAATTTTGATAAAACCCTGAAGTTTCAGGAAACCACCATCACAAATTCTTTGGAATTTCAGGCTTTGTTAGCTCGTATGTCACTAGAAAGCCAAAAGCAATTTTGGGAGAGCTATTTTAATATGTTACGCAAGATGTAAATCAAACAGGCTTTGTAGTACATTAACATGAATAAATTCCCCAAGAATTATCTTGGGGAGCTTTTTAAATATGAAACTCTTATCGTTATAAAAAAATTTTCTATTTGTTCTATTCCTCCAATACTTTATCTTTAGAAAAAGTCCATTGACTAAAATTTAATCTTTAGAAAAAGTCCATTGACTAAAATTTAAACCTGCTACTTGGTTTAATCGTCTACCTAAAGAAAGGGCATTATATTAAACAACTTTGTACTAGTGAATACAAAGATACTTTTATCGGGGAGGGGGAAAGAAGAGGCAGTGGGAAGCATCTGCCGTAAAAGGAAAAAAGGTTAAAGGAAGAAGTAATTTAAGACACGCATAAAGTTCATTTTTTCTTCCATTGGACGTTTGGGGTTCAAGACCCCCACTTCGGGATTGTGGTCTTTAATTGGGATAGTGCAATCCCCATCCAATTTCTTCCCCCTTTACCCTTTCCCCCTCTTCATGAATCAGGTTCGCGCTTTTAACCAATCGACAATGGTTGGAGGAAGGTTTTGTTGTACTTTGTTGCTCACGTACATCCCAATATGTCCGACGGGGAAGGAACGCACTGTGTAGTCAACGCTAGCGATGTACTTTTCAAGAGCTAAGGAAGACGCTGGCAGAACCAGATGATCCTGTTCGGCATAAATGTTCAAAATCGGCATGTGGATATTCTTCAGATCCACTCGCTTTTTGCCAATCTCGATTTCACCTTTGATCAGTTTGTTTCCCTGGTAAAAGTCCTTGATAAACTGTCGAAATGCTTCGCCGGCTTGGTCTGGGCTGTCGAAAATCCACTTTTCCATCCGCAGAAAGTTGAGCAACTTATCTTCACAGTCAATGATTTCTAAAAGGTCAACATACTTCTTGACCCCTAAGCCAAAAGGCTTCAGCATTATGAAGGTAAAGTTGAGCAACGAGCCTGGGATATTCCCCAGAGTATCTACGATTAAATCGACATCCAGAGCCTGTGACCCCAAAGTGCTTCCACTCCAAACATTGAGGAGTCCCTCATTAACGTGGAAATCCACGGGTGTAACCATAACAATCAGGTTTTTTACCTTCTCTGGGTACAGCGAACTGTAGCAAAGGCTGAAGGTTCCCCCCTGACAAATCCCTAACAGGTTAATCTGGTCTAAGTTGTTTTGCTTTCGCACTACGTCCACACAGTTATTGATATAGCCATTGATGTAGTCGTCAATAGTCAGCCAGCGATCGCCACGGCTAGGATAACCCCAATCTATTACGTATACATCTATACCTAGTTTCAGGAGATTGGCAACGAGCGATCGACCCTCCTGTAAATCCACGATGTCAGGACGGTTGACTAGGGCGAAAACTATGAGGATGGGGATGTTTAGCAAATGCTCCACCTGAGGCTCAAAGCGGTAAAGCACCACCTTGTCCTCTCGGTAGACTTCTTCCTTAGGTGTCACCCCGATCTGAATGTCCTGTTCGCGCATGTGGCTTAAAATATTAATAATTTTGACCAGCTTTTGGATGAACTCTAGGATTCTGCTAAGGCTTTTTTAAGGTTTTTAACTTCCTTTTTCAACTCGTAGATGCTGCGGTGAATCTCGTCTACTTCGGTACGAGTTGGCAGGTTATTCATCTTCAAAAACATTTCTATCACCTGTTGCTGGTCGAGCGAGAGCTTCATGCTTGCATTTAACAACTTTCCCTGAATCTGAAGGGCATGTTCTGAACGAAAAGTTTCTGCAAATATTCGGTCAAATATGCGGCTCCAAACTTGCAGAAACTGCTGCCAATTTTCTACCGTTCCACATGATTGCAACTCAAGGATCGCCTCCTGAAATGCCCTCGCCGAGACATCGAGTAGTAGTAACTGATAGTCAAAGCCCGCAACATAAATGTTTATCCAGGCATCAAAGTTCTGAAGCAGTTTGTTAGATGATCGGTTATCCTGCTGTAAGGTCATTTTGCTGTAAAACATTAATTAATTTTAATATATCTTAATACATTTAGAGGAATTTCAAAAATATTTTATTAATAAAGCAACGTCAAATAATGGAGAATATTTTCGTCCTTATAGACTACATCTTTAGAGCGATGAATTTTAGAAATAAAAGCATAAAAATATCATTTGAATATCCATAAAGCTATGTGGTTACATTCGTAATAAATCGCACTTATAAGGAATATATGATAGCAACAAATGCCCCAGAAAAACGCGCTGTCGGAGTGTTTACAAGCCGTAAAGAAGCAGAGCAAGCAATCAATGAATTGAAAGCTTCAGACTTTCCGATGGAAAAATTTTCCCTCATTGCAAAAGATGCAGACAAAATTGAACAGGTTGGTGAAGCTGAAGTAAGCGATCGCATTGGCGATCAAGATGTAAATAGTTCCACAGGTGCAGTTGCAGATACTCTCACTGCAAGTACCTGGGGTAGCTTCTTCCTAGGTTTGAGTAGTTTAGCCATTCCTGGCTTAGGAGCTGTGATAGCAGCAGGTTCCGTAGGCGTAGCACTAACTACAAGCGTAGCTGGTCTTGCTGTAGGAACGGTAGCGACTAATAATTTAATCAAGGCGCTTGCTGATTTAGGCATTCCAGAAGAACGAGCTAGGGTTTATATTGATCGCCTGATTCAAAGTGATTATTTGGTGATAGTAGAAGGCACAGATAACGATATCCAAAGCGCTCAAGCAATCTTGGATAAACACCGTATTCAATATTGGGATGTTTATCAGCCTTCACAGGGTGAGAATAACTCCTAATTCATTGTTTACTGTTAGCAGCTAGTCGCCGCTGATAACAGTAAACCGCCTTCAGGCGGAGGCTTGAATAATGTCCCGTTCGTTCTTCTTCTCCATTAATAAATTAAGGGGCTTGTCACGAATGCTCCAATTTAAAATACAAAATTTAATTATTTTTGAATTTTGAATTTTGAATTTTGAATTGGAGCGAAGCGACGGTCATTGCGTGCTGCTAGATGCATTGTTCTTGTTACGACGACCAAGCAGGGTGCGAACCGCAGTGAGTACTTCGGGTATAGCGAGTACCAACGACGCTACTGAGCAAACAGTCGCAACTTGGCAGTAATCGCAAAACGCTTTGTTCTCACTCCACTCTTCACGAGCCAGTTCAAGGGAGACGCCTGAGTCGATGAGGATTTTGATGCCCATTGCAATTGGCAGCAACGGGTTACGCCTAGCGCGGTCAAGACCACCAGCTGAAGCCACCCAAGCAGTGAGGGCGTAATTAAGCATCATTATTGGTCCATCGGGTGAGTTGAATCGGCTGTAAGCGTAGTTAGCTGCGTCAACACGGTCTGCGTCGAATAACGGCACAGGCAGTGAGGGTAGGTGACTAACGATCCCGGTTTGGTAAAGTGTGACGATTTGTCCCATTGAACCTCCGAGCATAGACAAACCGATAATTGCTCTGCGACGGCTCATGTCAGGATTCTTTCCTTGACGCAGTTCCTCACTGAGTTGTTTTGGCTCCATAAATTGTCATCCTCGTAACGTATATGTTGACGGTTACATCAGCCGTAAAGCTCGACTTTACGTAAAGAGTGCGTTTGGCGCTTTTTGACCGATCGCAGTATTCACGCTCGTTGCGCGATCGCAGCATTAATGAGAGAGAGAGGCGAGTCAGCTAGTAATCTTCCTATTCTCAACAATCGATTCAATGCGTACCACTTACTTTAGAGGTACTCCGCGCTGCAAATAATTAACAAAGGGTGTGATGCTGGATACATAAATTCAGTAGCTCACAAACTTTTTTCTTCATGGCGATCGCAGGCACTTCTTTACGCTTAATATCTGAAATTAAATTTATATGCAGATATTTAAAAGCTTCAAACTTTCTAACTTATAGAAACAGGTTTTCATAGACCTGACAATATTAGTCTAGGAAGTTTATCGTTGCCACAGACAGTCTTGGCTCTATCATAGACATGCTCTGGCTTTGATATTTTTCCATAAATTATACTTTGGCGGAAGTGATAAATAAATATAAATGCGGATTTTGCATTATTTATCGTTAGTATCAGTTTCCTGTTGCCTTTTAGTGGCAATTTCTGACAGTTCTTTTAAGTCTCGTGGATTGACAAGCCATTCTTGTTCTAAGTTAAATGTATCTGAACCATACTGACTTTGTTGCTCTTTTAGTGTTGTTAGTTCATGATTAATTATTGCTAATGCTTTACCTTGAGTAATTGCCTTTTTTAACACCTCAAACCTTGTTGGTTCTTCAAGCCTACGCAATAAACGCGAGAGAAAACGGCTAATTATAACTTCATTACCAAAATTAAAAATGCTTTGAGATTCCTCTTCAGGACACAACAGCTGTTCGCCTACATCAAACAAGGCTTGCACAATTGAGGGAATGAAACTCAGAGGAATTTCTTGTTCAGGGTAATTTTCAAGCTGTTCCAGAAATGCTCTAACTTGCGTTGTCCCATCTAGACGTTTTTGATTAGCAAGTTTTATCAGATGTTCTCCAAATTTCTCTGCATCTTCAGCTAAAGCCAGGATAGCTTTTATCTGAGTATTAGATAATTGACTTGCTGAGAACGTCAGACGAAAGTAGATAGGAAATATTTCTAAGCTACATACACGTAGTTTTTCGCGCCATTTTAACTCTTCTTCTGCATCTAAATAGCTATTATCCCAAACAAATTTAAATTTAGGAAAAAGGTGCATGAGCATATTTTTAATCGGCTGCTTATCCTCATCTCGCAATTGAGCAATCCAGGCATTATGCAGATTTTTTAATTCGTTTCTTGAAGTGTTTACCTCTCCTACAAAAGCGTGGGGATTATGGATAATTGTGTCATATACAATTGGGCAAAAGACTCTCAGAGACTCAATAGCAATGAAATCAACTGGGTTCACTTCACCTTTAACTGCTGGATATGTAACTGTTAGAGTGTTAGTCAGATGAACAATGTCGCGGAGGTTAGTAATAAAATGGTCTATTCCTTGAAAGTAAATATTGCCCCAGTGAATTTGGTCGAATTGTTCTTCTGTATCAGCAAATATGCCATCAAGCTTTTCAAAAAGCAGCCTGCGGAGTGAAGTTTTATCTGGAATAGGCAACTCGAAAGCAACTTGAATCATTTTTTCTAAGTATGCTTCTCCAGATATTTCTTTGCTTTCTGCAATTGTTTTAATTACAACTTGTTTATCAAAGAGCAGAACATAAACAACGTTAGTAAAATTTGGTATTGCTTTGAAAATGCGAAGTAGCTGCCTAATATCCTCAGCCGGAAGTCTATCAATATCATCAATCGTTACAACTATTCGCTGCTGCTGCTGTACCAGTGTATCTTCAACTTCTTCTTTGAATTCCGAAGCTTCCTTTTGCTTATCGTCGAATAATGTTGCTACTGGCTTGGCTGTGTCAGCATAAGGCAAAGGAATTTCCGAAATAACTTTAGCAAAATCAGCTATTCTCTCTCTCAAGCCTTTGGGCATAGATCCTTGTTTGCTTAAAACATTTTGTAATTGCTCAAAAAAGCGCCTTGTAATGTCTTGGTGTCCAGAAAACAACCAGGGATTAAAAGGAACGATGATTGGTTGCTCTTCATCTGGCTTTGAAGTGAGATAGTGAACTAAGAAGTTCAATAATGTGGATTTGCCGGAACTCCAAGAACCGTAGACTGCAATAACGAATCCTTCAGGAAATGTCATTTTGCAAATACTGTCTGCCAGATACTTGGCGAAGCTGGCATATCCCAGTCGGTCTTTTTCAGGATCGATTAAGGAGTTGTCTCCCGATATGTCGTTAATTTCGGTCTGCGTCATAAAAAACTTTTTTTACTTATACTGCGATCGTGGCACAATTAGTGGGGTAGGCGATGCTAGCCCGGAGATAGAATTTTTCAGATAACATTACATTCTCAAGGTATACGCAAATGCTCACACATCTGACGTAGAATTTAAAATAAGTCATTTGATATCGACAAACAAACTATCTTGGATATCTCCCCACGCCATGTAGGAATACTCAAAGAAGTTCAACTTAAAGCTAAATCCTAAACTCTTGGCTGTATAAACGTAGCTTTATTTCTGTCTACGTGTAAATAGATGGGCTGAATTAAATATAGAACCCATTTGACATCTTTTACTGTCTTGAAGTACAGCTACCGCAAAAGCCGTACCCAGCAGCCATGCCGTACTCTAGCAGCCTAACAGACCAAGAGTGGGAAATCCTTGAACCCTTACTGCCGACTATATTGCCGCCTAAGAAGCAGACCAGACCCTCCAATTGGACAAAAAGAGAACTCTTGGATGGCATCTTCTATGAACTCAAGAATGGCTGTAATTGGGAAGACTTGCCCAAGGACTTGCCCCCCTACAAGGGCCGTATATTGGCATTACAAGCAGATGTCTTGGTGAAGGAGCGATCGACTTTCCTGATGGATATCTTACATTCTAAAGTGCGTGAGCAAGTAAAAAAAAAGCTTTTCGGGACGACGTTGCTCATAATCGACTCGCAGGCGGTGAAAAACACTTGTAAACAAGAGTGTTGAATCGCTCATGATATTGTTTCTACGCTCTCGACAAATGGCATTAAGAGACATCTAGCCGTTGATACCTTGGGGTTTCCCTTATGCACTCACTGCACCAAAGCAAATGTATCTGATGATATGGGTTTGCTTGAGATGTTGACTCAAAACATTGATTATTTCAAGTCTAAACCTGTCAATATTCCCAAGACCACCATACTGCTAGACCCCGGTTATCAAGAAAGAATATCTCAAGGAGAAGTTAGAAGAAGTTTATCCCCATATCATGAGGAAAATTAAGTTTGAACTCTCAGTAAAACCATCGAAACAACAGAAGTCAGCGCAGGGTAAATCCGGATTTGTTCCGGTTGCGGCAAGGTGGGTGATTGAGCGGTCACTCTTCTTGGATGGAGAGGGTAGGACTAGGTACTAATTTTATAGACAATCTTATACAATCGTAGACAAAACCTACAGTTGTATTTATGTTTAAGCCTCACAAATTCGAGAGAGAAAATTGGTGTCTCTAGAAAAACTCGCGCCTCGTTGGGACACCTGTGGTAAACTTCCAGCCAAGCGAACTTTCCTGTACAAGAACTGACAGAATCAGACAAGAAACAAATGCAGTGTTGAGGGTCGGTCAATGCTTTTGTCCATCAAAACAAAGTTAAAACTAAGCAAAACTCAAGAAATTATTATGTGCAAACATGCGGGGATCGCAAGATTTGCTTACAATTGGGGTTTAGCAAGGCAGCAACTTTATAAAGATGGATTAAAACCGAATAAATACATTCTGAAAAAGTTTTTTAACAACCATGTGAAGCCAGAATTTACATGGATTAAAGAGAAAGGTATTTGCCAAAAAATAACTCAATACGCTTTCGACAATCTAGGTGATTCTTTCTCTCAATTTTTTAGTGGTAAAGGCGGTTATCCCAACTTTAAAAAGAAAGGACGGCACGACTCTTTCACTATTGATGCGAGTGGTAAACCTATTTGTGTTGGTGGTAAGTCTATCAAACTACCTACTATCGGATGGGTGAAAACGTTTGAAGGTTTACCACATACCACATGTAAATCAATTACGATATCCCGAACTGCTGATAGTTGGTTTCTCGCCTTTGCTTACGAACAGAGTTATCAGCCAACTGTCAAAAAGCATGAGGTCGTGGGTGTTGATTTGGGCATAAAGCAATTAGCTACACTCAGTACGGGTGTAGTATTTTCTCACCCTAGACACTACAAAAAACACCTGGAAAAACTTTGTAGATTATCACAAAAGTTTGCGAGAAAAGTTAACGGCTCCAACAATAAATATAAGACTAAAATTCATCTAGCACGGCATCACGCAAAAGTTGCTAACCTCCGGAAAAATACTCTTCACCAAATTACTACTTACTTATGCAAGAACCACGCAAAAATAGTAGTAGAAGATTTAAACGTTTCTGGACTGCTAGCAAATCATAAATTAGCCCAAGTCATTGCTGACTGCGGTTTTTACGAATTTCAACGACAGCTAGAATATAAAGCCAAAAAATTTGGTTGTGAAATAATCATTGCCAGTCGTTGGTTCCCATCAAGTAAAACGTGTTCTAATTGTGGTCATATTCAAGATATGCCGTTAAAAGAAAGGGTCTATAATTGCTCAAGTTGCAAGCACTCAATAGACCGTGATTTGAATGCATCAATAAACTTATCACGTTTGGCTAAAGCGTGAAAGCTTACTGAGGGATAGCCGCTCCCATGCCCCCGATGAAGTAAGAAATAAAATGTCTAGACTTGTCTAACTTTTCTATAGCAGATGCTCTCATCCTCGTCAAGAATTTTGAGAGAACTTTAGGTAATGCGACTGCCAAAGTCAATCTTTGTTTTATTAGACTGATGCTGAAAAGGCTTACAGCCACTTCTTAAATGTCAAATGGGTTCTACAGTAGTTTCAGTTTCGCTTTAATTATATCAATCCGATTCACTAACTCTGCTTGATTCGTCTTGAGCAGATTCAGTATTCATTTTTGATATGTGTTGCATAGTCAGGACTGAGCAGGGAGCATTGTGGAGTACGTAATTGCTGACACTGCCCAAGGCTAACTCACTCAAACCAGATAGACCCTGACGTCCAACTACGATTAGGTCAGCACCCCACGTAGAGGCTAAGTTACAGATGGTTTGACCAGGATTACCAGGGGATTGGATGAATTCTGTACTCACGCCTGCTAGAATTGCTTCATCCGTACACGATTGTAGTAGCTCTAGACCTTGCTTTTCCAAAACCTCCCACCGCTGTTGATTGAACTCCAAAGTTTTTTTACTCATCACGGGATATGGATAGTAATCCTGCCTGGGAAGTATAGGTATATTTACTGTGCCCTGTTCTTCACCCGACAGAACCTGCAACAGCATAAGGCTGGCCTTGCTCGCTTTTGCTAAGAACAAGGCTTTATCAAAGACATCCTTGGCGGATGCAGAAGTGTCGATTGCAACTAGAATCTTGTGAAACATATAGACTTCCTCCAAACTGTTGTGACTCCATATAAGAGCTGATTTATAAAGGTTCTCTTTAGGCAGCAAGGCGCTTCAACATCAAGCGCACCATTGCCGTTTCGCTCATCAGCTCGCTCACGCCTGGCAATAGTTCATAGTCCGTGGCTTTTGCGATGCTACCAGCGAAACCACCCAAATGTACACTCGACAACCCAGGTTTTGGCAACACCTGAAATTATGCTTCGGTTCGCTTGATAATTTCAACTTTGGCACCACAAACCTGCAAAAATGCTTGGGCGAACTTCTCCTTACTGTAGCCCTAGTCTATCTAAATCACAACTAACATAGATCAATCTTAGTTCCTTTCTTTCTATCTCCTGTCTCATCAATAATTAAAATGATTGGTCCACCTTTTAGTATCTGTAAAATTAGTTCTAAACGCAAAGCTCTTAACTTCTCTACATCCCAAGATGATATTGTTAAGAAATGATGTAGCCCTTGATAGTTATCTAATCCGACAATCTTTGCTATGGGAGGCTTTTCCGTTTTAAATCAGAAATACATCCTATATGTAGATACTTAAATGCTTCAAAAAGCCTAAGATATGAAAACAGGTTTTTATACAACAGACAATATTCGTCCACAAAGTTGATGGTTTGTACGGGTGAGCGAGGCTCTACCATACTCTGTATCTTCGTTCTAGACTTTGTACATTATTATACTACTGCTAAAGTGACACAACAGGGCTAATAACCCCTCATTCCCTAACGTATCTTTCAAAAGATTGTCCCAGTAGGCAGATGCGCGCCTACTGTTCTCTACATTAAACCAGCAATTAAGGCGGCGTTAACTGTTTTTAAATTTTGGCTATTCAGTATGTTTAAGGAAGTAGAAGACGAAAGCTTACTAATAAAGATCCCTCTCCCCATTCAGGAAATACCAGAGGATAGGGAATTAACAGAGACGGTAGTTCTTCCCACAAATCTGCCTATTAAACTTTCCAAACCGCAAATTCGCACAAGTCTCAGCGCATTAACTCTCGAGAGTCTCTTCGCTGCGGTTTTTTACAGTATCATCGGTTCAGCGTTGCTCAGTAATTTCTTGCTAGAGCTGGGTGCCGGTCCATTGGAAATTGGTCTGCTCGCCTCTATTCCTCAGCTGGTGAATCTGCTCCAACCGCTGGGAGCTTATTTGGTAGAACGAAGTACCAGCTTCAACTGGTATTGCATGAGCATTTTCATCCCGGCGCGGCTACTATGGATAATTCTCGTGCCAGCGATATGGTTAGTCAGCTCATCTAACCATATCACTAAGCACCAAGTGGTGCTGTTGACATTGGGAATTATGTTAGTGGCTAATATCATTGAAGCTTTCGCCCGTGCTCCCTGGATGACCTGGACGGCTGTGTTAGTACCTGGGCGGTTGCGGGGGCGGTATTTTGGCTTTCGCAATAGTGTTCTCAGTTTGATGAATCTCATCGGTGTGCCGTTGCTGGGTCTAGCAGTATCGATCTGGCCTAGTGGAACGCTCCAAGGCTACGGTGCAATCTTGGTTCTAGGAATTGTGCTTGGGCTACTTAGTCAGGGCTGTCAGTTCTGGATGACAGATGTGAACCCGCAACTTTTAAAAGCTGCGGGTTCAGATCCACCCCAACCATACCGCAGCGGGATACATCTTCGCTTCCTGAATGATGCCAATTTTTTGAAGTTACTGCTTTACCTTGCCATCTGGTGCTTTGCCGTTAACGTCAGCGCTCCCTTCTTTAACCTCTACATGCTAGATGACCTAGATATAGATGTCAGCTTAGTAACAATCTATAACGGCTTAGGAGCTGGTGCTAATATGCTGCTGCTGGTTTTCTGGGGTAAACTGTCTGACCGGATTGGGAATCGTCCCATCATGTTATTAGTAGGAATCTTGGTGGCGGTGACGCCTCTATTATGGCTAGTAGCTGGCAATGATTCAATTTCCCTTTGGATATGGTTACCCTTTTTACACGTGCTGGGATCTGGGACGTGGGCGGCCATAGACCTGTGTACCAACAATCTGATGATGGGAGTGGCACCGGTGACTAATCAGTCCACTTACTTCGCGATCGCCGGAGCGGTAGCTGGTGTCACTGGAGCAATGGGAATCATAGCTGGTAGCTTTCTCGCGACTCTGCCTGGTGCCGGTGGCTTACTGGGACTGTTTGTTCTTTCAGCCGTTCTACGGACGGCTGCTCTCTTGCCCTTGGTTTATGTTCAGGAGCAGGGCTCTGTACCTCTGGGTCAGCTTTGGCGAGTCCTATTCTCAGTCAAGCAGCAAAGAGTACCGATTTAACAATATTGAACGTCAACCGCTTGGGACTTTTTCTTTAGCATTGGTTTAGGTGGAGGATTGCGGCGCTCGACATTATGCTTTTTAGATGGTCGCTGCACTTTAGGCTTATCCTTTTTCGCTGCTTGCTGCGGTGATATTGAGTGCCACATAAAGCTGTACAAGTCCGTTTATACCCAACTAAAGACCAACAAACACTACTAGTTCAGGCATTTGGATGCTCTCGTTGGTGGTGGAATTACGCTTTGAATAAATCTATCGAAGTTTATAAGCAGACAGGTAAAAGGCTTGGACGGTCGGCACTCAATGCACTTCTCCCAGCGCTCAAAAAAGCAGAAGATACTTGTTGGTTAGCTGATTGTTATAGCCAAGTTTTGCAAGCTACAACACTCAATCTAACTACGGCATATAAAAACTTTTTTGAGGGGAGAGCGGAGTTTCCTCGCTTCAAATCCAAACACGGTAAACAGTCAATTCAATATCCTCAAAACGTCAAAATTGTAGATGGCAGCGTAAAACTCCCAGGCAATATTGGAGTGATCAAAGCCAAAATACACAGACCGATTGAGGGGAAGATAAAGACCGTCACTGTTAGTAAGACTCCATCAGGCAAGTATTTTGCATCTATCTTCACTGAGGTAGAGGGAGAAAACCCTTCTTCATCTGAAGGCAAGATTTATGGTGTTGATTTAGGGTTGAAGCACTTTGCCGTCGTGACCGATGGTGAGAAGGTTTCTAAGTACGACAACCCAAAACACATTGCCAAGCATGAGAAGAGCCTAAAACGCAAACAACAAAAACTAGCACGTAAACAAAAAGGAAGTAATTCAAGAAGCAAGTATCGTAAAGTTGTTGCCAAAGTGTACGAACGAGTGAGCAACTCAAGGCAAGATTTTCTACATAAACTGAGTTATAAGTTGGTCAGCGATAGCCAAGCTGTCATAGTAGAGAATCTTCATGTCAAAGGCATGGTTCGTAATCACAATTTGGCGAAAGCAATATCTGATTGTGGATGGGGGATGTTCACCAACTTCTTGGCTTATAAGCTAGAGCGCAAAGGTGGAAAGTTGATTGAGGTAGATAGATGGTTCCCCAGTTCTAAGCTCTGCTCGAATTGTTTCTACCAAATGGCAGAGATGCCGCTAGACGTGAGGGAATGGACGTGTCGCCACTGCGGCACTCATGACGATAGGGACGGCAATGCCGCAACTAACATTCGGGCAGAGGGCATCAGATGGCTATTGGCGGAAGGTTCAGCCGTCTGGGCTTTCGGAGGGGAGGTAAGACCAAAGATGGGGCGAAAGTCCCATCTGCGGCACTCGCCTATGAGTACAGAAGCCTACACTGTACCGCAAGGGAGCGTGTAGGTAGTTCACTGTTACTCCCCTTCCCGGAATAGGGAAGGGGTTGGGCAGCCAGCGCCGTGGGCGGCTAGAAGCGACAGTCACGCATCTGGCGTGGTTAGTTATATGTTATATTTTTTACCTTTACCTACTTACTAGTCCCAGCTAAATTTAAAAATTACTTTATAAACTAATAATTACCAAGAAGGGGCTAGAAATATTTAAAATTATTCTCTCCTAGAGAGGATAGGAATTATTTGCTAAAAATATTTATGATAATAAAGCTCTTAGCAAATTTTGTATCAAACCAAAATTATGTCTATTTATTGACTTTTTTGGTTAAAAGCTCAAGCGCAGTTATATACCATTTTTTCTGTTAAGGCAGTCAATAGTTAATACTTACTATAAGCTATCCTTCCGGATAAGTGAGCAATTTTAATGCGTTAGGGCTTATTTCTGAAATCCTCTATAAAATTTACTAATTAATGCTAAAAAGGGAAATACTTGCCTTGATAATTTAACTCTTTAAATGTTGGCACTTATACTATGCACCGGCAACAAGAAGATGATATTTCGGTAGAAACAAGTTCTCTTCCCCCTGTCCCCATTCAGGAAATCTCAGAGGATAGGGCATTAACAGAGACGGTACTTTCTCCAACTCCGAATCTGGTTTTAAAGATTTCTAAGCCAGAAATTCGGACAAGCCTCAAGGCGTTAACTTTTGAGAGTGTCTTCGCTACGATTTTTTACAATATCATTGGCGGCGCGTTGCTCAGTAATTTCTTGCTAGAGCTAGGTGCTGGTGCAGTAGAAATTGGTTTGCTTGCCGCTATTCCTCAGATAACGAATCTGATCCAACCGTTAGGAGCGTATTTGGTAGACCGAAGTACTAGCTTCCGCTGGTATTTCATCCGTATTTTCGTTCCGTCGCGGCTGCTGTGGTTGATTCTCCTGCCAGCGATTTGGTTGGTTACCTCATCTCATATCGCTGGACACCAAGTAGTGCAATTGACATTGGGAATTCTCTTGGCAGCTAATGTCATCGAAGCTTTCGGTCGCGCTCCCTGGCTTGGTTGGACGGCTGTGCTAGTACCTCAGCGGTTGCGGGGGCGGTATTTCGGCTTTCGCAATAGTATTCTGAGCTTGACAAACCTTGTCGGTGTGCCGTTGCTGGGTCTAGCCGTATCGGTTTGCCCTGGTGGAACGCTTAAAGGTTACGGTGCAGTCTTGGTTCTAGGAATCGTGGTGGGGCTAATCAGTCAGAGCTGTCAGTTCTGGATGACCGATGTGAACCCGCAGCTATTTAAAGTCGCGGGTTCAGACACATCCGAACCGCAGCCGGAGAAAATAGATTTTAGCTTCCTCAAAGATGCTAATTTTTTGAAGTTTGTGCTTTACCTGGGCATCTGGTGCTTTGCCGTTAACGTTAGCGCTCCGTTCTTTAACCTCTATATGCTGGATAACCTGGATATAGATATCAGCGTGGTAACGATTTATAACGCTTTAGGAACTGGTGCAAACATGCTAATGCTGCTTTTGTGGGGCAAACTGGCTGACCGGATTGGGAATCGCCCGTTGCTGCTATTAGTAGGAGTTTTAGTGGCGCTGACACCTGTGCTGTGGCTAGGAACCGGAAGCGATCAAATTTCCTTTTGGGTCTGGTTACCCTTGTTGCACGTACTAACCGGCGGGACGTGGGCAGCAATTGACTTGTGTACCAACAATCTGATGATGGGAGTGGCACCGGTGCATAAACAGTCTAAATACTTTGCGATCGCAGGAGCAATTGCTGGGATCACTGGGGCAGTAGGTATTGCTGTCGGTAGCTTTCTCTTGACTCTACCTGGTCTCAATAATTTGCTGGGGTTGTTTGTTCTCTCAGGTTTCCTACGGCTGGCTGCCCTCCTGCCCTTAGTTTTTGTTCAGGAGCAGCGCTCTGTGCCATTGGGTCAGCTAATACGAGTCTTGTTGTCAATCAGGCAGTCAACAGATCTAATTGAAGTAAAGGAATAAGTTTTCAAGCATTCTTATTAACTCTTAGAACAGGGGCAGAAGCCATATCTGCCTCTGTTGTTAGGGAAAGCAAAACGGTGCTGCTTCAAAATGGCAAGGGTTTGATAATTGGTAATTTATCATCAGTCATTATTTTTATTTATCAGCGCTTGCTGTTTTTCCTAATACTCCTTTAGCAAGAGACTTTTTATGTCTAAATTATCTCTGATAATTGTACGCGGTTGAGTAATTCTAGCCAGAGAAACTCTAAACAAGCAATGGAAATTTAAATTTGTAAGATTAAAAGTTGCTAAATTTCAAGCTCCTTATATGATAAATAAATCCCAATTAGGTAAGTTTTAAGTAGCAATAGAGTGGTTAGCGTGAGGCAATTAAAAGCTGATTTTTATATAAAGTTTTGTAAATGAGCAAAATTAAAAATGTAAACACTAATGGCAACAAATACAGAACTTACGCATTGACAAATTAGACAATAAGTGCCATATGGAAAAGAAGAAAAAATATGCGATCGCTAATCACTCTTGGACTGGAAAGACGGATAATTTACGTCCAGAGCGTATTTAGGGTTCA
>JAESGY010000381.1_pt1 | contig 21637 bp, 19 predicted proteins | sample 9269841 | NCBI WGS metagenome assembly JAESGY01 (sample SAMN17022865, study PRJNA683097) | algae metagenome | isolation source: Spirirestis rafaelensis WJT71-NPBG6 and co-occurring heterotrophs from... | place: USA: Pinto Wells, Joshua Tree National Park, Colorado Desert, CA | collected 2006-08-15
GCTATGGTGGTAATGCAACGTGGTCTAAGAGCCGTAGGGCATACGGTCAAGATGCTTGGCGAGGGGTTAAGCAATAGCTCCCCACTAACCCAAGAATCCCCCGTTTTATAAACGGGGGAGTGTCAAAAGTTGTTTTTTCATACTTCGTTGATATTTTGTATTATTCGATTAAGTTAAATTTTTGAGCAAGCGGACAAAGGAGGATGAATTTAAACCCTGTGTTGTATATTTGAATTACCAAATTATAAATTCAGTAATTATACTAAACTCCTAAGTGAATAATAACTTTAACTATGCGTTTATAGTTACTATCAGGCTTATCTTTAATAGTTTTTGAGAAATTTGAGATATTTTGTAAAGTTATTGTCAAGGGGCGAGGTACTGCTCACCACAAATGTTGTTATTGTTGAGGCGATCGCTTTAACTTCAACGCATCACTCGCCGATACTCCATCGCCCTGAGTACCAAAATACCACAAAGCCGCCGCCGCCTCAGCGCGAGTTACCGGCTTTTTAGGCTGAAACAGCGTTGTATAACCAAACACTCGCCGAATATTCGATTGTTCGGCATTCTGAAAATCTGCTAAAACTGCTCGTAAAGCCTTCGGGTCAATTTTCCCCACATCCTGAAAACCCCAAGTTTGCTTCACCGCTTCTAAATTTGCTCCAGGTAAAGCTTGACGGGTATCCAAAGGTAACTTCCACAAAATCAACTGTTCGCGCGTCAAGGGTGCATCAGGACGGAATAAAACTTCTGTAGAATCTCCAGACAAAGGACTAGGAATTAAACCAGCTTCCGCTAAACCCTGAATTTCTGGAAAATCAGGATTAGTTTTCGGCACATCACTAAAAGCTGATTGTACGCTTTCCGATGCCAAGCGAATCTGTTTCGCTGGATTATTAGCATACATGGCATTGTTCGCCGCTACTAACCAACGAGCATACTCGCGACGGGTAATGATTTTACTAGGTTCAAACTGGTTTGTTGTTGTCGCCGTGTCGCTCTTACCTGCATTTGATTCTATAGACAAAACGCCTAATGCTGCCAAATCTTGGATGTGTTGGCGCAATTCTGGCGGTACTTTATTCAGATCGCTAAATTCCGACGTCGTTTTGCTATCATCCGGCGTATTTGCTGGCTGTGATACTGATGTGGGTGGTATCGGTCCAATAAATTGTGGATCACCAGGTTGGGCAACCTGATTATTAGTTTCGCTAGGTGTTGTCGCTGCCGTAGGTTGTGCCGTTGCAGCCACATTACCACCGTACTCAATCAACAATTCAGTATTTGTCTGCGGTTGATTGGGTGCTGGGTTACTAACTGATTTCGGCTGTATGGAAACTTTTACCTGTAAGTCATTGCGCCGCGCTGCAATAACATTAGACTGTTGATCTGTAGGTTGTTGTAAAATCTGCCAGTTGTTTGCTTGAAAGGAACTGCGGTAAAAACTTTCAATTATATTACTGGGGTCAGAACTTAACCAACGAGTTGATACACCACTACTTGAGGGTGTAACTTCTTGTAATTGAGCATTGGTATAAAGCGGGATATCTGAGGGAAAATCAGCAGGTAATTGGACTGTTGATTGTTGCTGTTGTTGCGCTTCGGTTTGCTTCGCTTTCCCAAAGATAACAGAGTTATTTTCCAGCCTGGAATCTGCCGCCAAAGACTCCTCAAGATTTTTGGCGACAGGACTGTTAGCACAAGCTGTTAAAGACGAGAGTAAAACAGCCAAACTCAGAAATACAGCTGGACGTTTACAGGGCACCACAGGAAATCACAAAACAAGTGTCAATTCCTACCCTAGCGCAGACTGTCGAGAATTTATTTATCTATCAGATGTTGTTACCAATGCTTTGGAAGTAAGTTCACGGCAAATTTCCAGCAGTCGATTAACAGCACGCGCAGCCGAAAAATTTTCCGCAACGTATTCGCTGGACTGAAAACCCCGGTTAATTACTTCATCCGGATTATCTAAACAGTATCGCATACATTTGGCTAGTTCTTCTGCATCTTCGTTTTCAAAAAATAGGCTGTGTGGTCCTGCCACTTCTGGCAATCCTCCCATTTTTGAGACAATTGAGCAGGTTTGAACGCTAGAGGCTTCTTGCACTACATAAGGTGCTGGATCTTGCCAACGAGACGGAGCAATTAAAGCTAGAGCATCTTGAACTTTTAGAAGTACTTCTTTTTGAGGGAGTTTACCTAAAAAATTCACTTTTTCGGCAATTTCTAAGTTAGACGCTAGCTCTTTTAATTCATTAGATTGTCCGCCATCGCCAATTATAATAATTTGAAAGTCTTTATTTTCATCTTGTAAAATACGCGCTGCTTTTAATAAAATATCAACTCCCTTATCTGTGGCTAATCTGCCAACAAAAATAAACTTATATGGATTGGATAAATTTTCTAAAGTTTTAAGTTGGTTTTCCGACTTTATTTCAATCGGATTATATAAAGTATCAACTGGCCAAGGAAAGGCAGAAGATTCTCCCAAAAAATTGCTACAAGCTGTATGAGCATCGGCTAGTATTGCAGTAGAAAGGCGGGTGAATAGGCGTGCCCATTTAACAAAAGTGTGTAATTTCCACTTCAATGGATAGTTAGCTTTTGGTAATGTCTGTTTAAATTCGGCTTTTAGCCGTTGTGTCAACTTCATCGACTCATAATTAGTATGAGTAGATTGATAAAGACAATAATGATATTTAATAATTATTTTTTTATGCAAAATCTTACATAGTAAGGTAAAAAATAAGTCATTTGAATTCATATGGACTATATCTGCCCAAGCAATATAACTAAACCATTTTGCGATATTGTCTTGTTTGGTAGATATAGTTTTAACTTCAATTCTTCTTACTTCGAGTTCGGGAATAATCGAATGGATGTAAGTTAAAACCCCACTAATTTCGTTTTCATAATGACGGTGTTGAATTAATATTTTCATACATCAGTTGAAAGTTTTGTATTTATGTAAACTGTGTTTGAGCATAACTATGAAACAAGTGTTTCACTAAGCTCCAAATCAACTTGGTTTCTATATCCAGAAAATTGGGAAAAAGGATTTTTAGCGATAGTTATAGTTATACAGTTACTGTAAATGCTGCTCAAGTAACATTTTCGCGCAAAAAAGCGTGAAAATGTTTAACATGACTGGAGGCTCTGCCTCCAAGAAGTTGCACATTCCCTGGCTGGAGCCAGGGAACGAGGGCTAATGCGGACTCGAAACCAAAAACCCGACGTAGGTAGGCTTTGTTCCTGTTGACGTGGGCTTGAAACCAAAAACCTACGTAAGCAGGCTTTGTCGGTATAGCTACAGATTGTAAGCCTGTAGGTTAAAATTTTACGTGGTTCTCTAAATCTTGAATTTGCGGTGCGGGTAATTGATTAAGAACTCGCCACAGAACTGTGTAGCTACCATCAGAACGGCGACGAACTGGACGGAAGGCGAAGATGATGTCACTGCTGTGCATTTGTTGTAATTGGTCAAGGTGGCGTCGCTGGGTTGGGGAAATAGGCTGACCACTTACAATCATCTCTGGTAATTGAAACTGTAGCGATCGCACTAAATAAGTACGGTTCAATTGTGCTTTAGCACCAGCTAAAATTACTTGATGATTCAAGTTCTGGTTTTTCCCGCTCAAAAATCGCCGTTGCTCTACTTGCAATGCCTCCAATTGCTTGGGAGGCTGATAGCTAAGAAAAAATTCTCGCGTTTGCGGCGAAATATTTTTCAAACTTGTATCTAATTTTTCTAAGGGGATATCGCCGACATCCACCATAAAGTTGTAATCTAGTTCTTGTTGCTTTAACTGAAAGTTATCGCCAACCATCACAAGTGCTAAACTGGGGGTAAATCCGCCTTTAGCCTCACCCAAGGACGGAAAAGGATAGCGATCGCTTACTTGCGCTTGCAATCGATTCTGAAGTGTATTCAGTGGACGATCGTAAGCTGTATGGGGCAACACGCGAAAAATACCAGTATTAGGTGAAGCGAGAAACTTTGCGTAAGTTTGCGGCTCTTGAGGGTCGAGGTCGTAGGCAAAACGATCAAGTCTAGTAAGAGTTTCCCTCGGATCGTTAAATTTTATGTCTGGGGGAAATGCTGCTTGTGCTGTTGTTAAGAGCTGCTTTGCAGTTTCTATAGTAGTCAACGCTTCTGCTGGAGGTGCGATCGCAGGTTGTCGTGGTGGTACATAATCAGCTATGGCTGTTTTTGCAGTTCTACCAATTATTTGTGGTGGACTTGGTGGTATCGGCTCCCATGTGGAAAAAGGTATCGCCTGTTTTCTCAAGTTGGGATACTGCGTGAGTGCTATAGAAAGCACAGGATCTGATTGTCGTTCACCAGATACTAGTGGTAGCTCTCGTACCAACGCCAACTCTCCCCGACGAGATAACAACCTATCTAACAGTGGAGCAAGCTTTGACAATTCGGAGCTTGAAGCGTACAAAGAACAATATATTTGTGTTTGTGATTCAGTTAACTGCTCAGGTAAAGGCAATTTTGTAGAAGAATCCCCTGGAGTACATAAAGCTTTCGGGCTATTGTATTGATATTTGATAAAACTTTCTATAGCCTTAACTTGAATTGTTAATTGCCCTCTAACAGATCGCATTCGATTCGCATCAGGTTGAAATAATGCTTGCTCAATGCGAGCAATCAAATTGATCTGTTGCTGCACTAACAAACTGGCAGATTTATAAAAGCTCTTGCTCGCTGGCGGTAATGCAGAATTTTGACTTTGGGAAGATTCTGGCTGATATCCAGCCGCTAACGTGTTTCTAGGAACACAAATTAGCCAAAAAAGAAGCAAAAAGCTGAAAAATATGTGTCTCATGTTAAAAAGGCAGATCGAATGGGAGTATGAAAAATCTAAAATAGATATTAAATTGAGAAAAACGCTCCTACCATCGACAATTGTCCGTTCATTCTAGTTTCTCTCTCAAGCGTCGCCGGGTTGTTACCAGTGCTGAAACACGATTACATGCAAGTTTCCCAGGATCAGCCTATTTACTCTGAGGCTCCACTCCAGCTCTTACTATTTGTCGATGGACGTCCAAAGTCCCGACAACAAGTACTGCGAATACGCGCCTTTCTCAAGGAATTACAGGCTGAGTATAAATTTGAACTTCAAATTGTCGATGTTGAGCAACAACCCTATTTGGCGGAACACTTTAAATTGGTAGCAACGCCAGCGTTGATTAAAATCCGTCCTGACCCCAAGCAGATACTCGCTGGCAGTAATATCATCGCCCAACTGAAAACCTGGTGGCCCCGGTGGCAAGCGGTGATCGCAGAAGCTTATTTAAAATTAGAGAATGAGGTGCAAGAAACCATAGACGACAACGCTTATGTGGCATCAAGCAAAACTTCAATCTCTTCAGTTGCCGTCTCTGCCGAACTAATTCAACTCTCGGATGAAATTTTTCGCTTAAAACAGGAAAAAGAAAAACTCCAAGAGCAAATACAGTTTAAAGACCGAGTAATCGCTATGTTAGCTCATGACCTCCGCAATCCGCTAACTGCTACAGCGATCGCTTTAGAAACTTTGCAATCTAACTACAATCCTGATATCGGTCAATTCCATCGCCTCAAACCAGCTATGGCTGTACATTTATTAAAGCAAGCCCGTAGTCAAACTCGCACAATTGATCGGATGATAGCTGACCTTTTAGAAGTTGGTCGGGGAACAGAAACAGAATTGCCACTTCTACCACAAAAGACAAACATTCGCAAGCTTTGTTTAGATGTACTAGAGGAATTAGGCGATCGCTACATTGCTAAATCTCAACAGGTAGAAATAGATATCCCGAAAGACTTGCCTTATGTGTATGCTGATCCAGAACGCATCCGCCAAGTGTTGGTAAATCTTTTAGATAATGCGATTAAATACACTCCAGATAACGGTAAGATTAGCGCTTGTGGATTGCACCGCACTACTCAAAAAGTGCAATTTAGTATTGGAGACAGCGGTCCTGGTATTCCTGAAGAAAACCGCGATCGCATCTTTGAAAACCACTTCCGGCTAAAACGCGATGAAGCCACAGAAGGTTATGGCATTGGACTATGTTTGTGCCAACGCATCATCCGCGCACACTACGGTCAGATTTGGGTAGATTCTGCCCCTACCGGGGGAGCATGGTTCCATTTCACTTTGCCAGTTTATCCTTCTTAGATACTGGGGCATGGGGATTTTAAAGAGGGGGAAAGGGTAAAGGGAAAAGGGAAAAGGGAAAAGGGAAAAGGAATAAAAAGCTTTTTGCCCAATGCGAGCGTGCGAGCGTGCCCATGCCCAACATTCTTAATCAAGCATTTGCTTAAGAATAATCCGATTGCGCCCCTCTGCTTTTGCTTTGTAAAGAGCCTTATCTGCTTCCACAATTAAAGTTGAGGGTTCAGATTCAAAAGTAGGAATAGTGGTAGCTACGCCTAAACTAAGAGTAACGTAGCGGCTAACAGTCGATGGCTCGTGAAGAATTTCCAGTTCCCTGACTCTGGCTTGCATTGCAGCGGCAAAATGAACTGCTTGACCCATCTGGGTATTCGGCATAATTACTGCAAATTCTTCACCGCCATAACGCGCTACTAAATCCTGAGAGTTATTTACCGTTTCGCTTAATACAGTACCAATTTTTTGTAAGCACATATCTCCAGCCGGATGACCATATTTATCGTTATAAAGTTTAAAAAAGTCGATGTCGCAGAGAATAAGTGATAAAGGCGATCGCTCAGATGCTAAAGTTAACCATTGAGAATTTAAATAATCATTAAAACGACGGCGATTAGCTACATTAGTTAAACCATCCACGTTAGCAAGATGTTGTAGAGCCTGGTTAGCTGCTTCTAGTTGTTTGTATAGTTGCGCTTGTTGCAGCAAGCGTCGTATTCGTTGGCGCAATACAGCCAGGTGAATTGGCTTGGTGACGAAATCGCTTGCCCCGGATTCAAAAGCGCGATCTACTGACTCTGGATCTTGCAATCCTGTAATCATCAATATGGGAGTGCGCTCCCAAAGCTTTGAGATTACAGTAGTACCTAAAGAAGATCCACCAGTATCAAAGTTGGCTAGAGCTAACGCCAAGTTATTTCTGGCAATCTGGATCAGCTGCTTGCAACACGTAAAACCATCCATGACGGGCATTATCGCATCTAACATAACTAGATCCGGCTTAACAGCTAAGAAAACTTCTAAACACTCCTTACCATTTGTTACCTCTATAACTCGGTAACCTTCTTTTTCCATAAATTCACGCAACACTCCTCGGATGATTTTGTCATCATCAGCCAGCAGAATTAAAGGAGGTTTGTTGCAAATAGAAATTGGTTTATTGCCTGACATGAGTTGCGTTCCACGAAGAATGGGGCATCTGGAGGCAAGCTATTGATTTATATTTCTAGATTTTGCCGGATAACCACCAGAGCCAGTAATATTTACTGAGTAGAGACGGAAAATTCCGGCGCTTTCTTGCGTTGCGTTGATTTCCCAGGTATTGATTGTATGCAATTTATAGTAAAAGTCAGGAACTTACGCCCTGCGGTAGTGGTAAATATTTTTTTATGTCTGGGTTTTTCGCGAGTATTCTGACAAAATAGCACTTAGAACAACCTTTTTCTCGTCTGTTTCCCAGAGTGGGTAACTTTGGGGTGGTTAAGGTGCGTTATCCTAGAGGCAGTGATTTGGGTATTTATGCGATCGCTTATTAATGTCATAAATTGCCGTCTGGGTGCATTTGGCTTCACAATGAACTGTTTTCGGGCAATAGACCCCTCAATTGTTTTGAGCCAAGCAAATGCTAGATGACTGGGTTGCATAAAAAATCTATCTCGAACGCGAAGGCAAATTTTTTAACTTTTTTTATCCTGACACGTACATGGCAGGAGTTACTATTTATATTTCCCAACTGCCAACTTAGAATTGCTATGTTATTGAAAACTTAAACAGTAAATCTTTAAACGTTCATTAGGAGCGTGATGTAGATGTAGCAAGTAAAAGTAAGCGCGATCGGCTGAGTTCCCCAAATCCTGAGCTAAAATTTTAACTTATTAAGCATCGGCAGACTTTGCATAATTTTATGATAATTGGATATAAAGTTACCAATTTTCTTCAATGCCAGACTCATTAATGTATCAGCAGGATGATTTTGTCGTCTTAGAAACAAACCAACCAGAACAATTTCTGACTGCACCTGAGTTATTAGAAAAGCTGAAAAAAGTTCTGCAACAATTCAACTTTCAAGATTTACCACAAGATTTGCAAAAATTTAATTCTGTGGAAGCCCAAGCTCAATATTTACTTGACACTAGTTGCGAGTTGGACGTTGGTGTTGGTCAATATTTACAGTGGTATGCTGTTCGTTTAGAAAAATAATTACTTATTAGTTATTAGTCATAAGCCCTTTGCTAATGACTCATGACTAATATCATGTCCGGCAAATCACATATATTGTAGAGACGTTCCGTCAGAATGTCTCTACGACGGTTGCGATATTTTTATTAGTATTAGTTCAACGGACATGATATGGTCTCTATTTAGGAGTGCTGATCAGCGTCAGTTCAAGTTCATCTTCAGCTGTCTGAGTAACTTTAACTTCAACTCCCGGACCGAAAAACTTGGTCATTTTATCTAGCTTTTGTTCCCAAATATCAATTGGTATCATTGGCGAATCAAATTCTAAAATTAAAGCATAAGCACCATTAATTTCTGTTTCTCGCCACCCCGTAATTAATGGTCGTTCTTCGTCTGTCGGGCTTAAACCCAAAAACGACAAAGCCTTATCTAAATGAGCGTCTTGACCGTAGCTATATTGAGTAATGTCTCTGCGAATTTCATTTTGAGTATTAGTTGCTTGCTGTTCGCGCAGTGCTAATACTGATGGTGTTGGGGGTTGGGTGAAAGGTACGGGCTTGAGTTCATTTGCCTTCAGCGCGAATCCTCCCAACAGTAGAGGAATCCCGTAAAAAAATCCGACAAGATTAAGTGTGGCATAATCAGCAGCGTAGGCGACGAACCCCATAATGGTCAAAATCCCACCAACGGTTATACCGAGTGTTCCCAAAGAAAATTGACGTAACATAATTTCAGATTAGTATAAATTCTTAACACCTCAGCTTTATTATCATCGCTTATGTGTCGCCCCGGCGGCAAAAGACTAGTGTTTTAAAACACTAGTCTTTTCATGGTAAGCCTTTCAAGGCTTAAATCTAGGACTGAAACCCTGACTACCATGAAGAGTACTTAGCTGTAGTCAAGTTAAACTTAAGAAGTGTAAACAAGTCAAAGACAACAATGGATATACAGACTATAAAAGAACGAATCGCCGTAGTTGAAAGCAAACGCGAGTACTTGCTGAGTCTCTTGGAGCAACCCAATTTGGGAACTTTAAGAGTAGATGTAAATCAGGCTTTAGAAGAAATGGATGATTTAATAGACGAATTCAGACGCACGTTTCCACAAACGGGAAGCAATTAAGCGGACTTCAGTGGCGATATAATACTAAATTACGTCGGTTTAAGTCTCAATTGAGACTTAAACCGACGCTTTTAAGGGTTACCATATTCCTAAGTATCTGTTCTTCGATTAACCACTGATATATATTATATTATGCAACGGAGCGATCGCACTGACGCTGCCCTAATTCCTTAACCAAATCAATTAATTCCCTGGTGGGTACATCTTTTTTGCAGAAAGCATCCAAACTACTCATTGCTTTTTTCTCCAGCAACTTGCTGTCTTCCACCGAAGAGTAAGCAATGATTTGAGTATCAGGGGAAATTGCTTTAATGTGACCAGAAGCAGACCATCCATCCATCACTGGCATTTGTAAATCTAAAACAATCACATCTGGCTGGTGACGCTTAACCATTTCCACTGCTTCTTGACCATTACTTGCTAAACCTACAACTTGAATATTTTCCTGTGCAGAAAAAGCTAATTGCAGTGTTAAACGAGTCAGTTCGTGATCATCAACCACTAAAATACGCACAGTAGAAGATTTACAGGACAGCATTAACATTAAAGGAAACGATTAAGTACAACAACTCCTATAGCTTATGGGAAGTAGTCATCATATTTACTCTACCCTATGGTTGAATAATTCCTATGCAGTTATAAAGATTAATCAGATAGCTAAGGCAAAAATTAAAGTTTTATTAAAAAACTTGCGTTTTGTTAGCTATCTATATTTGAAAACTGTTTTAAATCAATCAGGTTTTAGGCAATGCTAGTTGAACGTAATGCCATAGACATGAGAATTTTTTGTGAGTGAGATTCACGAGAATCCTCACCTGGGCGGCGTTGGATGTAACTGCCATCATGCTGTAATTCCCAAGCTTGGCGGTTATCTGCAATCATAATTCCTAAAACTTCCTGTAAATCTTTAGCAATATCTGGTTCTAGGACTGGGGTAATCACTTCCACCCGACGATCTAAATTGCGGCGCATCCAGTCAGCACTACCGATGTAAATTTCTTCTTCTCCATTGTTATGGAAGTAAAAAATGCGCGAGTGTTCCAAAAAGCGTCCGACAATACTAATGATGCGAATATTCTCACTGATATCTTTAAGACCTGGGCGCAAACAGCAAATACCGCGCACGATTAAGTCAATTTGCACTCCAGCGCGAGAAGCTTCGTATAAAGTGGCAATGATTTGTGGATCTACTAAAGAATTCATCTTAGCAACAATGCGCCCAGATAATCCATTTTGAGCATTCTCGATTTCGCGATGAATTAAAGCCCCAAAGCGATCGCGCATATTTACAGGCGCAACTAGCAACTGCCGATAAGACTTTTGCCGAGAATATCCTGTCAAGAAATTAAACACATCTGTAACATCAGCAGCCAAATCTTCCCGGCAGCTGAACAATCCAAAATCTGTGTAAAGTCGTGCAGTTTTCGGGTTATAATTACCAGTACCAATATGCACGTAGCGCATAATACGGTCGTGTTCGCGGCGCACCACCATAACAATTTTGCTATGAGTTTTCAGACCTACCAAACCATAGACAACGTGAACACCAACTCTTTCTAATCGCCTTGCCCAATAAATATTATTTTCTTCATCAAACCGCGCCTTGAGTTCGACTAATACAGATACTTGCTTGCCATTTTCAGCAGCATCAATTAGAGCATTAACTATTGGCGAGTCACCAGAAGTCCGGTAAAGAGTCATTTTAATTGCCAACACACCCGGATCATGTGCCGCATGGGTAATAAAACGTACTACCGAGGTAGAAAAAGATTGGTACGGATGGTGTACGAGTAAATCCCGTTCCCGAATCACGGAAAAAAAGTCTCTGCCATCCTCTACCCCTGACACACCTGCTTCTACAGCTGCTTCCTTAATGCGTTGTAAACGCGGGTGTACTACAGACTGCCACGGTTCGTCTTTGAGTTCTGACAGCGGCAACCCCATAAAATACATTAAATCTCGGTGTCCCAAAAGACCGTCTACTTCATAAACATCGCTTTCTGCTAATTCTAAATCTTGTACTAGTCGCGATCGCACGTTTTCCGGAGTTTGGGATTGAATTTCTAGCCGTACCGAACTTCCCCCAAAGCGGCGTTTTCGTAATTCTTGTTCAACCGCCAACAGCAAATCGTCAGCTTCATCTTCTTCAAGTGCCAAATCAGCATCGCGAGTAATGCGGAAAGGATGATATTCTTGAATAGTCATTCCTGGAAATAAAGATTCCAGATTATGGGCGATCGCCTGTTCCAAAGGTACACCAGTCCAATTAGCAGGTTGTCCTTGGGAGTGAATTCCCAACTCTGGCGGTAAAGGCAAAAATCTCGGTAGGACATTCGGGACTTTGACTCTAGCAAAAAATTCTTCCTCAGTTTCTGGGTTTTTGATCACAACAGCCAGATTTAAACTGAGATTAGAAATGTAAGGAAAAGGATGGCTAGGATCAACAGCCAGTGGAGTCAGAACCGGAAAAACTTGTTCGTTAAAATAGTTATCTAGATAACTTCGCTGTTTTTGAGTCAATTGTATGTAATCCAGGATATGAATACCATGACTTGCCAGCTTAGGTTTTAATACTTGCTCAAACTCTTGGTGCTGTTGCGTTACCAGAGGACGCAAGCTCAAACTAATATCATCTAGCTGTTGTTGCGGGGTGCGACCATCAGGAGTTAACAGGCTGACTTTTGCTTCTACCTGTTGCTTTAACGCTGCAACGCGCACCATAAAGAACTCATCCAGGTTAGAACCAAAAATTGCGAGAAATTTGAGCCGTTCTAAAAGGGGTGTTCGCTCGTCACAGGCTTCATGCAACACGCGACGATTAAATTCTAACCAGCTTAACTCACGGTTCAGGTAATATTGTGGGTCACTAAGATTTACTTGTTGAGCGATCTTCTTAGATTTCGGCATAATCACTTAGGGATAGACAAGCCTAACCCATTTAACTAGAACAGGATACTAAACATAGTAAATTAAATCGGGTCTAGAAGCGTTTGCCCTAAAGTGTTCCCTTGTTTCCCTATCTCATTTGTTCTTCGCTGCGGCAGAAATAAATAATTGCAGATTTTGGTTATAAACAAACTCGCTCGTAATAACTAAGAAAAACTGATTGCTAATAATTAATGACTAAAAAGTAACAATTATGTTTCAAGCTACTCGTCGCCGTCTCGCCCTTTGGTACACTGCCGTCACAGCGGTACTGCTGCTAGTGTTTGCTAGTGGGGTATATTTATATGTCCGCAGTACGTTGATTGAGCGAATTGACGATACTTTGAATCATGTGGTGGAAGTAGTAGAACGATGTCTGACCACAAGCCGTTGTGCATCTACGCTTGTTGTTGAATCGCTAAACCCTAATTTAAGTCAGTTCCGCCTTAATGTGGAAGCTAGTTTTGCCAACAATGGCGACACGGTAGAAGATGACCATATCGATTTAGAGTGGTTTAGTCCCACTGGTGAATTAATTTGGTCAACTTTATCTGAACCGCTAAATATTCCTATTCATCCTAACCGCACTGGTGAGACTGTGCGTGTGATTAAGAGGAGTGGGGGAGTCGGGGACAAGGGGGACAAGGGCACAAGGGCACAAGGGCGAGCAAATTCTTCCTTATCTTCCCCCACTCCTCCCCTCCCCCACTCCTCCACTCCTCCCCCGATGTTGCTGCGGCAAGTTACGCAACGGGTGGAAGTCGGACGGATGGTATTAGGATATCTGCGTGTTAGCCATCCTTGGTTTGAAGTGACTAAACCGAGTCGTCAATTGATTTTTGATTTGGCATGGGGTACTGGGTTGATGGTGCTTTCGGTGGGTGCTAGTGGTTGGTTTCTTTCAGGTAAGGCAATGGAACCAGTGGGTGAGTCTTACCAACGTCTGAAACAATTTACTGCTGATGCTTCTCACGAACTGAGAAGTCCGATCGCTTTAATTCAAACTAATGTGCAAGTTGCTCTTAATGATTTGGAATGGAGAGACGCGAATCCTACTTCTTTACACTATCGCCAACAACTAAAGGTAGTGGAACGATTAACGCAGCGTTTGGGGAAGTTAGTCAACGATCTACTATTTCTCGCAAGGCAAGATAGTGGCATTAGCAAAGATGTTTTTTCACCTTGTCCGCTTGATGCTTTGCTGATGGAAGTAGTTGAAGAACAACATCTGCTAGCTACGGAAAAAAACGTCGCTTTAACTTTAAATTTGATTGATCCCCCAGCTACGGAAATGAACCACGAATTACTTGACGATTGGTTTACACTTGTTGGCGAATGGGATCAATTGGTGCGATTGTTCACAAATTTGATTGGCAATGCTTTAAGGTATACGCCATCTGGTGGACGGGTAAATGTGGAATTAACGCGGATTGAGGCAATAAATCCGGTTTCTCGGCTACGTCACAGCACCGCTTTGCAAATTAAAGTGAGTGATACGGGGATTGGTATTCCCAGCGAGGCTTTACCTTGCTTGTTCGATCGCTTTTATCGAGTAGATCCAGCCCGTACCCACAGCACAGCAAATAAAACTACCGAAAGTGCCACTGGTTCAGGTTTGGGACTAGCGATCGCTCAAGCTATTGTCCAAACTCATCAAGGTCAAATTCACGTTGAAAGCACTGTTGGCAAAGGCACCACCTTCACCGTCATTTTACCAATCACTCTTGAGTCTTAGTTTTTTAACAAACAATTGTTTCCTGTGACAGATGCAAAGGTATGAATTTAATTTGTAATTTATATTGCGAAGCCATGAGATTTGAGCCATAAATTTGGTCTCTAGCGGTTTGAAATTCCTACTGCTAAAAGTTATTTTAGTAGTTATTCAAACTGCTAGCTTGCTATTGGTAAAAATCGGTTCGGCTAGAACGCATATATAAAAGCATTTGTGGAGGGTTAGATGCCAATTTCTATAATCAGACATGAACTTTACGATTTAGTAAAAAAAATTGCCGAAACTGGGCAGGGATTGCATGAAGTTGATTTTTCGGGAAACAAATTATCAGAAGCAGATTTATTAGCTCATTTAGATTATCTAAATCAAAATCAGTACATTCATGCTGAGTTTACAAACGATGGTCATTTTCAGAAGGCAGAAATAACTGATAAAGGGCGTAATCTGATAGATAACTATGAGGAGAAGTTGTCGAAAAACCCAGAGTCAGGTTCATCTGCACCAATCGCTGAGAAAGATTTGCCCTTTTTGGAAAAGGTGATGGTGAATGGCGGTTTATCAGATATCTTCGACGCTAGAGATATTACAGAAGTCGCATTCCGGGTGATGCGCGATTTAATGAGTACCGAAGCAGCTGATCGCGTTGAGGCTGAATTGCATAAACCAGCCGAAAAAAGTGATGATAAAGCGCTACAAATGGAAATTGCGGAACTATGGCGCGATACTAATCCGCTTGTCGGGTTTTTGAGTCGGGTGCGTCCACCTTGGCAAGGTCCTGGTATCTTTAAGATTGATAGCGATCGCTTTTTATTTCGGGTGGCTAATGAAGGTACAATGCCACCAAATGCTGACCGCGAAAAGGTAGTTAAAGCAATATTTTCTGCCACTAAAGACGAATTATCACAAGAACGAATTCAGGAAATTGCTAGCTGGTTGCCCGATCTAGTTCGCAAAATGTGGGAAGAAGCGTAAATCAAATATAAAGTTAGGAGGTGGGAATTTTCAGCAATTCTTACCTCTTAATTTTTTTATCAAACTATAACTAATGATAGATTTACTTTTTACTTAGGGTTGAAATAAAAATCGCAAGTTTTTTCTTTTTTCACCTATTAGTTAGAGGTAAAATTTATTATTCATTAGCTAATATTCAAGTATTAATATTTTTTAATATATCTGAGTCTAAATAATTTCTAGTGGAGAAAAAAAATGAACAAACATCAAAATAATTTCCGCAAGTCGGCTAAATTTCTAAGTACTATTTTTGGCGGGCTAATTATTGGTTTGCCAGCAATTCCACATGCGGCGATCGCACAACAATCTACTCCCAAAGTTAACCCCTGCCCTAGTATTTTCTACCAAGAACCGCACAACAATCGAGTTATGGTTCCTCAAGGATGCCCTCCTAATGCTTTCACTCAAAAAATGGGAATGCAAGGGCAAACTCCTATTCGCAACAACAGCTCTGTTAACCCAACACCGGAACAAACAAGGATGGGTGTAGGTGGTCAAATGCCCGATGGAACAAGCAGATCGCAGAATTACAATTATAATAGCCAGTCGTCGATGATGCGATCGCCACAAGGCATGAGCAATTCATCTAGTGCTGTTAATAATTCCACCATACAACAAAGCCAAACTTCCGTAATCCAAACACCATCGCCACAACAGCAACAACCCGCTGTAGCAATGGTAATGCCCATGAGTGGCAAAGTAGGTGTGCGCTTGGTAAATCAGACAGCTGCACCTATTAGCTACCAAGTAATTGGCGATACAGCACTGCGAACGCTACAAGGTAAGTCTGAGGTGATGCTGCAAGGTTTAAGCACTCCTCTAACGGTTACTTTCTACCGTCAGGATAAAGGACTATTGATGGTGACACCACAAGGATCTTCTCAACAAGGTATGTTGCAACTTTCATTCAACGAAACAACCGACGTGAAGATGGATAAAAGTGCAATGAGAATTGAGGAAAATGGTGCTGTGTTCTTCAATTAGAATATGCCTTCAGACTGAAGTCTGAGCCTATACGAACAAAGCCTACCTGCGTAGGCTTTTAGACATGAAGTCCGCCTACGCGGACTTTGTTTATTTAGCGGAGCCAGTGCGTTGCGGTGAAAGACTTGACGGTTGCCTGTACCGTGCCGCCAAAGTGTTGTTAGCGAAGCGTTAGCGACGCAGGAGCGTCACCCGTTCGCGCAGCGTCTCCGACAGGAGAAGGGAGGTTCCCGAGGCAGCGTGTTGCGCGGGTTCCCCGCGTTGTAGCGACTGCCGTTCCGTTATAGCACCTGGCGTGCGACTTTAGTCGTCGGGTAACAAGTGCTACCGATGTTTTGACAGTTTTAGCATTTGCGTCAGTCTATCAACTAATAGAACTTCACGCTTGCTGTCTTCCAGTGTCCGCGCTAGTATGATTGCTCTTTCATAAAAATTGCGGGCGGTGGGATAGTTACCTAGTTGCTCATACAATAGAGCATAAGACTCAAAAGATTTTAATTTTTCCCCTAAATTTTCTGATTCTGTAGCCAGTGCTAAACGCTGTTCTAGTAAGTTGAAAGCACGTTCATATCTTTCTACAGAACGGTGAGCTGTCACTAAACCGTCGATTGCTCGTAATTCATTGGTGTGATCGCGTGTAACTTTTGCCATTCGCAGTGCTGACCCATAAGTGCCAATGGTATCTTGATAATTACCGGCGGCTAGGTAAGCATCGCCTAAATTATTCAAGGTATTTGCTTCGGCGATCGCATCCGGTGTTCGACGGCGGAAAATTAAAGCAGTTTCCAACAGCTTAATCGCTTTGTTATAATCTCCTAGCCTGACTGTTGCTAAACCCAGATTGCTTAAAGACAGTCCTTGTCCTTCAATCTTTTTGACATCGCTGGCAATTGTAACTGCTTCTGTAAAGGTTTCAGCGGCTGCGGTGAATTCTCCTTTTTGCAGTAGTAATGTGCCGATGTTATTTAGCCCAAAAATTTGTCCTTGAAAGTCTTGAGTATCACGGGCGATCGCTAACCTCCGACGCATTGGATCTTCAGCTTCTTTTAATCGACCCAGCTGCACATAACCTTTACCAATTAAATCGTAAACTAGACCTTGCGCCTTCAAGTCGCCGATAAAGTGATAAATATCCAGTGCTTGTAACCAAGACTCAATTGCTTTATCCGATTTTCCTGAGGCTTGTTGTTGTTCACCTTGGCGCACCAACATATCAGCCTCGTCTCTTGATTGTCCCACTGCTGAATGGTTTGAAGGGCGATGGAGTTGTTGAGTAATATCTACCGCACCTGCCGCGATCGGATTTAGCAAAACAGTCAACAGTAAACAATAGACAGCACAAACTTCAGATTTTGGCAATAGTTGCCCAGAAAGTTTGCTTACAAGTAGATGCTTTTGCTTCATAAAATTTACCCGTAAAATTACGGTTTTAAATAGAAAAACTGGTAACTATTTTATTGTTTATTTGAGAACACACTATATTAGGGTTAATACTGAACCTAAGATTGAGGTAAATCTTCCCCCAAGTAGATTGCGCGGACATCCGCAGGTAATTTGTCCTCTAGCATAAGATAGCCTTCCTGAAGAAAATTGGCTACTTCTACTGGAGCGATCGCTTCTCCTTCAGCTTGCAGATAAGCAGCAATGCGAGTTTCGCTCCAGTGAAAGGTTTGAGCCATTAAAACCATCAAGCGCAAAACTGGGGGCATTTGTTCCAAAGCTTGTTCGATATAACACCATAATGGTGGTGAAGTCGCTTGAAGAGAATAATGAATTGCTTCTGTGGGTGGTAATTTCAAATCGTTGATACAAAAAGCGGTCATATTGATCAGCCAATTTTGCAAAGTTAAAGTATCTTTACCTTGTTGACTGCTGGTTAAATCAAGTCCACCGAGTTCGTAGTATATATGTCGCCAAGTAAGAGCAAACAGATAATCTGCTTGCACAGGCGATCGCGCTGAATGGCGAATCAACGTGTATACTATCGGGCTATAACGGCAAAACATCGCCGTAAAGTATTTTCCAGCTTCCGGATGGCGCTGAAATAAATCCAAAAGTTCCTGATCGCTATGATGAAACAGCGATTTAACTAGCGGGTGATTAGCTTCGGGGAAATGTGGTATTTGCACAATCCAAATAAATGTATGTTGTTAGAATGAGTGTTATTAGAAATGGCAATTTCCTGGGACGCTTAAATTGTTGATTAAGTGTCCTCCAGTTAATCGCGATCGGGTCTTGGTGTTGGTCTGTTTGTGGGTAACATCCAGACTAGTTCGTTATTGATACACTATAAATACGGACTTTATTTTAGTCTGTACCCTTGAATAATAAAATCGATTCCTCAATAAAATCCTAGATGTGTTCATGGTTATAGCAGTTAGTGTGACACCGGTGTTGATTCAACCTTATACTTTAGGCTCTTTCTTGCCTTCCCTGCCGTTAGATACCTTATTCTCCACCCAAGGCATTATGGTGATGCTGCTAGCAGCATATGCCGGTGCTATGTGGATGTTCCTCACCAGTGCCCCAAAAGTACACACCGTTATGGTGTCAGATTTGGAAATTGCCCGCCAGCTGTACGAAGGACTGCTAGATTTACCAGCAGCAGAAGTACCTTTGCACTACTACTACAACTACGAGCAAAGTATAGGGGCAGCGGGAATCGATCCGCTTTATATGTCTGCCAGCCCAACGTTTTCCGGCAGCAGAATGATGAATAATGGTAGCGAAGGGCTTTGGTATCAATTAAAGAAAAACACCCAGCTACACGTTATTACTGGAGCTAGTTTAGGCAGCAAAAGTCAGCAACGCCACGTTTGCTTTGATCGTGAGTGCCTGGATATGGTTTTAATGCGTGTGGAAACGCGAGGTTTGAAATTCAAGATTCGCAATCGCAAGCCATTGAATTTTTTGGTTAAGGACTATGAAGGACGTGTGATTGAGTTGGCTGAGGTGGCGAATTAGTTGTTGGTCAAGAGTCAAAAGTCAAAAGTCAAAAGTCAACAGTCATTGGTTATTAAATTGTTGATTGGGTTTCGTCCTAGTAAACCTAATCATAATTTTTTTTAGATACGTGGGCGAGAGGCTTGCCTTAATAAGAATGTACACGTATAACCTCTATAAGACAGATTTCTATGCTTGGACTCAAGAGCAGGTGAGCTTGCTGACAACTCAACAGTGGGATCAATTAGACACGATCAACCTGATTGAAGAAATTGAAACTTTGGGTAGAAAAGAACGGCAAGAATTGAGAAATCGGCTGGCAATTTTGCTCGGACATTTACTGAAATGGCAGTTTCAATCTGAAAAACGTAGCAATAGTTGGTTAAGTACAATTCGAGAGCAACGTATTCAAATTAAACTGCTTTTGTCAGATAGCCCTATTTTGAAACCTTATTTAGATGAAGTTTTCGTCACTGTTTATGAACTAGGCTTGGCTTTAGCGATTCGAGAAACTGAGTTGGGTGAGCAGGTTTTTCCAGAAATATGTCCTTACACTTTAGACCAAACTCTGAATCCTGAATTTTTACCAGAATTGAATTAAGTTGATGATAAAGGCGATCGCTTTACGCAGTCAAATTAGAGAAAGTGTCACTAAGTAAGAAGTAGTTAGGCGATCGCACTTCTCGCTTACTCATACAATATTTATTAACATTCTTGGCAACTTGCGAATAATTTTACCCACCTGTGATTTACTCATCACTAGTGTAATGAAGTAAACACTGTAATACTTGGGGAGGGTGCAATGTCCGCACTGAGTAATCGTTGGGGCTGGTTGTTAGGTATTGCGTTTGCTTTCTCTGGAAATTGCGCTCTTGCCCAAATTACCTCAGATGGCACTCTACCCAATAATTCTGACGTCAGATTGCAGGGTAATACCTTTAACATCACTGGCGGAACCCAAGCGGGAAGCAATTTATTTCACAGCTTTGGGCAGTTTTCTGTTCCTACTGGTGGTACAGCTTTCTTTAATAATGCTGTAGGTATTCAAAATATTATTAGTCGGGTAACAGGTGGGTCAGTTTCTAATATTGATGGTTTGATTCGCGCTAATGGCACAGCCAACCTGTTTCTAATTAACCCGTCAGGGATTGTTTTTGGGCAAAATGCTAGTTTGAATGTTGGCGGTTCGTTTGTAGCTAGTACGGCAAACGCAATTCAATTTGGCAATCTTGGCTTTTTCAGTGCAACTAATCCAAATAATCCTGCGCTGCTAACGATAAATCCTTCAGCTTTGTTCTTCAATCAAATTGCTGCTGCGCCGATTCAAAACAACTCAGCTGCACCAGCAGGATTAGATCAGTCCGGCTTTAATGCATTTGGTCTACGTGTACCAGATGGTCAAAGTTTGCTGTTAGTTGGTGGTGACATCAGCATGGATGGTGGAAGGTTAAATGCCTTTGGTGGGCGAGTGGAGTTAGGAGGATTAGCAGCAGCCGGGACAGTTGGACTGAATGTAGATGATAGTAATCTTAGTTTGAGTTTTCCTGAAAATGTAGCACGGGCAGATGTGTCTCTGATTAACGCAGCGAGTGTTGATGTTATTGCTGAAAATAGGGGAAGTATAACCATCAACGCCCGGAACATAGATATTTTGGGTAGAAGTAGGCTGCTAGGTGGCATAGGGTCGGGTTTAGGGACACCTGAAAGTCAAGCAGGAGATATTACGCTCAATGCCATAGGTACGATTAGGGCTGGGCAGGCTGGTAGAATTTTAAATATTGTGGATTCAAATGCTATCGGTAACGCTGGGAACATCAACGTTACTGCGGACTCACTTTCTCTGACCGACGGTACTCAACTGGCTGCCAGTGCTTTTGGTCGAGGAAATGCAGGCAATGTCAAGATTCAAGTGCGCGATAACATCTTATTTGATGGCATAGACAATAATGGATTTTCTAGTGGTGTATTCAGTTCTGTGGAACAGGGTGCATCAGGAAAAGGCGGCAATATCAACATTACAACTGGGTCGCTGGCTTTAAAAAATGGCGCTCGTTTGAATACTAGTACTTTTGGGCAAGGAGATACAGGCAGTATTACAGTTAAAGCCACAGATACCATCTCTTTAGATGGGGTAGGCAGTAATGGATCTCTCAGCGGTATATTTAACAATGTGTCACCAGGCGCTGTAGGTGAGGGAGGCAACATTAGTTTGACAACCGAGTCACTTTCTGCATCTAACGGAGCGCAAATCATTGCTTCCACTTTTGGACAAGGGAATGCAGGTAATATTAATGTTAAAGCTGACACTATCTCTTTAGATGGAATAGGTAACAATGCATCTAGTGGTGTATTCAGTTCTGTGGAACAGGGTGCGTCAGGAAAAGGCGGCAATATCAACATTACAACTGAGTCGCTGGCTTTAAAAAATGGCGCTCGTTTGAATACTAGTACAGTACGGCGGAAATAAGCCAAGTATCAGATAGCCAACACTTTACCCTTATATGTCCACTTAAAAGGTTTAGCCATTGTTTTATTAAAATAGTCGATAAATTCAAGAATTTGAGTTTTG
>JAESGY010000382.1_pt1 | contig 21566 bp, 18 predicted proteins | sample 9269841 | NCBI WGS metagenome assembly JAESGY01 (sample SAMN17022865, study PRJNA683097) | algae metagenome | isolation source: Spirirestis rafaelensis WJT71-NPBG6 and co-occurring heterotrophs from... | place: USA: Pinto Wells, Joshua Tree National Park, Colorado Desert, CA | collected 2006-08-15
TGGACCATGTTTTTTAACGGGGTCTCACGCCACCAGAAAGCTTACGGCCGCTCCCCTCCACGACCATCCTAGAGCCAAACCCGTTTCTACGGCCACAGGCGGACGGTAAATCCGCGATGGTTTTTTAGAACCCATGCACGACCGCTGCAAAGCATCCGAAGCGTTGGCTTCCTTTCGGGAATTCGGCCAAACATCTCAGACCCTATAGCAGATTCACAAACAGATTTTGTCATCATCAGCGATGATACGTCCAGCCTTTGAACTGGCGGATGGGCTCCCCGGCGGCTGCATTGTTCGGCTCCGGTACATACCCGCCGGCGAGAAGTTCCGCCTCCTGCAGGCGTGCCTCAATCAAGGTTGACCAAAATCCGTAGCTTCTTTCGCTGGAGCGAAGAGTCTTTTGCTGTTGGATTTGAGCAGACTTACGGTGAAGATTAGACAGTGAATGGCGAAGTAGAGCGATGATGGTCAAGGAACAAACTCCTTACTGGAATTCTAAAGGTCCTTGAGCGTTTCCTTCGATTTATATGGCTGCTCACTTAATCGTTCAAAATAGGCAACGCTGCATGCTCGTCATGCAATCCGTACATAGGCACATAGCCTTTTGGCAGTCCTTTTCGCTCTGGTATGTCCGCCAGCTTCCACAGCTGGGTATCGCTCCCCTCCGTGGCGCCAAAACGAGTGGGGACCGTAGCCCTGAGGCTACGACCCCCGTACCCATCGTGCGTGGCTCGATTAAGGCTATGAAGCCTTGGCCGAGTAGAGATCGGCGAACTGCTGTCGCAGGACGTTCTTCTGGACCTTGCCCATGGTGTTGCGCGGGAGATCATCGACAAAGACGACCCGCTTGGGCAGCTTGAACTTCGCCAGGCGACTCTCGAGCGCGGCCTGGATCGCCTTCTCGTCAACCTCTGCCTCCTTGGAGCGGACAACCACCGCGGTCACCCCCTCGCCGAAGTCCTTATGCGGGACGCCGATCACGGCACTCTCGAACACGCCCGGAATGGCATCGATCTCGTCCTCGATCTCCTTCGGATAGACATTGAAGCCGCCGGTGATCACCAGGTCCTTGCCGCGTCCGAGGATGTGAACGTAGCCGCGCTCGTCGATTTTGCCGAGGTCGCCCGTGATGAAGAAGCCGTCCGGGCGGAACTCGGAGGCTGTCTTCTCCGGCATGCGCCAGTAGCCTTTGAACACGTTCGGGCCCTTCACCTCGATCATGCCGATCTCGTTCACTCCCAGTTCTTCACCAGTGTCCGGGTTGGTGATGCGGGCCGACACGCCGGGCAGCGGCAGGCCAACGGCGCCGGGCACCCGGTCCCCGTCATAAGGGTTGGAGGTGTTCATGTTGGTTTCGGTCATGCCGTAGCGCTCGAGAATGGCATGGCCGGTGCGGGCGCTCCACTCACGGTGGGTCTCAGCCAGCAGAGGTGCCGAGCCCGACACGAACAGGCGCATTCCGGAGGTCGCCTCTTTGGTGAGACCGGGATGTTGCAGAAGGCGAACGTAGAAGGTCGGCACGCCCATCAGAGCCGTGGCACGAGGCATGAGGCCGAGGACCTCATCGGCATCGAACTTTGGCAGGAAGACCATGGAGGCGCCGGAGAACAGGGTGACGTTGCTGGCCACGAACAGCCCATGGGTGTGGTAGATCGGCAGGGCGTGGATCAGCACGTCCTCTGCTGTGAAGCGCCACACGTCCTTCAGGGTCAGGGCATTGGAGACGAGATTGTCATGGGTGAGCATGGCACCCTTGGAGCGGCCAGTCGTCCCGGAGGTGTAGAGGATCGCCGCCAGGTCATCGCCCGCCCGCTGCACGGTGTCGAATGCATCAGGGGCATCGGCTGCGGCATCCATCAGCGAGCCCTGCCCTTTGGCATCGAGCGCTTCGACGGCCGCTCCCACTTTCGCAGCCATTTGCTCGATTCCTTGGCGTTTGGAAGGATCGCAGACGACGAGCGACGGCTCGGCATCGCTGATGAAGTACTCCAGCTCCGCCAGCGTGTACGCCGTATTCAGTGGCAGATAGACCGCTCCGGCCCTGACGGTGGCCAGATACAGGACGAGAGCCGGTACCGACTTCTCGACCTGGACCGCAACCCGGTCGCCTGGCTTGACCCCGCGGTCGACGAGCACGTTGGCCAACTGGCCGGACAGCGCGATCAGGTCGGCATAGCTGACCGTCTCATTGGTCGGCGTGGCGATGGCTGTCTTGGTGAGATCGGCAATCGAGCGTTCGAGCCGATCGAACAGGTTCGCATTCATGGCATGAGCTCCGAAGCGGGGGTCGATGATCGACCCGGTTAAAATATCGTGGGCGATGGCGGTCATGGGGTCGGCACCAGGTCGCGGGAGGGCAGATCGCTCCGCAGGGCCTTGCGGACTCCAGGCGAGGCAGCGACCACACCCTTCTCGGCGAAGGCCTCATGGTTCTTCTCGATCTCATCGAGACCATAGAGGTAGTTGACCATCAGACCATGGGACTGCTTCAGGCCCTTGGCGGAGACATCGCCGAGAAAGTTCAGGCGCTCGAGCCGTGCGCCGTTGCCGAGATGGAAGCGGGCGACAGGATCGACGGGACGGCCTTTGGGATCCTTGGCCTTGAGGAAGTAGTAGCCTGCCGCTGGGAGAAGGACGTCGCGAACCTTCTCCACCTTCCCTGGGTCCTTGCTCCAGCCTGACTCATCAAGGACTGTCAACGCTTCCTTGGCCTCGGCATCCAAGCAGGATGACTCCTCCGTTTTGCGCTCGCGATCCAGCCAGCGGGCAAAGCCCGGGACGGGCGAGAGCGTCACAAAGGTTTTCAGGTTCGGCAACTCGCGCTTGAGGTTCTCCACCACCTGCTTGATCAGGAAGTTGCCGAAGGACACTCCGCCCAAACCCTTCTGCGTGTTCGAGATAGAGTAGAACACGGCGGTCGTCGCCTCGGTCGCGGCAATTGGGGTACGCGACAGGTCAAGCAGCGGACCGATCGCACCGGGAATCTCCTTGGTGAGCGCGACCTCGACGAAGATCAGTGGCTCATCGACAAGTTGCGGGTGGAAGAAGCCATAGCAGCGGCGATCGTCCGGCTGGAGACGGTTGCGCAGGTCATCCCAGTTCTGGATCTCGTGTACCGCTTCGTAGCGGATGATCTTTTCCAGGATATTGGCAGGCGTGGTCCAGTCGATTGGCCGCAGCACCAGGAACCCCCGATTGAACCAGGACGAGAACAGATGGCTGAAGTCCGCGTCGACTGGCTTCAGCTCCGGGTGCTTGGGCAGGTACTCGAGCAACTCCTCGCGCATCCGCACCAAGGCGGAGGTCCCGCCGGGAGCCAGGTTCAGGCGCCGGATCAGTTCCTGCCTTCTTGGTTCTGCCGCAGCGTGCAGGCCCTCAAGTGCATCCGTACCCTGATCCTGGCGCACCGCTTCGATCGCAAGTTCGATCCGACGGCGATCGGGTCCGAAACGATCCGCCAGCGCTTGGAGGAATGCGAGACGATCCTCGCCCGGCGCGGCGTTGTAACTCGCCAATAGGGTTTGCGCGAGCGCTACGCCAGAGGCCTCGCCCCGGCGCGAGAGCAGCAACTCGCCGATCGTCGGGAGAGCGTCTTTCGCGACAATCTCCCGCCCAGTCTTCTGCCCGAGCAGGGAACGCCCCCGCTCGGTCAGTGTATCTATCAAGTCGCTCAGGAAGGCTGGCGCCGCCTCCAACCCTGCCATTGATCGAGAGAGCTTCACATCCATCTCCTTCATCCACACCAGACAATGAGCTTCACAGCACGACGAACAGTGCCCAGACGACAATCGGCGCAACCACGGTCACAAGGGCGCCATAGGCCATGAGCTTGCGGAAGAACGCCTCTCGATCGACGCCCTGGGCATTGGCTAGGACGAGAGCACCATTGGTCGAGAAGGGGCTCACATCAACAATGGTCGATGCAACAGCCATGGCGGCAATGAAGCCGATGGGGCTGACGCCGGTTCCTGATTGCAGGAACGGAACGGCGAGCGGAATGAGAGACCCAAGCACGGCCGTCGATGAAGCAAAGGCTGACACGACGGCGCCGATGAAGCACAGAAGCAGTGCGGCAAGCATCGGAGATGCCAATCCCGCCACGCTGTCACCAACGAAGGAAATGGTACCCATCTTCTCGAGCACGACGACGTAGGTGCTCACACCGGTGATGAGCATGATCTCTGGCCATGCCACTTGGCCCATCGCGCGCTTCTGCAGAGTTGGCGCCATCATGGAGAGGATCAGGCCAATGGTGATTGCCACAAAGCCGATGTCGAGGTTGAAGGCAAGGACGAGAACCGCGAGAGTGACGAGGCCAAGCAGCGTGACGATCTGGTACAGCCCACCCTCTGAAGCTATCGATTCCTCGTCTAAACGATCCATGATCGAGCGGTTCGGCTTCTGTCCGGTTTCGAGCCTGATCTCCTCGCTGAGGGCCTCGGCTTCGGAATCGCCAAAGATTTGTGGGCCTGACTGCGGCATCGCTATCTGAACGGAGGGGACGTTGACCGCAACCGACGCTGCCGCCCTCGCCTGGAGGAGCTTGCGGCCGCCGAGAGCGAAGAAGAGGAGAACGGCCACGGCGAGGTTGACGCCGAAGCTTGCTAAAAAGGTCACAATCTCATTGAGGGGCAGACCGGCCTTCGCAACGACCCTGTTCGTGATGCCGCCATAGATGCTGATCGGCGAGAAGCCGCCGGCCTGAGCACCGTGGATGACCATCAGGCCCATGAGCAGCGGACTGATGTTGTATTTGAGGGCAAAGCCAAGCGCGATTGGGGCAATGATCGCCACTGCACCCGGGCTGACCGCACCAACGGCTGTTAGAACGGCCGAGATCCCGAACATAATCCATGGGATCGCGGCAATCCGACCTCGGACGCCTCGAACTGCTAAGCGGACGAGCCAGTCGATGGTGCCGTTGTTCTGAGCAATAGCAAACAGAAAGGTGATCCCGACTAGAGTCAGGAACAGGCCGCCTGGAAAGCCGGCGATGATGGCACTGGTGGTTTGACCAGCCACCAGCGTTCCGACCAGGAAAGCGCCAACGAAGGCCAGCACACCCATGTTGATCGGCAGGATTGTGGCGACCACGAACATCGCCACAAGAGCGTAGATTGAGATCAGCTGTGGTGACATGGCACCCGCTCCTCTGTTTCCTCCTCTGCGTCAGGTGGACGAGCGGCTGTGGGCCAGCTCGCGGGGATTGCGCAGGCGGATCCCTCATTGCCCTTCCGTGAGAGACTGCGTGCGTTTGCATTATATGTCAATTCTTTTGTATACAAGAAAGCTCTTGTGAGATTATATGCTTGTGCGCTAGGATGCGTTCGAGTGGGGTAAGTACAATGAGACGCGCACAAGCACTAAGGGATGCCCTCGAACAAGATATTATTACAGGAAAGTTTCGCCCCGGTGATCGCTTGGATGAGCAAAGCTTGGCAGCTCGTTTTGAGGTTTCCCGGACCCCAATCAGAGAAGCCCTGATGCAGCTTGCCTCTACCGGACTAGTGGAGTTGCAGGCGCGACGAGGTGCGTTCGTCGCATCCCTCAGCTTCAAAGACGTCGTTGAGCGGTTCGAGGTGATGGCTGCGCTTGAAGGGATGTGCGGAGCCCTGGCTGCCCGTCGGATCACTGAGCCCATGCAAAGGGAACTTGAGAAGGCGCACGAGGAATGTGTTCGAGAGGCATCGCAGGAGAATGCCGATGCCTATTACTATGCCAACGAGCACTTCCATCACGTGATCTACGAAGCTTGTCAGAACGCGTTCTTGGCGGAGCAGGCGCACCAACTGCATGCCCGCCTGAAGCCGTATCGGCGGCTCCAGCTTCGGGCTCGCAGCCGTGTGGCGAACTCATTGGCGGAGCACGAAGGCATTGTTGCTGCGATCCGTGCCGGAGATAGTGACCGGGCGGAGCGTCTCCTCCGGGAGCACATTCTGATCCAGGGCGAACGCTTGGCCGACTTCATTGCAAGTTTTGATCGTGCGGCCTAGCCGCTGATAAATTGTGAAGAGATCTGGCGCGGTCCGCAGCCGCAGGTGCTGCACACGAGAACTGACGAGGATACCGAGGATGCCTCCTGACTTGCTCTCCCGGCGTACGATCGCCTTCGTCAACATCGCACACGCGCTCGATCACTTCGTCCTTCTGATTTACCCGACGGCCGTGATTGCCATCGCTGCAGAGCAGCAACTGTCTTATGCCAGCCTCATTGGCCTTTCGACGGGTGCCTTCGTGGCTTTCGGCCTATTCTCACTCCCAATGGGCTGGCTTGCGGATCGCTTAGGACGGCGCAACCTGCTGGGAATCTTCTTCGGTGGGTGCGGGACTGCGTGCCTAGGGCTGTCGACAGCGAACTCTCCGATCATGTTCGGCATCTGGCTCTTTGTGCTCGGGGTGTTCTCCGCGATTTACCATCCGATCGGCTCCACAATGCTGGTCACCCATACGAGTCGTCTTGGACGCGATCTCGGGATCAACGGCGTATGGGGCAATCTCGGCGCAGCCTTCGCCTCAGGGATCACCGCTCTTTTGGCCGCAAGCCTTGGCTGGCGCGCTGCTTTCATTTTTCCCGGGCTGATTTGTCTCGTTGTCGGTATCACTTTCATCAACCTTGTGCCCAGTGACGGAGATCCCCATGGCAAACCCGGCAGCGCTCATACGGTCATCCAGGTGACACGTCCGATGACGCTCTTCCTGCTGTTTACAACGGCGATCGTGGCGGGTGGCATGACCTTCAACATCACGACAATCGGACTTCCCAAGATCATTGACGAACGCGCCGGTACTGCCCTGCCACTAATTCTAATCGGCTCCTTGGCCACGCTCGTGTTTGCCTTTGGAGCATTGACCCAACTTCTGATGGGGTGCCTCGTCGACCGATATACGCTGCCGAGGATCTTTGTAGGCCTGTCAATCCTTCAGCCGCTTGGACTTGGGCTCGCAGCTCTAACGAGCGGAATCCCCATGCTTGCTGGCCTCGTCATCGCCATGGCGGCGATCTACGGGCAGGTGGTCGTGAACGATGCGATGGTCGCCCGCTACGTCCCTGCTCAGTATAGGGCCCGGGCTTTTAGTGTCCGCTACTTCCTTGGGTTCACAACGAGCGGTCTGGCCGTACCGCTCATCGCGCTTCTTCATGGGATGAAAGGGTTCACCCTTGTCCTGGGCGCAGCAGCCGCTTTTGGAACAGTGATTTTTCTCTGCTCTCTCGGCTTCCTTCTTGCCGCGCAATCCTCATCAGAGCCATCCAGCCTGTCAGCTTGATGAGGCTGATCTTGGAACACGTTGGAGGATCATTACGCGAGCCCAACAGCCTGTGCCATCAGCGATCTTCTGATCGATGGAGCCCTAAACCTTATGCAATTTGCGGTACAGCGCTGGCGCCAAGGCAACGAGGAAAATCGATCGGAAGACATGGCAGCAGACGACGAAGGCGACCTCAATCCCCATAGCGAAGGCCACGATTGTCACTTCGGCAATGCCGCCGGGTGCAAAAGCGAGAAGGAGTGCCGGCACAGACGCGTCGACGAACATCGAGCATAGGACCGCCGCGCTCCGCCGCAGCAGTGCTGCCTGGTGCGCGGCTTGTTTCCATCGCGGATGCCGGACCAAAAGTGATGGAATCCGTCGCAAACTTTTCGTTTCAGAGTTTCAGCTACGGTGACCATAGTCACAGGAGCGGAGACAGGGATGTTCAAAGGCAGGCATTTTGACCGGTCGGTGATCCTGCTCTGCGTCCGGTAGTATCTGGCTTACAACCTCAGCCTCCGAAATCTGGAGGAGATGATGGCCGAGCGGGGGATCTCCGTCGATCACGCGACCATTCACGGATGGATTGTGCGCTACTCGCCCGAATTGCTGAAGCGCTTCAATGCACGCAAGCGAGCCGTCACTGCCAAGTGGCACGTTGACGAAACTTACGTCAAAGTCCGAGGTGAGTGGAAATACCTCTATCGAGCCATCGACAGCAATGGCGACACGGTCGAGTTCTGGTTCAGCGAACGACGGGACCTCATTGCTGCCAAACGGTTTCTGCGCAAGGCGCTCAAGCGGCACGGCCGACCCGAGCGGATCGTCATCGACGGCAGCCAGACCAATCGGGAAGCCATCCTGTCGTGTGATGCCGAGAGCCGGCTGCAGGACAGATCGGGGTGCAAGCTGCAGCCGATCAGGATCCGGCAGAGTGCCTACCTGAACAATCGCATCGAACAGGATCATCGCGCCATCAAACGCCGTGTGCGCCCCATGCTCGGCTTCAAATCCGTTGCCTGCGCCCGCGTGATCCTGGGCGGCATCGAGCTGATCCATATGATGCGCAAACAGCAGGCGAAATATGCCTGCAATCAGCGGCTGTCACTCGCCGAGCAATTCGAGCGGCTCGCTGCATGAGCGCGTAACGAAGACCTGCCATTGTCGCGTCCCTACTCCGGATTTGCGACGGAACCATTGAGCTTCGGATCGCCCGCGTCGCAGCCGACCCGGCCCCGGTCCAAGGCGCTGACAAGCCGGGCGGCTGGCGCGGTCTATCCTACTATCGCCTGCACGGCTCACCAAAGATCTACTACTCTGCCTACAGCCCAGAATATCTGGCAGCCATCGCGGACGTGCTCAACAGGGATATCCTCGCGGGCCTCGAAACCTGGTGCATCTTCGACAACACGGCGGCCTTCGCCGCGACGGGTGATGCACTCAGGACCAGACACCTGGTGCAGACCAGGGCCGAACCTTGATCTTGCTCAGGCGTTATCCTTCTTCATCCGGCAAGCGGGGGCCGGCTTTTGACCACTGACATCGTTGAGATTCACTGGAATGCACGCCCTGCGCTTGAGCGCCTCGGTGTCAACCTTCGTCGCGGTGGGATCGACGATAGGGGGAAGCACCTTCTGCAGGAGGTCCGCAAGCGTCTCGTCGAGGTGTTCCCCAGAGACCCAGTCCTGGTCAGATTTGTGGTGCATACCAAAGCCCCAGCAACCGATCTCCGGGTACTGCGCCAGGGCATCGAACAGCCCGGATGCATTGATGAGGTCCGTTCCGCCATCGGGTTGCTCTCCAGCAGGCTGAATGCGAGCCGGCCTGACCGCTTCGATTCGATAGCAACGATGACCAGCCTCGCACCCTTGAGCAGAACCAATGAAGGTCCGCTTAGCCGCCGAACACGGAACTTCGGCTAAAGTCGGCCTCGTGCCAGAAAGCGAGGTCCGCGCCGATGCAAATACTCTTGTCGCAGGTCCACCGCACATGATGCAGCGACTCGGGCCACACCCTCTCAACTCCCTATTCAAGAGCGGTTTCACGAGATCCTCGATGTGATCGGGCACGTCAATGAGCTTGCAGCCACTGGGGGCGTGCCAGCCTGCTATACTTCCTGTCTCGCCCTATCTTCAGGAAGCTTGGCGCGGAACGGGATCACCCTTCCTCCCGCAGCGTCCCCAAGGCTTTGGACAACGGCTCGCGCGAGGTCATCCTGCCGGAACGGCTTGTTGAGCCTTGGGATGTCAGGGCTCATCTCAGTCGCCGTTTCGGCATAACCGGACGCCAAGATCACCGGCAGATGCGGCCACTGCCTCCTGATGGCACCGGCTAGCTGCAGCCCCGTCAGGCCGGGCATCGCTTGGTCGGTAATAACCATGTCGACCCCATGGCCCTGGCCAAGGTAGTTCAATGCCTCCTGCCCGGAGTTGGCCTCCAGCGCCCGATACCCGAGATCCTCCAGCATCGCCGCCGTGTTCTGCAGCACCAGGGCGTCGTCATCGACCACGAGGATCGTGACCGGACGACCATTCGATCCGAGGCTGGCAACCTCCCCTTGCCCAGCCAACACAGTCGGCGCCGTCGCCTTCGTTGTTGTACTGGGGAGCCAGATCTCGGCAGTGGTGCCCTGGCCCTTGCGGCTCTTCAGCACCAGGCGCCCACCCGACTGTGCTGCCAGCCCATGCACCATGGACAGCCCCAGACCGGTGCCTTTTCCCACCCCCTTGGTCGTAAAGAACGGCTCCATGGCCCGCGCCAGGGTCGGCTCGTCCATGCCCTGGCCGGTGTCACTCACCGACAGGCAGACATACCCGCCTGGCGCAAGGCCGATTGCGTGCCCGGCTTTGACAGCCTGTTCCTGCCCCACAACGGTGATGGTGCCACCCTCCGGCATGGCATCCCGGGCATTCACCACAAGGTTGAGCAGCGCCAGTTCAAGCTGGTTGGCATCTGCTTGCGCGTACGGGAGGCCGAGCGGGAACCGGGTCTCGATCCGGATCATGGGGCCGATGGAGCGCTGTAGCAGATCGGCCATCCCCTTTACGAGGTCGGGAACATCGACCGGCCCGGGTTTGAGCTCCTGACGGCGGGAGAACGCCAGCATGCGCTGGGTCAGGGCAGCCCCGCGCTCGGCCCCTAGCATGGCGTTGTCGAGCAAACGGGTGATCTTTGGATCATCGGGCAGTCGCTTGCGCAGGAGTTCGAGGTTGCCCAGCACCACCGCCAGCAGATTGTTGAAGTCGTGCGCCACGCCACCCGTCAGGTGGCCCACCGCCTCGATCTTCTGCGCCTGTCGCAACGCTTCTTCCGCCTTTTTTCGGGCGGTGACATCCACCACTCCTCCGAGCACGTAGAGGAACTGACCTTCAGGGCTATGCACCACGCGGCCCGACATCAGCACATCCAGGACCGCCCCGCTCTTGGTGACTAGGCGGAACTCGACATCATTCGCCGCACCGTCCCGCAGGAGCGTGGGCCAGACCACCTGAGAACGGCGCTGGACCGAGTCGATGGTCATGAAGTCAGTGATGGGACGCCCCACAACCTCCTCGCGGCGGTAGCCCAGGAGATCGAGCCATGCATCACTCGCATGCTCGATGACGCCGGCCTCGTTCAAGGAATGCAGAGGCAGCGGGGTCTTCTTGTAGAGGGTGCGATAGCGCTCTTCGCTGGCGCGCAGGGCTGCGGCCTCCCGCTCCGCCAGAAGAGCAAACCGGCGGTCGAACATAGCCGCGACCAACGCCAGGAACAGGATCAGGAAGGTTGTGGCCGCCACCGCCAGGGCAACGCTCGTCTGCTGCAGACTGGCCTGTCCATGGGCATGATCCATCTCCGCATGCGCGGTGAACGCCGCAGCGTGCATGGCGGCATAGTGCATCCCCGAAACAGCCACTCCCATGGCCACGGCGGCCACGAGCCGCTGCACGAGCCCGGTTCGGCGGAAGGCCAGCCACAGCGCCACCACTGAGGCCCCGATGGCAATCAGGATTGAGACTGCGACCCATAAGCCGTCATAGGTGAGATTGGCAGGCATCCGCATCGCGGCCATGCCGGTGTAGTGCATGCCGGCAATGCCTAGGCCCATGAAGAGGCCGCTGAGCAGGAGGGTGGTGAGGCCCGCGCCAGGCCGATGCACAACATGGAAGCCGATCCCCGTGACGAGGATCGGCAAGGCAAACGACAGGGCTGTGAGACCGATGTCATAGTTCATCGTCATGCCGGGCATGCTGAAGGCCAGCATGGCGACAAAGTGCATGGCCCAGATGCCGCCGCCCATGGCGAAGGCCGCTGCCGCAAGCCATGCACGATAGGTCCAGCCCTTTGCGGTCCCGATGCGGCCCGCGAGATCAAGGGCGGTGTAGGACGCGACGGTCGCGATCAGGATGGAGAGAGCGACCAGAAAGGTGTCGTGGCTGCCGGTGATGATCATACTGGTTCTGGAACGCCTCGCCGGACAGAAGGCCAAGCTTACGATTGGATCTGGAGGGCGGCAATGGGGACCGTGACCGGAGCAAAAGGGGGTCTGTTGCCCGTCTAGTCAAAAACCGCAACGCGCGAAAGCAGCAGCCCTCGGTCACTCGCTGGAGAGTTCAAGCACGACCCGTGTACCCGGTTGAGCGTCCTGCCACTCCGTCCGCCCGCCCAGCTGGCGCGTGAGGCTGGAGACCAGCCGCATCCCGAGGCTTCGTGAGCGGGAGGGATCCAGATCCAGCGGCAGGCCTGCTCCGCGGTCGGAGACTTCCAGCCGGACCAGCTTCTCCGTGGGGGTGCTCAGCTTGATCAGGATATCGCCCGACCCATTCGAATAGGCGTACTTGGCGGCATTCGTGACAAGCTCATTGACCATGAGCCCGATAGCGATGGCGCGGTCGGTGGTCACCACAACGGGCTCGACCTCGCAGGTCAGGATGTGTTGAGGGACTGTCTGCTGCAGCGTGGCACACAGTTCGCTGAGGAACTCGCCAAGGTCGATGGAACTCACTTCGTTGGAGCGCCACAACCGATCATGCACCCTCGCGATGGTATGCACACGCGTTTCTGCGTCCGACAAGGCCTGCTGCAGGTTCACATCCTGCGAGCCACGGGCCTGCATGTTGAGGAGACTTGCCACAAGCTGAAGGCTGTTCTTGATCCGGTGATTGATCTCGCGGGTCAGGACCTCCTGGCCGTCAAGAACCCGCTGCCGCTCAATCGCGACGCCGAGTACGTTCGCCACCCCCTGCAAAAAGGCAATGTCCGCTTCTGTAAACCGACCTTGGTTCGTGCTGTCGACCTCCAGGACGCCGTAGGGCCCATTCTCACCTTGGATGATGACGTTGATGGCCCGTTTGACCCCATGCTCGACAAGGAGCTGCGGGGTGCGGAAGCGGCTTTCTCCTGCCAAGTGATTGGAGATCACCGGCCGCCCCGTCTGAAAAGCAAAACCGGCCGGGTTCTCGGCGTCAGCGCCCATGTGAGCTTCGTTCACGACGCATGGCTTCCAGCCGACACCCGCGCGGACGATGAAGCGCTGCTCGTCAGGTAGGAACTCCACGACCTTGGAGAGTTCGCTCTGGAGCCCTTGGGCGGAAACCCGAACCGCCTCCTGCAGGACTTGGCTCAGATCCGTACTCTTGAGAGCGAACAGGCTGAACTGGGTTGTCAACTCCTGTTGGCGCAGTCGGTAAGCCAGTTCCTCGGCTGCGTCGCCACCCTGCTCGGGAGCGACAGGTTGCACCCCTTCTGAATTCTTGCTCATAGCCCCAGCCCCCACTGCCTTTGTGTTGCCTTGGATAAGGGGCGAGGTATGTACCTGTAAAGCTTTGAGAAACTTGGCCGTTCGCCCTGTGACAATCTTTCTCAACTCGGCAAACTAACGCCTGTCATCCCAGCTTCGACAATGCTCGATGGTAGTCCGAGCCACAGCAAGGGTCACCATCAGTGCGGCGCTATCGAAGAACCGCTTCGGGTTAGTCTCTGAAGCTCCCAACCTTTCCGGAACGTCCGGTATGTTGGGTGCAGAGGTTCGGGCTACTTCCGCGAAGTTTCAGGATTCAATGTTTTCCGTGTGAACCCACCTCCTCTGGAAAAGAGGGAGCATATACCGGGAACTGGGTTCAGTAGCAGGCAAGGGATCATTGAGCACCGAAAATGGTGCGTCAGGTATGTTCCTGGAAAGCAGGCTGGCAAGATCTCTCGACTTCGAGCCGGATAGTGCGCTGTCCGCGAAACAGAGAGATCCCTTCAGAGCGTGGATCGTGCCGATCATCTCCAGAGTGATCCCAGAAATCTGAATCTCAGAATTCAGGCTGGCACCGTCTGGCGTGTATAAAACGACAGCGGGTAGACTACCTTCCAATGGAAGGGCGAGGTAGACAGCCTGATCAGAACCAGCAGCCAGGGAGACGCCGAGTGGCGTTCGGACCCCCGCGCCTCTCGCTTCAGCTGAGGCTCTTCATCCTGACGACGGTGGCGCTCGCCCCGGCGATGGCGATCCTCGGGTACAATGAGGTCACCCTTCGCCGGAGCCGTGAAGCCGAGGTCCACGAACTTGCCATACATTTTGGCCATCTAGCCACCCAGGAACTCGAAGGGATCTTTGACGGTGTCGAGGGGCAGCTGCGAGCTGTCGCCGTGACCCCCATGGTGCGCAACTTCGAAACTGAGGCATGCCGCACCTACTTGGCGAAGGTCCAAGCCCAATCGCCTGGGCTCAGCTCCATCACAGTCATTGACCTTGATGGGCGGGTTCGCTGCCGTCCTGAGATGCCAACGACAGATCAGACCCTTGCAGACCGTTCATACTTCAAGGAAGCGGTAGCAACAGGTCAATTCGTGGTCGGCGAGTACACAGTGAGCCGCATCTCCGGCCAGCGCGGGATTCCTCTGGCCACTGCGATCAGGAGTGAGACTGGGGCGGTGATCGGTGTTCTGGCCGCTGGCCTGGATCTCGCCTGGCTTGGTCAGCGTCTACGCGGACGCGAGTTCAACCGAGGGGGCGCACTCACCATTGCCGACCGCAATGGAGTTATCGTCGCCCGTGAGCCGCTGCCTGAGCGCTTCATCGGCACACGCATTCCGGAGGCCTTCATTCCTCTGGTCAAGGCTACAGAGGCGGGAAGCCGGGAGGTCCTGAGCCAGGATGGCACCCGCCGCATTATCGGCTACATGCCTCCAGCGGCAAACTCGGTGGGACTCTATGTCAGTGCAGGCCTCTCGGAGGATGAGGCCTTTGCGCCCGTCGACCAGGCGACGCGACGTGGCGTCGCGCTGACCGTTCTCGGCGCATTGATGGCCTACCTGCTCGCATGGATAATTGGACGCAGGGTCGTGGCTCGCCCAGTCGAACGACTGCTCGGCACCATCGCAGCATGGCGACAAGGCAACCTGGCTGCCCGCACCGGGATAACGGCGCACCATGGTGAGTTAGAAACGGTCGGGGCCGCCATCGATGAACTCATGGATGAACTCGCGGTCCGCCAGGAGCACCAGCGCCTTCTTGTCAATGAACTGAATCATCGGGTCAAGAACACGTTGGCGACCGTGCAGTCCATCGCGTTTCAGACGTTTCGCGGAGACGCGGCAGCCGCTGCGTCACGAGCGACGTTTGCCTCCCGTCTGATGGCCTTATCACGGGCGCAGGACGTTCTTACGCGGGAAGACTGGGAAGGAGCGGATCTTGGACAAATTGTACAAGTGGCCGTCGAGCCTCATTGCGGCGACGACCGTGCAAGACTAGACGTAAAAGGGCCGCAGGTCACGTTGACACCCCGCGTTGCTTTAGCACTCGCAATGGCACTGCACGAACTATGCACAAATGCAGCGAAGTATGGGGCATTTGCAGTACCAGGCGGGCGTGTTTCCATCGAGTGGCTCCTTGTCATACAAGGGGGAGAGAAGCGGCTGCACCTCACTTGGCGCGAGAGCGGTGGGCCGGCAGTCGTCCCGCCACTACGCCGGGGCTTTGGTTCCCGTCTGATCGAGCGCATGCTTGCCGGTGAGCTGAACTCTGAAGCCCGCCTCACCTTCGATCCAAGCGGCGTTGTGTGCATCATCGATGCCCCTATCCTCGAAGGAGATGAGGCGGCATCGCTTGTACTTCCCCTCGCCGACAAGGGCGAAACACCAAAGGCTGGCGCAGTCGGATGACAGGCCTATCGAATGGACTGCACGTTCTTGTCATTGAGGACGAGAGCCTGGTCGCTATGCTGATCGAGGACATGCTGGAGGACCTCGGGGCAGCCTCGATCACTGTGGCCGCAAACATTGGTGGGAGCACTTGCGAGCCTGGCAGAGTGTACGTTTGCCTTCGCGGTTCTGGACCTTAGCTTGGCTGGTATCCTGACCTACCCGGTCGCTGATGCACTGCGCTCTCGTGGCACCCCATTCATTTTTGCGACCGGCTACGGCGCAAGTGGGCTGGCACAAGGGTATGAGGGTGAGACAGCGCTCAAGAAGCCATTTGGCGCGGGTGATCCAAGGAAGACTTCGCTAGTCCCCACGCAGGTGCCCCTCGGCGACAAGTGCTACCCGCAGGAATCGTCGGATTTCCCTTTGGGGCTTCGCGGCCATGCTGGCGGGCAAGGTGCCGCCTTACTCTGAGATCACAGTCCGGGTATCAAGGGCTGGCTGGGTGGAAGGCCGCGTCCCTGCAAGGCAATCCGGGTCCATAGTGTCACGTAGCATGGCGCTGACCGCTCCCACCTTCAGTGTCGGGTTTCGACAACGGCAGAGCGACGGCTACATTCTGATCAGGGCTCTTTACGCCCCAGCTCCCGCTCGACCCGCCGTAGCGCGAGCAACAAGTCAACCTGTTCGTCGGGGATCGGCTGCCCCTCGATTTCCGCGAAGACGGCCTGGAGGTGGGCTCTGATATGCTCCCGTGTGTCGGGTCCAAGCCGCGGACGCGTGACCTTCTGGTCCGGATTTCCCTCAGTACTCATTGGGCTCCCTGTTGATACTCCGCCCCCAGCGGCACCTGCCGCGAACCTGCAATGTGTTTTGCCCTGGATCATCCGCGAACATGGTTAATGGTTCGTTACCACCTTTGCCCCTGCCGGGGCCGCGGGCCGACCGTGAGGTTGATTCCCATCCTTGGAACGCTCGTGGGCCGGGCCTGTGGCAAAGTGGGACATCTGCCGGTGGCGCGGCGCCCTTCCCGGATTGCGGCGGGATCATATCTAACCTCACCTGAACACCCGACATCTGAGCCTGCCCCGCTGGTGGAACCTTAGCCCACCTGCGGTGATTCACATCTTCTGTCGGCATTGGAGGCAGACCAAAATTCCTTGGGATGTCGTCCAAGCCAGGGCCGGCTCTGCCGCCGCTGTAAGGAGAGTAGACACCTGTGAGAGAAGCGCTGGGCCATAGCCGCCATCAGCCGGAACGGCCCGAAGGCGGGGCGCTCCTCTCGGCGATCCTGGCGAGCGCGACCGACTACGCGATCATCACCACGGACCTGGATGGCTTCGTGACCTCGTGGAACGCAGGCGCCCGCAACGTGCTCGGCTGGACCGAGGCCGAGATCCTGGGCCAGTCCGCTGCTGTCATCTTCACCCCAGAGGACCGGGCCGAGGGCTATCCTCAGTTCGAGATGCGCCAAGCACTCTCCGAGGGGCGCGCCGCTGACGAGCGCTGGCACCTGCGCAGGGACGGATCGGAGTTCTGGGCCCAAGGCGAGATGATGCCGCTCAAAGGCCCCGGCGGTGAAGTCATCGGGTTCCTGAAGATCCTGCGCGACCGGACCGAGCAACGCCTCGCCTCGGAGGCGGCCCGGGAGAACGCGGTCTTCCTGCAGCGCGTGCTGGAGAGCAGCAACGACTGCATCAAGGTGCTCGACCTCGAAGGACGGCTCAAGTTCATGAGTGAGGGCGGCAAGCGGGTGATGGAGATCGACGACTTCAGCAAGTTCGTCGATTGCCCCTGGCCTGACTTCTGGGAGGACGAAGGCAATGTGGCCGCACGGGCGGCGGTCGAGAAGGCCAAGACCGGCGGCATCGGCCGCTTCCAGGGCTTTGCCCGCACGGCCAAGGGCACGCCCCGGTGGTGGGACGTGCAGGTTACGCCGATCACCGGACCAAGCGGCAAGCCGGAACGCATCCTGTCCATCTCGCGCGACATCACCGCAGCCCGCGAGACCGCGGCGGCGCTGCAAGCAAGCGAGGAGCGGTTCCGGGCCGCTGTCCAGGCGGTCGAGGGCATCCTCTGGACCAACACCCCCGAAGGCGAGATGAGGGGCGAGCAGCCAGGCTGGGCCTCCCTCACTGGACAAGCCCACGATGAGTACCAAGGCTTCGGCTGGGCTAAGGCGGTGCATCCAGATGACGCGCAGCCCAGCATCGATGCATGGCGCGAGGCTGTCGCTGACAAGAAGCCCTTCGTGTTCGAGCATCGGGTCCGTCGTCATGACGGCGAATGGCGCCAGTTCTCAATCCGTGCCATTCCGGCCCTGGATCCGGACGGCAGCATCCGCGAATGGGTTGGCGTCCACACCGACATCACCGAGCGCAAGGCGGCCCAGGAGGCTCTCGCCCAGGAAACGCGACGTCTTGAGATCCTCAACCAGATCGGTGCTCACCTCGCGTCGGAGCTCGACCTCGACACGCTGGTGCAGGAGACCACCGATGCTGGCGTGGCGCTGACCGGAGCCCAGTTCGGCGCGTTCTTCTACAACGTCCTGAACGACCAGGGCGAGAGCTACATGCTCTATGCTCTCGCGGGCGTGCCACGGGAAGCCTTCTCGAAGTTCCCGATGCCGCGCAACACGGCCGTGTTCCACACGACGTTCTCGGGTGAGGGTGTCGTTCGGTCCGACGACATCACCAAGGATCCGCGCTACGGCAAGAGCGATACCCACCAAGGGATGCCAAAGGAGCACCTGCCGGTCCGCAGCTATCTGGCCGTCCCGGTGATCTCGCGCTCCGGCGAGGTCCTTGGGGGGTTGTTCTTTGGCCACGAAAGATCTGGCGTCTTCACCGAGGAGCACGAGCGCCTGCTGACCGGCATCGCCGGTCAGGCTGCCAGCGCCATCGACAACGCGCGCCTCTATCAGGCCTCCCAACATGAGCTCGCCGAGCGCAAGCGGGCCGAGCGGATGGTGCAGGAGCGCAATACCCGCCTGGAGATCCTCGCGGAGGCCATTGAGAAGGCCCCCTCGGCGCACTCCTTGGAGGAGTTGATGGAGATCGTCGGGCGGGCGGCCCGACGCCTGTCCAACGCCGATGGCGTCACAATCGTCCTGCGCGATGGAGACCAATGCTTCTACGCCGCCGAGGAAGCGGCTCAGCCCCTGTGGAAGGGGCAGCGCTTTCCGATGGTGTCCTGCATCTCGGGCTGGTCGATGCGCAACCTCAAGACGGAGGTGGTGCCGGACGTGCGCGAGGACGCGCGGATCCCGCAGGAGATCTACCAGCCCACCTTCGTCCGCAGCCTGGTCATGGTGCCGCTCGTCAGCGACGGGGAAGCCACCGCCGCCATCGGCGCCTACTGGTCGGACGTGCATACGCCGAGCCAGAACGAGATCGCCACCCTGGAGGCGCTGGCCCGAACGGCCGGGGCTGTGTTGCGTCGGCTCCAGGCCGAGCAGGCCCTGCGCTCGCTCAATGAGACCCTGGAGACGCAGGTTGCTGCGCGTACGGCGGATCGGGACCGCATGTGGCGTCTCTCGACGGACGTGATGCTCGTTGCCCAGTTTGATGGGACGATCACGGCGACCAATCCCGCTTGGACGGCTCTGCTCGGCTGGCGTGCGGAGGATCTTCTCGGCAGGAAATTCTTTGACCTCGTCCACCCGGACGATCTGGAGAGCACCCAAGCCGAGGCCGGGAACCTTTCCCAAGGCGTCACGACGCTGCGGTTCGAGAACCGCTATCGCCACAAGGACGGTTCGTACCGCTGGCTATCCTGGATCGCCGTGCCGGATGAGGATTTTATTCATGCTGTCGGGCGCGACGTCACGGCCGAAAAGGAAGCCGAGGAAGCCCTGCGCCAGACCGAGGAGGCGCTGCGCCAAGCGCAGAAGATGGAGGCCATAGGCCAGCTCACGGGCGGCATCGCCCACGACTTCAACAACCTGCTCACCGGCATCGTCGGCTCGCTCGACATGATGCAGACCCGGATTGCCCAGGGGCGCATGGAGACCGTCGACCGATATGCCAAGGCGGCCATGACCTCGGCCCATCGGGCGGCCGCCCTCACCCACCGCTTGCTCGCGTTCGCGCGCCGGCAGCCGCTCGATCCCAGGCCCGTCGAGGTCAACCGGCTCGTGATCTCGATGGAGGACCTCCTGCGCCGCACCCTCGGCGAAGCCATTCTGATGGAGTTCGTGATGGGAGGCGGGCTCTGGCTCACACGGTGCGATCCCAACCAGCTTGAGAGCGCGATCCTCAACCTGGCGATCAACGCTCGCGATGCCATGCCGGACGGCGGCAAGCTGACCATCGAGACCACCAACGCCCACCTCGACAGGGCTTATGTGGCCAAGCATGAAGGGGTGGCCCCGGGCCAATATGTCTGCATTGCCGTGAGCGACACCGGAACCGGCATGCCTGCAGACGTGATCGAGCGCGCCTTCGATCCATTCTTCACCACCAAGCCCATCGGCCAGGGCACGGGCCTGGGGCTCTCGATGATCTATGGTTTTGCCAAGCAATCTGAGGGTCACACGCGCATCTACTCGGAAGAGGGCCAAGGCACCACGATCAAGATCTACCTGCCCCGCTACCAGGGAGCCGTCGAGGAGGCGGCTGAGGCGACTTCGCTGACTGAGGCACCCCGGGCGGAGCAGGGTGAAACGGTGCTTTTGGTCGAGGACGAACCTGTCGTGCGCAGCCTGATCGTCGATGTCCTTCGGGATCTTGGCTATCGTGCCCTTGAGGCGGCGGACGGCCCCTCCGGACTGAAGATCCTGCAGTCGCGCAGACGCATCGACCTCCTGGTCACGGATGTCGGTCTGCCGGGCCTGAACGGACGTCAGCTTGCCGACCAGGCCCGTGAGCGCCGACCGGACCTGAAGGTTCTCTTCATCACGGGCTATGCGGAGAACGCCACCGTGTCGCACGGCTTCCTGGATCCCGGCATGGAGATGGTCACCAAGCCCTTCGCGATTGAGGACCTGGCGATCCGGATCAGGGAGATGATCGAACGGTGAAGACCTGCCTGCTGGCCGCGGCGCCTTATTGTCTAACCGTTCATGAAGCTCTGCTATAAGTGCATATCCGTTAGGCCATCCCGTCCATGATCGATGATCCCCACTCGAAGCGCACCGTCATCCTCGTCGTCGAGGACGACCCGATGGTCCGTGCGGTTACGGTGGACACGTTGGAGGACGACGGCTTCGAAGTCATCGAGGCACCGACCGGTGATCATGCGCTGAAGATCCTGCAGGAGCGGACCGACATTGATGTGCTGTTGACGGACGTGGAAATGCCTGGCTCGACAGACGGCTTCCAGCTGGCACGGACCGCTCGCGAAATGTATCCACGCCTGGTGATCATCGTTGTTTCCGGGGGTGTGCGCTCCGGGTTTTCCGGCATGGCGCCGGAGGCGCGCTTTGTGCCGAAGCCCTACACCCTGCGCCGGATCATCGGGATGATCCAGGAGATGACGGGCAGGCCCGCTCAATAAAGCGGGATGAACCGATCCTCGGTGCCTCTGGTACCCAACGGGGGCTTGGGGCAGGACCGGATCGGGAACAATCAGTTCAGCTTCCTGCTCGGTTATGGTTCAGGTCGAGGAGCGTCTTGAGTAGATGAACCAGCGTCGCGGGATGGACGGGCTTCCCGATGAACAGAGCGCCGTCTGGCAAGTCGCCGGTTTTGGGAGCCGCACGCCCAGAGGCAATCAAGACACCGATCTCCTGCCGTTCCCTCCGCACTCTCCGCGCCAGTTCGAAACCATTGATGCTGCCTCGTGGCATCTCCACGTCAGTGACAACAGCCTGAATATCCGAGACTGCCTCCAGGACCCGCAAGGCTTCATCCGCATGAACAGCTTCAATCACCTTGAAGCCTGCATCCTCCAGAACGTCCACTAGGGTCATCCGCACGAGGGCTTCGTCCTCGACTACCAGAATGAGCGCGTGAGCTTTGGGGAGAGGGTCTGGTATACCCGACATAAGAGGGATCAAAGGTCTTCTTTCCTAATGCAAAGATTGAAATATCGGGAGCCAAATAGGCGCACATCGGCGCTGGTCTAGCTTGATAAATGGGGTTCTGTTGCACGCCGCGCGGTAGGTTGATCGGAAGCCGAATGATGCCTCAGATCAGGCAGCAGCGCTGAACAGAGCAGCAATGAAGTCGCTCTGGGCCCTCATGTCGTTCGCTGGTACGCTCGCC
>JAESGY010000383.1_pt1 | contig 21543 bp, 30 predicted proteins | sample 9269841 | NCBI WGS metagenome assembly JAESGY01 (sample SAMN17022865, study PRJNA683097) | algae metagenome | isolation source: Spirirestis rafaelensis WJT71-NPBG6 and co-occurring heterotrophs from... | place: USA: Pinto Wells, Joshua Tree National Park, Colorado Desert, CA | collected 2006-08-15
ATTTCCGGGTCCTCAACCGCGGTCGAAGGCTCGGTTTTCGGCCCTTGTGGTCGAGTTTGGGCCGCCGAGACGGCTTCGTTCGACGCAAACTCGGCCTTAGAGGATCAAATGCGATAGCCCTGCCGCGGGCGCCCGCCTCGATCGTCATGATATCCGCATCCGTGACGACCGGCGCCGCCGCCGGCCGCAGAGCGGGCGCCACCAGTTGCCGCTCGGCCGCCGCCAGGAAGCTGGCGCGGCAGGCCTCGTCCGCCGCGCGTCGCCAGGCCTGCACCCGCCGCTGCCGCTCACCGGCGAGCAGCGTGCAATTCTCCAGATCCGCAAGCCGGCGGGCCGTCGCCGCCGCCTGCTCAGCCGCCGCATGGGGCTCGAGCGCCGCGAAGTCCGGTGGCGGCTGTGCCAGCATCGCCTCCAGCGCCTGCACCGCGATCGGCCGCGCCGCCGGATCAAGCCCGGCGGCGATCCGTGCCACCATGCCCGGCGCGGCCGCGCGCTGCAGCAGCGTCGCCAGCGTGGCCGAGAGCGGTGCCGGGCCTGCGGGCGCCACGGCCCGCAGCGCCGCCTCCGCCAGGTCTTCCGGCGGACCGGCCTCGGCTGCCGCCTGCGCCGCCCAGATCGCCGGGCCCGCCCGCCAAATGGGACGGCACAGTGCGGCGATCGCCGGGTAGTCCGCCGGCGCCAGGCCAGTCCGCTCCCAGCCCGGTGGCGGGGCCTCGGGCAACGCATCCGCCGCCCTGGGCCAGAGCCGGCCACCCAGCACCGCAATCTGCCCCGCATCCGCCGTGGTCAGCGCGGCGCAGGCGGTGGCGATCGCCGCCCCCTCCTCGCCCAGCGCCGCCCCGACCGCCTCGACCAGCACGACCAGCACGCTGCGCGGCACCGCCGCGGCCCCGGGCGTCCAGCGCGGGGCCGGCAGGATTGCGCCATCGAGCGGCAGGAAGAGCAGGCGCGGCAGGCCGAGCGGTCGCAGGAGGCCGAGGGTGCGCAGGCGCGGCCGTACCGCATCCAGCACCCGGTCGGCCTCTCCGCGTATCGGCAGCCGGTCCAGCAGCGCGACCAGCCGGGCCAATGCGGCATCATCCGCCGCCGCGGCGGCCTGGCCGAGCTGCCGGATCTCGCGCAGCGCCCCGGTCATGTGCAGAGCGCGCGCATGGTCTCGTTGCGCGCGGTCAGTTCCAGCAGGCGGCCGGTCATCCAGTCCTGGTTCGGCTGCACCATCCGCCGCCAGTGCCGCAGGCCGGTGCGGTGCGTCTCCATGGCGCCAGGCACGTCAAAGCCCATCCAGTCGGCGACCTCGGCCGGCATGATCGGCACCAGCGCCGCCATGTCGAGCAGCGCCGCGGGGCGATGCCCCTCCTCCGCCGCGCGCCAGAGGCCGCAGATCAGCTCCCACCCGTCCAGCAGCCATTCCGGCCGGGCGGCAAGCCGCGAGACCGGCTCCGGCGCCCTCCGCCAGCGCTGCACCAGCGTCCAGAGATCGCCGAGCTGCGCATGCACATCCTTCATCGTGGTCCGGAAGCAATGCTGGGTCAGGGCGGCCCCCTCGGCCAGCAGCCGGATGCAACTGCGCTCCGACGGGCCGGCCAGCTCGGCCCAGCGGGTCAGTTCCTCCATGACCACGGCGATCTCGGCCGCGAGCCGCGGCAGGCGCGCCCGGGTCGGGTCGCCGGGCAGACCGCAGGGCTCGAAGACCACCGCCAGCTCGGCCAGGGCTTCGAAGGCGGAGGCGGGGCTGAGGCTGGTGTCGGTGCGCCGGGCCACCAGGACGGCGCGCGCCCGCTGCTCCAGCGCCTGCAGGTCGCCCGGCCGCAGCGGCTCGCCTTGCCCGTTCGGCTCGCCCTGGCGCACCAGCTCGATCAGTAGGTGGTAGTGCGTAAAGGTGCAGGCATCCCGGGTGACCCGCTCCGCCTCCGCCGCCGCCCGGGCGGCGGCACGGCCGGCCAGCCCCTCCGCGGCCACCGCCCGGCTCGCCTCCCGCACGCTGCGCGGCGTCAGGATCGGCAGCTGCGCCACACGGTTCCAGAGGGAACGGTCATGCAGCGTCGGTGTGCAGACATCCGGCAGGCCGGACCAGGGAAGGATATAGACCCCCTCCACCCCCGCGGGGTTGGCCAGGATCAGCTCGGGCATCTTGCGCTCCGCAGGGCGGATCCGTGCCCCCAGCAGGGCGGGCGTGGTGAAGGGCAGCGCCACCCCGCGCTCGAGGAAGGTGACCGGCTTGTATTTGCCCGCCTCGAACCGGGCGAGCCAGGAGAGCGTCTCGGGGGCGGCCATGCCAACAGGATGCGGCCGCCCGGTGAAGAAAGGGTTGGCCTACTCGACCCGGAGCGCCGCCCGCAGCTCGGCATGGCCTTCCGGGTCTGACAGCGCCGTGAGGCGCCCTGCCGCGACCCGCGCATAGCGATGCAGCAGCGCCCGCCGCCGGGCCGGCGCCAGGGGATGCGCCGGCGCCTCGCGCAGCAGCGCCGCCTCCCGCCCCTCCGCCACCAGCAGCCCGGCCTCCTCGGGGAGCAATTCCTGCGGGAAGTCCAGATCGACGGCGAAGTAGAAGCGGTCACAGAACTCCCGGTAGTCGGGCCATTTCCCGTCCGACAGGAAGTCGCGCGCGCAGGACTTCACCTCGACCACCGCGAAGCCGCCATCCGGCAGCAGGGCCAGGATATCGGCGCGCCGCCCGTTGGGCAGCGGCATTTCCTGCACCGGCGCCCAGCCGCGCAGCGCGCAGAATCGCATGGCCGCGCGGCAGATCATGAAGGTCCGCTCGGCGGGTGCGGCCGATCCGCCACGGGTGCCGGAATTGCTCATGCGATGTTCCCACTCGATTGCTGCTCCCCTGGTCAGGGCTGCCAGGACCTGCGAATGTCACCTGCCATACATTCCTGGACATGATTGCAACACGCTTCTCCGTCGCTCTCCATATCCTGCTCCTGATCGCCCGCGATGCCGCAGGCGATTCCACCAGTGCGCGGCTGGCCTGGAGCATCGGCACCAACCCCGTGGTGGTGCGCCGTATTGCAGGCCAGTTGTCGCGGGCGGGGCTCATCTCCGTCCAGCGCGGGCCTGGCGGCGCATCCCTCGCCCGCCCGGCCACGCAGATCACGCTGCGTGACGTCTGGCGGGCGATCCACCCCGAAAAGGAAAAGCTGCTTGGCGTGCACAAGAAGACCAATGGCGAATGCCCGGTGGGGAGCCAGGTGCCGGATCTGCTGCGGCGCCGCTTCGACCAGGCGGAGGTTGCGCTGCTGACCGATTTCGGCAGCACCAGCCTGGCCGAGCTGGCCCATGGGCTGCGCGAGGAGCGCGACACGGCCGCGGCCGCGGCCGGCTAGCCCCAGCTCGCCAGGGACACGCCTCTGCCGCGGGCAGGGGCGTCAGGCCAGCAGCGCATCAATCGAGCGGGCGAGCCGCACGTCCCGCTCCGACAGGCCGCCGGCATCATGCGTGCTGAGCAGGATCTCCACTCGGTTCCAGATATTCGACCATTCCGGGTGATGGTCCTGGGCCTCGGCCAGCAGGGCGACCCGGGCCATGAAGCCCCAGGCTTCCGAGAAGTCGCGGAAGCGGAATTCGCGGCGGATGGCGTCCCGCCCCGCCACCAACTGCCAATGCGGCAGGCCCTCCGCCAGCCCTGCCCGCGCCGCCGCATCCAGCCGCTCGACCATCACCCTCTCCTCTTGTCCTGCCGCCTGGCCGGCCCCTGCCGGCGTGCGCCTCGCCCGCTTGCCGCTTGACGCCGGGCCCGGCAGGGCTTCCGGTGGCGGCATGCGCCACAGCACGCCGCCGAGCCTCGACGATATCCTGGATATGGCGGAGGCCGCCTTCACCGCCATCCCCGCCCCGCTGCGCGAGCTGGTGCGCGGCACTGCCATCGTCGTCGAGGAGACGCCGGATGATGAGACGCTGGCGGAGATGGGGATCGACAACCCCTGGGACCTCACCGGCCTCTATCGCGGCGTGCCGCTGACCCAGAAGAGCGTGCTGGACGTGCCGCAGGGCCCGGACACCATCCTGCTCTTCCGCGAGCCCATCCTGCTGGAATGGATCGAGACCGGGGAGGACCTGTTCCGCCTGGTCCGCAACGTGCTGATCCACGAGATCGGCCATCATTTCGGGCTTTCCGATGCCGACATCGCCCGGCTGGAGGGCGAGGAGGAGTAGCCCTACTCTGCCGGGTCGATCGCCGCGGCCGGCACGGCGAGGCCCATGGCGACCTCCCCCAGGACGGAGGAGGCGACGCCGGCAATGCCCCAGCGCCCGTCCGGCCCCTGCGCCAGCAGCGGCCCGCCGCTCGCCCCGCGCGTGCCGGCGCAATCATGCGCGAGCATGGGCTGCCCCGTGGCGCTGCGCACCAGGCCAAGCGCGCGGCAGCCGGTATCGGCCAGCACCACCTCCCGCCGATCCTGCTGGTAGCCGCCGAGCATGAGCGGCGCCCGCGGCGCGGGCGGCTGCCGCAGCAGCGGCAGGATGCGGTCGGGCGTGCCGATCGGCCGGTCGAGGGTTAGCACCGCCCAGTCGCTGCCGGGCGGGCCGGGCGGGTCGGGCCGGAATCCCGGGCCGGTGCGATAGGCGGTGACGCGGGCATGCGCCACCGCCGCGCCGCGCTCATAGCCGAGCAGGACATGCACGCTGCCTGGCTGGACCATGGCGCCCGCCCGCCGGGCCACCAGGCAATGCGCCGCGGTCAGCATCAGGCGCGGCCCGATCAGCGCGCCGGTGCAGGTGCCGCCGATCTCCAGCTGCACCCGGCCGAGGGCGCGCCAGGGTGCTTCCGCCAGATCCACCGGCCGGCGCGGGTCCTCGGCGCCGATGCCGGGCAGCAGCGGCCGCGGCGCCTGCGCCGCGGCCGCGAGGGGCATGAGCAGTGGGAGCGCCATCAGCAGCCGGGGGATCAGGCGCCGCCCTCCCGCAGCCGGGCGCGGCAGGCGTCGTAGCAGGCCGGGTGCCGCGCCGGGCCGGCCAGGAAACATTCCGGTGCGGCGGCAGTCCTCAGGCACAGGCGCTGCCGAAGACCATCCGGCTCTCGAATGCGGGTGAGGCCAGAGTCCAGGAGGACGCTCTTGCGGTGGGCTGCCATGGTCTTCCGGGTGCAGCGGGAGACGGTCCCGGGCCTGGGCGCCTCGCTTCCCTGCCCATCCGGCAAGCAACCAGGCCGAAGGCGCGGCGGGGCGATGTGCCGAGCGTCTCCCCGCCCCACCCGCGCCGGACCGCACCTCAAGCCTCACAGATATTGATGACACGGCGGTCATGAATTTCCACGCGAACGCGCAAATCGTTTCGTAACAACCTGCTGAAAAGTTCTGGCTATGCAAGAAAAATCCGACCTCTACCGTTCCGCACGCGAACATCAATCGCCGGAGAAACACCATGATTCTGGAACAGGCCGCCACGGACCGGGAATGGGGCCGCGCACCACGACTTGTTTCGCGCATCCCGCGATTGCTTCACGATGTCCAATCGCATCCTGGTTGGCTGCCCTTCTTCGTTTTCGCCCGCTTCCTGCCGGCGCGCCGCCTGGTCGCGGCGGCGATGGCGCGGCGCGCCGGGATGGCGGTGCCGGCAGACGGCGCGTCAAAGGGTCTGCTGGAGGCACCGCCGGTGGCCTCGGCCGTGACGGCGCTGCGGCAGGACGGCATCTGCCCGGGCCTCCGCCTCTCCATGCCCTTCGTGGCTGCCGTCCGGCAATATGCCCATAGCCGCCCCTGCGAAGGCGGGCTCGACTGGTCCACGCGCTTCTGGCCGGAGGAGCGGGAGGAGGTCGAGCAGCGGACCGGCCAGTCCCTCGTCGTCGGGCATTTCCGGGACAGCGAGCGCCACTGCCGGGATATCGCCCAATTGGCCGCCCATCCATGGCTGCATGCGGTGGCAAGCGGCTATTTCGGCGCGCCGGCCATCATCCTCGATGTACGGCTGTGGTGGAGCTTCCCCAGCAACACACGGAGCCGGGCGGCGCTGAAGCTCGCAGGCCAGGACACCTTCCATTTCGACCTGACGGACTGGAAGCAGCTCAAATTCTTCTTCTACCTGACGGATGTCGGCCCGGACTCGGGGCCGCATCGCTTCGTGCGCGGCAGCCATGCGCGGCGGCCCCTGGCGCACCAGGTCAGCCCCTTCAGCTCGAAGACGGATGCCGAGATCCTGTCCGCCTACGGACCGGATGCGATCGAGACGCTGACCGGGCCCGCCGGCTTCGGCTTCGGGGAAGATCCGTTCGGCTTCCATACCGGCGCCCTGGTGCGGGAGGGCCGGCGGCTCTGCCTGGAAGTCTCCTTCGGGATCACCGGCATACTGCGCCGCCGCGACTACGGAGGCCCCACGCCCCCGTGACATGGCCGGCACCGTCATGGAGGCGCGGGACGACCCAGTGGCGCCGGCATCCGGGCGGCCGGCCCGAGGACAGGCGCCGGGCCCGGAGGAAGGCCGGCCGCGCCGCCCGTGGCCGGTGCCGTCCGTCAGTGCCGGTGCCCCGCCGGGCCGCGTGCCCCGGCGGCCTCGACCACCAGTTCCACCCGGACCTCCCCCGCCCGCGCGAAACGCAGGGTGAGCGGCACCGCTTCGCCCTGCCGCAGCGGCTGGTTGAGGCCGATCAGCATCAGATGCAGCCCGCCGGGCTGCAGCGTCACGGTCTGGCCGGCCGGGATCTCGACCTCCTCGACCGGGCGCATGCGCATCACCTCGCCATCCCGGACATGGGTGTGCAGCTCCGTCACCCGCGCGACCGGGCTGCTGGCCGCGACCAGCCGGTCCGCGGCGGCGCCGCGGTTGCTGATGGCGAGGAAGCCGGCGCCCGTGCCGCCCTGGCCGGCGGCGCGGGTCCAAGACCGGGCAATGGCGAGGTCACCCGCCTCGGCCGGCGCGTGCTGCGCGGCGGCGGGACAGGCGAGCAGAAGGGGAGAGGCGAGGAACAGGCGACGATGCATGGCGGGGGCCCTCAACGGGGGGTCAGGCGCAGTGCGGGCGCGGGGCGGGCGAGGTCATGGGCAGTCTGGCCGGCGGCCGGGCGCGCGGTCCAGGCCTCGGAACGGCCGCCCTCGCAGCTCTGGAGGACGGGCAGGAAGAGGATCCCGCCCGGCTCGTCCGGTGCCTGCAGCAGAAGGATGAACTCTTCATACTGCTCGTCCGGCACCGGCCCGCCCTCCCAGGTGATGCGGGCGACCTTCTCTTCCAGTTCCCGTCCATGCGGGCTGCGGACGGCCTGGGCCAGGCGGCGGCGCTCGACGGTCAGGCGCCAGCCGGGCTTGGGGCTGGGCTTCGCCGAATGGACACCCTCCGGCAACTCCACCGCGATGCGGATGGTGGCGGCACCGGCACAGCCATGCGGTACGCGCAACGCGGCGCGGACAAAGCTGCCGGCCGGGGCGGCCGGGGGATCGAGGGTGACATGGGCGGCGGCAGGCAGGGCGCAGAGCGCGGCCGCGGCCGCGAGGACCAAAGCGATGTTACGCATGAAACTCTCCTGAGGGTTCGCGGAAGGGAACGCTCAGGCGGCAGGCGGTGCGCGGGCCTGTTCCGGCGGCAGGGCGGGCGGGGCGGGGTGGCGAGCGGCCGCGGCCAGCCGGATCTGGCCGGGCGCGAAGGGCGCGCGCAGCAGCACGGGCGGCGCCGGCAGGGCGGGCGGCGCGGCCAGGCAGGCCTCACAATGGGCATAGGCAGGCAGATCCGGCGCCAGCGGGTCCGGCACCTGCCGCACCCCGCCATCGGCCAAACAGACCGGCATGGTGGCTGCCGGTGCCGCCTGCCAGGCGCCGAAGGGCGCGAGCAGCAGCGCGAGCGCAAGCAGCGCCCGCGCCGCCAGGACGGCCGCGCCAGGGCTCCGGCCCACCGGGACGCGCGTCCCCGAAGCCACCACCCGGCGGAGCGTCTCAGGCCAGCTCGTATTCCACCTCCGGCACATAAACCGCCGCATCCTTGCCGAGGCGGGAGGAATAGAGGGTGAAATGCTCCACCGCCACCGGGGGCAGCCGGAACAGGTTGTGGGCCTGGACGAAGCTGATGAGCTTCTCGGGCGGCGCCCGGTCGGTGCGCGCGAGCGTCACATGCGGGGCGAAGCGCTTGCGTTCCGGCTCCAGCCCGATCCGCTGCAGCGCCGTCTCCACCTTGCTCTGCAGGAAGCTCAGCCCCTCGGTCTTCTCGACCCCGACCCAGAGGGCGCTGATCCGCCCGCCCCTCTCGAAGGTGCCGACGCCGCGGAGCGAGAGCTCGAAGCTCGGCGCGCGGATAGCGGCCAGGGCCTCATCCACCTCCTGCGCCTTCCAGCCCTCGACCTCCCCGATGAAGCGCAGCGTCAGGTGGTAATTCTCGGGCGGTACCCATCTGGCGCCCGGGATGCCCCCGGAGAGCATGGCGAGCTGCGCCTTGATGGCGGCCGGCAGGGCAAGCGCGACGAAGAGGCGGATCATCGGTCTGTCTCCTCATCTGGGTCATCCGGCGGAGGGGCGCGATACCTGCTCCAGCAGCGCCTCGACCGCGGGCAGGATGCGGCGGACCATTTCCGCCACGCCCTTTTCATTCGGATGGATGCCATCCGGCTGGTTCAGCGCGGCATCGCCCGCCACCCCCTCCAGGAAGAAAGGGAGGAAGACGACCCCCGGCCGCGCCCGGGCCAGATCCTCGAAGACCGCGGCGAATTCCCTGCCGTAATCGGCGCCCAGATTGGGCGGCGCCAGCATGCCGGCCAGCAGGGTCGGGATCCGGCGGGCCGCCAGCCGGTCCAGGATACCGGCAATGCTCGCCCGGCTCTGCGCCGGCGGCAGGCCGCGCAGTCCGTCATTGCCACCGAGCGCCACGATCGCCGCCTGCGGGTTGTCGGCCAGCGCCCAGTCCAGCCGCGCGAGGCCGCCCGCCGTGGTGTCGCCGGAGACGCCGGCATTGATCACCCGCACCTCGCGCCCGCGCGCGGCGAGCGCCCGCTGCAATTGCGGCACGAAGCCCTGGTCCTGCGGCAGGCCATAGCCCGCGGTCAGGCTGTCCCCGAAGGCGAGCAGCCGGACGGGCCCCATGCTGTTCCCCTGGGCCCGCGCCGGCCGCAACACTCCGAAACCATAAAGCGGCGCGAGCAGCGCTGTACCGATCGCGGTGCGACGGCCATATCCAGCGGCACCACGGAAATTCCTCGGCGCCATGGATGCCATCGCAAGCCACTCCCGATCCCTGACCGAAGACAACGAAGCCGATACGCTCATCGCCGCCAGGGACCTCCGGTTCAGGGTGGCGGGGGCGGCCGGCGAGGTCAACATTCTCCGCGGCGTGGACCTGACCATCCGCCGCGGCGAGGCGGTGGGGCTGGTCGGCCCCTCCGGTTCCGGCAAGACCTCCCTCCTCATGCTGCTGGCGGGGCTGGAGCGGCCGACGGGCGGCGTGCTGCGCGTCGCCGGGCAGGAGCTGGCCGTGATGGACGAGGACGCGCTGGCGCGCTTCCGGCGGGAGACCATCGGCATCGTCTTCCAGGCCTTCCACCTGATACCGACCATGACGGCGCTGGAGAATGTCGCCGTGCCGCTGGAATTCGCGGGCAGGCGGGACGCCTTTGAACGCGCGGCGGCGGCGCTGGAAGCGGTCGGGCTCGGCCATCGCATCGGCCATTATCCCGGCCAGCTCTCGGGCGGGGAGCAGCAGCGCGTCGCCCTCGCCCGCGCGACCGTCGCGGAGCCGCCGCTGCTGCTGGCGGACGAGCCGACCGGCAATCTCGACCGCGGCACCGGCCAGGCGGTGATGGACCTGCTCTTCGGGCTGCAGGCGCGACTCGGCACCACGCTGCTGCTGATCACCCATGACGAGCACCTGGCCGAGCGCTGCGGCCGCGTGGTGCGGATGGAGGATGGCCGCGTGGTGGAGGGCGTGGCGGGCTGAACGGGCGCACCGGCCTCGCGTTGGCTCCGGCAGGAATCCCGGGGGATCTGCCGATGCGTACCGTGTTGCTCCTGCTCGCCTGCCTCGTCCTTTCGGGCTGCGGGCTGGTCGCCCTGCCCTTCCGGGTGACCGGCGACATCATCCAGGTGGTGCCGGTGATCGGCAAGCCGATCGGCGCGCCGATCCATGCGGTGGGCGATGCGATCGATTGAGCGGAGCACCGTTCCGCCCGAACGCCCATGCGTCCGGGGCGGGCCGCCCGCCCCGGACGCTCAGCCGGGGGGCGGCACGGCGCTCCCGCTCTCCTCCACCGGACTGACCAGATCGACATAGGCGTGCCAGGTGGCATGCCCGATCACCGGCACCACCAGCACCAGGCCGAGCAGCGCGGCGCTCAGCCCGATCAGCGTCAGCACCGCGATCACCACCGCCCAGAGCGCCATGGTGAAGGGGCTGGCGAGGCAGGCGCGCAGGCTGGTCATGGCCGCCGTCATCGCATCCACCGGCCGGTCCACCAGCATCGGCAGGCTGATGGCGCTGAGGGCGAAGACCAGCGTGGCGAGCAGCGCGCCGATGCCGAAGGATGTGACGATGAAGGCATAATCCGCCAGCGCCACCGCCAGGAAGGCATCCAGCGGCGGCAGGTCGAGGCCGAAGAAGAGGAACCAGATCATGGTGGCGACGCGCAGCCAGCCATAGAAGAACATCATCAGCAGCGCGGCCATCAGCCCGATGCCCCAGCGGTTGCGGGTGAAGCCGGCGATGAAGGCGCCTCCCCCTGCCCGCTCCCCGCGCGCATGCCGCCGGCTGGTTTCATAGAGCGGCACGGCCAGCAGCGGCGCCGCCAGCATGAAGCCGGTGAAGAGCGGCAGGATCAGCACCGCGCTCTCGACGCTCCACATGGCGGCGATCATCGCCCAGCCGACCACGGTGCAGAACAGCCCGATGGCCAGCCCGACGCCCGGGCTGCGGCGGAAATCCTGCCAGCCATCTGCCATCCACTGCGCCACCGCCTCGGGCGGGGCACGCCGCACCGGGATGCCGGCGGCGACCAGTTCGCCGGTCGCGCTGATGGGGTCGACCGCGGCGCCGACCGGCAGGTCCTCGAAACGGCCGGGCGCGGGGATGCGGTCGCTCATGGCAGCGCCCTCCCCAGCAGGCGGAAGCCAAGTAGCACGCCGAAGGCGGCGAAAAGCAGGCCGCTCGCCGCCATGTAGTCGTCGCCGGCGCGGACCGAGAGCACGAGGCCGCCGACGACCAGCAATCCCGCGAGGATGTACCAGCCGAACAGGCTGGGGCCGTGTCCCTCGGCGCCGCGCCGCGCCGCTGACGATTCTTCGCTGGCCATGAACCGTTCCCCAGCCCCGCCGTTCGGGCAGAAAGGCACGGCAGCCGCAGGGTTGCGTCACAGACCGGCGAGCGAGGGGGAGGGACCATGAGCGCGACGGTGGCAGCGGCCGAACCTTCGGTGGAAACGGAGGTGCCGCCCGACTATGACGACCATGTCGTCCGGCTCTTCATCCTCGCCTCGGTTTTCTGGGCGCTGGTCGGCATGGGCATGGGCGTCTTCATCGCCGCGCAGATGGTCTGGCCCGGACTGAATTTCGAGCCATGGGGCAGCTTCGGCCGGCTGCGCCCCGTCCATACCAGCGGCGTTGTCTTCGCCTTCGGCGGCAATGCGGTGATCGGCACCAGCCTCTATTGCGTGCAACGCACCTGCCGCGCCCGCCTGCCCGGGCGCTTCGCCGCCGAATTCGTCTTCTGGGGCTACCAGCTCTTCATCGTGCTCGCCGCGCTCGGCTACGTCATGGGCGTGACGCAGAGCCGCGAATACGCGGAACCGGAGTGGCTGACCGATCTCTGGCTCGCGGTGGTCTGGCTCACCTATCTCGGCCTCTTCGTCGGCACGCTGCTGAAGCGGCGGGAGGCGCATATCTATGTGGCGAACTGGTACTACCTGGCCTTCATCGTCGCGGTCACCGTGCTGCATGTGGTGAACAACCTGGCGGTGCCGCTGGCCTGGAACGAGAGCAACAGCGTCTCCCTCTTCGCCGGCGTGCAGGATGCGATGACGCAGTGGTGGTACGGCCACAACGCCGTCGGCTTCTTTCTCACGGCCGGCTTCCTCGGCGTCATGTACTACTACCTGCCGAAGCAGGCGGATGCGCCGATCTGGTCCTACCGGCTCTCCATCATCTCCTTCTGATCGCTGGTCTTCATGTATATGTGGGCCGGGCCGCACCACCTGCACTACACCTCGCTGCCGGACTGGGTGCAGACGCTGGGCATGACCTTCACCATCATGCTCTGGATGCCCTCCTGGGCCTCGGCGCTGAACGGCTTCATGACGGCGTCCGGCCGCTGGGACCGGTTGCGCGCCGACCCGGTGCTGCGCTTCATGATCCTCGCTGTGGTCTTCTATGCCGTCGCCACCTTCGAGGGGCCCTTCATGGGCGTGCGCACGGTGAACGGCCTGTCGCACTACACCGAATGGACCATAAGCCATGTCCATTCCGGCGCGCTGGGCTGGAACGGCTTCATCGTCTTCGGCGCCATCTACTACCTGGTGCCGCGCATCTGGGGCCGGCCGGCCATGTATTCCCGCGCCGCGCTGGAATGGCATTTCTGGCTCGGCCTCGCCGGCATCATGCTCTACGTCACGGCGATGTGGGGCGCCGGCGTCATGCAGGGCCTGATGTGGCGCGCCTACACCTCGCTCGGCTTCCTGCAATACTCCTTCCTCGACAGCGTCATTGCGGCCAAGCCCTACTACGCCATGCGGCTGCTGGGCGGCGTGCTCTACCTCGCGGGCGCCGTGGTCATGGCCTGGAATGCCTGGCGGACGGTGCAGGAGCCCCGCGCGGTGCCCGCCGTCGCGCCGGTACCGGCGGAGTAGCGCGCCATGGCGACGACCGAATCCGGCCCGCGCTTCGCCCGCCTGCATGGCCGTTTCGAGCGCCGCGCGATCCGCTTCGCCATGGCCATCCTCGTCGTGCTCTCGGTCGGCGGGCTGGTCGAGATCGCGCCGCTCTTTGCCATCGAGAATACGGTGGAGAAGGTGGAGGGCATGCGGCCTTACACGCCGCTCGAGCTCGCGGGCCGCGGCGTCTATATCCGGGAGGGCTGCTATGTCTGCCACAGCCAGCAGATCCGCCCCTTCCGGGACGAGGTGGAGCGCTACGGCCCCTATTCCCTCGCGGCCGAGAGCACGTACGACCACCCTTTCCAATGGGGCAGCAAGCGCACCGGGCCGGATCTCGCCCGTATCGGCGGCCGCTATTCGGATGACTGGCATGTCCGGCACCTGATCGAGCCGCGGGAGGTGGTGCCGGCTTCCATCATGCCCTCCTACGCCTTCCTAGCCGAAACGCCGTTGCCGGTGGACCGGATCGAGCGGCTGCTGCGGCGCCACCGCACCGTCGGCGTCCCCTATTCCGAGGAGCAGTTCGCCAATGCCCGCGCCGACCTGCTGGCCCAGGCCGATCCGGAGGCGGATGCGAGCGGCCTCGCCACGCGCTACCCGAAATCGCAGCAGCGCAATTTCGACGGCCGCCCGGGCCTGACGGAGATGGACGCGCTGGTCGCCTATCTGCAGATGCTCGGCACGCTGGTCGAATTCGACTGGCGCCGGCCGAATCCGGAGTGGGTGCGGTGAGCGCGGCGGAGCTCCTCCAGATCGGGGTGATGCTGGCGCTGATCGCGGCCTTCCTCGCCCTGCTGGTCCGGCTCTTCCGCCCGGGCGCGCGGGAGGAGGCGCGCCGTGACGCCGAGATCCCCTTCCGCGACGACCGGGAGGATCGCGCATGACCCCGCCCCTCGACGACGACAAGATCGGCGGGAAGGTCCCGCCCATGCCGCCGCTGCCGCCCGGCGCGCCGGACCCGGAGCGCGATCCGCATTCGCCGCTGCGCCAGACCCTGCCGAGCTTCGACGGCATCCGGGAGCTGGACAGCAGCCCGCCGCGGGTCTGGACCTATATCTACCTGCTGACCTTCTTCGCCTCGCTCTGGATCTGGGTGGCCTATCCCTCCTGGCCCTGGTTCGGCGGCGCGACCCGCGGCGTGCTCGGCTGGAACTCCCGCGGCGACCTGCCGCGCATGGCCGAGCTGGCGGAGGCCAGGGCGCCGGACATCACCAGGCGCTTCACTGCCGCGAGCTGGGAGGAGATCGAGGCCGATGCCGGGCTCCGCAGCTATGGCGCCGCGGCCGGGCGCGGGCTGTTCGGGCAGAATTGCGCCCCCTGCCATGGCGGCGACGGCCGCGGCACGCGCGGCTTCCCCAACCTCGCCGATGGCGACTGGCTCTGGGGCGGCAGCCCGGAGGCGATCGCGCAGACGATCCGCGTCGGCATCCGCTGGCCAGGCGTGGACGACACGCGCAGCAGCCAGATGCCGGCCTTCGGCGCTACGCGGCAGTTGGAACGCGGCCAGGTCAGCGACCTGGTGGAATGGCTGCGCGCCACCTCCGGCCAGGTGCATGACGCCGCCGCAGCCACCCGCGCCGGGCCGGTCTATGCCGAGAATTGTGCCGCCTGCCATGGCGAGGATGCGCGCGGGAACGAGGAGCTGGGCGCCCCCAACCTGACCGACAACATCTGGATCTATGGCGGCGAGCGGGCGGCCCTCTACGAGTCGCTCTGGCATGGCCGCGGCGGCGTCATGCCGGCCTTCGGCGGGCGCCTCTCGGAGGACATGATCCGCAAGCTGGTGCTGCATGTCCGCAGCCTCGGCGAATAGGCGGGGCCCGCGCCGGCGCTGGATCCCGCTGCTGGCGCTGGCGCCGTTGCTGGCGCTGCTGGCGGCGGATGCGGTGATGGTGGTGCTCGCCGCCCGCAGTGATCCCGGGCTGGTGGCCGATGCGCCGCGGCGGCTGGGCCTGGCGCGGCTCGCCCCGGCGGCCGAGCTGCGGCTGGACCTAGCCCTCGCGCCGGTGCCGGGCGGCCATGCGCTGCATCTGCGCCTGCGGGATGCAGCCGGGGCGCCGGTCACGGCCGAGGCGGCGGAGGGGCGGCTGGAGCGCACGACCCATGCCGGCGCCGACCGACCCCTGCGCTTCACCCCGGACGGTGCGGGCGGCTGGACAGCCAAACTGGTCCTGCCCGATGCCCGGCGCCTGGCAGGTGACGGCGGCGGCACGGGATGCCGAGGGGCGCTCAGCCCTCACGGTCCTGCGCCTCGCGCCGTGACGGCGAGCGCGGCCTGTCATCCTGCAGGATGCGCCAAGCGGCGCCGTCGAGGTCCTCGAACTGGCCGGACCGCACGCACCAGAGGAAGAGCAGCAGCCCGCCCGGGCCCAGCATCAGGGTGACCGGCAGCAGCCAGATCAGCGCATACATCCCGGCCTCCCGCGCGGTACAGGGTCAGGGACGCCCCGAGGCGCCGCCGGTTCCGCAGAGGGGGCCGGGCCGAGGGCGCGTCTGCGCGCCGTCCGGCCGCTCAGCGCGTGACCGGGGTGGCAGTCTCCGCGCGGCGGCGCTCGATCTCCCGCCAGCGCGCGACATTGCGGTTGTGCTCCTCCAGCGTCCGGGCGAAGGCGTGGCCGCCGGTGCCGTCCGCGACGAAGAACAGCTCCTCGCTGCTCGCCGGCCGCGTCACCGCGCGCAGCGCCGCCTGGCCCGGCGCCGCGATCGGGCCTGGCGGCAGGCCGCGGATGCGGTAGGTGTTGAAGGGATGGTCGCGGTCCAGATCGGCGCGCGTCAGCGGCCGGTCCAGCACGCCGCCCTCGGCGGCGGCATAGGCGACGGTCGGGTCCGATTGCAGCGGCATGCCGCGCCGGAGGCGGTTCAGGAAGACCGCGGCGATGCGGGGCCTCTCCTCCGGCACCGCCGTCTCTCGCTCCACGATGGAGGCCAGCACCAGCGCCTCCCGCGGGGAGGCCAGGGGCAGGCCCTCAGCCCGCTCGGCCCAGGCGGTGGCGAGGGCCTGCGCCATGGCGGCCTGCGCCCGGCGCAGCAGCGCCGCGCGGTCATCGCCCCATTGATAGGCATAGGTCTCGGGCAGCACGGCGCCTTCCTCCGGCAGCGCGGCCTCGCCGGTCATCCCTTCCGCCCCGCGCAGCAGGGCGACGATCTGCTTGGCCGTCAGCCCCTCGGGGATGGTCAGGCGGCGCTGCACGGGGCGGGCGGTGCGCAGCACAGCCAGCACCTGTTCCAGCGAGGCGCCGGCCGGGAAGGCGAATTCGGCCGCCCGCAGCGGCCCCTGCCCCCGGGTCGCCCAGGCGGCCAGGGCGAAGGCGCGGGCATCCTCGATGATGCCGGCCTTCAGCAGCGCAGCGGAGATGGCCTCCGTCCCGCCGCGCGGGACCACCACCTGCGCCGGCGCGGCGAGCGGCCCGGGGGCGCGGTAGTGCTGCAGCGCGTACCAGCCAGCGAAACCGGCCAGCGCACTCAGCACCAGCAGCGCCAGGCCGATCCGGCGAAGCGCCCTAAACATGGGGGGAGAGGAGAGGTGTCGGCATGCTCATTCCGCGTGAATGCGCATGCGGGCCAGAGCGTTCCGTCGCGATGGCTCCGGCCTGCCCGGCACGGCACCGGCGCGCCGCTGGGGCGCGCCGGCCGGATCAGCGATCGCGGGCGTCAGGGCGCGGCGCGGAAGACGATGCTCGCATTGGTGCCGCCGAAGCCGAAGCTGTTGGACAGCGCCACCTGGATCTTCCGCTCCTGCGCCACCTTGGCGACACGGTCGAGGGCGCGCTCGCGCGAGGCCTTCTCCAGGTTCAGGGTCGGCGGCGCGACCTTGTCGCGGATCGCCAGGACCGAGAAGATACCCTCCACCGCGCCGGCCGCGCCGAGCAGGTGCCCGATCGCCGACTTGGTCGAGGACATGGCGAGGCCCTTCGCATCCTCGCCCCAGAGCCGCTCCACCGCGCCCAGTTCCAGGTCGTCGCCCAGCGGCGTCGAGGTGCCGTGGGCATTGACGTACTGCACCTCGGCCGGGGTCACGCCCGCGCTCTTCAGCGCCGCGCGCATGGAACGGAAGGCGCCGTCGCCGGTCTCGGAAGGGGCGGTGATGTGGTAGGCGTCGCCCGACATGCCGTAGCCGATGACCTCGGCATAGATTTTCGCGCCGCGCTTCTTCGCGTGCTCATACTCCTCGAGCACCATAACGCCCGCGCCCTCACCCATGACGAAGCCATCGCGGCCCTCATCCCAGGGGCGGGAGGCCTGCTGCGGGGTGTCGTTGAAGGCGGTGGACAGCGCGCGGGAGGCGCAGAAACCCGCCATGCCGAGTTCGGAGACCGCCGCCTCGGCGCCGCCAGCGACCATCACATCGGCATCGCCGAAGGCGATCAGCCGCGCCGCATCGCCCAGCGCATGCACGCCGGTGGCGCAGGCCGTCACGGCCGAGTGGTTCGGCCCCTTGAAGCCGTATTTGATCGAGACGTGGCCGGAGGCCAGGTTGATCAGCGCCGAGGGGATGAAGAAGGGCGAGAGCCGCTTGGTGCGGCCGGAGGCCACGACCTGCGAGGCCTCATAGATCGTCTGCAGGCCGCCGATGCCGGAGCCGATCATGACGCCGGTGGCGCAGCGGCCTTCCTCGTCCTCGGGCGTCCAGCCGGAATCCTCGACCGCTTCCGTCGCCGCCACGATGGCGAACTGGATGAAGCGGTCCATCTTCTTCTGGTCCTTTACCGGGATCCATTCGGCGAGGTCGAGCCCCCCCGTCTCCCGGGTGCCGGACGGCACCTGGCCGGCGATCTTCGCCGGCAGGTCCTTGGTGTCGAAGGACTGGATGGCCGAGATGCCGCTCTCGCCCGCCACCAGTCGCTTCCAGACATGCTCCACGCCCAACCCCAGCGGGCTGGCGATCCCCATGCCGGTGACGACAACGCGCCGCGGCGCGGCTCCGTTCGCGAACACTCTCAGCCTCTCCGTCGCTCGTGGCCTCAGGCGGCCTTCTGGCTGTCGATATAGGCGATGGCGTCCTTCACGGTCGTGATCTTCTCGGCCGCATCATCCGGGATCTCGACGCCGAAGGCTTCCTCGAAGGCCATGACCAGCTCGACGGTGTCGAGGCTGTCGGCGCCCAGATCGTCGATGAAGGAAGCGTCCTCGGTCACCTTGGCCTCTTCCACGCCGAGGTGCTCGACAACGATCTTCTTAACCTTCTCGGCGGTATCGCTCACGTGGTTCTCTCCTGCTAGCGCGCGTGATGAGGCCCTGGCACCGCCCCGCCGGGGCGTCCCAAAGAGCCGGGGCCATTAACACGGAACCCGGAGCGGGCCTAGGCGGTGTTTGCGGGGCTGGCAAGCCCCCTCCGCGGAGCTTGCTAGGCACGGCGCGCCCGACACCCCTCTCTCCTAGCGCGACGGGGGCACGACCGCCAGGGCCAGCCGGGCCAGGCCCGTCATCGCCTCGATCGCCGCGCCGGGCGTGGCGAGGCAGGCCAGCGCCGCCAGGACGGCAAGCTGCAGGTTGCCCCCCTGGCCGAGCACGGCGAAGGGCGCGGCCAGGGCGGTGGCCAGCAGCAGCCACCACGGCCCGTCGGGCCAGGGCCCCAGGAGCCGGGGCTGGGAAAACCGGGGCTTGTCCACGCGCGCCATCCGCCGCCTCGCCTGCCTCGGAGGGAGAAAGCGGAAGAGCCTAGCGGAGGTTGCCTTGCGGGCGCCCGAACAATCTCATGATGAGGCGCGGCCCGCGCCGCGTCAGATCATCGCCATCCCGCCATTCACATGGACGGTCTGGCCGGTGACCCAGCCGGCCTCGTTGCTGGCCAGGTACACCACCGCGCCGGCGATGTCCTCCGGCGTGCCCATCCGGGCGGTCGGGATGCGCTCCAGCAGCTTGCCTCGCGCCGCCTCGGGCAGGGCATCGGTCATGGCGGTCTTCACGAAGCCGGGCGCGACGACATTCACCGTCACCCCGCGGGTCGCCACCTCCTGCGCCAGGGACTTGCTCATGCCGATCAGCCCCGCCTTGGCGGCGGCGTAATTGGCCTGGCCGGCATTGCCGGTGACGCCGACGATGGAGGCGATGGAGACGATGCGGCCGTGCCGCTTCTTCATCATCCCGCGCAGCGCCGCGCGCGCCAGGCGGAAGGGAGCCGTCAGGTCCACCTCCAGCACGGCGTTCCAGTCGGCATCGCCCATGCGCAGCGCCAGCATGTCGCGGGTGAAGCCGGCATTGTTGACCAGGATGTCGAGCCCGCCGAGCGCGCCCTCCACCTTCTCCACCAATGCGGCCGGGGCGGCGGCATCGGCCAGGTCGGCCGGCGCCACCAGCACGCGCTCTCCCAGCTCGGCGGCCAGCGCCTCCAGCTCCGCGGCGCGGCGGCCGGTGAGGGCGACGGAGGCGCCTTGCGCATGCAGGGCGCGGGCGACCGCGGCGCCGATCCCGCCGGTGGCACCGGTGACGAGGGCGACCTTGCCGTCCAGACGGAACATCGGCGACTCCTTGTGTTCTGCGGCGTCTCGGGACGCGGCACCCGCCGCCCCGATCGTCATGGCCGGGCCTGACCCGGCCATCTCACGTGATGGGCGCGGGGGCAGCCCCCCGCGGCAACGGGTCAGAGGGTCTTCAGGAAGGCCTCGATATCGGCCGGGTTGCCGATGGCGACCGCGGTGGCCTCCGGCGCGTTGCGCTTCATCAGGCCGGTCAGCACCTTGCCGGCGCCGAGCTCGGCGAATCGGTCGCAGCCCATGGCGGCCATGGCGGCGACGCATTCGCGCCAGCGCACCGTGCCGGTCACCTGCCTCACCAGCAGGGCGCGGATCTCGGCCGGCTCCGTCGCCTTGCCGGCGGAGACATTGGCGACCACGGGCACGACCGGCGCGGCGATTGCCGCCTTCTCCAGCGCCTCGGCCATGGCGTCCGCGGCCGGCCCCATCAGGGAGCAATGGAAGGGCGCCGAGACGGGCAGCGGCATGGCGCGCTTGATGCCGGCGCCGGGTGCCGCCGCCACCGCGCGGTCGATCGCGCCCTTATGGCCGGAGATCACCACCTGGCCGCCGCCATTGTCGTTGGCGACCTCGGCCACCTCGGCCTTGCCGGTCCCGGAATCGGTCCTCGCGCCCTCGCAGAGCGCGCGGGCCTGGTCCAGCTCGGCGCCGAGCAGCGCCGCCATGGCGCCGACGCCCGCCGGCGTCGCCTTCTGCATCGCCTCACCGCGCAGGCGGAGCAGGCGGGCGGCGGTCGGGAGGTCGAAGGCCCGCGCCGCGGTCAGGGCGGAATACTCGCCGAGGGAATGGCCGGCGACGAGGGCCACGCGCGTCGCCAGGTCGAAGCCGCCCTCCCTCTCCAGCACCCGCAGCACCGCGACGGAATGCGCCATCAGCGCCGGCTGGGCATTGGCGGTGAGCGTCAGCTCCTCCGCCGGCCCCTCGAACATCAGCCGGGAGAGTTTCTGCTTCAGCGCCTCGTCCACCTCCTCGAAGACCTCGCGGGCGGCGGGGAAGGCGGCGGCGAGGTCCCGGCCCATGCCGGGGGCCTGGCTCCCCTGGCCGGGGAAGACGAAGGCGAGGGCCATGGCGGCGTTTTCCTTGGGCGTGGCCGTGGTATGGCAGCTGGCGATGGGCGCGCGGGGTAACGGCCGGTCACCCGACTGTCAACGCCGGGTGCCCTGCGCGACGGTCCGCGGGGGCTTAAGCCGCCCTTCACCTACGGCGCGCCAGCCTCGCCCTCTCCGCGAAGATGAGGGAGAGCACTATGCAGAAGGCATCGGGGCGGGCGGTATCCGGGCGGCAGGGCCGGCAGCCTGGCCGCGGCGCGACGCGGGGACCTGTCGCCGCGGGCCGGGGCTGATCCATGCAGATCGCCATGACCCCCGCCGAGCAGCATCTTCTCGCGGCGCTTCTCAGCCGGACGCGGCGCTATGTGGAGTTCGGCGCCGGCGGCAGCACCTGCCTCGCCGCCCGGCTGGTCGCCGGGACCGTGACATCGGTGGATTCCTCGGCGGAGTGGCTCGCCCGGGTACGCGCCGCCTGCCTCGCCCTTCAGCTTCCGGTCAGCCCCACCCTCCTCCATGCCGATATCGGAGAGACCGGGGACTGGGGATATCCGGTCGATACCGCCGGGCGGGAGCGCTGGCCGGACTACCACGCCCGGGTCTGGTCGGATCCGGAAGCGGCGCAGGCCGATCTGTACCTGGTGGATGGTCGGTTCCGTGTCGCCTGCTTCATGCAGACCGTCCTCCGGTGCCGCCCCGAGGCGCGGATCGCCATCCATGATTTCGGCAATCGGCCCGCCTACCACATCGTCCGGGAAGTGGCGCAGGAGATCGCCGCGGCCGACACCCTCTCCATCTTCCTGCGCCGGCCGGATTTCGATCCGCAACGCGCCCGGGCGATCCTGGAGGCGCACGCCTTCCTCCCGCCGTGACGCGGAAGGGCGGGCCTGGCTCAGTTCCCGGCGACCGCCGCCGCGACCGGGGCCGCCATCGCCGGCAGCGGGGCCTCCGGTATCGGCAGCGCGGGCACGATCACCGGGGGGCCGGGCGGGGCCGGCACCATCCGCTGCAGCAGGCCGGCCGCCGCGGCCGCCGCCGGGTCGGCCTGGGCCTCCGGCGTTGCAGGCACGGGCCTTTCCTCCTGCTCCGGCCGGTCCGCCCGCGCGGGCGCTCTCGGCGTGGCGGCGGGCATCGCCGCCACGGTGTAGTCCGGCACCACCCGCGCCTGGTTGCCGGTGATCACCAGCACCCGCTGGCCGACAGCGAGCGGCACGCTGTCCCTCTGGGTGACGGAGAGCAGCTCCTCCCTCTCCGT
>JAESGY010000384.1_pt1 | contig 21456 bp, 18 predicted proteins | sample 9269841 | NCBI WGS metagenome assembly JAESGY01 (sample SAMN17022865, study PRJNA683097) | algae metagenome | isolation source: Spirirestis rafaelensis WJT71-NPBG6 and co-occurring heterotrophs from... | place: USA: Pinto Wells, Joshua Tree National Park, Colorado Desert, CA | collected 2006-08-15
GATGTCCTGCGCTGACATCTTGAGCGCTGCTGCTTCGCCGCGCGCATTTCATACCGGAACGGTCTTGCGGCGGCCCATCGCTAAAGCTCTGATGCGACAAAGGGTTTATTTGCGTACAAACTCTGAGACGACAACCGCCTGGTTGATCTTGTTGTCCTCCGCCAGCAGGACGCGCCGCGTCCCCGTCCGGGCCTTGCGGCATGCAGGAGGCGGCTGCGGCACGACCGGCGCCGGGCCGCGCTGTGCCGCGCGGTCGAAAAGGCGCGCCAGGGCCTCCATGAGCGTCTGGGGCCGGACCGGCTTGGTGAGCATGGCATCGAAGCTTGCCCGGACAGCCTTGTCCTCCCGCGATGGCGCGCCGAGCGAGGAGAGGAGGACAAGCCAGGTCTCGCCGAGTCTCTCGTCCCGGCGGATCCGCTCGGCCAGCACCTCGCCCGGCATTCCGGGCATCATCTGGTCGATGACGGCCAGATCGAGGGGCTCGCCGCGATGCCAGGCGCGCTCCAGGGCCGCAAAGCCGGCGAAGGCGTCCTCGGCCTCGATGATCGAAATGCCCGCCCGTTCCAGCTGTCGGCGAAGCAGCCGGCGGTTCATCTCCGAATCGTCGACGATCACGGCACGCAGGTCCTTCAGGGCCGCGCGCACGCCCTCCAGCGACATCGCTTCGGTGGTGGCGGTGTCGAGCGTGACGGTGAACCAGAAGGTGCAGCCCTTCCCGGCTTCGCCCTCGGCCCCGATCTCGCCCCCCATCAGGGTGACCAGCCCCCGCGCGATCGCCAGACCGAGCCCGGTGCCTCCGAACCGCCGCGTGATGGAACCGTCCGCCTGGGTGAATTTCTCGAAGAGCCGTTCCCGGTCCCCGGGGCGCAGACCGATGCCGGTATCCCTGACCTCGAACCGGAGCCCGATGCGCTTCGAGGGCGCGGGAGATGCCGAGATGGATACCTCGACCGAACCGCGCTCCGTGAACTTCACGGCGTTGCCGACAAGGTTCATCAGGACCTGGCGCAGCCGCATGGCATCCCCGCAGACCCGCGCCGGCACCCCGGGGTGGATATAGGCGCCGATCTCGATGCCCTTCTCCGCCGCGCGTGGCGCCAGGATCTCAAGCACTCCGTGCGCGAGCTCCTCGAGATCGAAATCCGCCGGCGTCAGCTCGATCTTTCCAGCATCCAGCCGGGCTTCGTCGAGGATGTCGTTGATGACAGCCAGGAGGATCTCGGCACTGTCGCGCACGGCCATAGCGTACTGCCGCTGCTCCTCGGTCAGGGGCGAATCCAGCAACAGCGCGTTCATGCCGATGATGCCGTTCATCGGGGTGCGGATCTCGTGGCTCATATTGGCGAGGAACTCGCTCTTCGCCTGGTTTGCCGCCTCCGCCTCCTCCCGGGCGGCGATCAGATCGCGTTCCCGCTGCCGCGCCTCGGTGACGTCGATCAGGACCATGGCTGCGCTGCCGTCGCCCAGCGGCCGGCCCCGGGTCTCCAGCCGGCGCCCGCCCTCTATGATCATCTCGATATGGAATGGCTGCTTCTGCCGGATGGGTCCGAGATGGGCTGCGATCGTCGCCTCGATGCCGTCAGGACCAGATTCGGCGCGCTCGCCCAGGAGGTGCAGGAAGGTCTCGAGCGGCACCCCGGGGGCAAGCTGGGCGGGTGACATGCCGAGGAGCCGCTCCAGGCAGAGCGCGTTCGACGCGGCGACGGTCAGGTCGGGATTGGTCAGGACGACCCCGACCGGCAGGTGCTCGATGAGTTCCTGCAGCCGGTTGCGCGACCTTTCGGCATCGGCGCTCGCGGCGGCGATATCGCCCGCCTGCCGTTCAAGGCGTTCGCGCTTCTGCCGCAGGCGGATGCGAGCGTTCCGCAACTCGAACTCGTCCATCACCAGCGCGGCCAGGCGCTCAAGGATGCCACGCTCGACCTCGCCGAAGTCGTCGCGCGGCTCCGTATCGATGACGCAATGCGTGCCGATCCTGTGGCCTTCGGAGGTGCTCAGAGGCGCGCCCGCGTAGAAGCGGATGCGCGGCGCGTGCTCGACCAGCGGGTTGGCCTGAAAGCGCGCATCGCGCAGCGCATCCGGCACGAGGCAGACACCCTCGCTCAGGATGGCATGTGCGCAGAAGGCGATGTCGCGGGACGTCTCATTGATGTCCCAGCCGCGCTTTGCCTTGAACCATTGCCGATCGGAGTCGACCAGCGTGATCAGGGCCACCGGCATCCGGAAGATATCAGCGGCGAGGTCGACCAGACGATCGAATGCGCTTTCCGGTGGCGTGTCCAGGATTTCGAACTCGTGCAGGGCGGCCAGCCGGCTGGCTTCGTCCTGAAGCGATGGTGCGCCCTCATGACGCCGGGGCAGGTCTGGTGCTGGCACGGACTCTCCGGAGGCGGCTGAGATGAGAGACGATCAACGTCCAGGCAGGCAATGGGACTGCATGCCATAGGCGGACGGCATTGGCATGGCGCCCTCCTGCCAGGCCGAGAGCACCAGCCCCTGACGCAGCGAGGCGATGCGCCTTGATGCATCGCCCCCAATGTATAGGCTGCCCGCCATGGAAGCCGCCCACCCTGCCCTGTCGCCACGTGTCGACTACGCCTCCCGCGACTATTGGGCGGGCACCATCAAGATGGGCCTGTCCAAGTTCTTCATCCTCCGCGTCCTGCAGGACGGGCCCATGCATGGCTATGACGTCGCCCGGGCGGTGCAGCGGGTGACGGGCGGCTGCTGCTCCCCCACCGAGGGCACCATCTATCCCGTGCTGCGGGAGTTCGAGGCCGGCGGCTTCGTCACCGCGGAGGAGGTAGTGGTGCAGGGCCGCCAACGCCGGGTCTATGCCCTGACCGAGGCCGGCCGCGCCGCCTTCCGCACCGCCCTCGAGGCCTGGATGGAAGCCACCGTGGCGCTCCAGGACACCGGCCGCGCCTTCGCCGCCGCGGACCGCGCCCGCAGGCAGAAGGGCTGCTGCTGATGGGCGCGGTAGCTGGCGCATTTCGGGCCCTCATGCCTCAATCCTCTATGCATCAAGGAGTGCTGCCATGACCGATGCCTTGCTCCCGATCGCCGTCATCGGCGCCGGCCCGGTCGGCCTGGCGGCGGCGGCGCAGCTCATCGCGCGTGGCCTCGAGCCGCTGGTGCTGGAGGCAGGGCCGGAGATCGGCCAGGCCGTGCGCGCCTGGGGCCATGTCCGGATGTTCTCGCCCTGGCGCTACAACACCGACGCGGCCGCCCGCGCGCTGCTCGAGGCCGAGGGCTGGACCGCACCGGAGGCGGAGGCCTACCCGACCGGCGCGGAGCTGGTCGCGCGCTACCTCGCCCCGCTCGCCGCCACCCAGGCCCTGCGCGGCCGCATCCGCACCGGTGCGCGGGTCGTCGGCATCGCCCGCGCGGATCACGGCCGGCTGCATGATGGCGCGGGCCGCGACGCGGCGCCCTTCGTCCTGCATGTCGAGACCTGCTGCGGCATACAGGCGGTCCATGCGCGGGCCGTGATCGACTGCTCCGGCACCTGGGGGGCGCCGAACCCCGCGGGGGCGCATGGCCTGCCGGCGCCCGGCGAGGCACGGAACGCCGACCGCATCGCCTATGGCATTCCCGATGTGCTCGGCGCGGCGCGCGAGACCTATGCCGGCGCCACCACCCTCGTGGTCGGCGCCGGCCACTCGGCCATGAACGCCGTCCTTGACCTGGTGGCGCTCGCGAAGGAGGCGCCCGGCACGCGGATCCTCTGGGCCTTCCGCCGGCCGCTCGGCGCGGTGAATTTCGGCGGCGGCGCCCGCGACGGCCTGGCGCAGCGCGGCGCGCTCGGCGCCCAGGCCCAGGCGCTGGTCGAGTCCGGCGCCGTGACCGCCCTCGCGCCCTTCCTGATCGACCGCATCGCGCGGGACGGGGCGGCCCTGGCCGTCACCGGCCGGCAGGGGGAACGGGTGACCATGCTGCGTGCCGGGCGCATGATCGTCGCGGCCGGCTTCCGCCCCGACCTGTCCTTCCTGCGCGAGGTCCGGCTCGGCCTCGACCCGGCGGTGGAGACGACGCCGGCGCTCGCGCCGCTGATCGACCCCAACCTGCACTCCTGCGGCACCGTCCGACCGCATGGCGAGGCGGAGCTGCGCCACCCCGAGGCCGGCTTCTGGATTGCCGGCATGAAGAGCTACGGCCGCGCGCCGACCTTCCTGCTGGCCACCGGCCATGAGCAGGTGCGCAGCATCGCCGCGGCGCTGGCCGGCGACTGGCAGGCCGCGCGCGAGGTGCAGCTCGAACTGCCGGAGACGGGCGTCTGCTCGACGGACCGGACCGACGCGACCGACCGCGCCTCCGCCGGCTGCTGTGCGCAGGTGGCCGCGGAGGTGCCGGCCGTGGCCTCGGGCTGCTGCGCCGCGTCCGGCTCATCGCCGGCCGAGGTGGCGCCCCTGGTCGCCTCCGGTTGCTGCGACAGCCCGTCCCCGGTCGCCGCTGCGGCGGCGAGGAAGGGCTGCTGCGGTTGAGGTCCGCGGCATGAGCGCGCCGGCCCCACCCGCCGCGGCGGAGCGCCCGCGGCTGGCGGTGGTGTCCGCCATCGGCATCGGCCAGATCCTGGCCTGGGGCTCGACCTACTACCTGCCCACCGTGCTGGCCGTGCCCATCGCCGAGGATACCGGCTGGCCGCTCGGCTGGCTGTTCGGCGCGCTCTCGCTCGGCTTGGTGGCGTCGGGCCTCGTCTCCCCCCGGGTCGGACGCCTCATCCAGGCGCGCGGCGGCCGGCCGGTGCTGGCGGGAAGCGCCTTGCTGATCGCGCTCGGGCAGCTCGGCCTCGCGCCAAATCTTCCCGCCTTCCTGGCGGCCTGGGTGGTCATCGGCCTCGGCATGGGGGCCGGGCTCTACGACCCGGCCTTCTCCGCGCTCGGGCGGCTGTATGGCGAGGCGGCGCGGCCGGCGATCACCCAGGTGACGCTGTTCGGCGGCTTCGCCAGCACGCTCTGCTGGCCGCTCTCGGCGCTGCTGCAGGCCTGGCTCGGCTGGCGCGGGGCCTGCTTCGCCTATGCGGCCGTCATGCTCGCCCTGGTGCTGCCGCTCTATCTCCTTGCCCTGCCGCGCGAGGCACCGGCGCCGGAGCCCGCGACCGGCGCCGGCCCGGCGCCGGGACAGCTCCGGCCCGACCAGCGCTTCGCCTTCAACCTCCTCGCGGTGGTCTTCACCCTGGCCTATGGCGTGATGACGGTGATCGCCGTCCATCTGCTGACCTTGCTGCAGGCGCGCGGGCTGGAACTCGCCGCGGCGGTGGCGCTCGGGGCCCTGGTCGGGCCCGCCCAGGTCGGCGGCCGGGTGCTGGAGATGGCCTTCGGCCGCAGGGCGCACCCGATCTGGACCCTGGTCGCCTCCTCGGCGCTCGTCGCCATCGGCGCGCTGTTCCTGCTCCTCGCGCCGGGCTGGGCTGCCGCGGGGATCGTTCTCTTCGGCATCGGCAGCGGGCTGCGCTCCATCGTGCGGGGCACCGTGCCGCTCGTGCTGTTCGGCAGGGAGGGCTATGCGATCCTCATGGGCCGCCTCTCGGTGCCGACGCTGCTCGCCACCGCGGCGGCGCCCATGCTGGGCGTCTGGTCGCTCGGGGCGCTCGGCGCCGAGGGCACGCTCGTCGCGCTCGGTGCCGCGGGCCTGCTGAACCTGGCCCTGGTGCTGCCGCTCCTGCCGGTCGCGCTCGGCCGGCGCGCCCGGGCCACCGCAGGATAGAGCGGATCGCCGCAGGGCGGAAACGCCCGGAAGCTTGAATCTGCTCTGCAAACAATGGCCTGGAGCATTTTCACGCTGCGCAGTCAGCGTGGAAACGCTCCAGGCGCCGTGCCGCGGCCTGCTCAGACCGTGAGCCGCCCGAGGGCCTCCAGGCCGACCGGCGGCTCAGCCTGCCAGGGCAGGACGAAGACCCGGCGCGCCAGGCTCGACTGGACCCGCTCGAGCTAGGCCCGCTCGCCCTCCAGCCGGCGCAGCAGCAAGGGGTCCCGCGTGCCGGCGGCGAGGAGGCTGCGGTTGACGATCCAGGCATGGGGCTCGATCCGCGCCCGTCGCAGGTCTTCCTGCAGCGCGGCAGCCTCCGAGACGGGCGTCGTCTCCGGCAGGGTCACCAGCAGGACCCGCGTGGTCTCCGGATCCTGCAGCCGCATCAGCGGGGTGACGAGGCGGCCCGCGGCGCCGGGATCGAGATGGCGCGTCATCTGCCGGTGATAGGCGCCGGTCGCATCCATCAGCAGCAGCGTGTGCCCGGTGGGCGCCGTGTCGAGCACCACGAAGGCGCTGCGCGCCTCCGCCACGGTGCGGGAGAAGGCGTGGAACACCGCCACCTCCTCGGTGCAGGGTGAGCGCAGGTCCTCGCGCAGCAGGGCGCGGCCCGCCTCGTCGAGCTCGCGCCCGCGGGTGGCCATGATCCGCTCGACATAGCGCTCCGTCTCCGCCTTCGGGTCGATGCGGTCCACCCGCAGTCCGGGGAGCTCCCCGGCGAGGGTCATCGCCAGATGCGCCGCCGGGTCGGTGGTGCTGAGATGCACGGAGTGGCCGCGCCGCACCAGGCCGATGGCGAGCGCGGCGGCGACGGTGGTCTTGCCGACGCCACCCTTGCCCATGACCATCACCAGCCCATGGCCCGCACTGGCCAGGTCCTGTACCAGCCGGTCGAGGCCGGGCAGGTCCGTCACCTCGGCCCGGGCCATCGCCAGGGGTGCCGCTGCCGGGGCCTCCGCCGTGCCGAGCAGCGCCCGCAGGGTCGGCAGGCCGACCATGTCCCAGGGCCGCAGCGGGATCTCGTCCCGCGGCAGCGCGGCGAGCGCCGGCGGCATGGCCGCCAGGGCCTCCCGCCCCTGCCGCTCCAGCGAAGCGGCGATCCGGTCCGCCGCGTCGCTCGCCCGGAACACGCCGTTGACGAGAAGGCGCTGGTTGCCGAGGCCGAGCGCCTGCAGCTCCGCCGCGGTCCGGGCCGCCTCGGCCAGCGCGCCGCGCTCCGGGCGGGTGACGAGAAGGATCGTCGTCCGCCTCGCGTCGCCGAGGGCGGCGAGCGCCGCCCGGAAGCGCGCCTCCTGCATCTTCAGGCCGGAATGCGGGCCGAGGCAGGAGGCGCCGCGGTCATTGCCCTCGAGGAAGCCGGTCCAGGCCTTCGGCAGGCTGAGCAGGCGGATCGTGTGCCCGGTCGGGGCGGTGTCGAAGACGATGTGGTCGAAGGCTGCGGCCTCACCGGCGAGCAGCCCGGCGAACTCGTCGAAGGCCGCGATCTCGGTGGTGCAGGCGCCTGAGAGCTGCTCGCGGACGGTGGCGCGCTCCGCCTCGTCCGCCCCGGCCGCGGCCTCCGGGTCGATGTTCATGGCCGAGAGGCCCGGCGCGCCGGGCACCGGGGTGGGGTGGTCGCCGAGGGCGACACCCAGCATCTCGTCCAGGTTCGAGGCCGGGTCCGTGCTCACCAGCAGCACGGAGCGGCCCGCATCGGCCAGGGCGAGGGCGGTGGCGCAGGCGGCCGAGGTCTTTCCGACCCCGCCCTTGCCGGTGAAGAACAGGTGGCGCGTCGGGCTGCGCAGGAAGCCGGTCGGCTGGGGGGTGGCTGACGGCATGGCGGATCTCCGGATCGAGGGCGCCTGGACTTCGGCCATTCCTGCCGGCGTCAGCCAGTGGCCCGATGCGCGGCGCCGCGCTCGTACCAGCCGCGCGTGGCCATGGCGATATGGACGACCGAGAGCATTACCGGCACCTCGACCAGCACGCCGACCACGGTGGCCAGCGCCGCGCCGGATTCGAAGCCGAAGAGGCTGATGGCGGCGGCGACGGCCAGTTCGAAGAAATTGCTGGCGCCGATCAGGGCCGACGGCCCGGCCACGCTGTGCGCCGAGCCGCATTGCCGGTTCAGCAGGTAGGCGAGGCCCGCATTCAGGTAGACCTGGATGACGATCGGCACCGCCAGCAGCAGGATGACCAGCGGCTGTGCCAGGATCTGCTCGCCCTGGAAGCCGAAGAGCAGCACCAACGTGGCCAGCAGTGCGACCAGCGACACCGGATGCAGAGCCTTCAAGGTCCGCTGCAGGGCCGCCTCGCCGCCCGAGGCGAGCAGCGAGCGCCGCCAGAGCTGCGCCGCGATGACGGGGACGAGGATGTAGAGCACCACCGAGAGCAGCAGGGTGTCCCAGGGCACGGTGATGGCCGAGAGCCCGAGCAGCAGGCCGACCACCGGCGCGAAGGCGACGATCATGATGGCGTCGTTCAGCGCCACTTGGCTGAGCGTGAAATTCGGCTCGCCATCGGTCAGGCGCGACCAGACGAAGACCATGGCGGTGCAGGGCGCCGCCGCCAGCAGGATCAACCCGGCGATGTAGCTGTCGATCTGCCCGGCGGGCAGCCAGGGGCGGAACAGCCAGCCGATGAAGATCCAGCCCAGCAGCGCCATGGAGAAGGGCTTCACCAGCCAGTTGACGCCGAGGGTGACGGCGATGCCGCGCCAGTGCCGCGCGACCTGGCCCATGGCCGCGAAATCCACCCGCAGCAGCATGGGCACGATCATCGCCCAGATGAGCAGGGCGACGGGGATGTTGACCTGCGCGACCTCCATGCGGCCGAGCGTCTGGAACGGGCCCGGCAGCACGGCACCGAGCGCGACGCCCGCGAGGATGCAGAGCGCGACCCAGAGGGTCAGGTAGCGCTCGAAGCTGCCCATCGCCGCTCGGCGCCGCTGGATGGCAGCCTCGCCCCCTTCATCCTGCCCCTGTGCGGCCGCGCTCATTCCACCTCTCCCTTCGAGATGCGCCGTCCGGCGGCATCCAGGGCCGGCACAGCTTCACGCCGAGGGGCGTGACCACGATGGGGCGGTTGATCAGGATCGGGTGCGCCATCATGGCGTCGAGCAGCTGGTCGTCGGTCAGGGACGGGTCGCTGAGGCCGAGTTCCTCGTATGGCGTGCCCTTCTGGCGCAGGACGTCGCGCACCGGGACGCCCATGCGCCGGATGAGGTCGGCCAGCTCCTCGCGCGAGGGCGGCGCCTTCAGGTATTCGATGACCCGCGGCTCCTCGCCGCTGTTGCGGATGAGCGTCAGCGTGTTGCGCGACGTGCCGCAGGCCGGGTTGTGGTAGATGGTGACGGTCACGATGCCTTCCCCTTGGTGATGTCGGTCCTGAGGCAGCCGATCTCCTCGGCCTTCCGGGTCAGCGCCAGGCGGTCGAGCGCGGCGATGGGCAGGCTCAGGAACGGCAGGTTGTAGGTCCGCTCGGCCATGGCGGTGCCCTCAGGCAGCGGAGGTCTTGCAAGCGGCAGGCATCGCGGCCGGTTCGCAGGCCGGACCGCAGCCTGCGTCCCGCCCGCAGCAGTTCTCGGTCAGGTAGGCCACCAGGCCGTTCATGGCCGCCGGCACCATGGCGTAGATGATCTGGCGGCTGACCCGGCGCTGCGTGACCAGCCCGGCCTGCAGCAGTTGTTGCAGATGAAAGGTCAATGTCGAGGGCGGCGTCCCGAGCCGCTCCGCGATCGCGCCCGCGGGCAAGCCATCCGGACCCGCTGCGACGAGCAGGCGATAAGCGGCGAGCCGATGCTCATGCGCCAGCGCGCCCAGAGCCGACACGACCATCTGCGGATCCATCGCCGCCCCCTGATCCTTCGAGAGATTGCGAAATATCAGGCCTGCCATGCCCACACAACGTGTTTTTGAGGATTGTCGAAGTCATCAATTGCCGGAGTTGCAACGATCATTCTCTGCCACCTGGGCGGGGCTGAGGTGAGGCTTGTCACTGCCGGGCCGAACCACCGCATGACGGTGCGGCTCGGGCGGCATCATCGGCTTCGACGGACAGAGCGAGCCTGAGACGCTGCGGGTCAGCGGCCTGCGGAAAGGCCTCCCGGAACCTGCCGTCGCTCGCCCCCCGGTGTCACCGGCTGCCGTGAGCCGCATCATCGAGTTCGCCCCCGCGGCCTGGATCAACAATACGGTCCGAGCAATGGCGCGCGCTATCCCGCCATCGGCCAGTTTCAATCTCAGGCCAGCCACGCTCTCCGTGGCGGTCACGAAGCCCGTATAAAGGTACGGCGGGCATGCCAAACCGGCGGTGCTCCACGGCCCGGCCGAGTGGAGGCAGCCCAATCTGGGCCGTGGATGCCGCCGGAACCGCACGCCTCGCCTACTCCGACCTGATGCCGAGACGCTGCACGAGCGCACCCCATCCGGTTGCCTCCGTCGCTGTGAGCCATTTGAGTGGCCCGGCATCGCCCTGTATCGGCTCCACCCCCATCGTGGCGAAGCGCGCGCAGCCAGCCGGAGTGGTTCAGGGCCTCGCCCGCGGCGATGCCGGACAACCAGGCATACGGCCCGCGATGGCAACCGGGTTTCACACAAACGTCCCTCATCCGACACACAGCCGTCGCCGTCGCCAGGCTAACCCGTCGTGAACAGACAGGAGGCGAAGCATGGCACAGCGCGAAACCATGGCAGGTGCGCGGCAGGCGGAGTCCGTCCTGCACCTCGGCGCTGACGTCCAGCGCGTATCGCATTGGCGGCACGAACAAGCCGGCAGAGCAGCCATGACGATCAAGGACATCGGGCAGACTCTCTATCTGGCCGCTCTCATCGCATTTGCGACCTGGGGCTTCGTCGGCTGACCGATGATCTTGTCCCCTGCTGTGGTCTGGAGGCGACGCAACACGCCAAGTTCGTTGAGCCTGCCTGACGAATTCCCGCAGGGTGAAGTTAGCCGAAGGGCCGTGCAACGACTCCTGCCTGTCCTGCTGTCTTCTGATTTCTGGTCCGTCCTGCGCATTGGCGGCTGACGGCGACAGCGATGTCGGCTTGATCTTCACGAAAATTACGCGCATCCGTCACATGGCTGACGTGGACAACGGATTAACTGGCCGCAAAGACATCGGAGGCGCAGCATGATGCAGCGGAGGAGGGCTCTGCTGATCGTGGCGGAGCAGCAGCGGGCCAGACGCGTGCGGCGCCTTGATGTCGCTGTCCTGCCCAGGCCCGGCCTCGAGCGCCTTTGCCGTCCGGGTGTGGCATTCGCCGACCGTGTCGCCATTGCCACGCCTTGCGCGCCAGCCCGCTGCCTGACTTTGCAGATGAATCCACGCGTGTTGCAGAAGGACGTGCCACGCCGCGCCTGCCCTGTGATTCCTGGCAAGGCGCTGCGCTGCATCGGCAGCGCTCCGACGCAGATCGGTTACAGCAGGACGGGATACGCCCCGCATCGCAGCAGCCGCATGGGGTGTAGCTGAGATGCTGACAGTCGTCTTCGCCACGCGCAACCGCGCGGCCAGCCTGCCGCGCGTGCTGGAGGCCTTCGCCGCGCTGCACGCGCCGCCCGGCGGCTGGCAATTGTTCATCGTCAACAATGGCAGCACGGATGTGACGGAAGCCGTGGTGCGATCCCGTGCGGATCGCCTGCCGGTGACGCTGCTCCACTGCCCGGCCCCGGGGAAGAACCGCGCGCTCAATGCCGCCTTGCCGCATCTGGAGGGCGATCTCGTCGTCTTCACCGATGATGACGTGCTGCCGGAGGCGGACTGGCTGATACGGCTGCGCGCGGCGGCAGAGGCACATCCCGAGGCCACGCTGTTCGGCGGCACAGTGCTGCCGGACTGGCCCGCGCCGATCCCGCCCTGGCTGTCGGAGGACGTGGTCGAGTTCAGCGTCCTCTATGCCAAAAAGGAACGGCCGAGCGGACCCTGCGGCTTCGGCGATATCTTCGGGCCGAACATGGCCATCCGCCGCTCCGTCTTCGAAGCAGGCACGCGCTTCGCCGAGCATGTCGGGCCGGATGCGGCCAACCCGCTCTACGCCATGGGCAGCGAGACGGAATTGCTGCGGCGGCTTGAAGCACAAGGTCATCGTGGCTGGTTCGAGGCGAGCGCCCGCGTCCGCCACATCGTCCGGCCGGAGCAGATCGAGGAGCGCTGGATCCTCGAGCGCGCCTTCCGCTACGGCATCGGCGAGGGCCGGAACCATGCCGGCGCGCTCTCCGCCGGGCGGCCACTCCTGACGGGTCTCCCCGCGCCGCTGCTGTCGCGCGTCGTCGCCTACCGCGTCGCGGCCTGGGGCGCGCGGCTGCTGCCGCCCTCGCCACGCCGGCTGCGCATCCGCTATCGCGACCGCTGGCTGGCCGGTGTCGCCGCCGGGCGGCGGGTCCCCCCGGCGCTACCGCCCAGGCCGCAGGTGGAGGCCATATCCTGATAATCCCCTTCGCGGGAGGACTCTGCCTTCGTGTCACCGCAGAGTGGCTGCGCTTGCGCCGAAGCCGGCCACCGATTTCTCGGGCGTTCGAGTTTAGCTGGCGTCTGACACGCTGACGCCGGTCGTGCCTCGAAGGCCGGCGGCCCTCCGGGCCTTCTTCGCGGTACGTGCCGGGCCGGCGAGGTCGTCGTTGTTGACGCGGTGACACATGTTGTCGGTCGGGATGCGCAAGGCGCGCATCACCGGCCGCGTCGCATCTGCGCCATGGCCCCTTTACCGGAAGGGCGGCTCGTCGAAGCTGCGCAGCTTGCGCGAATGCAGGGAAGCGAGCTGCCCGCGGAGGATGTCGAGCGTGGCGAGGCCGATGGTGAGGTGCTGCCCCACGGCGCGCTCGTAGAAGGCGCTCGCGGTGCCGGGCAGCTTGATCTCGCCATGCAGCGGCCGGTCGGAGACGCAGAGCAGCGTGCCGTAGGGCACCCGGAAGCGGTAGCCCTGGGCCGCCAGCGTGCCGCTCTCCATATCCACCGCAATGGCACGCGAAAGGTTGATCCGCCGGCGCTCCCGCGACCAGCGCAGCTCCCAATTGCGGTCGTCATAGGTCACGACCGTGCCGGTGCGCAGCCGCCGCTTCAGGTCCTCTCCCTGCTCGCCCGTTACCCGCGCCGCCGCCTCCTGCAGCGCCACCTGCACCTCGGCCAGTGCCGGCACGGGAATCTCGGGCGGCACCAGGTCGTCCAGGATGCGGTCCCGCCGCAGATAGCCATGCGCCAGTACATAGTCGCCGATCGCCTGCGACTGCCGGAGGCCGGCGCAATGCCCGACCATCAGCCAGCAATGCGGCCGCAGCACCGCCAGGTGGTCGGTGATGTTCTTGGCGTTGGACGGGCCGACGCCGATATTGACCAGCGTGACGCCGCCCGTCCCGTCCCGCCGCAGCAGGTGGTAGGCCGGCATCTGGTAGCGGTGCCAGAGGGCGGAGGCGGCCAGGGCCTGCGCCGCGGCCGGGTCGCCGCCGCGCTCCACCTCGACCCCGCCCGGCAGGACGAGGCACTGCCAGGGGCTGTCCGCGGCGGCGAGTTCCGTCAGCGCCCAGCGGACGAACTGGTCCACGTAGCGGTGGTAGTTGGTCAGCAGGATCCAGGGCTGCACCCGGCGCCAGTCGGTGCCGGTGTAGTGCACCAGGCGCCGCAGCGAGTAGTCCACCCGGACGGCGTCGAACAGCGCCAGGGGGCGCGGCTGCCCGGGTTCGAACCGCCAGAGGCTGTCCGGCACCTCATCGCCCACCGCCGCGAGCGAGGGGGTGGGGAAATGCCGGGCGAGGCTGGCCGCGGCGACGCCGTTGCCGTCGAGCTCGTCGCCACGCTCCAGGACATAGGGGTAGGGGATCTCCTGCTCGCTCGGGCCCACCTCGATGCTGGCCCTGAAGTCCTCCGTCAGCGGCCGGAGCTGCTCGAGCAGGTAGGGCCGGAAGAAGCCGGGCTGGGTGATGGTGACGGCATAGGCGCCGGCGGCCTGGAACTTCGCCCAGGCCCGGCGCGTGGCGGGCGGCTTGGCGCCGCTCGGGTCATAGGTCAGCCGGAGCTCGGGGTAGCAGAACCGGGCCCGCTCCTCGGCATCGGGCGGCGGCCCGCCGGCCAGGAAGCGCCTGAGGGCGATGCGCATCGCCTCCACGGCGACCCCATGCATCGCCTCGAGGCGCTCGATGGCCTGCTCGGGCGTGAGGGAGCGATCACTCGCTTGCGGGTCTATGGTTGGCGACAGGGGTGACGTCCTCCTCATGCTGCGATGCGCCGCCTCCGGCCCCGAGCAACGCCGGTCCCCCGCCCCGGATCGCTTCCGGCACCGCCAGCCCGGCGCTGCCTTCACGGGCGGGGCGACAGGCCCGCAGGGACCGGCAGCCCGCGCCGGGCGCCGTGGCCGGGACTCCGGCCTTCCCGTGCAGTATCGCGTCCCTGCCTGCCGGCTGCCTGCTGCCGGATGCCGCAGGACGATCACCATGGCACGAGCGCGCGCTCCACGACCGTGCTGCTGCCGGGCGACATGCCGTCCGGCCGGGCGTTCCGGCGGGGTTTCTCCATGGCGTCCGGCGTCGCCGGCGGGGCGATGGGCGGACTCCAATCCGCCCTGACTGCCAGGTTGCGGCGCGCGCCCGCGCCCTTCCCCGGCTCTCCACCCCCGTGCTAGGCCCCGCCGCATGACCCGTCCTTCCGGCCGCGCCCCCGACGCGCTCCGCCATGTCATCCTCGAGCCGGGCGTTGCCCGCCATGCCGAGGGTTCCTGCCGCATCCGCATGGGCAACACCGAGGTGCTCTGCACCGCCTCCGTCGAATCCCGTGTGCCGCCCTTCCTGCGCGGCAGCGGCCAGGGCTGGGTGACGGCGGAATACGGCATGCTCCCCCGCGCCACCCACACGCGGGGGGACCGGGAGGCGGCGCGCGGCAAACAGTCCGGCCGGACGCAGGAGATCCAGCGGCTGATCGGCCGCTCGCTGCGGGCCGTGACCGACCTGAAGGCGATGGGCGAGATGTCCATCACCCTCGATTGCGACGTGCTGACGGCCGATGGCGGCACCCGCTGCGCCAGCATCACCGGCGCCTGGGTGGCGCTGCACCTGGCCTTCCGCCACTGCCTGAAGATGAACGTCATCGCCAGCATGCCGCTGAAGGACCAGGTGGCGGCCGTCTCCTGTGGGCTGTGGCAGGGGGAGCCGGTGCTGGACCTCGACTATGACGAGGACAGCAAGGCGCAGGCGGACGCCAATTTCGTCCTCACCGGCAATGGCGGCCTGGTCGAGGTGCAGGGCACCGCGGAGGGCGAGCCGTTCAGCGAGGCGCAGCTCATGTCCCTGCTGAAGCTCGCCCGGCACGGGACGGATCAGCTCTTCCGCCAGCAGCGCGCGGCCGTGGGCATCGGCTGATGCCGCACCGACGCCTGGAACCGGGCCGGCTGGTCCTGGCCAGCCACAATGCCGGCAAGCTGCGGGAGGTCGCGGCGCTGGTCGCGCCGCATGGCATGCAGGTGGTCTCGGTGAAGGAGTTGGGCCTGCCGGAGCCGGCCGAGACGGAGAACAGCTTCCTCGGCAATGCCGCGATCAAGGCGCTGGCCGCGGCGCGCGCCGCCGGCCTGCCGGCGCTGGCCGATGACAGCGGCTTCTCCGTGGCGGCGCTGGATGGCGATCCGGGCGTGCGCACGGCGGACTGGGCGGAGCTGCCCGGTGGCGGGCGGGACTATGCCATGGCGATGGCGAAGGTGGCCGCGCTGGCCGCGTCGCGCGAAGGCGCGCTGGCTGCATCACGCGAAGGCGCGCGGGCAGGCGGCCATGCCGATCGCCGCGCCTGGTTCACCTGCGCCCTCGTCCTCGCCTGGCCGGATGGCGATACCGAGGGGTTCGAGGGCAAGGTCCACGGGACCTGGGTCCACCCGCCGCGAGGCGAGCATGGCTTCGGCTACGATCCGATGTTCATCCCGGACGGGTATGCCGAGACCTTCGGGCAGATGGACCCGGCGGAGAAACACCGCATCAGCCACCGCGCCCGCGCTTTCGCCCAGCTCGCGGAAGCCTGCCTGCCCCCGGCCGGCTGAGCACCGGCGGCCTGCCGCAGCCCGGCGGGCCAGCCTCACCGCCGCCCGGCGGCCGGGCCGGGCCGTGTGGCTGGGCCGCGGCGGCCGGCCGGCCCTCATGGTGCGCCCCCGCAGCGTCTCCCCTAGGGTCTATGACCATACTGCCTGGTAAGGCTGAGGCTGGGGTAGCGGTTGGCTGGTCTGGTGCTTTCGGGTTGGTTTCGACTGAGATGCGCAGATGGTCCGGACGTGCCTGGACGACGCCGAATGGGCCTCCGCCCCTCCACCGCAAACTTCCTGCGCCTGCCCTGAGCAACGGTGGCGGAGAAGTACCGGGCGCGAACTTGTGCCTCTTTCTCCGCAACCCTCTCTTCTTCGCGAGAATAGCCAGGGTTGATGCACTCTGGCAAGGACCAGCTATGCCAGCTTGATTCTTCCGGGAAACCTGGCTCTGTCGGCAGCCTCTGTGATGAGGGGGGAGGACGGAGAAGCTGCCGGCCACCCAAGCGATAGTCCCGCTGTCGAACTTCCGTAAACCGGTCCTTCCTCAATCTCCGTGCTGGCTGGCTGTCGGTATCGGCAGCATGCGGGCGCGGAGGAGTTCGCAGCCGGCGCGGCTACCCATGGCACGCTTCAGTGTCTTCAGGCGGCTGATCTGTCCCTCGGTCGCACCGTTGCTCCAGGGCTCAGTGACGGCGTTCCGCACGGCATCGAGGTCGCTCTGCAGGGTCCGGGCGAAGCGCCGCATGGCGTAAATGTCGCAGTGATGCGCGTCATGCAGCCAGCGGTCCAGCTTGCCGGCATCATGGCCGCGCAGAATGCCGCGCAGGCGCATGGCGAGGCAGCGCATCACCCCGAAATCCGGAACGGAAGCCTTCAACGCGTCGACCGCCGCGACCTGTCGATCCGTCACCTGGGACCGCGGCTTCATGCAAGGGGCTGCGGCCGTCTGCGGCGAGAGCCGCCGGCCGCTTGCAGGGTCACACCCGGAGACGGTATGATGCCTGGAGTACGTTCGGACTGCATGACCCGGAACACGGGTCGGGCTCAATGCACCCAACCCGCCGACCCATGCAACAGAGTGATCCGGGATACCTCGCCTCGGTGTCCCGGCCGCTACGGCGCTCGACTGACGGGCTGAGGCTTGGCAACCTCCCCCGATGCCAGGAGGCACTGGCGCCATCCGGCCAACTCCGCGCCGACTGGCCCTGGGAAGGAAACCGCCATGGAGAGGCCAGTAGCCGAACTCACCGAAGCCATTGAGCAGGGACGGGGCGCCACGCCCGCCGACCTAGTGCTGAAAGGCGGGCGTGTTTTCGACCTGGTCAGCGGTGCGCTGGTGGAGACCGATGTTGCGATCTGTGCCGACCGGATCGTCGGCACGCATGGTAACTACCGTGGCCGGCATGAGATCGACGTCTCGGGACTGGTGCTGGTACCCGGCTTCATCGACACGCACCTGCACATTGAATCCTCGCTGGTCACGCCCTTCGAGTTCGACCGCTGCGTCGCCCCGCGCGGCGTCACGACGGCGATCTGCGACCCACACGAGATCGCCAATGTCGCCGGTATCGAGGGCATCCGCTATTTCCTGCAAGCGGCCGAGCGCACCTTGATGGACCTGCGCGTCCAGCTTTCCAGCTGCGTGCCGGCCACAGAGATGGAGACGTCCGGCGCGCAGTTGGACGCGGCGGACCTCTTACCGCTGGCGCAGCATCCGAAGGTGATCGGCCTGGCCGAGTTCATGAACTATCCTGGGGTGCTGCGCCGCGACCCTGGCTGCCTGGCCAAGCTGCGCGCCTTCCAGGGACGGCATATCGACGGTCATGCGCCGCTGCTGCGGGGCATGGACCTCAACGGCTATCTCGCTGCTGGCATTCGTACCGACCACGAGGCGACGAGTGCGGCGGAGGCGCTGGAGAAGCTGTCGAAGGGGATGGCGATCCTGGTGCGCGAGGGATCGGTCTCCAAGGACCTGCATGCGCTGGCGGCGATCATCACGGAGCGGCACTCGCCTTTCCTCGCGTTCTGTACCGATGATCGCAACCCGCTCGACATCGCTGAGCAGGGTCATCTGGACCACATGATCCGCACGGCCATCGCGTTGGGCGCGGACCCGCTTGCCGTGTACCGGGCCGCCAGCCACTCCGCCGCACGGATCTTTGGGCTGGCCGACCGCGGCCTGATCGCCCCAGGTTGGCGCGCCGACATCGTCGCCATTGACGCGCTGGAGAGCTGCCGGGCCCGGCTCGTGCTCTGCGGCGGCGTGGTGGCGGGCCCGTCTGCCTTCGCCCGGCGTCAGACGCTCCCGCCCATCGCCCGCCATAGCGTGCGCGCGCCGCAGGTCTCCGCCGCCGATTTCCGCCGCCCTGCACCCGACGGGCCGAGCCCGGTGATCGGCATTGTCCCCGGTCGCATCATCACCGAGCGGCTGGAGGCGATACTGCCCGTAGAGGATGGTATCTCCATCCCCGACCTCGCCGCCGATCTTGTGAAGATTGCCATCGTCGAACGGCACGGGATGAACGGTAATCGCGCAGTCGGCTTCGTGAAGGGTTTCGGCCTGCAACGCGGCGCCATTGCCTCCACCGTCTGCCACGATCACCACAACATCGCGGTGGTCGGCACCAGCGATTCCGACATGGCGCTGGCCTGCAACCGCCTGGGTGCGATCGAGGGCGGCTTCGTGGTCGCCGCCGACGGTCAGGTGCTGGCGGAGGTTGCCCTACCCATCGCCGGGTTGATGAGCCTCAAGCCCTTCGAGGCCGTAAGGGAGGAGCTCTCCGCCCTGCGCGCCGCCGCGCACTCGCTCGGGGTGACGCTGGAGGAGCCCTTCCTGCAGCTGGCCTTCCTGGCCCTGCCCGTGATCCCGCACTTGAAGATCACCGACCGCGGCATGGTGGATGTGGACCGCTTCGCCGTGATCGCCTGACCCGCACTCTCCAAGTCCGGCCGGCTCATGGCTGAAGGACCACTTCCCGACCAACGCGGCCAACGCCCTGTCCGATGCTGCGATTGCATCGACGTCGCGGTCAGAGCCAGCCACGCTCCCGAAAGGGACCGAGGTCCGTGCCCGGTGGCGCGACCCAGCCAGTGGCACAATATCGTGCGCCGAGGCGTATCGCGGCCTCCTTGTTGCCGAAGGGAATCTTCAGTGCGGTCCCCTCCGGATTGGCTGAGGGCGCGATCTTCGTTGATCGTGGGACGGGCGCCTTGGTCTGCCTCTCGGGCTTGCTGAATCGACCTGTGCGCGTTGCGGGCTGCCGGCCCACCGTTCCCTTGTTTGAGTCGATCCAGGCGGAGAGGCTGCGCGCGCTGGCCCTGGCCTCCTCCGGCATGGTGATGCTCCTCTCCCGTGCGATTTTTTCGGCAAAGGCCAACTGTGCCGCGCTGGGGCCGGGCGCCACGGAGCCACCGGCATCGGGCCCTTCGGCTCGTTGTGGCGCGTGCTGGTCGAGGAACTGGCGGCAGACCTCGGCCGACTTGGTGTAGCTGCGCGGCGGCTTCAGCTTCAGGCGTGCGGCCAAGCCCTCGACAAACTTCCGCATTGCCAGACTGGGCGGCCGGGCAGGGCGGGGCAGGGATGGCGTATCCGCAGGCACAATCGCCCCGGGACCTGTCCCGGCGATGGATCCGGCGCTTCCCACAAGCCGTTCCAGGATGCGCGCGGCCTGCTGGCAGATGGCGTCGATCGCCCCCTCGACCGGCTGCTTGCCAACCAGGATCTCGTCGAGCAGGACCTCGAACTGCGCCGTCACGCCGGGGTCCACCAGGGCCGGGTCGGCCCGCTCCAGAATGCCGAACAGCGCCAGGCCGCGTTCGGTCGGGACGATGTGCTTGCCCTTGATGGTGAGGAAGTCCTGGCGCTTGAGTCCCTTGATGATCTCCGCCCGGGTCGCCGGGGTGCCGATGCCCTTCGCCTCCTTCAGCCGCTCCTGCCGTGTCGGATCGTCAACGAACCTCCAGGCATTTTGCATAGCCTCGACCAGGGTACCCTCGTTGTAGCGGGGCGGCGGCTTGGTCTCCTTCGCCTCGACCTTCGGCTCCGTCAGCCGGGCCGGCTCGCCATGGCGGAGCGGTGGCAGCAGCTGGCTGCCCTCCTCCGCCTTGTCCTCGTCCTCTTCGCCGAAGGCCGCCCGCCAGCCGAGCTCAATGGGCTGCCGCCCAATGGCCCTGAAAGGATGACCCGCGACGTCAAGCAGGGCCGTGGTCTGACGGTACCGGAAGTCGGGCATCAGCGCGGCCAGATAGGAGCGGGTGATCACCAGGAAGAGCCGGCGCTCGTCGGGCGAGAGGCGCGGCCAGATCCCGGGCAGGTCCCGGATGGTATTGACGTTGGGGATGACCGCGTGGTGCGAGGCGCCCTCCAGCCCCCGGTCCCAGAAGTAGCCGGCCTTGCCGCGCCGGATGATGGGCTGGTCCGGCACGGGGATGGCTCGGAAGGTCTGCCCGGCCATCAGCCCGGCGACGATGCGGGGCACATCCGGGATCAGGCTCTCCGGCAGGTAGCGGGTCTCGGCACGGGGGTAGGTGATGACCTTCTTGCCCTCGCCGTCGTAGAGTTCCTGCGCCACCGCCAGCGTCTTCTCCGCCGACCAGCCGAAGCGCGAGCCGCAGAGCTTCTGCAGCGAGGGCAGGTCATGCAGCCGGGGCGGGGCCTGGCGCTTGTCCTCCACCTTGACCGCGAGCGGGCCCTGGAAGCCGTCGGCCTTCGCGGCGATCGCCTCGGCCTCGTCGCGCTTTAAGATCCGCTCCTTGGGCGCATGCCGCATCTGGAAGCGGCCGGCCTCGACCTGGGCGGTCGCCACCACCTCGAAGTAGGTCTGCGGCACGAAGGCGCGGATCTCGAGCTCGCGGCGGCAGACAATGGCCAGCGTCGGGGTCTTCACCCGACCGACGCCGATCACCGCCCGCTCGCCCCGGCCGAGGGTGACCGTCGCCGTCCGGGTCAGGGTCAGGTTGTAGATCTGGTCGGCCTGCTGCCGCGCGACCGCCGCGCCGTACAATGCTGCGTACTCACTGTTCGGCCTGGCCCTGGCGAAGGCCTCGCGAATGGTCTGTGGGTCTTGGGCGGTGAACATCACCCGCCGAACCTCGCCGCGGAAGCGGTAGTGCTCCAGGATCTCCTGGCCGATCAGCTGCCCCTCGCGATCGCAGTCGGTGGCGATCCAGACCCGCCGGGCAGACTTCAGCGCCTCCCGGATCGCCTTCAGCTTGGCTGGCTTGTTGCCGCCACTGGCCGGCTTGGTGCCGTAGAGCCCCTCGGGGCGGAGCAGGACCGGTGACCAGCGCTTCCAGTCAGGGTTCACCTCCTCGGGCTCGCGCAGGGTCAGCAGGTGGCCCTCGGCCGGCAGGATGGCGCCGTAGCGCCCGCCCACGGCGGCGCGGACGTCCTTCGCCTGGCTGGTCTTCTCGGTGATGACGAGGTCGGCGGGCATGCGGGAACTGGCAGGGCTCTGGGAGTGGCGGGCGCGTCACCGCTTTCTGGCCGGTCTGTCCGGGGCGCAGCGAGATGAGGAGCGCCAGGGCGGTGCATTCCTCTTCGGTGACAGGCTATAGGAACAAAAAATGAACTCGAGTGCAAGAGCTACGGCCTGCATCGCGGCAGGGGCGCATCAGCCGCGCCGGTCCTCCTCGGCCGGCAATGGGCGGGGCCGCCCCTCCTCGTCGATGGCCACGAAGGTGAACACGCCTTCTGTGACCTTCCCGGCCACGGTGTTACGGCCGCGCGCGCGGG
>JAESGY010000385.1_pt1 | contig 21453 bp, 25 predicted proteins | sample 9269841 | NCBI WGS metagenome assembly JAESGY01 (sample SAMN17022865, study PRJNA683097) | algae metagenome | isolation source: Spirirestis rafaelensis WJT71-NPBG6 and co-occurring heterotrophs from... | place: USA: Pinto Wells, Joshua Tree National Park, Colorado Desert, CA | collected 2006-08-15
GACGCCGGCGATGCCCTGGTAGGCGAAGGCGCCCGCGGTGTCGTTGGAGGTGATGGTGCCGCCCGGGACGGCCGAGCGGAACTTGTTGGTCTCGAGCCAGCCATAGCCGGCGCCGACGCCGAGATAGGGGGTGAAGGCGGTGCCGGTCTGGATATCGTAGACCGCGTTCACCATCACGCCGTACTGGTGGAGGTAGCCCGCGGAGGCGCCGGAAACGCCGTTCACGCGAACGGTGTCAACCTCGTTGTAGCGGTAGTTGCCTTCGACCTCGGCGCGCAGGCCGTTGCCGAAGCCCCAGCCGATGGCGCCCAGCGCAACGGCGCCCGGGTGCTTGTACTCGACCTTCACGTCGGAGTCGCTCCACTCCTGGTGGAAGTTCAGGCCGGCGCCGGCGCCGACATAGAGGCCCGACACGGGCTGCGCCTGCGCAGCCGCCGGCAGCGCCAGAACCGTCGCGGCCAGAAGGGCCTTCCTGAGGGTCATCCTCGTCTCTCCTCGATCCATAGAGGCAATCTGTCGCACCGCCGGACACGCCATAGGCGTGCCATGGAACGGAGCGTGGGCGGAACCTATCACTGCACTACCGCCAGTGGCAGCCCGGATGGACCATTTCCGCATCGATGTGGCTGAAATGCCACTGTTGATGATGGCAAATCGGCCACAGTCAGCCTGTCGAGGGGGTAGCCCGCATTTGCGAACCGCAGGAATTGCAGCGGGCTGCCGGGTGAGAAGGGCCGCCCGGGCCACGCGCCCCGAGGTTCCGGTCAGGTCCCATAGGGCTGGCGCAGGATGGAGGCGGCGCGACGGCCAGATCATTGTTCAGGCGAGCAGGAAACGCTGATGGCTACCCTGTCGTGGTTGATGACCCGGCGGGGCGACTCCGCGAAGAGGTTTCGCTTCGGCAGGCGCGATCGCGTCGCCGCACGCCTGGAGCGACTTCCATGCGCAACGGCTCACTCCAGCCGCTCCAGGTCTTTGTTCAGGCCAGCATCTTACTCCACCCAGATGGGTCCACCTGGTTGGAGTTTGCTCCGGTCTCTCAAAGCCCGGCCAGAGCCGCGCCGTCTTCCATCCCCGCCAGTGCCCCGAGCGGCAGCAGCCGGTTGGCATGGCCGAGCTTGCGGCCCGCCCGCGCCTCCGCCTTGCCGTAGAGATGCGGCACCACACCGGGCTGCCGCAGCAGGTCCGGCCAGCGCGCCATCCCCTCCGGCCCGACCAGGTTCAGCATGACGACGTCATGGTGCCGCTCGGGGCTGGCCAGCGGCAGGCCGGCCATCGCCCGCACATGCTGCTCGAACTGGCTGGCGGCGCAGCCATCCATGGTCCAATGGCCGGAATTATGCGGCCTGGGCGCGATCTCGTTGCCCAGGATCCGGCCATCCGGCAGCAGGAACATCTCCAGCGCCAGCACGCCGATGAGGCCGAGCGACTCGGCGACCGCCGCGGCATGGCGCCGGGCGGCCGCGGCGGCCTCGGCCGGCAGCCGGGCGGGGGCGAAGCTGAGGTCGAGAATGTGGTTGCGGTGCCGGTTCTCGACCGCGTCATAGACCGCGCTCGCACCATCCGCGCCGCGCGCCGCAATGGCCGAGAGCTCCGCCGTGAAGGGGACGAAGGCTTCCAGGATCAGCGGCCTGGGGGAGAGGCGGGCGAAGGCCGGCTCCAGGTCCTCCGGCTTGCGCAGCACCGCCTGGCCGCGGCCGTCATAGCCGAGCCGGGTGGTCTTCAGCACGGCCGGCAGGCCGATCTCGGCGACCGCCGCCGCGAGGTCCGCTTCCGTATGCACCGCCCGCCAGGGCGCGACCGGCACCCCGGCCCGCTCCAGGAAGGCCTTCTCGAGCAGGCGGTCCTGGCAGATCCGCAGCACCGCCACCCCCGGCCGGCAGGGCGCGAGGGGCTCCAGTGCCGCCAGCGTCTCGGCCGGGACGTTCTCGAACTCGAAGGTCACCACATCGACCGCCGCGGCGAAGCGGGCGAGCGCCGCTTCATCCTCATAGGGCGCGACGGTGGAGGCGGCCGCGACCTGCATCCCCGGGCTGTCCGGCTCCGGCGCATAGACATGGCAGCGATAGCCGAGCCGCGCCGCGGCCAGCGCCGACATGCGGCCGAGCTGGCCACCGCCCAGGATGCCGATCGTCGCCCCCGGCGGCAGCGGGAAGCGATCGCTCATACCGGGCTCTCCGGCACGCCTTCGGTCTGCGCGGCCCGCCAGGCATCCAGCCGCCGGGCCAGATCAGGATCGGACAGGGCAAGAATCGAGGCCGCCAGCAACCCGGCATTGATGGCACCGGCCTTGCCGATGGCCAGGGTCCCGACCGGCACGCCGCCCGGCATCTGGACGATAGAGAGCAGGCTGTCCATGCCCTTCAGCGCATGGCTCTCGACCGGCACGCCGAGCACCGGCAGTGGCGTCATCGCCGCCGCCATGCCGGGCAGGTGGGCCGCGCCGCCGGCGCCGGCGATGATGACCCTGATGCCTCGCCCGCGCGCCGCCTGTGCGTAGTCATAGAGCCGCCCCGGGGTGCGGTGGGCGGAGACCACCCGCGTCTCATGCGGCACGCCGAGCCTGTCCAGCGTCTCGGCGGCGTGGCGCATCGTCTCCCAGTCGGAGCGGCTGCCCATGATGATGCCGACCAGCGGCGCCAGGGAGGTGGGGGTCCCCTCGGATGTCATGACGTGATGCGATACCTAGGCAATGATGTCGGGCAGCAGCCGGCTTTCCAGCCAGGCGATCTCGTCCTTCAACTTCAGCTTGCGCTTCTTCAGCCGCTGCACCTGGAGCTGATCGGCGAGGCTCGCCTCCAGCCGGGCGATGACCGTGTCGAGGTCGCGATGCTCGCTCCGCATCTCGTGCAACTGGCGCAGCAGGGAGTCGCGATCATCCAGCATCAGGATATGCACTCGGAAGTGAAAGGAGGGGTGCAATCCCCTCCGGGCCGCCATTACCATGCCCCGGCGCGGGCGCAACAGCATGGCCGTGCCGGCCGGCGGTGACCGCGTGCCACACAGCGCAGGGAGATGCCGAATGAACAACTCGCCGAGGCTCCGGTCCCTCGAGGAGCGTCATGCGGTGCTTGACCGTCAGATCGGCGAGGAAGATGCGCGGCCCAGACCGGACGAGGCGGAACTCACCCGCCTGAAACGGGAGAAGCTGCGCCTGAAGGAGGAGATGGAGCGGCTGCGGCGCCAGAACTGACGCCGGGCCAGGGGCGCCGCGCCCTGCCTGGCGCGGCGTCTTCGCTCAGGCCAGCGTTTCCTCGGCATCGGACAGCGGTGGCATCGGCGTGCCCGGCGGCGGTCCGCCCGCCGCGGCGATGGCGGCATTCAGGTCCGACTGGGTGCAGAGGCCGAGGATGACCGGATCGCGCGGCTTGATGTTGGCGCTGTTCCAGTGCGTCCGGTCCCGTACCTTGGAGATCGTCTCCTTGGTGGTGCCGAGCAGCTTGCCGATCGCCGCATCCGTCAGATGCGGATAGTGGCGGAGGACCCAGGCGATGGCATCCGGCCGGTCATTGCGCTTGGAGACAGGGGTGTAGCGCGCCCCCTTTCCACGGGCCTTCGGCGCCGGCAGGGCATTGGCCGACATCTGCAGCCGGGCGGTCGGATCCGCCTCGCAGCGGGCGATCTCCTCCCGCGTCAGCTGGCCGTTCAGCACGGGATCGTAGCCGATGATCCCCTGCGCCACCTCCCCATCCGCGATGGCCTGTACCTCCAGCGGGTGCATGCCGACGAACTCCGCAACCTGCTCGAAGGTCAGGGACGTCTTCTCGATCAGCCACACGGCGGTGGCCTTCGGCATCAGAGGCTGGGTCATGGGGGCGGTACCTTCTGGGCAGTGCCCGGGGGTGCAGGATGAGCGGCCGGGCATCCCCGCCGCGGCATCGGATCGCATATAGAGGCACCCCCCCGCAGGGTCAAAGCCCGGACAGGCAAAGGAGAAAGCGATGATAGAGGAGGACGCGCCGCGGCGCCCCACAGGCTTCACGCCAGCCCTTCTGGACGGCTGGAGTGTTGAGGAACTGAAGCATTACATCGCGCAACTGCAACAGGAAATCGCGCGGGCCGAGTCGGTGGTCACCCGGAAGCAGGCGCATCGCGGGGCGGCGGATGCCTTCTTCCGGAAGCCTGCCGGTTGAGCAGGGTCATCGGCGAAGACGGTATTCTCCCGTTCTACGCCGTGGGCGTTCAACGCGCCCTTCTTTCCGGGTCTGCCGCCCGTCAGGCGGCGGGGTGGTAGGTCTCGATCCGCAACTCCCTCAGCGTCAGGTCCTGGGCCGTGCCAAGGGTTGCGAGCGTGGTCAGGAACCGCATGCGCCCGCCATCCGGCGCCAGCATCTCGACCGGCACCACCAGCGGCGCCGCGGCGCCGAGGGGGCGGTTGCGCAGCAGGGCGGCGACGCCGGGCTGCGCCAGCGCCTCCTCGATCGGCGGGCGGCGCGCCGGATCGGCGCTCGGCAGCCGCGCCTCCCGCTGCACCCGGTCCAGCAAGGCCCGCGCCACCTCCGGCCAATTGCCAATAAGGCGGCGCGCGCCACCGGGATGGCAGAGCAGCCGCAGCAGGTTCGGCCGGGGCGCCGGCAGCAGGGCGAGGCGGGGCAGGGGGCCGGGGCCGACCGCCGGCTCCACCCCCGCCGCCAGGCAGGCATCCAGCGCGCCGCCATAGGCCCCGTTGAACATCACGATGTCCCAGGCGGCATCGAAGGCGACCGCCGGCAGCGGGTCATGCCGCGCCAGCAGCAGCCGCAGCGCCGCCAGCACCTCCGCCATGGCCGGCGCCTCCAGCGGCGTCTCGCGATGGGCCGGGGCATGGCCGGCGGCCAGCAGCACCCCATCCGCCTCCCGCGGGGGGACGCCCAGCACCTCGCACAGCCGCAGCACCAGGCCCGGGCTGGGGCGGGACTTGCCGGTCTCGACGAAGCTGAGATGGCGGGTGGAGATGCCCGCCTCCAGCGCCAGGTCCATCTGGCTGAGCCGCCGGGCGCGGCGGGCGCGGGCGATCAAGGCCCCGGCATTGGCCGGGCCCTGGCCGGGAGAGCCGGGGCTGAGGAATCCGTCCATGGACCGCAGCCTCGCGCGGGCGGTGCCCGGATTCCATGACCTGGAAGGTCATGCCCGCGCGATTGCGGGCATGGAAAAGGCCGACGGGGAATCCCCGCCGGCCCTCGATGGCAAGCCCGTTCCGGCGGCTTACGCGGCCTGGGCCTGGCTGCCCTGCTCATTGGCGGTGATCTGCGCCTGCGGGCGGCCAGCCTGCACCGGGATCTGCCGCGGCTTCAGCGCCTCCGGCACCACTCGCTTCAGGGCGAGCTGCAGCAGGCCGTTCTCCAGGGTCGCGCCCTCCACCACGATGTGGTCGGCCAGCACGAAGCGGCGCTCGAAGGCGCGGCCGGCGATGCCGCGATAGAGGAAGCTGCGGCCCTCCTCGGCCTGCGGGGCGCGGCCGGCGACGGTCAGCACGTTCTCCCGCGCGACCACATCGATGTCCTTCGGGCCGAAGCCAGCGACGGCCATGGTCAGGACATAGGTGTCCTCACCGGTCTTCTCGATGTTGTAGGGCGGGTAGCTCTGCACGTCGCCGAGGTTGCGGGCGCTCTCGAGCTGGCGGGCCAGCCGGTCGAAGCCGATGGCGGTGCGGAACAGGGGGGAGAAATCGAGGGTGTTCACAGAGAACCTCCTTGAGGAAGCAAGGTCCATGGATGCCTGCGATCCCCGGCCGTACGGCCCCTGGAGGGCGCCGCAGAGGGCGGGAACCACGCCCGGAACCCCATCAGGGCGCCCCGTGCAACAGGGAAATTGGAAAACGCCGCCCCCCGTTCAAGGGGGCGGCGTTTCCGAAACTCGCTCCGGAAGGAGGCCCTTGGGCCTTACTTCTTCCGGGTGCCGATGCCGGCGAACTTCTTGTTGAACTTCGCCACCTGGCCGCCCGTGTCGATCACGCGCTGCACGCCGGTCCAGGCCGGGTGGGACTTCGGGTCGATATCCAGGCGGATGGTGTCGCCCGCATTGCCGGCGCAGGACCGGGTCTTGAAGGTGGTCCCGTCGGTCATGATGACGGTGATCTCGTGGTATTCGGGATGGATGTCCGGCTTCATGGCGCGCTCGTGCAGTAAGGCGCAGCCGATACCGACCGGCCGCGGGAAGCGGGGGCTATAGGGGAAGGGGGGGCGGGAAGCAACCTCGGCGATGCGGCGGGCAGGGGATGCGGCACTATCCTTGCGGGCGCTGGCGGTAGACAGGAGGAAGATCGGGGCAAGGCCGACGAGGCTTCCAACACCCTGCCATATCAGCCCTTGCCGGCCTTGCGCGGGATGGATAGGCTGCGATCCGTCATGCACCCGCACGCGCCCGTCACCGGCCTGAGCCGCGGCCTTCCCGCCGCCGCTGATGCGCGCCTGCCCCTCTCCCTCCTTCTCCTTCGACTTAGCCGCCCCTGGGCGTGACGCGCGGCTGACCGGCCCGCCACTGCTCAGGGGAACCTGAGGCGCCCTCGCGCGCCTGCCAGGCCAGGACTCTCTGCGCCCCCGGACGGCAACAGACAACTCGAAGGAACGCCCCCATGGCCATCACCCATCCCAGCTTCGGCACGCTGGACGACGACCGCATCATCATCTTCGACACCACGCTGCGCGACGGCGAGCAATCCCCCGGCTTCTCCATGAACATCGAGGAGAAGCTGCGCATGGCGGAGGCGCTGGCCGATCTCGGCGTCGATGTCATGGAGGCCGGCTTCCCCATCGCCTCCCCCGGCGATTTCGAGAGCGTGCAGACCATCGCCCGGCGCTTCGCCAAGGACGGCCCCGTGGTCTGCGGCCTGTCCCGCACCGCCCCGGCCGATATCCTCTCCGCCGCCGAGGCCATCAAGCCGGCCGCCCGCAAGCGCATCCACACCTTCGTCTCGACCTCGCCCCTGCACATGAAGGTCAAGCTGCGGCTGGAGCCGGAGCAGGTGCTGGAACTGGTCACCGGCAGCGTCACGCTCGCCCGCCAGCACACCGACGACGTGGAATGGTCGGCCGAGGACGGCACCCGCACCGAGCCCGACTTCCTCTGCCGCTGCGCCGAGGCGGCGATCAAGGCCGGCGCCACCACCATCAACATCCCCGATACGGTCGGCTATGCCGTGCCGGAGGACATGATCCGCATCTTCACCATGCTGCGGGAACGGGTGCCGGGCGCCGACAAGGTCATCTTTTCCGCCCACAACCACAACGACCTGGGCCTGGCGGTGGCGAACACCCTGGCCGCCATCCGCGCCGGCGTGCGGCAGATCGAGAGCACGATCAACGGCATCGGCGAGCGCGCCGGCAATGCCAGCCTGGAGGAGGTGGTGATGGCGCTGCGCACGCGCCATGACGCCATTCCGGTGCGGAACAGCATCACCACGCCGAAGATCCTGAAGACCTCCAAGCTGCTGGCGACCATCACCGGCTTCGACGTGCAGCCGAACAAGGCGATCGTCGGCCGCAACGCCTTCGCGCATGAGAGCGGCATCCATCAGGACGGCGTGCTGAAGGACGCCTCCACCTACGAGATCATGACGCCGGAGAGCGTCGGCTGGACCACCAACTCCCTGGTGCTGGGCAAGCATTCCGGCCGCGCCGCCTTCCGCGACAAGCTGAAGGCCTTGGGCTATGGCGATGTCGGCGACAACCAGCTGAACGACGCCTTCCGCCGCTTCAAGGACCTCGCCGACCGCAAGAAGGTCGTCTACGACGAGGACGTGGCAGCGCTGGTGGATGACGAGGTTGTCCGTGGCAATGATCGCGTGAAGCTGGTTGGCCTGACGGTCGCGACCGGCCTCGGCGTCCGCCCCATGGCGACGCTGGCGCTGGAGGTGGATGGCGAGCGGCGCGACGGCACGGCGACGGGTGACGGCGCGGTGGACGCCACCTTCATCGCCATTCGCCAGGCCTTCCCGCATGAGGTCGGCCTGAAGCTCTATGCCGTGCAGAGCGTGACCGGCGGCACCGACGCCCAGGCCCGCGTGACCGTGCGGCTGGAGGAGAACGGCAAGCTGGTGGACGGGCAGGGGGCGGATACCGACACCATCGTCGCCTCCGCCCGGGCCTATGTGCATGCGCTGAACAAGCTGCTGGCCAAGCGGGAGCGGACCGCGCCGCCGGAATTCCAGGCCGCCCTCTCGGCCTGAGGGGTGCGCCACGGGAGAAGGGGATGGCCGGGCATCGCCTCGGCCATCCCCGCCTCGCGCCGGCCTGCATGACGGCGAACCGGCACGGCTCTCGCTTCGGATCTGGCGTGCAGGCGCCAAGCCTGTGAACGGCCGGACGCGTGACCCTTCTCTAAGAATAGGAAGCTACGGCGGACTGGCGTTCCGTCTTGAAGGCAGGGCCATGGCAAGCACTTGATCCTGGCCGGCAGACAGCAAGACCCTCGCCGGCCAGGATCACGGACTGTCAGCCCCAACGGACCGAAGCGGCGGCACCGGCCGATGCCGGTGCCGCTAGGCTCAGTCGTCCTGCTTCTCGCGATCCTCTTCGATCATCCGGAGCAGCGCTTCCGGGATCGGCTCTTTCGCGACCGTGTCATACAACTGGTGCAGCCCACGCCGCAGCCATAGGTCGAAGGCGCTGTCCACCGCCTCGCCCTCCTGCTCAGCGCCGGCCCTGGCCGGATCGCCTGGTCTTTTCTGGTCCGCCTTGCCCATCGCCACTGCCGAGAAAGACGGGGTGGCGACGGCCCATTCCAGCACCGCCGCCGCGCTCCGCGTCATGGCACACTAGACTCCAGCGCGGAGTTCGCCAATGCCAATGACATCGGAACGCTCCGGCCGCGGTGCCTGACGCTCCGAACGCTCCTCGCCGGTCAGCCAGGTCTGGAGCTGGCGGCGGGCACGGAAGACGCGACTCTTCGCCGTGCCCACCGCACATCCCGTGGCCTCGGCGACTTCCTCATAGGACAGGCCCTGCAGCACCACCATGAACAGCGCCTCACGCTGGTCGCTCGGCAGGCGGCCCAGGGCGCGGGAGAGCTCCTTCAGCACCATCCGGTCCTCATGCGCGGCGCCGACCGCGAAGGCCGACATCGGCAGGTCCTCAATATCCGTGGTCTCGCGCTGCTTGCGGAGGGTGGAAATGAAGCGGTTGCGCAGGATGCGGTGCATCCAGGCGGCGAAATTGGTGCCCGGCGTGAAGCTCTCCTGCGCCGCCAGTGCATTCGCCACCGCATCCTGCACCAGATCCTCGGCGGCGGCCCGGTTGCGGGTCAGCGCCAGCGCCTGCACGCGAAGCTTGGGAAGCAGAGCCACCAGCTGGCCATGGAACTCCGCGCTGGCGCGGCCCCCGCGCTGCGGCCGCGTCTCGCTCTTCGTCATGCCGTCCATCGATGCTTCCCCTTCGAGAGTCTGACAACCAATGATCCCCGGCGGCGGAGGGTTGCATCGCGGCGGCGTTACGCAGTCACACGACCGAGAGCGGCAGCGAGCATCTTCCGGGCGCGTGACACGCGCGCCTTCATCGTGCCGACCGGCACGCTGCAGATTTCGGCAGCATCCTGGTGCGACATGCCTTGCGCGCCGACCAGGATCACGGCCTCACGCAGCAGCGGCGGCAGCTCCCGCAGGGCGCGCGACAGGTCGCGCATCTGCCCCGGTGTCTCCTGCAGCGGCGGCGCGGGCGGCTCGGGCACCGCCTGGCGCAGCCGGGCTGCCTCCCGTTTGCGTGCGCGCAGTTGCTCATGAAAGATGTTGCGGATGACGGCGAGACACCAGGCGCGCAGATCCGTGACCGGCTCCGCCCGATTGTCCAGGCTGCGCAGGCTGCGGGCCAGCGCTTCCTGCACCAGATCATCGGCCTCCTGCGCGTTGCCGCACAGGAATCGCGCGAAGGCGCGCAGTTCGGGCAACAATCCCGCGAGCGCGGTCCGTAGTCCCGTATCCGTGGCTTGTTCGTTCACCTGGCGCTCAATATCAACCTTATCGTATACCAACGAGGGTGCCGGGCCTGTGCGCTGGATGACAACCCGAAGAGCGGTCGAGGCCATACGGCGATGAGTGCAATGGACCGTGGTGCGCTGATCCGCGCCTTGCCCTACGCGCGGCGTTACGCCCGCGCGCTGACCGGCAGCCAGGCGCGCGGGGATGAGGTGGTGGCGGAGGCGCTGCGCCAGGTGCTGGCCGCCCCCGTTGCCGGGCTGGCCGAGGACGCCGGGGCGCGCACCGCCCTCTACGGCGCCATTGGCGACACTGTCCGCCGCGCCGAGCCGGGCGACACGGGCGACCATGCCGACATGTCGATGCTGCAACGCATGCTGCTGCTGCTGACTGCGCTGGAGGAGCAGCCGCTGACGGCCGCCGCCGCCGCCTGCCGCATCCTGCCCGCGGCCGCGGAGCTGGAACTGCGCCTCGCGCGCGACAGCCTGCGCACCGGCGTCGCCACGCGCGTCCTGATCATCGAGGACGAGCCGATCATCGCGCTGGATATCCAGGAGCTGGTCGAGCGCTGCGGCCACAGCGTGGTCGGCATCGCGGCCACCGAGACGGAGGCGGTGGCGATTGCGGAGGCGGAGAAGCCCGGCCTGGTGCTGGCCGACATCAATCTCGGCGCCGGCGGCGACGGCGCCAGCGCGGTGGCCCGCATCCTGCGGCACCTCACGGCGCCGGTGATCTTCGTCACCGCCTATCCGGAACGGCTGCTGACCGGCGAGGCGGTGGAGCCGGCCTTCGTCATCACCAAGCCCTTTGACCCGACGACGCTGGCCGTTGCCACCTATCAGGCGGTGACGCGGGGCGTGCGGCCGGTCTGACCCGGTGCCGTGGCGCGGCCTGCCTTTGCAGGCCGCCCGGCGCGCCCATCTCCTCCATGGGTGATCCCGTCCGCGACGGCGCGGAAGCCGGAAGATGGTGCATCTCCCGGTTCGTTGAGCATTGGCAACCGCGGCGACAGGCCGGCGTTTTCCGGCCGCACAAGCAGCGGAGACAACGCATGCTCTACTGGACCCTGATCTTCCTTGTCATCGCGCTGGTCGCCGGCCTGTTCGGCTTCGGCGGCATCGCCTCGGCCTCGGCCGGGATTGCCAAGGTGCTGTTTGCCATCTTCCTCGTGCTGTTCCTCGTCTCGCTGATCTTCGGCGTGGTGCGAGGGGCATAGCGGGGCCATTGCACCATGCGGCGGCGCGCTTCGCTGTTCCTCCTGCCGGCGCTCGCGCTGCCGCGCCCGGCCCCTGCGCAGGCGCCGGCGCCGCGCGGGGAGTTCTGGTTCGACCCGACCCAGCTTCCCTCCTTCACCGGTACGGTGGAGCGCTACCTGCTCAACCCGCGCGGCGAGACCGATGCGCTGATCTTCCGCGAAGGGCCACAGATCGTCTTCCCGCCGGATGTGGCCGAGGCCGTCCGGCAGGTCGCCCCGCCTGGCCGGCCGCTCGTTGTCTGGGGCATCCGCGCCCGCACCGCGCCGGTCATCACCATGCTCGCCTTCGCCTCCAGCAGCGACGCTACGCCGACGGTGGTGGAGCGCTTCTACTGGCGCCTCGGCGGCCGCCTGCCGCAGGAGCGCGCGATGCGGCTTGCCGTCGCCGGCACGGTGAAGCAGCCCTATTACGCGCCGCAGGGCGAACTCGCCGGCGCGATCCTGGAGGACGGCACCGTCATCCTCGTCCCGCAGGGCATGGCGGAGGGCGTGCGGGATTTGCTGCGGCCCGGCGCGAAGCTGGCGGCCGAGGGCATGGGGCAGGAGGGTGAGGGCGGCCGCGCGCTGTTGGCCGGCGCGCTCGGCGACCAGCCCGGCACGCTGAAGCCGCTCCCACCGCCGCGGCAACGCTGAGACCGGGCATGACCACTCCCGATCCCGCACCGGAGGCCGCGCCGCCGGAGCGCTTCCTGCGCCGCTTCGGCCGGCTCTCGGCGCTCTACTTCAATGGCGAGGAGAAGTGGCAGGCGCGGCGGCTCGCCGCCGGCGTCCTGCTGCTGACCCTGCTGCAGATCGCCATCCAGGTGCGCTTCAACATCTGGAACCGCGACTTCTTCAACGCGCTCGAACTGCGCGACCGCAGCGCCTTCTTCGGCCAGATGGGCCTGTTCCTGGCACTCACCGTCGCCAGCATGGTGACGGCGGTCTTCCAGCTCTATGTCCGGCAATTGCTTCAGCTGCACTGGCGGCGCTGGCTGGTCTTCCGCCTGCAGCGCCGCTGGCTGGCGGATGGCCGGCACTACCAGATGAACTTCCTGGAAGGCGCCGCCGACAACCCGGACCAGCGCATCAGCGAGAACACCCGCTGGGCCACCGCCATGGCGGTGGACATGGCGGTCGGCCTCGTCACCTCGGTCCTGATGCTGGTCTCCTTCGTCGGCATCCTCTGGACGCTGTCGGGCCCGCTGCATGTCGCCTTCGGCGCCACCGAATTCGACATCCCGGGCTACATGGTCTGGGCGGCGCTGCTCTACGCCCTGATCGGCAGCTTCCTGACCTGGCGGATCGGCCTGCCGATGGTGGAGGCGAATATCCGCCGCAACCAAGCCGAGAGCGACCACCGCTTCGCCCTGGTGCGGCTGCGCGAGAGCAGCGAGGGCATCGCCCTGATTCGCGGCGAGGCGGATGAGGAGCGCGGCCTGCAGCACGCCTTCGACCACGTCATCCGGGTGATGAAGGAGCTGATGCGCAGCGAGCGCAACCTGATGTGGCTGACCAGCGCCTATGGCATGCTGCTGACGGTCTTCCCCATCCTGGTCGCCAGCCCGCGCTACTTCGCCGGTGCCATCACGCTCGGCGTGCTGATGCAGATCGCCTCCGCCTTCGGCCAGGTCACCACCAGCCTCAACTGGTTCGTGGACAATTTCCCCCGCATCGCCGACTGGCGCAGCCATGTGGAGCGGGTGGTGGAGCTGGAGGATACGCTGGAGGCGGAGGCGCTGGTCGAGGCCGAGAGCCATATCGCGATCCACGAAGGCCCCACCGAGGACGGGCGGGAGGTGCTGGTCTTCCGAGACCTGCAGATCGCGCAATCCGACGGCGCCATCCTGATCGGTGACGCGACGGCCGAGATCGCGGCCGGCGAGAAGGTGCTGATCGTGGGCGAGAGCGGCACGGGCAAATCCACCCTGTTCCGCGCCATCGCCGGCCTCTGGCCCTGGGGCAAGGGCGAGATCCGCATCCCGCCGCGGTCGCAGATGATGTTCATGCCGCAGCGACCCTACCTGCCGCTCGGCACCCTCTCCGCCGCGCTGGCCTATCCGGCGCCGCCGAAGCGCTTCCCGCACGCGGCGCAGGAGGAAGCGCTCAGGCGCTGCGGGCTGGAGCACCTGGTCCCGCGCCTGGAGGAAGAGGACCGCTGGGACCGCATCCTCTCGCTTGGGGAGCAGCAGCGGCTCGCCTTCGCCCGGCTGCTGCTGCACCAGCCGCGCTGGGTCTTCATGGACGAGGCGACCGCCGCCCTCGATGAGGCCAACCAGGACGCAATGATGCGGCTGTTCCGGGAGGAACTGGCCAAGTGCGCGCTGGTCTCGATCGGCCACCGGCCGGGGCTGGATGCCTATCACGACCGGACGCTCAGCCTGGTGCGCGGCGCGGAGGGCGCAAAGCTGACGGCGCGGCGGAGGCGACCGGCGCCACCGGCGAGGCGGGCTGCCGCGCCGCCGGTGGTCGCGGCCGGGACGGGGGCGCTGCGGCGGCTGCTGCGGGGGGCGCGGGGGTAGTCCTCATCCCAGGCCGGGTCCGGAGGCGCCCGAACCGCGGTGGGGGCGCCTCGGGTCCCATCGCAGGCGGTGCCTCCGATGGGACTCGCCAAGGGAAAGGCCCCCTTGTGCTGCTGGACCAGATCACGGGCCCCTGGTCTCATCCGCCCCATGCGTCTCTTTTTCTCCGCTGGCTCCCCCTTCGCCCGTGCCGTCCGGGTCGCCCTCCGTGAGACGGGCCTCGGCCCGCGAGTCGAAGAGGTGGAGACCACGCTCCGCGACCCCCATTCCACCCTGCTGCCGCACAACCCGGTCGGCCGTGTGCCGACGCTGGTGCTGGCGGATGGCGCGGCGCTGACCGAGACGGCGCTGATCCTGCCTTTCCTCGACACGCTGCGCGGCGCCTATCCCTTGCTTCCTGCGGGCGACCTCCGCGCCCGCGCAGATTTCGGCCGCGTCCTCGGCATGATGGACGGCATGGCGGTGTGGAACCGGGAATTGCGCCGGCCGCCGCAGGAGCGCTCCCCGGGCGTCATCGCGCTGGAGACCATGCGCACCCACCGCGTCGCCGATGCGCTGGAGGCGGAGGTGGCGGCGGGGGGATGGTCCCAGGACGGCCCGCCGGATGCGCCGAGCATCACCCTCGGCTGCCTGCTGGGCTATGCCGAGCGGCGCCACCGTGCCTGGCCCTGGCGGGAGGGGCGGCCGGCGCTCTCCGCCTGGTTCGACCACATCGCAGCGCGCCCATCCTTCACCGCCACGGTGCCGCCGGTGAGCGGCATTTGACAGCTGGCGTCCCGGCGCCGGAGCGGTTGGCGGGGCGCGCCGCAGCGGTGCCCGGGCAGGAGAGGCCGCGCCATGTCCATGCAGCCGCACGAGCGCATTCCTTGTGCCGCCATCCTGGACCGCCCGCCGCTGCGCCTCCCGCGATGCGCGCATCGCCATCCCCCCCTGGATCTCCGGCCAGCCGCACCCGATCAGGTACCTAAAGCCCTCCATGACCATGTGACGCAGAAGACCGGCGTGCTGCGCTGGAACGGGATCCAGCGTCTGGACCGGTACCGCGGGGAGCGAGCCCGACTCACCCTGACCGGAAGGCGAAGTCGGCGCGGAGGCTCTGCCAGATCTCTATCTGTCGGGGCTTCGCCAGCAACTCCGGCAGCCGGGCGTTCAGCGCGGCGCGGTAGGGGCATTGCATCTGCACCTCCACAAGATCGCGCCGGTCGGTCCAGGTCTCGTAAAGGAGGAAGCGGCAGGGATCCTCGGGGGCCTGGTGCAGGATGGGTTTTGAGGAAGCTCGCCTCGTGCCGCATGGCGTTCAGCACCGGCGCGAGCAGGCCGAGGAACTCGGCCTCCCGCCCCGGCCTGACCTGCAGCGTGATCAGGACGGTGAAGGGCTCCGGGCTGGCATCGGACATGGCGCGCCTCCTGCATCGAGGTACGCATTGGGATATAGCCGGCGCGTCGGGTCCATGACCTCGCGGGTCATGGCCGCGGTGCCGGGCCCTGTCCCGCGACGTTCGGGCGGAGTGGTCGCGGTCAAGGGATTGCTGCGCCTCCAGCAGCCGCTGCTGCAGGGCCGAGAAATGCCGAAGGTCCCCCCGCCCGAAGGCGACCGCATGGCTGCCGTCACCGAGCCTCACTGCGGAGAAGAGGACGGGGACGGAGGCGCCGCGCGCCGTGAGCAGGTTGACATGTCGCCATGGCCGGCCGGCGGCGGGGGCTTTCTCGGCCAGCAGGATCTCGACCTTGGCGTGGCTGTCCGGCGCGACGGCATCCGTTCAGCGCCTACCGAGCCAGCTTTCCTGCCCTTCCAATTCCTGGGCCAGTCTTTCGCTGTTGAAGGCGACGGCGCGGACCGCACCCGCAGCATCGACAGTTATTTAGAGTCTGCAACGAAAAGCGGGCAGCCCGCCATCACTCCGGCGCGGCCATTGCGCGGGCCGCGCCGGAGATACGGGTACTGTCGGCGATGGCCCCCAGCCGGGTGGTGGCGGCGGACACTCCGATGATCTGGAAGGTCTCGCGGCTCACCAGGCTGCGGAACGCCGCCGCGCTGCGCGGCGGTGGGTCCCGGACGTCCCAACCGGCACGGCGGGCGAGAGCCCCGCCCGGCGCGCCGGTCTCAGGCCAGCAGCAGCGTGCCTTCGGCCGGGATGAATCCAGGACCAGCAGGATCATCCGGCCCTCGGCGAACCGGGGCTCCATGCTCCGGCCGTGACGCTGCGCCATGCCCGCCGGGAAGCGCGGCGCAGCGGGGATGTCATCCGCTACGCCACCACGCGCTTGTAGAGATGCCAGGTGGCATGCCCCAGCACCGGCATCGCCACCGCGAGGCCGATGAAGGCCGGCAGGCAGCCGAGGAAGAGCAGCACCGCCACGATCAGGCCCCAGACCGCCATCGGGCCGGGATTCGCCATGCAGGCGCGGAAGGAGGTCTGGATCGCCGTGCTGATATCGACGCGCCGGTCGATCAGCATCGGCACGGAAACCACTGTCAGCATCAGCACCAGCAGCGCGAAGAGGAAGCCGGCGCCATTGCCGAGCAGCAGCAGCTGCCACCCTTCCGACGTGGTGAAGGTGGCATTCACCAGATCGCCGAAGGAGGCGATCGGCAGCCGGGCCATAGTCATGTTGTAGATCGCCTTCGCCACGAACAGCCAGGCGACGAAGATGGCCATCAGCATGACGCCCATCATGGCGATGAGTGGCAGGTTCGGGTGCCGCAGCACCTCGAAGGCGGTGAGCCAGGAGACCTGCTCGCCCGCTTCCCGCCGCCGGCTGATTTCATAGAGGCCGACCGCCGCGACCGGGCCGAGCAGGCTGAGGCCGGCAACCAACGGCCAGAGCAGCGGCATCATGTCGCCGCCCGAGAAGGCGCGCGCCGCGACCCACCCGACCAGCGGATAGAGCACGCAGAGGAAGACGAGCTGGGTCGGGATGGCGAGGAAATCATCCCACCCCTGCCGCAGCACCTCCCGCAGGTCGTCCATGCCGATCCGGCGAATGCCCGGTTCCGCATCGGTCGCCAGGTGATCTTTGGTCCAGGCCCTTGCCATACCGAAACCCTCCCCTCTTTGCGCCGCGGGCACCCACGTCGCGGTCCGCCTGGACGCGAGCGGGAGCGCCGGCCTTGGGGGCGGGAGCCGCCACTCGAGCCTGAGCGAGGGAGATATGGCGCCCATCCGGGCCAGTGCCGGCGTCACGACCGCGAGATCGATGGAGTCCTGCTGACGCGATCATCCGATGCGGCTGATGGCGCGACGCGACAGTCGCACTGGATAGCGGCCCAGTCCCGGGGATGCCCACGTGGAGTCCCCCACAGGGTCCGATGGGTTCCCGCCGCCGTCATGACCGGGGCCGAGGGACGGGCAGTCGGCCGGCGCCCCGCGGGGCCTACGCCGTTCGCCAATTGGCCTTTCTGCCTGGCGCCCGGGTCGAGCCGGTTGCGGCGGGCTGTACTTCCCGCCACTGCACGAGGGCGCCGGGTGACTGGAAGGCGGCAAGCTCGTCCGCGAGCCCCTCCGCGCATGCGGCATCGCCTTCCGCCCTGGCGCGACCCTGCTCTTCACCGCAGCGCGCGACCATCCCCGTGTGGCCTGCTTCGGCGGCGGGGGGAGGGCGTGCTCTTGTGCCGGGCCCGCGGCCCGTTCGCCAGGGCGGCGTCGTCCGCTGCACCTTCGAGAGCATCATCGCCAAGCCTTGGTGAGGCGCGGCGCCCTGTAGGCTCGACTTCCGGCCGATGGGCATGCCGGTTGGTGATCGGCACCGAACGGTTTTGCAGCCGGCCTGCGCCCTCCTGCCCGGGGGATATTTCCGGTGCGCTGCCGGTCCACCCATGGACCGTCCCGGCGATGCCGGCTGCACCGGAGCTGATCGCCCGCCGCCGGATGTGGAGGGCCGATCCTGTGCCCTTCCGGCGCTTTGCCGGGCCTTCCGGTTCCGCAGTGGGTTGCGGGGTTCCGCGCTTCGGTTATATCCCTTGGCGGCCTCTCCCGTGCCGTTCCGGCGCGTGGTGCCACTCGTCCGTCGCGTTGCCAAGGACGCCATCGCCGATGAATTCGCTTGAACTGAACAAGGCCTTCGCCGCGGTACTCACGGCCGGGATCGCCTTCATGCTGGCAGGCCAGGTGGGCAAGCTGCTGGTCCATGGCGAGACGCCGCACGAGAGCGCCATCCGCATCGGTGAGCCTGCCGGCGGTGCGGCCGCCCCGGCGGCGCCGGCCGCCCCGGCGCTGGAGCCGATCTCGGGCCTGCTGGCCAACGCCAATGTCGAGAATGGCCAGACCATCGCGCAGCGCCAGTGCGCGGCCTGCCACACCTTCAATCAGGGCGGCCGCAACGGCGTCGGTCCGAATCTCTATGGCATCATGGGTGCGCCGCACGGCCATGCGGAGGGGTTCAGCTACTCCGCCGCCCTGAAGGGCAAGCCGGGCCCCTGGACCTATGAGGAGATGAACGCCTGGCTGGCCAAGCCTTCCACCTACGCGCCTGGCACCCGGATGGCTTATGCCGGCCTGGCCAATACCCAGCAGCGCGCCGACCTGATCGCCTATCTGCGCACTCTGTCGCCGAACCCGATTCCGCTGCCGCCGGCCGGTGCTGCTGCGGCCCCGGCCGCCGCGCCGGCCGCGGCCGCGGCGGTTCCTGCCGCTCCCGCGGCGGCGGCCGCCGCGGCCGAGGCCCCGGCCGTTGGTCCGCTGCTGGCCAGTGCCGATCCGGAGAAGGGCGGCGCGCTGTTCCGTCGGCAATGCGTCGCCTGTCATACCGCGAACGAGGGCGGCCGCAACGGCGTCGGCCCGAACCTCTATGACGTGGTCGGCAAGCCGCATGGCCATGTCCAGGGCTTCAACTACTCCGCCGCGCTGAAGTCCAAGGCTGGCCCCTGGACCTATGAAGAGCTGAACAAGTGGCTCCTCGCCCCGGCGCAGTACGCTCCGGGCAACCGCATGGCCTTCGCCGGCGTGAAGGACGCGCAGGACCGCGCGAATCTCATCGCCTATCTGCGCGGCCTCTCGGGAAATCCGCAGCCGCTGCCCTGAGCCGAAACCAGCTTCCGGCACATCACCCCCGGCGACCGCACGGTCCCGGGGGTTTTCACATCCGTCGATCACGCCGTCAGCAGATCCTTGTCTGCCACCCAGGGGCTATCACGGCCCGGCCACCAGACGTCAGCGGCTCAGCTCGCGCGTCATCTCCTCGATGCCGCCAAGCGTCAGCGGGTACATGCGCTGCTCCATCAGGCGATGGAGGATCTGGGCGGACTGGTACCGTCCCCAGGCCTGCTCCGGCATCGGGTTCAGCCAGGCGCTGCGGCGGAAATGGCCGAGCAGGCGCTGCAGCCAGACCTGGCCCGTCTCCTCGTTCCAGTGCTCCACGCTGCCGCCGGGCTGGATGATCTCATAGGGGGACATGGCGGCGTCGCCGACGAAGATCGCCTTGTAATCCGGCCCGTACTTCCGCAGCACCTCGAAGGTGGATACCTCGCTCTCCTTGCGCCGGCGGTTGTTGGTCCATAGCCGCTCATAGGGGCAGTTATGGAAATAGAAATGCTCCAGGTGCTTGAACTCCGCCCGGGCGGCGGAGAAGAGCTCGGCGCAGATCCGCACATGGTCGTCCATCGACCCGCCGATATCGAGGAAGAGCAGCACCTTCACCGTGTTGTGGCGCTCCGGCACCATCTTCAGGTCGAGCGTGCCGGCATTGTTGGCCGTCGAGCGGATGGTGTCCGGCAGGTCGAGCTCGGTGGCGGCGCCCTGGCGGGCGAAGCGGCGCAGGCGGCGCAGCGCCAGCTTCATGTTGCGCGTGCCGATTTCGATATCGCCGTCGAGGTCGCGGAATTCCCGCTTGTCCCAGACCTTCACCGCGCGACGATGGCGGCTCTCCTCCTGGCCGATGCGCACGCCTTCCGGGTTGTAGCCATAGGCGCCGAAGGGCGAGGTGCCGCCGGTGCCGATCCATTTGCTGCCGCCCTGGTGGCGGCCCTTCTGTTCGGCCAGGCGCTGCTTCAGCGTCTCGATCAGCTTCTCGAAGCCGCCCAGCGCCTCAATCTGCGCCTTTTCCTCCTCGGTCAGCAGCTTCTCGGCTAGCTTGCGCAGCCATTCCTCGGGGATCGAGGCCTCGGCCTGCGGGTCGCCCTCGGGCGGCTCCAGTCCCTTGAAGACCTCGCCGAAGACGCGGTCGAAGCGGTCCAGGTGCCGCTCGTCCTTCACCAGCGTCGCGCGGGACAGATGGTAGAAATCGTCCACGCTGTAGTCGGCCACGCCCTCCCGCATGCCGCGGAGCAGCGTCAGGTACTCCGTGATGCTGGCCGGGATGCCGGCGGTGCGGAGCGCGAGGATGAAGTGGGCGAGCATCGTCGGTCTCCTTGGGAGACCGGGGGGAGAAGGTATTCTCCCCCCGGGCCCCCCTCATCTATTTCTGTAAGCTTGGGCAAGACTCACAGAAAGCGGTGAGTGGGGGGGCTGGGGGGGAGAGGCAGCCCTCTCTCCCCCAAGGGTCTCAGCGTTGGCGTTGCCGCGACAGGAAGGCCAGCCGCTCGAACAGGTGCACATCCTGCTCGTTCTTCAGCAACGCGCCGTAGAGCGGCGGGATGGCGGTCTTCGGGTCCGAGGAGCGCAGCACCTCGGGCGGCAGGTCCTCGATCATCAGCAGCTTCAGCCAGTCCAGCAGCTCGCTGGTCGCCGGCTTCTTCTTCAGCTCCGTCACGGAGCGGACCTGAAAGAAGACGTTCAGCGCCTCCCGCGCCAGCTCCTGCTTAAGGTCGGGGAAATGCGCCTGGACGATCTTCTCCATCGTCTCGCGGTCTGGGAAGCGGATGTAGTGGAAGAAGCAGCGGCGCAGGAAGGCGTCAGGCAGCTCCTTCTCGTTGTTCGAGGTGATGATGACAACCGGGCGGTGCTTCGCCACCACCGTCTGCCGTGTCTCGTAGACGAAGAACTGCATGCGATCGAGCTCGAGCAGCAGGTCGTTCGGGAACTCGATGTCGGCCTTGTCGATCTCGTCGATCAGCAGGACGTGGGGCTTCTCCGCCTCGAAGGCATCCCAGAGCTTGCCGCGCACGATGTAGTTCGAGATGTCGTGCACCCGCGGGTCGCCGAGCTGGCCGTCCCGCAGGCGCGAGACCGCATCGTATTCATAAAGGCCCTGTTGTGCCTTGGTAGTGGATTTGATGTGCCACTCGATCAGCGGGTAGCCGAGCGCCTGGGCCACCTCATGCGCCAGCACGGTCTTGCCGGTGCCGGGCTCGCCCTTCACCAGCAGGGGGCGCTGCAGGGCGACGGCGGCGTTGACCGCGACCTCCAGGTCGCGGGATGCGATATACGTCTCGGTGCTGCGAAACCCGGCCACGCCTGCCCCCTGAGTGATCTGGCCCAGAGGGTGGCGCCACTCCCGCCCCGCGGCAAGTCTTGCGCGCGGGGCGGGCGCGTGATCCTCAGCTCTTCGCCAGCCCGGCCGCCTTCATGGCGTCGCCGAGCGCCTTGTCGGCCTGCTCCAGGTGCCGCGCCGTGCCGGCCGCATCGGCATACATCCCGCCGAAGCCACGGGAGTTCAGGAAGTCCTGGTATTCCTTGGACTGATAGATGCGCCCGAGCGCCGGCTCCACCACCCGGACCACCTCGGCCGGCAGGTTCGCCGGGCCGACGATGGCGCGCCAGGCGCCGGTGGTGAAGTCGACCCCCAGGCTTTCCTTCAGCGTCGGGATGTTGGGGAAGACTGAGAGCCGCTCCGGCGCCATCACCGCCAGGCTCCGGGCGCGCCCGGCATCCAGCATCGCCCGCGCCTCCGGCACCGAGCAGGTGGTGAAGTCGAGCCCGCCGGCCGCCAGGTCC
>JAESGY010000386.1_pt1 | contig 21440 bp, 18 predicted proteins | sample 9269841 | NCBI WGS metagenome assembly JAESGY01 (sample SAMN17022865, study PRJNA683097) | algae metagenome | isolation source: Spirirestis rafaelensis WJT71-NPBG6 and co-occurring heterotrophs from... | place: USA: Pinto Wells, Joshua Tree National Park, Colorado Desert, CA | collected 2006-08-15
GCCGTCCTGGCACATCTCGAGGTGTGCCGCTCAGGGCGCGCGGGCACCCCTGCGAAGGGCGCCCACACTCGCCCCTCAGCACCGGCGGGTCCATCGGCTGACACCTCCACTCCGACGGGCTGCTAGACCTTTGATTTTCGAGCAGGTTCACGCCTTCGGTCGTTCACGACCTTCGGCGATCTGCTCTACTGCAGGTCCACCCTGGCCAGGTCGATGAACCAGCTCTGCGGGCTGACGAAGCCGGTCACCCGCCGCGACATGGCCCGCGGGTTCAGGTCGTGCACGATCCAGAGCCAGGGCGGGTTGTCCACCAGCCGCTCATGCGCCGTCCGGGTGAGCGCCGCGCGCTTCGCCGGGTCGGTCTCCGTCTCCAGCGCCGCGAAGGCCGCGTCGAACTGCGCATCCTGCCAATGCCCGGCATTCGAGCCGCGCGGGGTGACATTCGGCCCGAAGAACCAGCGCCCCATGGCCGAGGGGTCGGAGGAATGCAGGCTGATGTTCAGCGCATCCGCCCCGAGCCATTGCGGCTGCCCCGGCTCGGCGCGCAGGCCGCCGAGCAGCGTGTTCCACTCCACCACCTCGAAGGTGACGCGCACGCCGCAATGCTGCTGCAGCGACTGCTGCAGGAACTCGTTCATCGGCAGGGGCAGCATCTGGCCGGAGCCGCTGTTGGAGATGCCGATCCTGATGGAAAGCGGCTTCTGCGGGCCGTAGCCGGCCTCGGCCAGCAGCGCCTTGCCACGCGCCGCATCCAGCCGGTAGCGGTGGGTCGGGTTGCCGAAATTCGGGTCACTGGCCTTGAGATAGCCCACCGAGGGCTCGGCCATGCCGTTCAGCAGCGCCACCATCTCCTGCCGGTCGAAGCAGTAGTTCAGCGCCTGCCGGACGCGGATATCGGCGGTGGGGCTGCCCGCCTTGCCCGCAGCGAAGACCCAGGGCCAGATATGCGGGTAGCTGCCCGTCACCACCTGGAAGTTGGAGGCGCGGAGGGAGGCGACGGCATCCGGCGGCGGCACCTCGATCCAGTCCACCTGGCCGGAGCGGAGCGCAGCCAGGCGGCTGTTCGCCTCCGGCACCGGCAGCAGCACCACGCGGTCCAGTTTCGCGCGATTGGCCGCGTCCCAGTAATTCTCGTTCCGCGCCAGCTCGGCCGATTGCCGCGGCACGAAGCGGGAGAGGCGGAAGGGCCCGGTGCCCGCGGCCGGCAGGGCGGCGACCTTCGCCCAGTCCCGCCCCGCCTGCTCGAAGCTCTGCGGCGAGCTGAGCAGGATATAGGCAGTGAGGTAGGGCCAGTAGGAGACGGGGCGGGTCGTCTCCATCTCCACTGTGAAGTCATCCACCTTGCGATAGGCGGCGAGGACGGGGATGCGCCCGCGGGTGATGGCGCTGCCCGCCGGATCGAATTGCGGGCTGTCGTTCCGGAAGAAGCGGTCGAGGTTCCAGATGACCGCATCGGCGTTGAAGGGTGCGCCGTCATGGAAGGCGACGCCGCGGCGGAGGTGGAAGCGCCACTTCTTCGGCTCCGCCTCGTCCTGCTCCCACCGCTCGGCCAGGCCGGGCTTCAGGTCGGACAGCTTCTTCGGGTCGGAATGGTCCCAGGCCGCCAGCCCCTCGAAGACGGGGTAGCCGAGGAAGCGCATGCCCTCGAAGCCGTTGTTCGGCATGCCGGTGGTGGTCGGCACGTCGCTCGCGGTCATGGCGATGCGCAGCACCTTCTGGGGCGCCTGGGCGGCCGCCGGCAGCGCCGCCCAAGGGGCGACGAAGGGGGCGGCCAGCACGGCGGCGAGGGCGAGCTTTGGAAATCTCATGCGAGGCTCCGGTCCCGGTTGCGGGCGACGGCCTTGCAAGGATCGTGCTGAGAGGTAACGCCCCCGGTCCGCCCTGCCCGGCCCTGGCCGGGCCTGCCCCTCGGCGCGGCATCACGGGTGGTCGAGCCGCATGGGGGGACCGGCCCGGGCAGGAGGGTGCGGGCCGCCCGCCCTCCGGCCCGCACCCTCCTGCCCGGGGGCGGTGCGCCACCCTACCCCGCGCTGCGGTCGCGGTACTTCTGCTTCAGGTCCGCCTTCCACAGCTTGCCGGTCGCGGTCAGCGGCAGACTCTCCACGAACTCCACCTGGTCCGGGATCCACCACTTCGCCACCCTGCCTTCGTAGTAGCCGATGATGTCCTCGGCCGTCGGGTTCGCCCCCGGCTTTGGCACCACCAGCAGCAGCGGCCGCTCATCCCATTTGCTGTGATGGATGCCGATGACGGCGGCCTGGGCAACCGCTGGGTGGCCCATGATCAGGTTCTCCAGCGTGATGGAGCTGATCCACTCGCCGCCCGACTTGATGACATCCTTGGCGCGGTCGACGATCTCGATGCAGCCGAGCTCGTCCACGGTCACCACGTCGCCGGTGCGGAACCAGCCATCCCCGGTGAAGGCCGGGTCGCCCGGGCGGTTGAAATACTGCTTCGCCACCCAGGGGCCGCGCACCTCCAGCTCGCCGAAGGCGATGCCGTCATGGGGAATCTCCTTCCCCTCCGCATCCCGCACGCGCAACTCGATGCCGAACAGCGCGCGGCCCTGCTTGCGGGCGTAGTCGAGGAAGCGGTCCTCGTCCCAGTCCGCATTCTGCGGCAGGCGGGAATTGGCGGTGCCCAGCGGGCTGAGTTCGGTCATGCCCCAGGCATGGCGGATATGGACGCCGTATTCCTTGAGGAAGCCGGCATTGATCGGCGTCGGCAGGGCGGTGCCGCCGACCACCAGCCGCGGCGGATTGCTGAATTTCCGGGCAGGGTCGGCCCGCAGCCATTGCAGCAGGGCGGTCCAGATGGTCGGCACGCCGGCGGAGAAGGTGACGCGCTCCTCCTCGAACAGCCGGTGCAGGCTGGCGGGGTCGAGCTTCGGCCCGGGCAGCACCAGGGAGGCGCCGGCCATGGCCGCGGCATAGGGAATGCCCCAGGCATTCACATGGAACATCGGCACCACCGGCATCACCACATCCTCGGCGCCGATGTTGAAGACATCCTTCTGCAGCACCGCGATGCCGTGGATGACGGTGGAGCGGTGGCTGTACAGCACGCCCTTCGGGTCGCCGGTGGTGCCGGAGGTGTAGCAGAGCGAGGAGGCGGAGCGCTCATCCAGCTCGGGCCAGTCGAAATGCTCCGGCTGGCCGGCGATCAGGCTCTCCTGCGCGATGACCTCGAAGCGGCCGCGCAGCGGGCAGTCGGCCGGGATCTCCGCCTCCGTGCCCATGATGACGATGGTCCTGAGACTGGCCGGCAGCCGGTCCGCCAGCGCCTCCGCCCCCTTCACCAGGGTCGGGTCCACGAAGAGGTGGGTGTCCTCCGCATCCTTCAGGATGAAGGCGATCTGGTCGGGGAAGAGGCGCGGGTTCACCGTGTGCAACACGGCGCCCATGGAGGAGACGCCGTAATAGACCTCGAGATGCCGGTGATCGTTCCAGGCCAGCGTCGCGATCCGCTCGCCCTGCTTCACCCCGCGGGCGGTCAGCGCATGGGCCAATTGGGCGGCGCGGGCGGCGACCTGCGGCCAGGTATGGCGGACCAGGCTGCCATCCGGCCGGGCGGAGACGATCTTCGCGCCGCCATGGTTCCTCGCCGCATGCTCCAGGATGGACGAGATGAGCAGCGGACGGTCCTGCATCAGGCCGAGCATGGTCGCGAGCCTCCCCTGTATTTGCCTCCGATATGAGGCGCCCGGGGGGCCGGCGGCAAGGGCGTGGAGCGGTCAAGCCTTGAGCGTGCCGGACGCGGCGCAAGGGGCGGAACCGCCCCCCGGGGCACGGGGCTTCCCGGGCGGGGTGACCCCTTCCAACCCCTCGGCGAGCTGCTCCAGGCCGAGCGCGATCTCGAGCAGGGAGAGGCAGGCCGGGGTGCGGCAGTCCAGCATCCCGCTGAAATCCGCATGGCAATGCGGCAGGTCGAGGTGCAGGTCGGCATGGCCGCGCGGGGCCCCGCTATAGGGTCCGCCGATCGCCGCGACCAGGTCGGAGGGGTGGAAGCGCGGCCCGCCCGCGGCGCGGGCATTGATCCAGCGCCGCGCGCCCGCCTTCACCCGGCCGAGGAAGGCCGGGCCGACCAGGCGCGCCACCGGGTCGATCGTGATCAGCAGCTCCACCGGCCGCCCCTCCTCCCCCAGCCGGGCCGCGATGCGCGCCGCGGCATGGCCGCCCCAGCTGTGGCCGACCAGCCGGATGGGCGTGCCGGGCGGCTGCGCCGCGATCAGGGCCCGGATCGCGCGCGCCTGGTCATGGTGCAGGTAGTGCAGGGCGCGGGCGGCGGCATCCGGCCGGGCAGCGAGGCGGTCATGCACCCGGCCGACCTTGCGCAGCGCGCGGTCGGCGGCGCCGCCGACGAGGATGAGGAGCGGGCGGGGCGGATCGGATCGCTGCTGCGGCATCGGCGGCCGTTATACCGCCCCGCATCGATGCCGGCATATTGGTGCGGCCGCAATCGCCGGCGCCGCCTCGGGCGGCTGCCGGTCAGGATCTCTGCCTGCCGGCATGGCGCAAGCTGTGCCCTCCCGCCGCAGGGAAGCCCCCGGTTCCCAGGGGCCTTCGGCCTTTGGCGGTGGTTGGCGGCGCGGCCGCCAAGGGGGCAGGACCCCTGCCCGGGTGCGGGGCGGCGCCCCGCTACCCCGCCCGGATGAAGGCCGCCGCCCGCTCCCCGATCATCAGCGCCGCCGGCTGGATGTTGGAGCTCGGCACCAGCGGCATCACGCTGGCATCCGCGATGCGCAGGCCCGTGACGCCCTTCAGCCGGAGTTGGCTGTCCACCGGCGCCAGGCTGTCCTCCCCCATCCGGGCGGTGCCGCAGGGGTGGTAGACCGTGCCGCCATCGCGGCGGATATGCGCTAGGATCTCCTCATCCGTCTGGACCTTGCCGCCGGGCGTCAGCTCCTCCTCGATCAGATCGGCCATTGGGCGCGTGGCGGCGAGGCGGCGGGCATATTTCACCCCCTCCACCATCAGGTGCTGGTCGTGCGGCGCCTCCAGGTAGTTGGCGCGGATCACCGGCTTGTCCGCGGGATCGGGGCTGCGCAGCGTGACGGTGCCGCGGCTGTCCGGGCGGCACTGGCAAGCACTGAACATGAAACCGGGGAAGGGGTCCGGCCCCTGGTCGTAGCTGGTGACGGTGAAGTTGACGAAGAGGTACTGCATGTCCGGCTCCTCGGCACCGGGCAGCACGCGGGCGAACAGGTTGGCCTCCGCCGCGCCGATCGACATCGGCCCGCGCCGGTCGAAGGCGTAGCGCGCCGCCATGCGCAGCTTGCCGAGCGGGCTGCGCATCATCTCGTTCACCGTGCCGCAGGGCTTCACGCGGTAGCGCATGCGCTGCAGGAAATGGTCCTGCAGGTTCTGCCCGACGCCGGGCGCGTGCAGGAAGGTCTCGATCCCCCTCTCCTGCAAATGCGCGCCGTCGCCGATGCCCGACAGCATCAGGATATGCGGCGTGCCGATGGCGCCCGCGCTCAGCACCACCTCCCGCCGCGCCTCCCAGCGCTCCAGCCCCTGCGGCCCCTTCACCAGCGCGCCGATGCAGCGCGTGCCGTCGAAGAGCAGGCGCTGGATCGGCCTCTCCGGCATGATCCGCAGGTTCGCGCGGCTGCGCGCGGGCCGGAGGAACATGTCGCCGGCATGGCTGCGCAGGCCGCGCTTGATGTTGAGCGGCATGGGCCCTGCGCCCTCATGCCAGGCGCCGTTGAAATCCTTCACCCGCTTGTGCCCCATGGCGAGCGCCGCGGCGATGAAGGCCTGTGCGCCGGGCGAGGTGTGCCGCGCCTCGGAGGTATGGATCGGCCCGCTCGTCCCCCGCTCCTCCGAGGGCTCGCCGGTCCAGGTCTCCATCTTCTTGAAGAAGGGCAGGCAGTCGTCATAGCCCCAGCCGCGGGCACCGGACTGCGCCCAGCGGTCGTAGTCGCGCGGGCTGCCGCGCAGGAAGACCAGGCCGTTCACCGCGCCGGAGCCGCCGACGACCTTGCCGCGCGGCCAGTGGATGCTGCGGCCATCGAGCCCCGGCTCGGGTTCCGTATGGAAGCGCCAGTCATACTTGCCGCTGGCATAGAGCCGGGCGAAGCCGGCGGGGATGCGGATCCAGGGATCGCGCCAGGCGGCCGGCCCCGCCTCGATCAGCGCCACCTGGGTGCCGCTGTCCTCGCTCAGCCGCGTCGCGATGACGCAGCCGGCCGAGCCGGCCCCGAGCACCAGGATATCCGTGGTGTGCACCGCCGCGACCTGGTCGCGCTGGATCGAGCCTTCGGGCATTCGCCGTTTCCTCCGTCTTTGGCGGGAGGATGGCATGTGGATCGGCGGCGGCGAAGGGGTGGGCCGGGACAGGCGGCGGCACGCCGCCGGATCGGCAGGCCCGGCGGATGGGGCAGGCCGGGCCAGCCCCCGCCCACCCCGGACCGGCTCAATCCGGCTTGATCCCCGCATCCCGGATCAGGTCGCCCCACATCACCGTCTCCTCGGCCAGCGTCTTCCGCAGCGCCGCGGCATCGCCGGTGGTGATGACCACGCCGTTCTCCGCCATACGGGCGCGGAGCTCCGCATCCCGGGTCACCGCCGTCAGCGCCGCCTCCAGCCGCGCCAGCACCGGGGCGGGCGTGCCGGCCGGGGCGAAGAGGCCCTGCCAGAACACCACGTCGAAGCCCGGCAGCGCCTCCGCGACCGGCGGCAGGTCCGGCAGCAGGGGGAGACGCTCGGCCGAGGAGATGGCGAGGCCGCGCGTGGCGCCCTCGCCCAGGGCCGGCAGCGCTTCCAGCACCGCCTGGAACATGGCCTGGATGCGCCCCGCCCGCAGGTCGAGCAGCGCCGGCGCGCCGCCCCGGTAGGGCACATGCGTCACCTCGATCCCGGCGCGCCGGGCAAAGAGCGCCTGGGCCAGGTGGTTCACCGCGCCGGTGCCGCTGCTGCCGAAATTGAGCTTCCCCGGATTGGCCTTCGCCCAGGCGATCAGCTCCGCGGTGCTGCGGACGGGCAGGCTGGGATGGACATGCAGCACGAAGGCGGTGCGGAAGACCGTGCCGATCGGCGCCAGCTCCCGCATCGGCTCCTTCGGCGTCAGGTTGGGCTGCAGGCCCGGATTGATGGCGAGGGTCGAGGTGCCCATCAGCAGCGTGTAGCCATCCGGCCGCGCCTGGGCGGCAGCGGTATTGGCGACGGCCGTCGCGGCGCCGGCGCGGTTCTCCACCACCACCGGCACGCCGAGCTCGCGCGCCAGCCGCTCGGCCACCGCGCGGGTGGTAATGTCCGTCACGCCGCCCGGGGGATAGCCCAGCATGACGGTGATGGCGCGGCCCGGGAAGGGCTCCTGCGCCTGGGCGTGCAGCGCGCCGGGCAGGAGGAGCAGGGACGCGCCGAAGGCGGCGCGGCGGCGGATGATCATGGACGTTCCCCGGATTGGTTGCACCCAGGCTGGCCGCGCCGCGCGTCCGGATCAAGCCCCCGGTATCCATAGGGATGTCATGCCCCCGTCATCCGCCTGTCACCGGCCGCCTGTAGAGCGGCCGCGAAACAGGGGATGCCGATGCTCGAGCTGCAGGGCCTGACGCGGCGCTTCGGCGCCGTGACGGCGGTGGATGCCGTGACGCTCACCGTGCCGGCCGGCCAGATGGTCGGCGTTATCGGCCGCTCCGGCGCCGGTAAATCGACGCTGCTGCGCATGATCAACCGGCTGACCGACCCGAGTTCCGGCCGCATCCTGCACCGCGGCCGCGACATCACCGCGCTGCGGGGGCCGGCGCTGCGGCGCTGGCGGACCGGCTGCGCCATGATCTTCCAGCAATTCAACCTCGCCCCGCGGCTCGACGTGCTGACCAATGTGCTGGTCGGCCGGGTGAATCACGTGCCGGCCTGGCGCGCGCTCACGCGGCTCTGGCCGGAGGCGGACCGCGCCATCGCGCTCTCGGCGCTGGCGCAGTTTGACATGGCGCAGCTCGCCGCACAGCGTGCCGGCAGCCTCTCGGGCGGGCAGCAGCAGCGCGTCGCCATCGCCCGCGCCCTGGTGCAGGAGCCGCAGGTGATCCTGGCCGATGAGCCGGTCGCCTCGCTCGACCCGCGCAACGCGGCGCTGGTGATGGACGCGCTGGCGGCCATCAACCGCGATTTCGGCATCACCGTGCTGGTCAACATCCATTCGCTCGACCTCGCCCGCGCCTATTGCGAGCGCCTGGTCGGGCTCGATGCCGGGCGCCTGGTCTTTGACGGCCCGGCCGCGGCGCTGACGGAGGCGGCCGCGCGCCGGCTCTACGGGCTGGAGGCGGCGGAGGCGGTCGGAGCAGAGGCGCCGCCGCGCATTCCCGTCCCCGCCTGATCCCCCCACCGGAGACCCGACTCATGCTCAGCCGCCGCACCCTCCTCGGCGCCAGCGCCGCGCTGGCCGCCGCCCCCGTCCCCCTGCGCGCCCAGGCCTGGCGCAGCGCCTTTCCGGAGCTGGTCTTCGCCGTCATCCCGTCGGAGAATTCCCAGGGCGTGGTGAACCGCTGGACGCCCTTCGCCGAATACCTGGCGCGCGCCACCGGCACGCGCGTGACGCTGCGCGTCGCCAACGACTATGCCGCGGTGGTCGAGGGCCAGCGCGCCGGCAACATCCATATCGCGCAGTACGGCCCCTCCGCCTTCGCCCGCGCGCTGATGACCGGCGCGCCGGTCGAGGCCTTCGCGATCGAGGTCAATCTCGACGGCAGCAAGGGCTACCACTCCGTCTTCTACGTGCGGAAGGACAGCCCCTTCCAGGCGATCCAGGACCTGCGCGGGAAGAATCTCGGCCTGGTCGATCCGAACTCGACCTCGGGCAACAACGTGCCGCGTCATGCGATGCACCGGATGGGCATCAACCCGGAGCAATTCTTCGCCCGCGTGATCTACACCGGCAGCCACGAGAATGCGGTGATCGCGCTGCATCAGGGCACCGTGGACGCCGCCGCCAACTGGTGGAACGACGAGAGCGAGAGCAACCTGCTCCGCATGGACCGCAAGGGCATGGTGAAGGCGGGGGATTTCCGCATCATCTTCAAGTCCGAGCAGATCGTGAACTCGCCCATGGCCTACCTCGCCGGCCTGCCGGCCGAGCTGAAGGCGGCGATCCGCACGGCGGTGCTGGAGCTGCCGCAGCGCGACCCGGCGCTGTTCGAGCGGCTGACCGATGGCAAGGCCCACCCCTGGGAGGCGACGGACAACGCCGCCTACCAGCCGATCATCGAGCTGAACCGCTTCGTGGACGGCCTGCGCCGGCAGCGGAGCTGAACCCTTGCGCAGCGGCGGCGCCGGCCTGATCGTCCTGCCCTCCGACCAGCTCGCGCCGCTGGCGGCGGCCTATGCGGCGGTGCGCGCGGCGGAGCGCCGCCGCCTGCTGGCGGGCGCCGCCGTGACGCTGGCGGCGGTGCTGCTGAGCGGCTGGGTCGCGCAGGTGAACCCTGCCCTGCTCTGGGAGAAGGGCGGCAATTTCCTCAGCTATTTCGGCCGGATGCTGAGGCTGGAAGCCGGCGCCCAGGCCGGGCAGCCAGTCTGGGCCGACCCGGCGGAGTGGTTCTGGGGCCTGCCGCACTGGCTCTCGTTGCTCGGCGACACGCTGCTGATGGCCTATCTCGGCACCCTGCTCGGCGCCGCCGGCGGCTTTGCCTGCGGCCTGCTCTCGGCCGGCAACATCCTGCGGAATCCCTGGCTGCGCGGCGCGGTGAAGCGCCTGCTGGAATTCTGCCGCACGGTGCCGGAACTCGTCTTCGCCCTGGTCTTCGTCATCGCCTTCGGGCTCGGCCCGCTGCCGGGCGTCCTCGCCCTCGCCCTCCACAGCTTCGGCGCGCTCGGCAAGCAGTGCGCGGAGGTGGTGGAGAATATCGACATGAAGCCGGTGGAGGGCGCGGTCGCCGCGGGTGCCTCCTGGACCGCCATGGCGCGCTTCGCCGTGGTGCCGCAGGTGCTTTCAGGATTCCTGAGCTATGCGCTGCTGCGCTTCGAGATCAATGTCCGCGGGGCCTCGGTGCTGGGCTTCGTCGGAGCCGGCGGCATCGGCCAGGACCTGGTCGAGGCCATCCGCAAGTTCTACTACAACGATGTCGCCGCGCTGCTGGTGCTGATCATCCTGACGGTGGTCGTGATCGACAGCCTGACCGGCCTGCTGCGCCACCACCTGCTGGCGGAGCGGCGGGCATGAGCGACAGCCTGCTGCGCGCTGACGCGCTGGCCCGGCTGCCGGCGCTGCGCGCCGCGCATCCGGCGCAGTTCCGCCTGGTGACGCCCGGGCGCGCCGCCGTCATCGGGGTCTTCCTGGCGGGCACGGCGCTGTTCGCCCTTGGCATCTGGCGGCTGGAGATCGCACCGGGGCGCATCCTCTCCGGCCTCGGCGAGTTGCTGCGGTTCCTCGCGCTGATGCTGCCGCCCGATCCCGGCTCCTCCGCCAATGTCAGGCTGATCCTGCATGCGCTGGCCGAGACGCTGGCGATCGCCTTCCTCGGCACGCTTCTGGCGGCGCTGCTCGGCCTGCCGCTCGGCCTCCTCGCGGCGCGCAACGCCACCGTCAACGCCGTGGTCCGCTTCCTGTCGCGGCGCCTGCTCGACAGCCTGCGCGGCGTGGATGCGCTGATCTGGGCGCTGATCTGGGTGAGCGTCGTGGGCCTCGGGCCCTTCGCCGGCGTGCTGGCGGTGATGACCGGCGATATCGGCCTCTTCGGCAAGATGTTCTCGGAGGCGATCGAGGCCGCCGAGCGCGGGCCGCAGGAGGGCGTGGTCGCGGCCGGTGGCGATGGGCGGGCGCGGCTGCGCTTCGGCGTGCTGCCGCAGGTGCTGCCGGTGATGGCGGGGCAGGTGCTCTACATGATCGAGAGCAACGCGCGTTCCTCCACCATCCTCGGTATCGTCGGCGCGGGCGGCATCGGGCTGGTGCTTGCCGAGATGATCCGCACGCTGGAATGGCCCACCGTGTCCTTCATCCTGCTGCTGATCCTGGCAATGGTGGCGGCGATCGATGCCGTCTCGGGCCGGCTGCGGCGGCGGCTGATCGGGGCCTAAGAGCGGGTCACGGACGGACGTGAAGGCCCGGGAGGTAGACTCTGCTTTCCCGTCCATGGCTGCCAGCGGATGGCGTTCAGCCCTGGACGCCCTCCGCCGGTGCGGCCAGCCGGCCGCTGGGCGCTAGTCCGGCACCATCTCGCCCGAGCCGCCGATCTCCGCCGGAAAGTCCTTCATCTTGGGCAGTCCGTCCTTCATCGGCAGCACGGTCTCGGCGTAGTTGATATGGACCTGCGGCACGAAGGGCAGTTCCGGGATGGTCGCGGCGAAGACATCCACCAGGTTCAGCGGCGGGTGCCGCGTCATCAGGTGGCCGCCGCAGAGCCGGCAGTACTGGCGGTGGCTCATCTCGGTCTTGGCATAGGTCGCCAGGTGCTCGGCGCCCTTCGTCACCTCCACCGCCTCCGGCGGCCAGAGGGTGAAGGCATTGACCGGCCCGCCCGACCAGGACCGGCAGGACCGGCAATGGCAGTAGCCCATGCCGGTGGGCTGGCCGGTAACGCGGATCTCGACCGCGCTGCAGAAGCAGGTGCCGGTGAATGAGCCGTTCATGCTGTCCCTCCCCCGTCATGCGACGATGGACGGCAGTCTCGCCTCGTGGCGCCGGGGCGCCATCTGACATCGTGTTGATCCCGGCAGCCAGCGCCTGCGCTATCGCCCCGGCCGCGGCGGGTCGGGCTGCGCGGTCGCCGGGTCCTCCGGCCAGTTGTGCCTGGGGTAGCGGCCGCGCATGTCCTTGCGCGCATCCAGCCAGCCGCCCTTCCAGAACCCCGCCAGGTCGCCGGTGACCGCGATCGGCCGTTCGGCCGGGGAGAGCAGCGCGACCTGCAGCGGCACCCGCCCCTCCGCCAGCCGCGGCAGTCCGGCCAGGCCGTAGAGATGCTGCGCGCGGGCCTCCAGGGTCGGCACCTCCCGCGCATAGTCGATGGCGGCGCTGCGGCCGGCGGGCAGGGGCAGGCGCGGGGGCAGGGCGGCGTCCAGCCGCTGCCGCCGCTCCCAGGGCAAGGATTGCAGCAGGATGTCCGGCAGGTTCAGGCCGGACAGCTCCGAGAGCTTCGTCATGCCGTGCAGATGCGGCGCCAGCCAGTCCTGCACGGCGGCGATCAGGGCGGCATCCGAGAGGTCGGGCCAGGCCTCGCCCGCCGCATCCTTCTCCCCTGCGCCTGCGGTACCTCCATCCCGCGCGCCTTCGGCGCGACGCATCCAGCCGATGCGGGCCTGCACCTGCCGCGCCGTGTCGGTCCAGGGCAGGTCGCGCAGGCCGCGCTCGGCCACGGCGGCGGCCAGCGCGGCGGCGACGGCGGCGGGGTCGGCATGCGGGATGGTCGCCTCCTCCAGCACCAGCGGGCCGAAGCGGAGCCGCCTGCGGGCCTGGACGGCGCCGGCCCGGGCATCGAAGGCCGCGCCCTCCTCCCGCACGAAGCGCTCGGGGAAGCGCGCCTCCAGCGCGGCGCGGTCGATCCTTGCGGCCATGCGGATGCGCGCCTCGGTGCCCTGGAGTTCCAGGTCGGCGACCGCCAGCAGCGGCGACTTCGCCAGCGGGTCGGTCGCCGCCAGCCGGGCACCCTGGCCGCTCGCCAGCCGGAAGGCGCCGGCCATGACGCCCCGCATGGCGGCGATCCGGTCGGGGAAGCCGGCGGCCAGCAGCGCGCCGGGATCGCCCTCGGGCCAGGTGCTGCCATGCACGCCCAACCGCCGCCGGTGCAGCGCTGCGGCGCGGCGGATGCGCTGGATCGCCGGGCGGTCGGCATTCGGGTGATCGCCGCCATGCAGCAGATCCAGCCGCAGCCCGATATCGCTCGGCGCCTCGCGGCCGCGGATCGGGTCGCGCTCCTCCAGCAGGGCGGCGAGGTCGGCGGCCATGGCCTTCTCCCCCTCCGTCTCCGCCGCCGCCAGCATGCGGGCGAGGCGCGGATGGGTGCCGAGGCGGGCCATCCGCCGGCCCATCGCCGTCACCCGCCCCGCCCGGTCCAGCGCGTCGAGCTCGGTCAGCAGCGCCCGCGCTGCGGCCATGGCACCGGCCGGCGGCGGATCCAGCCAGGCGAGCGAGGCCGGCTCCGCCCCCCAGGCCGCGAGGTCGAGGGCGAGGCCGGAGAGCTCCTCCTCCAGGATCGCCGGCCGGTCCTGCGGCGCAAGGCCGCGATGCAGCGCCTCGGACCACAGGCGGATGGCGACGCCCGGCGCGGTGCGGCCGGCGCGGCCGGCGCGCTGCTCGGCGGCGGCCTTGGAGATGCGGACGGTGACGAGGCGGGAGAGGCCGGTGGCCGGATCCAGCCGTGGCGCCCGGCGGAAGCCGCCATCCACCACGATGCGCACGCCGGGGACGGTCAGCGAGGTCTCGGCGATGGAGGTCGCCAGCACCACCTTGCGCCGCGGGCCGGGGTTGAGGGCACGGTCCTGCTCGACCGGCGGCATCTCGCCATGCAGCGGCAGGACATCCGCCTCGATGCCCGACAGGCGCTCGGCGGTGCGGCGGATCTCGCCCCAGCCGGGGAGGAAGGCGAGGACATCGCCTTCATGCGCTTTCAGCGCCGCGCGGATGGCACCGGCCATGGCCTCCGGCAGGTCGCGCGGGTCCTGGATGTCGCGCGGCCGGTGCTCGATGGCCACGGGGAAGGCGCGGCCGAGGCTCTCGATGGTCGGCGCGTCGCCCTGCGCCCCGGTCGGCGCAGCGCCGTCCGGCGCGGCGCCATGGACCGGCCCGCGTCCCATGAGCCCGGCGAAGGCGCCGCCATCCAGCGTCGCCGACATGGCCAGCAGCCGCAATTCCGGCCTGAGCTCGCGCTGCAGGTCGAGGCAGAGGGCCAGCGCCAAGTCGGTATCGAGGTTGCGCTCATGCGCCTCGTCGAAGAGAACGCCAGCGACGCCCTCGAGGCCCGGGTCGGACTGCAGGCGGCGGACCAGCAGCCCCTCCGTCACCACCTCGACGCGCGTGGCGGCGGAGACGGCACGGTCGAGGCGCGTGGCAAGGCCGATGGTCTGGCCCGGCGCGCCCTCCCCCAGCAGCTCGGCCATCCGGCGCGCCGCGGCGCGGGCGGCGACCCGCCGCGGCTCCAGCACCAGCAGCTTCTGCCCCGCTGCCCAGGGCTCGTCCTTCAGCACCAGCGGCACCAGCGTGGTCTTGCCGGCGCCGGGCGGGGCGATGAGCAGGGCGTTGGAGCCGGCGCGCAGCGCCGCGGTCAGCGCCGGCAGCGCCTCGGTCACCGGAAGGTCGGGGAGCATGGCCGCGCTTATAGGGGCGCGGCCCCGGGCGGGTCAGCCCTCCTCGCTGTCCTCCTCCTCCTCCTCGTCGAGCTCGACGAGGAAGACGGCGAAGTCATCGGCATCCTCGCCGATCGAGCCGCTCTCCTGCGCGTCGGCGAGGCCTTCCTCCCAGCGCGTCGTCTCGGCCGCATCGGCCTCCCGCACCGCGAGCGCGGCCTCGCCGTCCCAGAGCGGGCGGCCTTCGGATTCGAATTCCTGCAGGTCCGGGCCGATCAGGGTGGAGAGCAGCTCCTCCGCCGACTCGCGGGTCTCCTCGGCGAAGACGAGGACGGGGCGGCCCGCGACCTCGACGGTGAACAATGTCATGGGCATGGGCCTTCCTGTTGGGTGGGGCGGGGGTTTAGCGGCGGATGGGACGGTCTGGCGAGGGCGCGCCGCGGGCGGCACGCTCCGCCGCCGCCTGCGTCGGGCTGGCGGCGAAACGGTCCCCGCCCGGGGCGTCCTTGTTCCTCCGTTCCGGCATCCCTGCTCCTTCGGGCCGGCCGCCCGCAAGGCGGCAGGCGCGCCTGGCTCCGGTCGGGTAGCGGGCCGCGGTGCCGGGAGTTCCAGCCCCTGCCGCAGGATTCCGGGCGGCGCGGGGCCGGCCCGTTCACAACCCGGTCCTCACGGCTGCGTTCTCCCAGGCGGAATGGAGGGAGCCGCGATGGCCAGCCTGCCCGAGGCGGAAGAGGCCCTCCTGCGAAGCCTCGCCCGCGCCGTGTCCCGGCATCGCCGGGCAGGCGGGGTGCTGGATGGCCTGCCGGCCGAGCAGCGGGCGCTGCTGCAGGCCATGAAGGCGCCGCAGCGCGAGGTCTTCATGGCGGAGTTGGCGGTCGCGGAGGCGGAGGCCAGCCGGGATAGCTTGCGGTCGATGCTCGGCCGCTGGCAGGCCCAACAGGCGGCTGCCGCGCCGGAGAAGGAGGGCTGACGAAGGCCCGCCGTCCCTCCCTCACGCCCTCGGGAGAGTCGATCCGGCCCGGCCATTCGCAACCCGGCGGTGCTTGCTTTGGCGGCGCGGCATTCCGTTCTATGGCTGCGCCATGGCCCGCCTGTTCCTCGCCGCCCTTTTCCTGCTGCTTGCCCCACTGGTTGCCCCACTGGCGCAGGCGGCGGAAAGCCCTGCCGTCCGGTCGCCGCGCGCCACTGCGACCCTGGTTGCCGCCGCCAGCGCCGTCGCGCCGGGCGAGATGGTCGAACTCGGCCTCCGCCTCCGCCTCGCCCCCGGCTGGCACAGCTACTGGACGAATCCCGGCGATGCCGGCGCGCCGCCCGAGGTAACCATCCTGTCCCCCGCTGGCGCCGAGGCCGGCCCGATCCGCTGGCCGGCGCCGCAGCGCATCCCGACGGGGCCGCTGGTCAGCTTCGGCTATGAGGGCGAGGTGCTGCTGCCCTTCCGGATGGCGGCCCCCGCCGGCCTCTCGCCCGGCGACAGGCTGACCATTGAGGCCGAGGCGACCTGGCTGGTCTGCGCCGAGATCTGCATCCCGGAGGAAGGGCGCTTCCGCCTCGACCTGCCGGTGGCCACGACCGGCCGGCTCGATGGCAGCCTCGCCCCGCTCTTCACCGCGGCCGAGGCCGCCGCCCCCCGCCCCTCCCCCTGGCCGGCGCGGGCGGCGCTGGACCGGGCGCGCGGCAGCCTGACGCTCACGGGCGAGGGCCTCTCCCCCGCCACGGTGCGGGAGGCCTTCTTCTTCCCCGAGGAAGGCGGGCTGCTGCAGAACGCCGCGCCGCAGCGGCTGACCCTGGCGGAAGGCCGGCTGACCCTGGCGCTGGCCCGGCCTGAGGGGGCGCCGCTGCCCGGGACGCTCGCCGGCGTCGTCGTCCTCACCGATGCCGCGGGGGTGCGCGCCGCCTATGCCGTGGCGGCGCCGGTCGGCGGTGCCGTGGAGACGGGAGCATCGGCGCTGCCGCTCTGGCAGGCGCTGCTCTCGGCCTTCCTCGGCGGGCTGATCCTGAACCTGATGCCCTGCGTCTTCCCCATCCTCGCCATGAAGGCGATGGCGCTGGCCCGCCTCTCCGGCGCGGCGCGGGCGGAGGTGCGGGCGCATGCCGGCAGCTACACCGCCGGGGTGCTGGCCACCTTCCTGGCGCTGGCCGGGGTGCTGATCGGGCTGCGCGCGGCGGGCGTGGCAGCGGGCTGGGGCTTCCAGTTCACCGCGCCCGCCTTTGTCGCGGCGCTCGCCTGGCTGATGCTGGCGGTCGGGCTCAACCTCTCCGGTGTCTACCACCTCGGCGGGGCGGTCGGGGCCGGGGGGGCGCTGACGGCGCGCGGCGGCCATGCCGGCAGCTTCATGACCGGCGCGCTGGCGGTGCTGGTGGCCACCCCCTGCACCGCCCCCTTCATGGCGGCCGCCATCGGCACCGCCATGGCCCTGCCCGCCCCGGCGACGCTCGCCATCTTCGCCGCGCTCGGCCTCGGCCTCGCCGCGCCCTATGCGCTGCTCGGGCTCTTCCCCGGCCTTGCCGGGCGCCTGCCGCGGCCGGGCCCCTGGATGGAGCGGCTGCGCCAGGGCCTCGCCTTCCCGATGTATGGCGCCGCCGCCTGGCTGGCCTGGGTGCTGGCGCAGCAGGCCGGGCCGGATGGGCTGGCGCTGCTGCTGGCGGGCGCCGTGCTGCTGGGCTTCGCGGCCTGGGCGCTGGGGGCGGCGCAGCGCAGCGCCGGCCGCGGCGGGCGCCGGGCCGGCCGGGCGCTGGCCGGCGCCGCCGCCCTCGCCGCGCTGGCCCTGCTGCCCGGCCTTGCCGCCGCCCCGCCCGCGGCCAGCGCGGCGGAGGCGGGCGCCGAGCCCTGGTCCGCCGCCCGGGTCGCGGCGCTGCAGGCGGAGGGAAGGCCGGTCTTCGTCAACATGACCGCGGCCTGGTGCATCACCTGCAAGGTGAACGAGCAGCTCGTGCTGAAAGCCGCGCCCGTGCAGGCCGCCTTCGCCGCCCGGAACATCGCCACTCTCAAGGGCGACTGGACCAATGGCGATGCCGCCATCGGCGCGCTGCTGCGCGAGCACGGGCGGGAGGGGGTGCCGCTCTACCTGCTCTACCCCGCCGGCGGCGGCGCGCCGGCCGTGCTGCCGCAGGTGCTGACCGAGGGGATCGTGCTGCGGGCGCTGGACGGGGCGGGTTGATACCGCATCGAGATCAGATCGCGGGACACCATGTAAGACCGAACGCGTCAATCTGCTCGAACAACAATGAGCTACAGTGGACTGGCGTTCAGTTTCGGACGCAATCCGTTGTGGCGGCGCCGGCCGGCATCCCCCGGCACCCGACCCTCCGGGCTTGCAGGGGCGCGGCGTCCCCCCCTGGCGGACCGCGTTCAGGGATGAATGCCAATCCGCTGCCGGTCCTGGCGGTGAGAAGGCGCAGGCTCCCGCGCCGGCCGCCCGCCCCGCCGTCAGCCGCACCGGTTTGCCGCAAGGAGTTCGGCGGCGCGTTCCGCGGCATCCTGGAAGGGAAGCAGCACGAGGTCGGCGCCGCGCGCGCGCAGGCCGTCCACCTCGGCCTCCGCATGCGCCGTCACCGCCACCCGGCCGCGGAATTGCCGGCTCCGCAACGCCTCGATCAGCGCGAGGCGATGGTCCTCATGCGTCAGCCCGCCCGCATGGACGGGGATGGAGGAGATCGCCCAGCGCGCCCCGGCCAGCGGCAGCGCCGCGACCAGGTCCGGGTCCGTGGCATCGCCATAGACCGCCTCGAAGCCCTGCCGGTGCCAGTGCCGCACCGCCTCCGGGTCGAAATCCACTCCGAGCACGCTCAGGCCATGCGCCCGCAGCCGGTGCGCGATCGCGCCGCCGAAGCGCCCGAGGCCGAAGACCACGACATCCACCTGATCGCCCGGGTCTGCCCCCGCACCGCCAGCCGCCGCCGCCTCACGCCAGGGATGCCCGCGCTCGAAGAGGCGGAGCGGCCGGTCCAGCCAGGCCGCGAGGCGGTGGGAATGGGTGATCATGTAGGTGGACAGCGCGATGGTGACGAGGCCGACCAGCGTCACCAGCCCGAGCGCGGGCTCCGCCACATGCCCGAGCGCCACGCCCATTGCCATGAAGATCAGGGAGAACTCGCTGATCTGCGCGACTGTCAGCCCGGCGAGGAAGCCGGTGCGGCGCCGGTAGCCCATCGCCCCCATGATGGCGACGACGATCAGCGGGTTGCCCACCAGCACGAAGACCGAGAGGGTGAGGGCGGCGCCGACCTGCTCGCCCAGCAGACCGAGGTCCAGCCGAGCGCCGAGGGCGATGAAGAAGAACAGCAGCAGGAAGTCCCGCAGGCTGGAGAGCCGCGCCGCGATCGCCTCCCGGTAAGGGGTCGAAGCCAGGGAGACGCCGGCCAGCAGCCCGCCCAGCTCCTTCCCCAGCCCGACATAGTCGCCGATGGCGGCCAGCAGCGCCGCCCAGCCGATGGCGAAGCCCGCCAGCAGTTCCGGCGCCCGTGCCAGCCGCGCCGTGAGCGGTCCGGCCACGAAGCGGATGACGAGGCCGACGGCCAGCAGCATCGCCCCGCCGCCCGCGACGACGCGGGCGAGGCCGGCGAGGGCGGTGGCCTCCCCCGCTCCCGCGGCCATCGCCGAGACGACCACCATGGCCAGCACCACGACGATGTCCTGGACGATGAGGAAGCCGAGCGCGATGCGCCCGTGCAGGCTGTCGATCTCGCGCTTGTCCGAGAGCAGCTTCACGATGATGATCGTGGAGGAGAAGGTGAGCGCGACCGCGACATAGAGGCTGGTCAGCGGATCGAGGCCGAGCGCCAGGCAGAGCAGGAAGCCGATGCCGGCGGTGAAGGCCACCTGGCCGAGGCCAGTGGCGAGCGCGACCGGGCCGAGGCTGCGCACCAGCCCGATATCGAGCTTCAGCCCGACCAGGAAGAGCAGCACGGCGATGCCGAGTTCCGACAGCAGCGCGATGTGCTCGTCAAACCGCGCCACGCCGAGCGCCGCTGGGCCGGCGAGGATGCCGGCGCCGATCAGGCCGACGATCAGCGGCTGGCGCAGCAGCAGGGCGAGCAGGCCGGCGGCGGCGCCGAGCACGAGCAGGGCGGCGACCTCGTAGAAGACCGAGGCCGCGATGAGGTGTTCCAAGACGCGTCTCCTCAGCGCGGGCGGCGGGTCACCGCGCCTCCTCGGGCGGGACGGCCAGTGCGTCGCAGCGGATCGCGGCCAGCACCTCCGCCGCGACGCTGCCGAGCAGCGCCCGGCGCAGGCCGCCGGCGCCCGCCGTGCCGATCACCAGCAGGTCGGGACGCAGCCGGCCGGCGGCCTCCTTCACCACCGTCGCCGCCCGGCCCTCCTCCACCAGCCGCAGCGGCGGGCGGCCGAGCCCGAGGCCGGCGGCGAAGCGGTCCAGGGCGGCCCGCACTTCGCGCGCCGAGTCCTGGACATGCGCCCTGACCTCGACCTCGGGCAGGCTGGCGAGGGCGACGGCGCCCATGCCCGGCGGCTCGAAGGCATGCAGCAGGGTGACGTCCGCGTCCGCCAGCAGCCCAAGCCGGGCGGCGGCGCGCAGCGCGCGGGCCGCATGCTCCGAGAGGTCGGTGGCGGCGAGGATGCGGCGATAGGGGCCGGCGGGCGGCTGGTTGACCATCAGCACCGGATGCCGGCCGTGGCGCATCACCCGCTCGACCGTCGTGCCGACGAAGATGTCGCGCAGCGGCCGGCGGCGGTGCTCGCCGAGCACGACGAGATCGACCGATCGGGCCCCGGCGATGCGGAGGACGGCCTCGAAGGGGTCGCCTTCCTCGACCAGCGGCGTCGCGCCGGCTGCCTGCAGCTCCGGCAAGCCGGCCGCCTGCTGCCGCAGCAGCGCCCAGGCCTCCCGCCGCTCCGCCTCCACCAGGCTGCGCGGCTGGTCGTCGTCCACGGCATGCAGCAGCAGCAGCTCCGCCCCCAGGGCCCGGGCCAGCAGGCCGGCGCGGCGGAGCGCCCGGTCCGAGCGCGAGGACAGGTCCGTCGCGGCGAGCAGCCGCCGCCTGGCCTGGCCCACCGCCGCCGAGCCACCGGTCTCGGACATGTCGGTTCTCCTTCGTCACTCCTGCCGCCCCGCCCAGGCCATCGCGCGCGATCCGGGCGCTGCGATGCCGCGCCTGCGGCGCCGCGGCGGCCGAGCGGATCAGGTGAAGGAATTCATACGGGAAATTTGCATCTCTTTCATCCGTAGGCCGGCCGGACCATCGGCGGCACCTCCCCCGCGACTTCGACGCCGTGGCAGCGTGTCGCCCCGGTTCCGGTGCCTTCCGGTCGGGCAGGCCGCAAGGGACGGACCAGCCGGAACCCCCGGCCCGGCGCGCGACGCCCCGGCCCGCCCTGGTTGGCCCGGCATACTACTCGCCCGGACGGCCAGGGGCGGCGCCATCGCCGGTGCCGGTCACCAGGCCGCGGCCGACCAGGGTGATACCCGCTTTCCCGAGCCGCCCGACCATCACTGCCTCGATCAGCGGGTCAGTCCCACCCTCGGGTATGGATCACTCCACCAGGTAGTTGGCGCCCGGCCCGCCCGCCGGATCTCTGCGGTCAATGAAGAATTCGGCAGTAGCCATGGCGGGCACCACATGCGGCCGATCCGCGAGGCGAAGGATAAGCGTCCCGGCCGTGTCGTAGTAACCAACGCGATGCACCACCAGCTCGCGGTCCGGCGAGGTGTTGCGAAGGCTGAGCGTCACGGCGAGCCCCGCCTGCACCTCGCGATCGCCGATATAAAGCGTGGAATAGACCGGCACATAGGTTACGCCACTGCGCGCGGCCGCTGGCGGCGGCCCGTCGAGCGGGCGGAAATGGGCGAGGTCCGGCCGGAGCTCCGCCTCCGCGATCTGCCTGCGGTCCTCCGACGGCCATATCCGCTCGCCCCATTGCAGCACCAGCACCATGGCGGCGCCCCAGCTAGCGAAGACGACGACACCCACCGCCCACAGGCGCAGAATCGTGCCGAATTTCAGTTCGCCAATCTTCACCCCGCCAATCCCCCAGTGCTGATCAATGCGTTCCTGTTCAACCGCCCGGAGTGATCATGGGCGCCACGGTCCGGCGACAGCGTGAACGAGCCTGCGCGACGCTGGCTGCAAGGAAGCGCGGCGAAGCCTGCCAGGCCCCCCCATGGGCCCCTCCCATGGGCTTGTCGATGCGGCCTCGGCGCCGGTGCAGGCAGCGGGCCCATCGCCGCGCTGAGCGTCGGCTACCAGGCCTCGCATGCATCAGGCAGCGGC
>JAESGY010000387.1_pt1 | contig 21258 bp, 20 predicted proteins | sample 9269841 | NCBI WGS metagenome assembly JAESGY01 (sample SAMN17022865, study PRJNA683097) | algae metagenome | isolation source: Spirirestis rafaelensis WJT71-NPBG6 and co-occurring heterotrophs from... | place: USA: Pinto Wells, Joshua Tree National Park, Colorado Desert, CA | collected 2006-08-15
AGGCCGGGCTGGAGGTGATCTCCGATCATCGCGTGCTGGGCCGCCCCACGGCGGAGAACGTGAGCTATCTGGCCGCCAAGCGCGACCGGGCCGGGCACTACATCGATCTCGAGGGCATGCTCGCCTGTTCGAGCAAGGACTGAGACCCCCACTGAGCGGACAAGCCGTTTGACTGGTTGCAGGACCTGAAGGTTCCTGTGGATTTTGCGCGCCGGTCGTCCGGCGATGTCGGCGCAAGTCTCTGAAATCACTGCCTTCCGCCTCCTGAAAAGCTCCCGTCTTGCGGCTTGAACCGACAGCGTATAGTATACTGTACGTAGCTCATGAATGTGTGGAGACATCAACGCATGCTGCGCCAATTATCGTTTGCCATGACCATCGCGGGAGCCCTGACGAGTGCCGCCCACGCCCATGGAATCTGGACGGCCCAACGCCTGGCGATCTCGCTATCGTCTATGGCCACGGCGCCGGAGACGACGCCTATAAGCCGGAAAAGGTGAAAAGCGCCGTCTCCTATCTCGCCTCGGGCGAGAGGCGGGACAGCAAAGTCGTGCATCCGGCCAAGAATGCCCTGGTCGAGCCCGCCCAGGATGCGGTCGCCCTGACGGTGATCCTCGACAACGGCGTCTGGACGAAAGGCCCCGATGGCAAGTCGGTCAACCGGCCGAAGAGCCAGGTGCCTGGAGCGCAGTCGGCAAGTCGCTCGATCAAGATCAACACGACGATCCTGAAGAGCGGGGCCGCGTCGAGGCCGACCGGACAGGGCCTCGAGATCGTGGCGCTTGCCGATCCCATGACCCTGAAGATGGGCGACGATCTTCCCGTTCAGGCCTTCGCGGATGGCAAGCCGCTCGCGGGCGTTCCGCTCTACGTCGATTACGTGAACGACGGACACGCCCAGAGCAACAAGACGGATCAGGATGGAAAGGTGACGCTCTTCGTGCGCAACGACGGGCTCAACGTGATCGGCGTGTCGCACGCGAAGAAGATGCCGGACAATGCGGAGGTCGATCAGATGAGCTATTTCGCGACCCTGTCCTTCACCCTGCCGCACGGTGAGGATTGATCGCGGGAGATTCGAGCAGTTGAGAAACGGCTGGCCTCTCCTGTGAGAGGCCAGCCTTGCTGCTTATCGTGCCGGCATGCCGGTTTCGACGATCTTCGCCCAGAGCGAGACGCCGTAGGGGCTCGCCTCGTCGTTGAAGTCGTAGGCCGGGTGATGGACGCCGGCCGTGTCGCCGTTGCCGAGGAAGATGTAGGCGCCCGGGCGCTGCTCCAGCATGTAGGAGAAATCCTCCGCGCCCATGAGGGGCGGCACGGTGGTGTCGACCGCGTTCTCGCCGGCCACCGCACGGGCGACGGCTGCCATGAACTCGGTCTTGTCGGGATCGTTCATGGTGACCGGATAGCCGCGATCGTATTCGACCTCGGCCTTGGCGCCGAAGGCCGCGCACACGTTCTCGACAATGGCGCGGATGCGGGTCTCGGCAAGGTCGCGCACCTCCGGCGAGAGGGTGCGCACGGTGCCGAGCAGCATGGCGGTCTGCGGGATCACGTTGAAGGCTTCACCGGCCTTCACGGTGCAGACGGACACCACCACGGATTCGAGCGGATCGGCGTTGCGGGACGCGATGGTCTGCAGGGCCGTGATCACGTGGGCGGAGATCACCACCGGGTCGATGCAGTCATGCGGGCGCGCCGCGTGGCCGCCCTTGCCCTCGATCGTGATGGTGAAGCGGTCGGCGGCAGCCATCATGGCGCCGGCCCGGATCGCGAACTGGCCCACGGGAATGCCCGGCATGTTGTGCATGCCATAGACCTCCTGCACGCCGAAGCGCTCCATGAGGCCGTCCTTCACCATCTCGTTGCCGCCGCCGCCGCCTTCCTCTGCCGGCTGGAAGATCACCACGGCGGTGCCGTCGAAATTGCGCGTCTCGGCCAGGTACTTTGCGGCGCCCAGCAGCATGGCGGTGTGGCCGTCATGGCCGCAGGCATGCATCTTCCCAGGGACCTTGGAGGCATGGGGAACGTTCGTCGCCTCCTTGATGGGAAGCGCATCCATGTCGGCGCGCAGGCCGATCACCCTGCCGGAGGTGTTCGTGCGGCCCTTGATCACGCCGACAACGCCGGTCCGTCCGAGGCCGGTCACGACCTCGTCGCAGCCGAAGCTCTTCAGCTTGTCGGCCACGATCCCGGCGGTGCGGTGAACGTCGAACAGGAGTTCCGGGTTTTCGTGGAAGTCGCGACGCCAGGTCGTGATTTCATCGGCGAGATCGGCGACGCGGTTGATGATCGGCATGAGGGATCCTCGAGCAGGAAAGCAGGAACCCTCAGCCAAGCAGAGGCAGGGGCCTTCCGTCAACCGTTACGGCATGGCCTGCTGCGGGATGTCAGAACTTCTTGCGCAGCACGGCCTTGGGGCGGGTGGTGCGGAACTGCCCCCGCTCGATGGCTACGAAGATCAGCACAAGCACCACGAGCGCGGCGAACCACCAGACCTGCGTGGTGCCGATGCCGAGGCAGCCCAGGGCATAGGCACAGGCAAAGGCCGCCATGATGCCGGGGGCCACGGTGGCGCGGTGGCTCTGGATCCCCACCACGGCCCGGTAGAGCAGCAGGCTTGCCGCCACGGCTCCCACGACGCCGAGTTCGTACCAGATCTCGAACAGCAGGGTGGAGGGGGCGTTCCGGGGAACCAGGCCGAAATACCGGCCGCGCAGGGCGGTTTCCAGCCCATGCCCCGTGAGCAGCCGCAGCGGCTCGTTGAGCACGATCTGGCGCCAGACCTCGAGGCTCGCCGTCACGGGAGCCCGCGCGCCGAACAGGGCTGCTGCAAGAGGCTTGAGGAGAAAGGGCAGGAGCGGGGCGAGCAGCAGGAGGCCTGCCATCATCAGCCCGACCAGACGCGGGCCGAGTCTGGGGCTGGCCGCCGTCAGGACGAACACGATGGCGCCGGCGGCAAGACCGTAGAGGGGCAGTCCCTCCCGGGTGAGAAGGGCTGCCACCGCCACGGCCAGGGCCAGCGCGACGGCTTCCAGATTCCGGCCGCGGGAATGGAGCCAGGCGAGCGCCGGCCAGACCAGCAGGGCCAGCATGAGCATGCCGCGCTCGAGGCTCAGGCCCTCGGGGTCGAAGCGGCTGCTGCCCTGGAGCGCCAGGGGAATGCTGATCACCGCCGCCAGGCCCACGCCGATGGGCAGGAGATAGAGATTGGCCGCACGCATCCGCTCCGGGACGGCCAGATAGCCGCCAAGCCCCATGAGAATCATGCCGGCGATATTGAAAAGACGTTCCGAGGCTTCGGGCAGGAACGGCGTCCAGACCAGGGACAGCCCGGCCCAGAACAGCAGGACGAGCCCGGCAACCCCGCCCGTGGAGGTCGCCAGCGCCAGCATCTTCTCCCGGGCATGTTTCGCGCTGCCATCCAGCACCGAAGCGAGAACAAGGAGAATGACCGCAAGCGGCGCCATCACCACGAGGGCGCGCCGTGTGAACAGGGCCGCCAGGGGAACGGCGAAAAACAGGATCGCGAAGCCGAGGCGCCGCAGCATGGCGGCGGCGTCGGCGGAAGGGTTGGCCGTCTGGGAAACTGGGCGGACCATGCGGTGGGCTATCGACCTTGGGACGTTCGGGACCGGGAGCCTAATGGACGAAAGGGCCAAAAGCTGTAGGTGTCATGCAACACATCCTGTTCCTCTTACCTCCCTTTCCGGAGAGCATGACCCTTATGGCACCGAGCGTCACAACCGCCGGCAAGCATCTCGTCCTGGTGGGCGGCGGGCACGCTCATGTTCTGGTGCTGGAAGCCTTTGCCCGCAAGCCCGAGGCTGGGGTGAGGATCACGCTGGTCAGCAAGGACCGCCTGACGCCCTATTCGGGCATGCTGCCGGGGCACCTCGCCGGAGTCTACACGAGGGATGAGATCCACATCGATCTGCATCGTCTCGCCCGCGCCGCTGGCGCCGGACTGGTTCTGGATGAAGCTGTCGGGTTCGACAGGGCAGCCCGGCGCGTGCGGCTGAAGGGCGGCGAGGCATTGGCTTACGACATCCTCTCGGTCGATATCGGCATCACGCCGGATCTGTCGGGGATCGCCGGAGCGGACGAGCATGCCCTCGCGGTCAAACCCATCGGCAGCCTGCTGGAAAAATGGGACCGGCTTGTAGAGCGCGCCGTCGCGCCACATGGTCCGCGCCGATTCGCCATCGTCGGCGGAGGGGCTGCCGGGATCTGCCTCGCCTTTGCGGTCTCTGCCGTTTTTAGGAAACAATTGAGCGATGCCATCACGGTCTCGCTGATCGGCGCATCCGAGGCGCCGGGCATCAATGCCGGCATGCACAGACGCATCGCGCAGGCGCTCAAGCGCCGCGGGATTGCGGTTCATGCCGATGATGCAGCTGTGCGCATCGATAGTGGTGGAGTGACGCTGGCGAGCGGCCGGTTCGTGCCGGCCGATGCCGTGCTGGTCTCGACCCATGCCGCGCCGCCGCCGGTGCTCGCCGCGACGGATTGGGCCAGGGACGAGAGCGGATTCCTGGCCATCGGCCCCACGCTCCAGGTCCTGAACGATGAGGCCGTTTTCGCCGCCGGCGACTGCGCCACGATGATCGCCCATCCGCGCCCAAAGGCTGGCGTTTTCGCCGTACGGCAGGGGCCGGTGCTGGCACGCAACCTGCGACGGGCCGTTCGGGGCGAGGCTCTCGAAACCACCATCCCGCAGCGCGATCACCTGCTGCTGATCGCAACGGGCGACAGCCGCGCCATCGGCGGTCGCGGCCGGCTTCTCGCCTTCGAGGGCTGTCTCGCGTGGCGGCTGAAGGATTTCATCGACCGGCGCTTCATGCGCCGGTTCGCCTGATATTCTCGGATCTTCTCAGCTGGAGTTTGGCCATTTTTGAGGGCGCAGCAGGATCAGACGTGGATCCAGAACGCGCGCTCTGAGGCGATATACTCCAAGGCCCGGTCCAGGGTCATGGTGGGCGTGCCGAACGGACCGGGGGCTTTCCACCGCTCTCCATCCCACCACAGCACCTGCACTTTCTCTGCATCCATCGTCAGGCGAAGTCGCGCCACCGGAGCGCCGCTGCGCCGGCTCAGCAGCGAATAGCCACGTCCGCGCTTCTCCACCACCACATCATGCGCCTGGCAGAAGGCTTTCAGCCCCTCCAGGACGCGATCACGTTCTCCCATGAGCAGGCTATCTCCACGGGGAGGCGTTGATCTGTCGGTCCTTTCGTCCGTCAGAGTGCGCCATGATACCCGCCACACCCGCTCCTGTCCCCACGCATTGGTTCGCCCCCTTCGCGAGTGCCTTTACCGCCCCGACCTTGCGAGGCGTCCTCATCCTGATCGCCGGCGCCATTCTGGCTCCCGGCCGGAGGACCGTCACGTCCGCCCTGAGCATCATGGGCCTGCGGGAGATCGCCACCTTCACCACGTTCCACCGCGTGCTCAACCGGAACCGGTGGTCGTCGCGCGATCTCGCGCGTCGCCTGCTGCATCAACTCGTCGCCACCTTCGTGCCTGAGGGACCGGTGGTGATGTCCATTGACGAGACCATCGAGCGACGCTGGGGCGCCAGGATCAGGGCCCGCGGCATCTACCGCGATCCGGCCCGCTCCTCTCATGGCCACTTCGTCAAGGCCTCAGGCCTGCGCTGGATCAGCCTCATGCTCTTGGCGCCGATCCCCTGGGCTGCTCGGGTGTGGGCGCTGCCGTTCCTGACTGTTCTGGCGCCCTCCGAGCGCTCTGCCCGTGAGAGCGGACGGCGGCACAAGCTGTTGACGGATTGGTCGCGCCAGATGTTGATCCAGGTGGCGCGCTGGCTGCCTGAGCGACAGATCATTGTCGTTGCCGACATGAGTTATGCGGCCATCGAGCTTCTCGCGGCCGTGCGGCGGCACCTGACCGTCATCACCCGCTTGCGGCTTGATGCGCGCCTGTTCGATCCGCCCCCGGTACGCCAGTTCAGACAAAGAGGACGACCGCGCGTCTCAGGCGCGCGTCAGCCCACCCTGACGCAGCGGCTGACCGATCCCGTGACGCGCTGGCGGCGGGTCACGATCAGTCACTGGTATGGGGAACAGGACCGGCGGCCGGCGATCGCCTCCGGCACGGCGCTCTGGTACCACCCGGGCAGGAGTGTTCCAATCCGCTGGGTGCTGGTGCGAGACCTTGCGGGTGAGTTCGAGCCACAGGCTCTGCTGTGCACGGATCTGACGGCGGATCCGGTTGAGGTGCTCACCTGGTTCGTGCGGCGCTGGTCCGTGGAGGTGACGTTCGCGGAAGTGCGCCGGCATCTGGGTGTCGAGACACAACGCCAGTGGTCAGATCTGGCGATCGCCCGCACCACGCCAGCGTTGCTCGGCCTGTTCTCGTTGGTGACGGTGTGGGCCGGTGAGCTTCTCGGCGATGGCTGGAAGCCGCGGCGCGCCGCCTGGTATGCAAAATCTCACCTGACCTTCAGTGATGCTCTGGCGATCATCCGCGCTAAACTGTGGAGCGCCAGTTTTGAAACGTCCTGGCACGACCGGGATCAGGTGAAAATCCCGCGGGCGCTACTCAACCGCCTCACCGAGGCCGCATGCTTCCCCGCCTGAAACGGCCAAACTCCAGCTCAGAGTCTGGTCGCAAAAGCTGTAGCGCTGATTTCCCTCCCCCTTGTGGGGAGGGGTGGTCGCGCAGCGACCGGGGTGGGGGTGCCGGCGCCTTACCTTGACAGACTAGCGCTCACACCCCCACCTCCAACTCCTCCCCACAAGGGGGAGGAGGGCTTGGTTGTGCTAGACTCAGGGCGAAAACAGAGTGTTGCCGATAACGTTCTATGTCGGCGTGCCGACAATCAACCCTTCTGCCCGCGAATGAAGTTGATGATGCCGGAAAAGTCGTCGCCGTCATGGCCGGCATTGGCGAAGAGCGCATAAAGCTGCGCGGCTTCGGCACCCAGCGGCGTCGAGGCGCCGGAGGCGAGCGCCGCCTCCTGGGCGAGCTTCAGGTCCTTCAGCATCAGGGCCGCCGCGAAGCCCGGCTTGTAGTCGTTGTTCGCCGGCGAGGTCGGCACCGGACCCGGCACGGGGCAATAGGTGGTAAGCGACCAGCATTGGCCGGAAGACGTGGAGGCGACGTCGAAGAGCGCCTGATGGGAGAGCCCGAGCTTTTCCGCCAGCACGAAGGCTTCCGACACGCCGATCATCGAGATGCCGAGGATCATGTTGTTGCAGATCTTCGCCGCCTGACCGGCGCCCGCCTCGCCGCAATGCACCACCTTCTTGCCCATCCTGGACAGGATCGGCTCGGCCCGGTCGAAGGCTTGCTTGGCGCCGCCCGCCATGAAGGTGAGCGTTGCGCCCTTGGCGCCGCCGACGCCGCCGGAAACCGGCGCATCGAGGCTCGTCAGGTTGCGGTTCTGCTCGCCGGCCATCGCATGCGCCTTGCGGGCGCTTTCCACATCGATTGTGGAGCAGTCGATCAGCAGCGTGCCGTCCTTCACGGCCGGCAGGATGTCGGTCCAGACCGAAAGCACGTGCCTGCCGGCGGGCAGCATGGTGACGACGATCTCGGCATCCCGCACGGCCTCACGTGTGGAGGAAGCGACGGTCACGCCGTCGTTCTTCGCCTGATCGCAGGAGGCGGGCGACAGGTCGAAGCCGGTGACCCTGTGCCCGGCCTTCACAAGGTTTGCGGCCATCGGGCCGCCCATGTTGCCGAGGCCGATGAAGGCGATGCTGGTCATGAGAATCCTCCCGTTTTGTCGTGTGATGATTGTTTGAACAGCCAGAGCGAAGTTCCCGCCATGACGGCGGCGCTCGCTCCATGGAGCAGCAGATGGGCCGGTGCGCTGAGGCCGCGGCTGATGAAGACGATCAGGATGTCGCCTATGGGAATCACCACGGTGGCCGCAAAGATCCACGCCAGAATCCGTCGGCTCGCCATGAGGGACAGGATCAGCAGGTAGAGGCCGAAGGCGAGATCGCGCAGGCCGATGGCGGTGAGATAGCCCACATGGGTCCATTCCGGAGCCGGAAGGCCGAAGACCAGGGAACCGATGCGCGGTGCGCCGATGAAGAGGGCGCCTAAGCCGATGAAGACCAGGCTCAGACACCACACGAGCCAGGTGCTCGGCTCGGTCCTCGGCAGCCCTCGCGCCCTGTTTGCGTCCATCATAGGCCCCGTGCTCTCCAGAGCGCCCCTGTGAGCGCAAAGCCGTAGAACCATAGCATCAGCGACCCGAACACCTTGTCGAGGGCGGGATCGAGCCTCGGGAAGAACACGGCGAAATGCGAGCCGACGGCGGCCATGATCAGCATGCCGGGAACGGCAACGAGCGCCATAGCGTGGACCCCCGCTTTTGCCGGAACCCGCAGAATGACAGGGATCGACAGGCCGAATGCCAGACCGAGCGCGGCTCCCGCCGCGAAGTTGATCTGGAACGGCCGGCGTCCATCCAGGAAGAACCACGGACCTGCGAAATGGAACAGCGTGAAGATCGCAGCAGCGATGCCGAAGCCGAGGATGAGGGATCTGAGCGACGGGTTCATAACTCTCCACCTCATCCTGAGGAGGTCACGGAGTGACCGTCTCGAAGGATGCTCCAGAGCGCACCGGAGCCGCCCTGATCCTTCGAGACGGACCTAACGGTCCTCCTCAGGATGAGGGCTTGGGAAGAGCGGTCTGCCCCCACTCTCACCGGTTGCCGCGTCCCACCAGATCGCGCGCCACGATCAGGCGCATGATCTCGTTGGTGCCTTCCAGGATCTGGTGCACGCGCAGGTCGCGCACGATCTTCTCCACGCCGTAATCGGCGAGATAGCCGTAGCCGCCATGGAGCTGGAGCGCGTCGTTCGCCACCTGGAAGCCCACATCGGTGGCCATGCGCTTGGCCATGGCGCAGAGCTTGGTGGCGTCGAGCGCCTTTTCATCGAGCGCGGAGGCTGCGCGCCACAGGAAGGTGCGCGCGCATTCGAGTTCGGTGGCCATATCGGCGAGCTTGAACTGCAGTGCCTGGAAATCCGCGATGCGCTTGCCGAAAGCCTTGCGGTCATTCGCATAAGACAGCGCCTTGTCGAGCGCTGATTGCGCGCCGCCGAGCGAGCACGCGCCGATATTGATGCGACCGCCGTCGAGGCCCGACATGGCGATCTTGAAGCCCTGGCCTTCGTCGGAGAGCCGGTTGGCCACGGGCACCCGCACGTCTTCAAAAATCACCGCGGCGGTGGGCTGGGCATTCCAGCCCATCTTCTTCTCCTGCGCGCCGAAGGATACGCCGGGCATATCCTTCTCGATCACCAGGGTCGAGATGCCGGAGGGGCCTTCCTCGCCGGTGCGCACCATGGTCACGTAGATGTCCGAGGTGCCGGCGCCTGAGATGAACTGCTTCACGCCGTTGACGACATAGTGGTCGCCGTCGCGCACCGCCTTGGTCTTGAGCGCCGCCGCGTCCGATCCGGAGCCCGGCTCGGTGAGGCAGTAGCTCGCGATCAGTTCCATGGTGGCGAGGCGCGGGATGTAGCGCTCGCGCTGCTCCTGCGAGCCGTAACGGTCGATCATCCAGGCAGCCATGTTGTGAATCGACAGGTACGCCGAGACGGCAGGGCAGCCGGTGGCGAGCGCCTCGAAGATCAGCGCCGCGTCGAGCCGCGTCATGCCCGATCCGCCCACATCGTCGCGGGTGTAGATCGCCGCCATGCCGAGGGCGGCTGCCTCCCGCATCACGTCCACGGGAAAATGCTTCTTCTCGTCCCATTCAAGAGCATGGGGCGCGAGGTTGTCCGCCGCGAAGGCGAGCGCCATGTCGCGGACGGCGATTTGATCGTCGGTGAGGGAAAACTGGGTCATGGTCCTAAATCGTCACGGCAGGGGCAGTTGTGCACCCCGACTTTGGATCTAGAGCATCTTCCGACGAAGTGGTCTGACGTGCCGTCAAAAAGATGCGGCTCCAAAACGAGAAAGGCCGGGAGCGAGCCCCCGGCCATGATCTTGGTTCCTTACTTCATCGTCGGAATGGAGAATTCCGCGCCTTCCTTGATGCCGGACGGCCAGCGTGTGGTGACGGTCTTGGTCTTGGTGTAGAACCGCACCGCGTCGGGGCCGTGCTGGTTCAGGTCGCCGAAGCCGGAGGCCTTCCAGCCGCCGAAGGTGTAGTAGGCGAGCGGCACCGGGATCGGCACGTTGATGCCGACCATGCCCACGTTCACCCGGGAGGCGAAGTCACGGGCAGCGTCGCCGTCGCGGGTGTAGATCGCGACGCCGTTGCCGTATTCATGGTCGGAAGGCAGGCGCAGGGCGTCCTCGTAATCCTTGGCACGCACCACGGACAGAACGGGCCCGAAAATCTCCTCCTTGTAGATGCGCATGCTGGTGGTCACCTCGTCGAAGAGGCAGCCGCCCATGTAGAAGCCGTTCTCGTAGCCCTGCATCTTGAAGTCGCGGCCGTCGACCACGAGCTTGGCGCCTTCCTGCACGCCGATATCCACGTAGGAGCGCACCTTCTCCATGTGGGCCCGGGTGACCATCGGGCCGAAATCGGCGGACGGGTCGGTCGAGGGGCCGACCTTCAGGCTCTCAACCCGCGGGATCAGCTTGTCCATGAGCGCGTCGGCGGTGGCGCGGCCCACCGGCACAGCGACCGAGATCGCCATGCAGCGCTCGCCCGCTGAGCCGTAGCCGGCGCCGATGAGCGCGTCGGCCGCCTGGTCGAGATCGGCGTCGGGCATGATGATCATGTGGTTCTTCGCGCCGCCAAAGCACTGGGCGCGCTTGCCGTTGGCGGTGGCGCGGGAATAGACATACTGCGCGATCGGCGAGGAGCCGACGAAGCCCACGGCCTTGATGTCCGGATCGTCGAGGATCGCGTCCACCACTTCCTTGTCGCCGTTGACCACGTTGAGGATGCCGGCCGGCAGGCCCGCCTCCATCATCAGTTCGGCAAGGCGCATGGGCACGCCCGGATCGCGCTCGGAGGGCTTCAGGATGAAGGCGTTGCCGCAGGCGATGGCAGGCGAGAGCTTCCACAGGGGGATCATGGCCGGGAAGTTGAACGGCGTGATGCCGGCCACGACGCCCAGCGGCTGGCGGATCGAATACATGTCGATGCCGGGGCCGGCGCCTTCCGTGAACTCGCCCTTCAGGAGGTGCGGAATGCCCGTGCAGAACTCCGCCACCTCGACGCCGCGCTGGATGTCGCCCTTGGCGTCCACGATGGTCTTGCCGTGCTCGCGGGCGAGCATCTCGGCAAGCGAATCGGTCTCGCGGGCGATGAGCTCCAGGAACTTCATCATCACGCGGGCGCGGCGCTGCGGGTTGGTGGCAGCCCAGGCGGGCTGGGCGGCCTTGGCGTTCTCCACCGCCTGGCGCAGCTCGTCCTTGGAAGCCAGCGCGACCCGGCCCAGAACCTCGCCGGTCATAGGCTGGAAGAATTCGGTGGTGCGTCCCGATTGACCGGCAACCTGCTTGCCGCCGACGAAATGTCCGACCTCGCGCATGGCGTCTCTCCTCCTGAAGGGATGTTTTTCGTAGATCCCTTCTATCATTGTTGAAATCGCACGACTATGGGTGAAACCGAGGCACCGTTGTGCGAAAACGCCAATACAGCTTGGTGCGAGAATGAGCGCATTCGATTGGGACGATCTCCGCTTCTTCCTGGCCGTGGCCCGCGCCGGCCGGCTCACAGTTGCTGCCCGCCAGCTGGAGGCGGATCATACCACCGTGTCCCGGCGCATCTCGGCGCTCGAAGCCTCCCTCAAGGCCAAGCTCTTTGAGCGGAGCCCGCAAGGGTACACCCTCACCGAGCCCGGCGAGCGGCTGCTGAAACACGCGGAGAGCATGGAGACCCAGGCGCTGGCAGTGGCGAGCGAACTCGGCGGCGCGGACCTCGCGCTCACGGGCACCGTGCGCATCGGTGCGCCGGACGGGATCGGCACCTATTTCCTTGCCCCCGAGCTCGGGGCGCTGGCCGAGCGGCACCCGGGCCTCACCCTGCAGCTCGTGGCGCTGCCGCGCACCTTCTCGCTCTCCAAGCGCGAGGCCGATATCGCCGTCACCCTGGAGCAGCCGACAGAGGGGCGTCTCGTGTCGCGCAAGCTCACCGATTACCGGCTTCGGCTCTATGCTTCGAAGGATTATCTCGCCCGTCACGGGCCGATTGCGGAGCCTGCTGATCTCGCAGGCAAGACCCTCGTGACCTATGTGGCCGATCTGCTCTACAGCCCGGTGCTCGACTATTTTTCAGCCCTCGAGAAGCACACCTCCCGCCGGTTCGAATGCGCCAGCGTGGTGGCGCAGGCGGAGGCCGTGCGGGCGGGAATCGGCATCGGCATCCTGCACGATTACGCCGTGCGGTCCTTCCCGGAGCTTCAGGTGGTGCTGCCGGATGTCACGTATCTTCGCACCTACTGGCTGGTGACCCACGCGGACGTGCGGTCCCTACGCCGGGTCGAGGAGGTCTATTCCTTCATCCTGAGCCGCGTGCGGGCGAACCGGGGGCTGTTCGTGTGACACCGCCCTGTCATCCCCGGCGAGCCGAAGGCGAGGGAAGGGGATCCACTGACACGCACAGGACCATGGATTCCCTTCCCCTCCGCTACGCTCCGGCCGGGAATGACACCAAGCCTCATCTGACGCTTTCCCCTTCACGCCGGCGCCATGAGGGACTAAGTCAGCATCAAACGAAACCCACGGAGATCCCCGATGCCCTCCAAGCTCGACCAATTGCGCGCCATGACGGTGGTCGTCGCCGATACCGGCGACCTTGATGCGGTGCGCCGCCTGAAGCCCCAGGACTGCACCACCAACCCAACCCTGCTCCTGAAGGCGGTCGAGACCCCGGCTTATGGCCACATCGTCGACGAGGCCCTGGCGTGGGGTAAGTCCCAAGGGGGCTCGCGCGAGGGCGTGGTCTCGGCGATCTGCGACCGTCTCGCCGTGGCCTTCGGCGCCGAGCTCGCCGGCATCGTGCCGGGTCACGTCTCGACGGAGGTCGATGCAGACCTCTCCTTCGATACGGAGGCGACGGTTGCCAAGGCGCGGGCCATCATCAAGGCTTACGAGGCGCTTGGCATCGGGCGCGAGCGGATTCTCATCAAGATCGCCGCCACCTGGGAGGGCATCCGCGCGGCGGAGGTGCTCCAGAAGGAAGGTATCGACTGCAACCTGACGCTTCTCTTCAGCCAGGTGCAGGCCCAGGCCTGCGCCGAAGCCGGCGTGTTCCTGATCTCGCCCTTCGTCGGTCGCATCCTCGACTGGCATGTGAAGACGGGCGGCGGGCCTTATACGGGCGAGACGGATCCCGGCGTGCTCTCGGTGCGCAAGATCTACGCCTCGTACAAGGCTCAAGGGATCAAGACCGTGGTGATGGGCGCCTCCTTCCGCAACATCGGGGAGATCGAGGCGCTCGCGGGCTGCGACCGGCTGACCATCTCGCCCGCGCTCCTCGATGAGCTGGCGGGCGCGCAGGGCGAGCTGCCGCGCAAGCTGTCGCCGGATAATGTGGAGACGATCGCCCCGCTGCCGCGCACGGACGAGAAGAGCTTCCGCTTCGCCATGAACGAGGATGCGATGGCGTCCGAAAAGCTCTCCGAGGGCATCCGCTCCTTCGTGAAGGATCTGCGGTCCTTGCGCACCTTGGTGGCGCAGCGGCTGGAGGAGAAGGAGGCGGCCTGACGCCGCCTCCAACTTTGGCTTATCGGAACCGGCTCAACGGTTGTCCGGCCGGCTTCTCACCGCCTGCAAGCCCTGCCGCGTGATGCGGTAGGGTCCGCCGTTCGACGACGCGATCAGCCCTTTCTGGCGCAGCGCCTTGAACAGATCGAGGGTGCAGAGGGTGAGCAGCCACCCTTCGCGACTGAGGCATTCGATTTCCAGAATGCGGCCGTTATCGTCCTTGTAGTGACGGATGACGCCGCCTTGCGCGAGCACGTGGAGCACGCGCTGCCCATTGCGTGAAACGTTCACGGGAATAACCTGAAGCTTTGATGATGGTGTCGGAGAGTGCGCACACGTGCGCGTTCGGCTGAAGCGTCAGCCGCTGCCCGCTGTACTGCCAGCGGGCTTTACCGGGTCTCGGTCTCTCCGCGCATAAAAGCTCCAAAAGGAAACGGCGGCGTTATAAGCGCCGCCGTATAAGGCCGTCAATACGGCGCAGGTTGCTTCGAGCGTCATCCCGGACGAAGCGCAGCGGAGATCCAGGACCGGCGGACGAGTTTAGTGCTGATTCCCTCCCCCTTGCGGGGAGGGGCAGGGTGGGGGTGGTGCGGCCGGGTGAGACCTGTCCGTCATGGCCGTCCCCGGACTTGATCCGGGGATCAGTCCCGGCCATCCCGATGCTGTGAAGCGTTGCGCTCAAGCCATCGGGATCACCGGCACAAGGCCGGTGATGACGGAGTAGAGAGCGCTGCGAGAACTCATCAAGCGCCTCGCTCCGACTTTCCGACCCCCACCCTCATTCCCTCCCCGCAAGGGGGAGGGAAGACCGCGCCACAGCCTGCTCGCGATCCCGGATCTTCGCTGCGCTCGTCCGGGATGACGCGCGTGTCAGCGCGCTCTCACTTCTTCCCCGCCAATGCCTTCTCGCGAATCTGCGTCAGCGACATGCTCGGCGTGATCGCTTCAGGATCAAGGATGCAGTGCAGGATCGCGGGCTTGCCGGAGGTGAGCGCCCGCTGGAGGGCAGGAGCGAAATCCTCCGTCATCTCCACGCGCTCGCCGTAGCCGCCGAAGGCGCGGGCATAGGCTGCGAAGTCCGGGTTCTGCAGCATGGTGGCCAAGACGCGGCCGGGATATTCGCGCTCCTGGTGCATGCGGATCGTGCCGTACATGCCGTTGTCGAGAAGGATCACCAGGATGGGCAGGTCGTATTGCACGGCGGTGGCGAATTCCTGCCCGTTCATGAGGAAGTCGCCGTCGCCGGCAAACACCACCACGGGGCTGTCGGGGCGCAGGCGCTTGGCGCCCACCGCTGCCGGCACCCCGTAGCCCATGGAGCCGGAGGTGGGGGCGAGTTGGGTGCCGTACTCCCGGAACGGCCAGAAGCGGTGCACCCAGGTGGCGAAGTTGCCGGCTCCGTTGCAGAAGATCGTGTCGGTTGGCATCACCTCGCGCAGATGCCGCATCACCTGGCCCATCTGCAGCGCGCCGGGATGGCTGATCTCGCTCGGGTCGCTCCAGGCCAGATAGCTCTCATGCGCCGCCTTCGTTCCCTCGCTCCAGGGCAGCGAAGCCGGCGGATGCACGGCCTCCAGCGCCGCCGTGAAGGCGTTGGGTGAAGCGTTGATGGCGAGATGCGGGGCATAGACCCGGCCGAGCTCGCTCGCGTCGGGATGGATGTGGATGAGCGTCTGCTTCGGCGCCGGAATGTCGAGGAGCGTATAAGCCTGGCTCGGGATCTCGGAGAGACGTCCGCCGACCAGCAGGACGAGATCCGCCTCCTTGATGCGCGCCAAAAGCTTCGGATTCACGCCGAGCCCGAGGTCACCGATGTAGGAGGCGTGGTCGGCGGGAAACAGCATCTGGCGGCGGAACGTGCAGGCCACCGGCAGCTCGAAACGCTCGGCAAAACGCACGAAGCGCTGCACGGCCGCTTCCGACCAGCGGCTGCCGCCGAGCAGTGCAATCGGGTTTTTCGCGCCATGCAGAAGCTTCTGCAGCTCCGCCATCTGCGCCGGGCCGGGATGGGTCTCGATCACCTGATAGCGCGGCGCGTCGGCGACGGCGGCCATCTCGGTGAGCACGTCCTCCGGCAGCGCGATCACGACGGGGCCGGGACGGCCCGATGTGGCGACGTGAAAGGCGCGGGAGACGATCTCGGGGAAGCGCGCCGGATCGTCCACTTCCGTGGCCCACTTGGCGAGCGGGCCGAAGGCGGCGCGGTAATCGAGTTCCTGGAAGGCCTCGCGCTCGCGCATGCCGCGCTCGATCTGGCCGACGAACAGGATCATCGGCGTCGAATCCTGCTTGGCGATGTGGATGCCGGGCGAAGCGTTGGTCGCGCCCGGACCGCGGGTGACGAAGCAGATGCCGGGGCGGCCCGTGAGCTTGCCATAGGCCTCCGCCATCATGGCTGCGCCGCCTTCCTGGCGGCAGACCGTGATATTGATGTCGGCATCGTGCAGTGCATCCAACGCTGCCAGATAACTCTCGCCCGGAACGCAGAAGATGTGATCGACTCCGTGAAGAGTCAGCTGATCGACAAGAATCTGGCCGCCGGTGCGGGAGGGCGCTGTCATGGAAGGCTCACGATGTAGGAGGGTAGAAAAGCAAAACGGAGGGCATTTCTGCCCTCCGCCGTGTGGTTCAAAAACGATCAGGCGTCCACGTCGAACTTCACGCCCTGGGCGAGCGGAAGCGTGTTGCCGTAATTGACCGTATTGGTGGCGCGGCGCATATACGCCTTCCAGGAATCCGAGCCGGATTCACGTCCGCCCCCCGTCTCCTTCTCACCGCCGAAGGCTCCGCCGATCTCGGCGCCCGAGGGGCCGATATTCACGTTGGCGATGCCGCAATCGGAGCCCGTCGCCGAGATGAAGGCCTCGGCCTCGCGCATGTTGAGCGTGAAGATCGAGGAGGAGAGGCCGGCGCCCACCGCGTTGTGCAGTTCGATCGCCTCGTCGAAATCCGAGTAGCGCATCACGTAGAGGATCGGCGCGAAGGTCTCGCGCGTCACCGGGCCGGTCTGGCCAGGCATCTCGACAAGCGCGGGACGGGCATAGACGCCGTCGCCCGCCACATCCGTGTAGCGTCCGCCGCCATGCACCTTGCCGCCGGCTGCGCGGGCTTCATCCAGCGCGCGCTCCATGCCGTCGAAAGCCGCCTTGTCGATCAGCGGGCCAACAAGCGTGCCGGGCTCGCGCGGGTCGCCGATCTTCACGCTGCCATAGACCTTTGCGAGACGCGGCACGAGCCTGTCATAGACGCTCTCGTGCACGAAGAGGCGGCGCAGCGTCGTGCAGCGCTGGCCCGCCGTGCCCATGGCGGCAAACGCGATGCCGCGCAGGGCGAGATCAAGATCGGCCGAGGGCGCCACGATCGCGGCGTTGTTGCCACCGAGCTCCAGGATCGCGCGGGCGAAACGCTCGGCGAGCTTCGGCGCGACCTGACGCCCCATGGCGGTGGAGCCGGTGGCGGAGAGGATCGGCACACGGTGATCTTCCACGAGGATCTCGCCGACCTCACGGCCGCCGAGCAGCACCTCGCACAGGCCCTCCGGCACGCCGCCGAAGCGCTTGGCCGCGCGCTCCACGATGGCCTGCGTGGCAAGCGCCGTGAGCAGGGTTTTTTCCGAGGGCTTCCACACCACGCTGTCGCCGCACACGAGCGCGAGCGCCGCGTTCCATGACCACACGGCCACGGGGAAGTTGAAGGCGGAGATCACGCCGCAGACGCCGAGCGGGTGCCAGGTTTCCATCATGCGGTGGTCGGCGCGCTCGGTGGCGATGGTCAGGCCATAGAGCTGGCGAGAGAGACCGACGGCGAAATCGCAGATGTCGATCATCTCCTGCACTTCGCCGAGGCCCTCGGAGACGATCTTGCCCGCTTCCAGGGTCACGAGACGGCCGAGGTCGTCCTTCGTGGCGCGCAGCTCCTCGCCGAGCAGGCGGATGAACTCGCCGCGCCGGGGTGCCGGGATCTTGCGCCAGGCCTTGAAGGCGGCGTCAGCCCGGCCGATGGCGGCTTTGGCCTCGTCCGGGGTGGTCTCGCGCACATGGACGATCACCTCGCCGGTAATCGGGGAACGGGCCGGGCGGCCACCGGTGGCGAAGGCGCTGTCCGGCACGCCGAGACGCGCGAGAATGGCGCGGGCCTCGTCCGCAACGGAGGCAGGCGCGGAGGATACGGGTTTCAGGCTCGCGGTCATGGTTTATCTCCCTCGATGCGGGCTTAGGGCTCAGCGTAAGGCCCCGGCCATCGCTTGGTCTTGGAACGAAACGACGGCGGCTGTCAGGCCACCGTCTTAATGCATTTTCGGACAAGCAGGGAACTGCTTTTCCCGAATAGGGTCATGCGGTTTGGTCAAGAAGCTAAAGGCCAGGTTTTGGCCTTGCCTCGTCATCACCGGCCTTGTGCCGGTGATCTCGGTCATCTGAGGCGCAGAGCTCTTCTCATCGGGATGGCCGGCACGAGGCCGGCCATGACGTCGAGGGCTGCTGTTGCGGGACAGGATGCTTCGCCTCGTTCCTCACGCCACCGCGTCGAGGCGGATGTTCTTCACCGCCGGCTCGTGGCTCTCGTCCAGGCGCTCGCCCGCATAGACGCGGCCGAAGCGGTTGGCCAGGAAGGTGTCGAGGTCGATCTCCTCCTGGCGGACGAAACCCTGTTTCGGCAGCTTGCCCTCGACCAGCAGGTCGAGCATGGCGCAAATGCCGGCAGCCGTCGTCACCTGAATGGCGGTGCGCTGGGTGCCGGCGACGTTCTGGCCGTAGATGCTGCGGGCATAGGTTTCCTGCACGTAACGGCCGCCGCGCTCGCCGGTGACGGTCACGAAGACGATGACCATGTCCTGCATGGTGGCCGGCACCGCGTTTTCCAGGATGTCCTTGAGAACCTCGCGGCGGTTGCGTAAGCCGAGGTCGTTGAGCAGCACCCGCATGAGGGCGCAGTGGCCCGGATAGCGGATGGTCTTGTAGTTCAGGTTGCGCACCTTGCCGTCCAGGGTCTCGCACAGGGTGCCGAGGCCGCCGGAGGTGTTGAACGCCTCGTAGCGAGTGCCGTCGAGGGAGAACTCCTCGAGTTCCTCCATGGCCGGAACCTCGCGCAGGCGGCCGTCGACTACGGCCTCGCAGCGCTCGATATATTCGTTGATGACGCCGTCCGTGCTCCAGGTGAGGTTGTAGGACAGGGCGTTCGACGGATATTGCGGCAGCGCGCCGACGCGCAGGCGCACCGTGTCGAGCTTGTCGAAATGGCTTGCGATGTCATGGGCCACGATGGAGATGAAGCCAGGAGCGAGGCCGCATTGCGGGATGAAGGCCGTCGAGGCGCCCTCGGCCAACTCCTTCACCATCCTGGTGGTGGCCACGTCCTCGGTGAGGTCGAAGTAGTTGACGTCGGCCAGGCGCGCGGCCTGCGCCACATGACCGGTCAGGTGATAGGGGGCGGCGCTCAGCACGGTGTAATGGCCCTTGAGGGCGTTCTGCAGGGCGACCGCGTCACCGGAGTCGAGCTGGATCGTCTGCACGCCATCCTTGGCGACGGCTTCGAGGGCCTCGGCAGAGGCATCCGCCACGGTGACGCGGTAATCGCCGGTCTCGTGGAGCATGTCGACAATGGTGGAGCCGATCTTGCCGGCGCCGATGACGAGAATCGAATGCATTCAAACCTCCCTGTGATCCGGTGAGAAAAAGGCAGAACGCTGCAAAGCGCCATAGACAAGCTGACGAAAGGCCGAGTAGTTTTCGGCATTCTGCCATTATGACTGGTCATAGTGATGCTCGATGCCACGGATCATGCCTTGATTGCCCTCCTGCGGGAGAATGCCCGCATCGGTCATGCGGAGGCCGCCCGACGGCTCAATCTCTCCCGCACGACCGTGCAGGCGCGGGTGGAGAGCCTGGAACGGCGCGGCGTGATCGCCGGCTATACCCTGCGCCTCGCCGAAGAGGTCACCAGCCGCATGGTGCGGGCGCATGTGACCATCGTGGTGGCGCCCAAGGCCTCCGGTGGGGTCGTGTCGGCGCTCCAGCGCATGCCTGAATTGCGCGCGCTTCATTCCGTCGCGGGTGTCTTCGATCTCCTGGCGGTGGTAGAGGCTCAGGACGTTCCCTCCCTCGACGCCGCCATCGACAGGATCGGCGCAGTCGAGGGAGTCGAGCGCACCCAGTCTTCCATCATCCTCTCAACGAAGTTCGAACGATGACCCTAGCCACCTCCCTCTCAGCCGATGTGGTGATCGTCGGCGGCGCCGTCATGGGCTCTTCCGCGGCCTATCACCTGCTGGCCGATTCCGGCTTCAAGGGACGCGTGATCGTGGTCGAGAAGGACCCGACCTATCAGCTCTCGGCTTCCGCGCTCTCGGCGGCTTCCATCCGCCAGCAATATTCCAGCGCGGTGAACATCCGCATCTCGCTTTACGGCATCCAGTTCCTGCGCAGCATCGGCGATCATCTGGCGGTGGATGGCGACCGACCCGAGATCGGCCTGCGGGAGGGCGGCTATCTCTATTGCGCATCGGAAGCCGGCGAACAGGTTCTGCGCGAGAACCAGGCGCTGCAGGCGTCCGAGGGCGCGGACATCCTTTTCCTGAAGCCGGATGAGCTGAAAAGCCGCTTCCCCTGGCTCAACGTGGAGGATCTCGCGGCCGGCACCTGGGGCCGCTCGGGCGAGGGCTGGTTCGACGGCTGGGGGCTGCTCCAAGCCTTCCGCAAGAAGGCGCGTTCCCTCGGGGCGGAATACGTGAAGGGCGAGGTGGCCGAGATCGAACATGACGGCGGCGCCGTCACGGCGGTGCGCCTCAAGGACGGCACACGGATCGCCTGCGGCACACTCGTCAACTGCGCGGGCTCCGGCGGGCGGGCGATCGCCGCCATGGCGGGGCTCGACATTCCGGTCCAGGCCAAGCGCCGCTACGTCTTCACCTTCGCCTGCAAGGAGCCGGTGGAGAACTGCCCGCTGCTGATCGACACGTCGGGAGCCTATGTGCGCCCGGAAGGCGAGGGGCACTTCATCTGCGGCGCCTCGCCGGAAGCCGATCTCGATCCCGATTGGTCCGACGAGGATCCGGGATCCCAAGAAATCGATCATTCCTTCTTCGAGGAGTTCATCTGGCCGTCGCTCGCCCATCGCGTGCCGGCCTTCGAGGCGATCAGGCCCGGCCGCGCCTGGTCAGGCCCCTACGACATGTGCCTGCTCGACCACAACGCCATCATCGGGCAGGCGGGCGCGCTGAAAAACTTCCACCTGTGCAACGGCTTCTCGGGCCACGGCCTGCAGCAGGCCCCGGCGGTCGGCCGGGGCTTGGCCGAACTGGTCGTGCACGGCGGCTACCGCACGCTCGACCTGTCGGAGCTCGGCTACGAGCGGGTGCTGGCCAACCGGCCGCTTCTTGAGCGGAATGTGATCTAGAGCGGCTGACAAGCACCCCATAAGCCTCATCCTGAGAGTCTGGCTCATAAAGTGAGCCTTGCGATGCGTTGTGTGAGGAGTTGGATGCTGGCGATGAGGAGCCAGGCCTGAGCGCTGGTCAGACTGGCTTCGAAATCCTTGGCCAGTCGGCGGTTGCGGCCGCGCCAGGCGAAGGTGCGCTCGACCACCAGCGCCGCGGCAGGAGCTGAA
>JAESGY010000388.1_pt1 | contig 21251 bp, 24 predicted proteins | sample 9269841 | NCBI WGS metagenome assembly JAESGY01 (sample SAMN17022865, study PRJNA683097) | algae metagenome | isolation source: Spirirestis rafaelensis WJT71-NPBG6 and co-occurring heterotrophs from... | place: USA: Pinto Wells, Joshua Tree National Park, Colorado Desert, CA | collected 2006-08-15
TGGAACTGGTCGCGGGCAACATCCAGTACATGTGGGACAACCTGACCAGCGGCATCTCCCAGATCCGCGCCGGGCGGGTCCGGGCGCTGGCCGTCTCCTCCGCCGACCGCAACCCGCAACTGCCGGACGTGCCGGCGGCGCGGGAGACGATGCCCGAGCTCGCCGCCTTCGACGTCAACACCTGGTTCGGCATCTTCGTCCCCTCCGCGACGCCGCGGCCGGTGGTGGACAGCCTCAACGCCGCCATGAAGGCCTGGCATGAGATGGAGGAGGTGAAGGCCCGCTGGCGGGAGATGGGCGGCGTCTCGCTCTACGGCACGCCGGAGCAGTTCGCCGCCTTCGTCGCCAACGAGGTGCAGAAATGGGGCGAGGTCATCCGCAAGGAAGGCCTGCAACTGGAGGTCGGGTGATGGCCCGGCTTCCCCGGCGGCTCGCCCTTGCCGCGCCGGCCCTGCTGCTGGCGCGGCCCCTTGCGGCGCAGGCCTGGCGCCCCGGCCAGCAGATGCGCATCGTCGTGCCCGCCGCGGCCGGCGGCACCACCGACATCATGGGGCGGCTCTGCGCCCAGCACCTGCAGGCGCGCTGGGGCACGCCGGTGGTGGTGGAGAACCGCACCGGCGCCGGCGGCACCATCGGCACGCTGGAGGTGGTGCGGTCCCGGCCGGACGGCACCACGCTGCTTTCGGGCAATATCGGGCCGCAGGCCATCGCCTATTCGCTCTTCCGCAACCTGCCCTATGGCGCGAACCAGCTTGTCCCGATCGCCGGGCAGATCCGCGGGCCGAACGTGCTGGTGGTGCTGGCCGACACGCCGGTCCGCAGCATGGCGGAGTTCGCGGCCTGGCTGCGCGCCGAGCCGGGGAGGATCAGCTTCGCTTCCACCGGCGTCGGGCAATCGACGCATCTGACGCCGGTCTGGATGCTGCAACTGCTGAACGCGCAGGCAATCCATGTGCCCTTCCGCGGCTCGGCGCCGGCGCAGATCGAGCTGCTGGCCGGCAATGTCGGCTTCCTCATCGACAACCTGACCGGCGTCATTGAGCATATCCGCAGCGGCCGCCTGCGCGCGCTCTGCGTCACCAGCGCCGAGCGCAACAGCGAACTGCCGGAGGTGCCGGCGGCGCGGGAGACGCTGCCGGAGCTGGCGCGGTTCGAGGTGAACACCTGGTTCGGCCTGTTCGGCCCGGCCGGCCTGCCGCCCGAGATCGTCCAGACCGTCAATGCCGAGGTCAATGCGCTGCTCGACCAGCCGGAGACGCGGCAGCGCTTCGCCCAGCTCGGCGGCGTGCCGCTGCGCCTCTCGCCGGAGGCGTTCGCCGACTGGGTGCGGGCGGAGACGGAGAAATGGGGCGCGGTGATCCGGCGGGAGGGGCTGCAGCTCGACGCCGGTTGACGCCGTAGCGGCCCCACCGCAGCCTGCGGGCGAATGATCCTCTCGCCCCTCTGGCTGCCGGTGACCCTGGCCGCCGCGCTCTTCCAGACCTGGCGCACCGCCCTGCAGCAGAAGCTCCGGGGCCAGCTTTCCGTCAATGCCGCGGCGGTGGTGCGCTATCTCTACGGCGTGCCGGTCGGCGTGGCGCTGCTCGGCCTCTACATGCTGGTCTTCGGCGGGTCGCTGCCGGCCCTGAACCTGCCCTTCCTGGCCCTCGCCGCGGCGGGCGGGCTCGGCCAGATCCTCGGCACCAACCTGCTGATCATGGCCTTCGGCCATCGTGGCTTCGCCGTCGGCACCGCCTATGCGAAGACGGAAGCCGTGCAGGGCGCGATCCTGGCGCTGGTGCTGCTGGGCGAGCGCATCTCGGCCATTGCCTGGATCGGCATCTCCATCGGCGTCGGCGGCGTGCTCTGGCTCTCCCTCGCCGGCAAGGCGCGCAATGCCAGGGAGCTGCTGCGCGCGACGGTGCAGCCAGCGGCGCTCTGCGGCCTTGCCTCCGGCTTCTTCTTCGCGCTCACCAGCGTGCTCATCAAGGCGGCGAACCAGGAGCTGCCGGGCGATGACCCGATCCTGCGTGCGCTGGTGACCCTGGTGGCGGCGAATGTGCTGCAGACCATGATGCAGGGCGGCTGGCTGCTGGCGCGGGAGCCGGACCAGGCGCGCGCGGTGCTGGCCACCTGGCGGACCAGCGCGCAGGTCGGCGCGCTGTCCGCCTGCGGCTCGGCCTGCTGGTTCACCGCCTTCGCCCTCGCCCCCGTCGCGCTGGTGCGCGCGGTGGGGCAGGTGGAGATCATCTTCACCCTGCTCTTCAGCCGCTTCTACCTGCGGGAACAGCCGAAGCTCGCGGAGATCCTGGGCGCGCTGACGGTGGTGCTGGGCGTAGTGCTGGTGCTGGTCGGGCGCTAGAGCAAACGACGGCTGGGTAAACCCACTCAGGCAGCGTAATTTGCTCGCCTGAACAAAGACCTGGAGCGGCTGGAGTGAGCCATTGCGAATGGAGGCCGCTTTAGGGGAGGGGGGCGACGGGCCGCGGCTTCCCTCGTTCATCCAGCGCGACATAGGTGAAGTCGGCCGAGGTCACCTTGATGCGCTCCCCCTGGCCCTGGCGCAGCACCCAGGCCTCGACATGCAGGGTGAGCGAGGTGCGGCCGATGCGGGCCAGGTCGCAATAGACGCAGACCACATCTCCGACCTTCACCGGCTTGAGGAAGGCCATGTCGGTGCAGGAGACGGTGACGACGCGCCCGCCCGCGCGGGCAACCGCGGAGATGCCCCCCGCGACATCCATCTGCGACATGATCCAGCCGCCGAAGATGTCGCCGGCCGGGTTGGTGTCGGCCGGCATGGCAAGGGTGCGGATGGCGAGCTCGCCGCGCGGGCCGCCCGCGGTCACGCTACTGCCATGGTGCGGCGCGCCGCTCACCCCGCGAACAGCGCCCGGATCGCCGCCGGGTCCACCGCCTCAATCGTCGCCGGCGTCCAGCTCGGCTTGCCGTCCTTGTCCACCAGCACGCTGCGCACGCCCTCCCGGAAGTCGGGATGCCGGTTCACCACGCTGCGGGTGAGCGCCAGCTCCATCTCCAGGCATTCGTCGAGCGTCGCGCCGGCGCCGCGCCGGATCAGCTCCAGCGAGACGCAGAGCGAGGTAGGCGACATGCGGCGGAGGATGGCGATCTGTTCCTTCGCCCAGTCGGTCCCTTCCTTCTCCAGCGCGGCCAGGATGGCAGGCATGCTGTCGGGCGCGAAGCAGCGGTCGATGGCGGCGCGGTGCGGCGCGAAGGAGGCCTCGGGCGGCGCCTCGGCGAAGCGCTCGACGACCGCGGCATCGCCCTCCAGCAGCGCCGTGCGCAGCGCGGGCAGCGTCGCCTTCGGGACGTAATGCGTGGCGAGGCCGGCATGCACGGAATCCGCGCCGCGCAGCCGCGCGCCGGTCAGCGCCAGCCAGGTGCCAACTGCGCCCGGCAGCCGCGGCAGGATGTAGGAGGTGCCGACATCGGGGAACAGCGCGATCGCCGTCTCCGGCATGGCCAGCAGCGCGCCCTCGGTCACCACGATCGGCCCGTTATGCACCGAGACGCCGATGCCGCCCCCCATGCAGACGCCGTCGATGAGGGAGACCCAGGGCTTGCCGAAGGTGGCGATGCCGCGGTTGACGGCATATTCCTCGGCGAAGAAGGCCTCGATCGCCGCCGTGTCGCCATCAATCGCCAGTTGCCGGATGCGGCGGACATCGCCGCCGGCGCAGAAGGCCTTGCCGCCCGCGCCTTCCAGCACCACGAGCTTCACCGCCGGGTCGTCCTTCCAGGCATCGATCGCCGCCTGGAAGCCGCGGATCATCGCCTGGTCGAGGGCATTCAGGGTCTTCGGCCGGTTCATCAGCAGCGTGCCGGCCGCGCCCTCGCGCCGGGCCAGGATGGTCGGTTCCGTGGTCTCGCCCATGCGCCCTTCCCCCGTTCGGTTCTCCGCCATCGCCTAACCCTTCGGCGGGCCCCGGGCAACCCGAGCGGCGCGCGGCCATGTTGCCGAATGCCATCATCCCGCCGGCCTTGGCCGGGCATGGATCCCTCAGACCTGCTGCCGAGCTTCCGCAACCTCGCCTCCCTGCCGCATTTCCGCGACCTCGGGACCGCCTGTCTCCTGGCCGTCGTGATCGGCTGGAACCGGGAGCGCGAGGACCACAGCGCCGGTATGCGCACCTTCCCGCTGGTCGCCATCGCGGCCTGCGGCTTCATCCAGGGGACGGAGGCTCTCCTTGGTGTCTATCCCGAAGGCCGGGCGCGCCTCATCGAGGGCGTGATCACCGGCATCGGTCTCATCGGCGGCGGCGCCATCATCAAGGGCCGGAGGAGAGGTGCACGGCACCGCGACCGCCGCCGCGCTCTGGGCAATGGGGGCGATCGGCATCGCGGTCGGGCTGGGGCTATATCATGTCGCCCTGGTCATCTGCCTGTTCACGGCACTGACCTTCTTCGTGCTCAGCCGCCCGAAGCCGAAAAGCTGAGCGCGGGAGGGCAGGGCGCCCTCCCGCTGAGCCTGTTGGCGCTGGGCCTATCCGGGCCTCAGCGCCGGGCCAGCAGCCCGATGACGACGGCGGTCAGCGCGGCGCCGACCATTCCCTTCTTGGCGGACTGGCTGCGGAGCAGCGGCAGCACCATCGCGGCCTTGGCGGTGGAATCGCCCACCTGGCGCAGCGCGTCGTCACGCACGCGCTGCGCTTCCAGCGCCACCGGGTCCTCCGCATGCCGTGCCGCCAGCCAGAAGAGGACCGCGGCCAGCACCAGGTCCACGGCGGCGACGATCAGCGCGGCGGACAGGGCGCTCCGCCCGTCGGACAGCCAGATCAGCGCCGCGACATGCAGCATGACCAGCAGCAGCAGGGCGAAGACGGCGGCGGCCGCGCCGAGACCCGCCTGGATGGCGTAGCCGCGGCCGGTCCGCTTCCAGCGCAGCGCCTCCGCCTGGGCGGCCAGGCGGAGCAGTTGGAACATGCGCATGCGCGGCCAGCCCCCGGATCAGTGCCGGTCGCGCGGATAGACGTAGGTGTTGCTGCCCATCAGTCGGCCGATCAGGTAGCCGGCCGCGGCGGCGATCGCGACCGCGGTCAGCGGGCGTTCCCGCACCGTGTCGGTGATGGCGTCCATCTGGTCCTCGACGGTCTCGCGCGCGCGGTGCGCATAGTCCTGCACTTGGTCGGCGGCGCCGGCGAGGGCGGGCGTCACGCGCTCCTGCATCAGCCGCTCCACCTGCGCGCGCAGACGGGCCAGTTCCTCCCGCGCATCGTCGCTCACGCGCTGCGCGGAGGCCTGGGCCTGGTTGCCGAGGTTCCGGGCGTCGTTGTTGAAATCATTCGCGGCGCTCATGGCGTGCTCCTTCCGCAGGGGTAACTTGGCGACGGAACGCCGCCGCGCCGCCAATGGTTCCACCTTGCGACCACAGGGCGGCGGGGGGTGTGAAGCGTCCGGCGTGGAGGCTAGACCGGTTGTCCACGCGCCGTGCGTCAACTCGGCGCAATCGCGCTCCGGGGGAATTCGCATGGATGCGCCGCTGCTGCGCTTCGAGTCGGTGCGCAAGCCCGCGCTCGGGCTGCATGGGATCGATCTCGACCTGCCGCGCGGGGCCTGCACCGTGCTGCTTGGTCCCGCGGGCGCCGGGAAATCCGGCGCGCTGCGCCTGATGGCCGGCTTGGCCTCGCCCGATACCGGCCGGCTGCTGCTGGAGGCAGGCGACTTCCACCGGCCGCCGCCGGGCTGGCGCGGCACCGGCACCTTCCTGCCGGCCGAGGCGCTGCCGCGCGGCCGCAGCGTCGAGCAGGTCGTGACCGAACTCCTCCGCGGCCTGCCGCCGCGCGAGCGCGCGGCGCATCTGGCGCGCGCGCTGACAGCGCTCGGCCTCGACGGGCAGGAGGCGACGCCGCTCTCCCGGCTCTCGGCCCCGCAGCAGTGCCGCGTGGCCCTGGCGCGGGCGCTGGCGCCGCAGCCCTCCCTCCTGCTGCTCGATGACCCGCTGGAGGGGCAGGAGCATGCCGTCCGGCAGCGCCTGGCGCTGGAGTTGCGCGGCCTGGTCCGGCGCTTCGGCCTGACCGTGGCGGTCGCGACGCGGGAGGCGGAGGAGGCGATGCTGCTGGCCGACCATCTGGCGGTGCTGGAGGAGGGGCAGGTCGTCCAGGCCGGCACGCCGCAGCAGGTTTATGAGGAGCCGGCCTCCGCCTTCGTCGCCAGCCTGGTGGGCGAGAACAACCGCCTGCCCGGCACGGTCATGGCGCTGGACGGGGAGGAATGCCAGGTGCGGCTGGATTGCGGGCCGGAGCTCTGGGCGCGGCGCGGCGATGCCGGGGGCCCGGGCAGCCGCTGCATCGTGGCGGTGCGGCCGGAGCGCGTCGCGGTCGCGGCGATGAGCGCGGAGGAGATGGGGGAGGGGGCGCTGCCCGCCGCGCTGCAGGACGTGATCTTCCTCGGCGACCATCTCCGCCTGCTGCTGGCGGTGGGGCGGGGCGGGGTGCTGGTGGCCAAGCGCCCGCCCGGCAGCCGGGTGCCGCGCATCGGCGGGCCGGCCTCGGTCGCCTGGGACCCCTATGCCGCCTTTGCCTTCCGCGCCTTGCGATGATGCGAAGCCCTTGGCCCTGCCGCTGCGGCTATCATCTGCCGGCAAACGGGAAGGAGAATGTCATGTCCCTGTTGACCCGCCGCCGCGGCCTGCTGCTCGGTGGTGCCGCCCTGCTAGCCGCGCCGCGCACGGTTTTCGCCCAAGGCACGGCGCCCGCCGCCCCGACCGGCCCCTTCACCCTGCCACCGCTGCCCTATGCGCCGGAGGCGAATGAGGCGGCGATCGATGCCCAGACCATGCAGATCCACCATGGCCGGCACCATGCCGCCTATGTGAACAACCTCAATGCGGCGGTGAAGGACCACAGCCGCCTGCATGCCATGCCGATCGAGGAGATGCTGGCCAAGATCGGCGAGCTGCCGGAGGGCATCCGGACCGCCGTGCGCAACAATGGCGGCGGCCATGCCAACCATGCCATGTTCTGGGGCATCATGGGCGGCCGCGGCGGCCAGCCGGGCGGCGAGCTGATGGCAGCGATCCAGCGCGACCTCGGCGGCTGGGACCAGTTCCGCAGCCGCTTCGAGCAGGCGGCGAACACGCAATTCGGCTCCGGCTGGGCCTTCGTCAGCGTGACGCGGGACGGCAGGCTGGCCATCGTCCAGAAGCCCAACCAGGACACGCCGCTGATGGAAGGGCAGCGCGTGCTGATGGGCAACGATGTCTGGGAGCACGCCTATTACCTGCGCTACCAGAACCGCCGCGCGGAATACACGCGCAACTGGTGGAACGTGCTGAACTGGGACGCCATCGGGCAGCGTTATGCCGCCGCGAAGGCCGGCACGCTGAAGGTCTGATCCCGCGGCATACCTCCTGACCCGCAGCCGCCACCGGCGGCTGCGGGTGCTGCCGCGCAAGCGGCCCGCGGACTGTGCCGCGCAGCCAGGCCGCCGGAGGCCGCGTCAGTGGGTCAGCATGGCTGCGGGACGGTATGGGGCGGCCCGGAACCCGGGGGAACCGGCAACCGGGCGGCGGGTTCAGCCCGCACCCCCCATGTCCCCGAGGTTCCCCCATGCCGCATCTCCGGCTGAAGCCGCTGTCGCAGCAGACCATCGTCATCACCGGCGCCAGCTCCGGCATCGGCCTCGCCACCGCCCGCCGCGCCGCGCAGGCGGGCGCGCGCGTCTTCCTCATCTCCCGCAACGAGGACGCGCTCAGGAAGATCGTGGAGGAATTGCGCGCGCGCGGCGCCCAGGCCGATTTCGCCGCCGCCGATGTCGGCGACCGCGCGGCGCTGGAGGCAGCGGCGGAGGCCTGCCGGCAGGCTTTCGGCGGCTTCGATTCCTGGGTGAACGACGCCGGCACCTCCATCCTCGGCGAGATCGAGAAGACGCCGGTCGAGGACCAGCGCAAACTGTTCGACACCAACTACTGGGGCGTGGTGCACGGCTCGCTGATCGCGGCCAAGGCGCTGCGCGGCCGCGGCGGCGCCATCGTCAATATTGGCAGCGTGCTGTCGGACCGGGCGATGATCCTGCAGGGCACCTATTCCGCCACGAAGCATGCGGTGAAGGCCTTCACCGACGCGCTGCGGATGGAGCTGGAGCGCGACGGCGCGCCGATCAGCGTCACCCTCATCAAGCCCTCCGGCATCGAGACCGCCTTCCAGGAGCATGGGCGGAACCTGCTGGACAGCCCCGGCATCCGCGTGCCACCGCCGGCCTATGACCCGCGGCTGGTGGCGCGCGCCATCCTGCATGCCTGCGAGCACCGCACGCGCGAGCTGGTGGTGGGCTTCGGCGGGCATGCCATCTCGCTCATGGGCCAGCTCTTCCCGCGCGCGACCGACCTGGTGATGGAGGCGGTGGGCTATACCGCGCAGGCCAGCCGCAAGCGCCCGCGGCCGGAACGCGCGGACAACCTGCACGCGCCGCGCGAGGACGGGACGGAGAAGAGCCTGACGCGGCCCGTGGCGCCGGTGCGCAAGACCAGCCTGTTCCTGGAGGCGCAGCTCCATCCCGCGCTGACGGCGACGGTAATGGCCGGGCTCGGCGCGCTGGTGCTGGGCGTGAGCGCGGCGCGACGGATGGGCGGCAGGCGGGCGGGCTTTTTCTGACGGTGCGAGGGGAGGCTCTGCCTTCCTCGCGCTCCCACCGCCAGGGGCCGGAAGGCCCTTGGAACCCTCGGATCATGCAGCCTGCACGAGCCCTGACCTGCAGCCGCCATCGGCGGCAGAGGTTGCAGACAGGCGTCAGCCTGTCTGCGGGGCAGTATCAGAACAACAATCCCTTCTTCAGCAGCCCGTGCACGCCCTTCTCGCCGTTCACGGTCTGCGTCACGTGGAAATCCACCGCCAGGCTGCAGAGCTGGTAGGCATCCGCGGCCGAGAGGTTGGCGCGGGAGACGATGAAGGCGATCATCTCGCGCAGCGCCTGCTTCATGGCGAGGTCGAGATCCTCATGCATCCCCATGGAGATGTAGTGGGTCCTCGTCTCGGCGCGGGGATACTTCAGCACCGGATCCTTCGCCCCGCCGCCCTTCTCCAGGCCCAGGCGGAAATGCCCGGTCAGGCACATCTCGAGCGCGTTGATGCAGACCTCGCCATCACCCTGCACGCCATGGCCATCGCCGGCGGAGAAATTGGCGCCCGGCACGAAGACCGGCAGGAACAGCGTCGCGCCCTCGCCGACCTCCTTGTTGTCCAGGTTGCCGCCATGCGCCCGCGGCTCCTTGGTGCTGATCTGTCCCCATTCGGGCGGCGGCGCCACGCCCATGACGCCGAAGAAGGGGGAGAGCGGCAGGGTGATCCCCGGGCCGACCGGCACCTTGCAGGTCATCGCCTGCCGGTCCACCGGGATGTGCAGCACGCGGGCATAGGGGAAGTCCTCCGGCAGCGTGCCCACCAGCGGGCGGAAGCCGCAGAAGCCCCAATCGGCGCCCAACTCGATCTTCTCGATATCGACGCGCAGGCAATCGCCCGGCTCGGCGCCCTTCACCGCGACGGGGCCGGTCAGGATATGCGGGCCGAGGCGCGGCACGCCGCCGGCATGGATCGCCGCCAGCCTCTCCGGCACCGCCATGCCGCTGCCCGGGGGCGGCATCACCTCCTTCGCGCCCGACAGGCATTCGAGGATGACCAGATCCCCCGGATCCACCTCCGCGATCGGCGCGAAGGAGGCATCGAAGGCGCCCCAGCGGACATTCGGGATGGTCGGCTCGATATGGTGCGTGGCAGGCATGCGGGCTCCCCCGGCGGAATCACCCCGCATGGATACGGGGCGGCGGCGTGTTGGCAAGGGGCGTGCCGATGCGAACGGGGCGCCGCGCCTCAGCCCGGCCGGCCCAGCCGGGCGCGCAGCCGCGCCTGGTCCTCCGGGCAGATGCGGCCCAGCCGGGCATATTCCTCCAGCGTGTCGATGGCGGCATGCGCCGCCTCCCGCGCCTTGCGCATCCCGGCGAGGGCCGGCTCGATCGCCTGCCGCAGCCCCTCCTGCAGGGCGGCGACCGCGGCCTCCGTGTTCGGGCCGCGTCCCTCGGCGCGGCCGGCCCAGGCTTCCGCCGCCCGGCGCGCCTCGGCGGCGGCGCGCCGCAGCGTTGCCTGGTTCACCGCCGCATGACGGCGCTCATGCGCCTCCACCGCACGCCACAGGCAGCCTCCCTCCGGGATCTCGCGCGCGATGCGGATGCGGTGCTCGGTCTGGGCCAGGCGCAGCGTCACCCGCGTCGGCCGGGCGCAGATGCCGCCCTGTCCCTCCCGCCTGCGTGTCTCCATCTCGCTTCCCCAGGCGACGCGGGAGGTGGTGAGGCCCAGATGATGCCGCCGCGTGCCGGGTGCGGGGGCGGCCCCGGCTTCCGGCGGGGCGATGCGCTCGGCGGCCGAGAGCACCGGCGGCGGATCCTCGAGGACGAGTTCGACCCTCGCCGCGCCCGCCGGACAGCCGCCCGCCTCCTCCGTGGCCAGCGCCGGCGCCGCCAGGGCCAGCGCGGTGGCTACAGCCAGCCCTTGCGCTTGAAATAGACGATGGGCAGCAGGGCCGAGACGATCATCAGCAGCAGCGCCATCGGATATCCGAGATCCCATTGCAGCTCCGGCATCCGCTCGAAATTCATGCCGTAGATGCTGGCGATGAGCGTCGGCGGCATCAGGGCCACGCTCGCGACGGTGAAGGTCTTGATGATGGCGCTCTGCTCGACATTGATGATGCCGAGCACCGCGTCGAGCAGGAAATTGGCCTTGCTGTTCAGGAAATTCGCGTGCTCGACCAGGGACCGCACGTCCCGCACCAGGGACTTGATCAGGGCCTGGTTCTCCTTGCGCACGGCGGTCGCCTTCTCGGCCGTCAGGAAGGTGAGGATGCGGGAGAGGCCGAGCAGCGTCTCGATCGCGCGCGTCGTCACCTCCCCCACCTGGCCAAGCGTGATCAGCACATCGCGTAGATCGGCATCCTTGCGGGTCGCCTTGACCTTCGCCTTGGCGCTGCGGAAGACCGACTGGCTGGCGCGGTCCATGTCGGCGGCGATGCGCTCCAGGATATCGGCCAGCCGGTCCACGATCTGCTCGAACAGGTGCAGCATCACCCCGTCCGGGGAGTTCAGCAGGGCGGCGGGGGTGCGGTGGCAGCGCGCGCTGAACACCGCGAAGGCCTTGGGCGTCGCATAGCGCACGGTGGCGAGTGTGTTGTGGGCGAGCACGAAGGTGATGGCGGTGGAACCCATCTCCCCGCCATCCATGCCGTAGAGGAAGGGCGCGGTCAGGAAGAAGGCGTCGTCTTCCTTGTAGAGGCGCGAGGAGCTTTCGATCTCCTGCATCTCCTCACGCGTCGGGATCTCCAGGCGAAGGGCGGCCTGCACCATCCGCTCTTCCTCCTGCGTCGGGGTCAGCAGGTCGATCCAGATCGCGCGTCGCAGCGCCTCCACATCCTGCGGGCCCTCGCGCACCAGAAGAGCGCCATTGTCGACGGTATAGGTGGTCAGCATCTGGCGATCCCCCGGCCGGACGGGCAACGGGCTTCTAGAGCAGATCAGCGCGGAGCGGAAACGCCCCGGGGGCGTGACCCCCCGGGCAGGGTCCGCCGGCCGGCCTCAGTCCTTCCAGGGATGTGCCGCCCAGAGCTTCTCGTACTGCGTCCGCAGCGCCAGCAGCTCGGCGCGATACTCGTCCGGGCCCAGGAAGCGCAGCGGCAGGTTCTGCTGCACCGCGGCCTTCTGGAATTCCGGCTCCTCCACCACGCGCCGCACCGCCTGGGCCAGGCGGTCCAGCACCGGCCGCGGCACGCCGGCCGGCGCGGCCACCCCGCGCATCGAGCCCTCGACCACCTCGAAGCCCAGCTCCTTCGCCGTCGGGACGTCCGGCGTCACCTCCCAGCGCTGGGGGCCGAGCTGCGCCAGCGGGCGGACCAGCCCCTGCCGCCAGTCGGTGATGCCCTCCGCCATGTTCACCACCGCGACCGCCAGGGTCTTCGACAGCAGCGCGGTGCGCACCTGGGAGGAGCCGGCGAAGGGGATGTGCAGGAATTGCACGCCCGCCTGCCGCTCCAGCGCCAGCATCGCCAGGTGGTCGTCCGACCCGATGCCGGTGGTGCCGTAGCCGATCGTGCCGGGCGCCTTGCGCGCCGCCGCCAGCAGGTCGGCTAGGCTGCGATAGGGGCTGTCGGCCAGCACCCAGATCCCGCCCGGATCATCGACGATATTGGCGATGGGGGCAAAGTCCTCCAGCCTGAAGCGCGCCTGCCGCTCGATCGGCACGGTGAGGAGGCCGGGGGTGTTGGTGAAGCCGATAGTGTAGCCGTCGGGCTTCGCCCGCGCGAGCTCGCTCCAGCCGATCTCGCCGCCCGCGCCCGCGCGGTTCACCACCACGACGGGCTGGCCGAGATCCTTCTCCATGAAGCGCGCCAGGGTGCGCGCCGCGGCATCGGTGCCGCCACCGGCGGCATAGGCCACGATCATGGTGATGGGGCGATCGGGATAGGGGCCCTGGGCGGCGGCGGGCGTGGCCAGCAGGCCCGCAAGGGCCAGGGCAAGGAATGCGCGGCGCATGGTCGAATCCTCCGGCGGGCGCCGGGCGGCGCCCTTGCCGCGCTTGGACCATGGCCGCCGGGGCCTGGCAATGCAGCGCCGGGGCCGTCCCGCCGGCCCGCATCGCGGCCGGGCCGGCGCAGTCCCTGTCCCGGTGCGCGGCCTCACTCCCGCCAGGGATGCGCCGCCCAGAGCTTCTCGTATTGCGTGCGCATCGCCACCAGCTCGGCGCGGTACTCGTCCGGTCCCAGCAGGCGCAGCGGCAGGGAGAGCTGGGTCGCCACCGCCTGCCATTCCGGATCGGCCGCCGCCTGCCGCACCGCCTCCACGATGCGGTCCAGCACCGGCCGCGGCAGGCCGGCCGGGGCGGCGAGGCCGCGCATCGAGCCCTCCACCACGTCGAAGCCCTGCTCGCGGAAGGTCGGCACATCCGCCATCACCGGCCAGCGCGTGGTGCCCATCTGGCCGATGGCGCGGAACATCCCCTGCCGGTAGTCGCCGATCGCCTCCCCGATATTGGTCACCGCCAGCTCGATCTGGCGCGACAGCGTCGCGGTGCGCACCGGGGCGCCGCCGGCGAAGGGCACATGCAGGAATTTCGTGCCCGTCACCCGCTCCAGCGCCAGCATCGCCAGGTGGTCGTCCGACCCGATGCCGGAGGTGCCGTAGCTGATCTGCCCCGGCCGCCTCTTCGCCTCGGCCACCAGATCGGCCACGCTGCGGATCGGGCTGTCCGGCAGCACCCAGATGGCGCCGGGATCGTCCACGATGTTCAGCACCGGGGCGAAGTCGTCCAGCCGGAAGCGCGCCTGCGGCCGCTCGATCGGGATGGTGACGATGGTCGGCGTGTTGATGAAGCCGATGGTGTAGCCATCGGGCCTCGCGCGGGCGAGTTCGGTGAAGCCGATCTCGCCCGCCGCGCCGCCGCGATTCGTCACCACCACGGGCTGGCCGAGATATTTCTCCATGATCCTCGCCATCGGCCGCGCCGCGAGATCGGTGCCGCCGCCGGCCGGGAAGGCCACGATCATGGTGAGTGCCCGGTCGGGGAAGGCCTGGGCCCGGGCGGTGCGGGTGCGGGCGAGCGGCATGGCGGCCAGCCCCGCCAGAAGGGCGCGACGCTGCATGGTGGTTCCTCCCGTTCGGCGCGGCATGGCGCGCTCTGCTTGTGGCGGGATCGGACCATGCGGGCGGGGGCGCTGGCAACAGCGGCGAGGACGAGCCGCGCGCCTGCCACCAAGCGAGGACCGGTGGCGTGGAGGCAGCAGGCGGTGCCGGCGGATGGCGCCGCAGGCCGGGCCGGTGACCCGGGCCGCCGGCCTTCGATCGTGCCGGCCTGTCCTGACGATCGCGGGTGTTCAGCCGGTGCCGTCCCTCGGCATTGAGGAGCGCGATCTGGGGCAGGCTGGTGCCGAGGGTAGGGCCCGCCGCATCGCAGCGGCGCGGGCATGCCCTGGCGGCCTCGGCGAGGGCAGGCGCCCGGGGCGTGGCGGGGTGTTCCGCCGCGCCTCCGGCCGGCTTGCCCGTCAATCGGCGGCGAGCGCCATCCGGCTGCGGTTCAGCCGGGCGAGGACATGGTCCTCGGCGGCATCCACCACCTTCTCCGTCTCCTCCGGCGTGAAGACATGGCCGGCGCCGGACAGGGTCCGGTAGTCGATGCTGATACCCTTCTGGGTGTTCAGCTTGTCCACCAGCTTCCGGACCGAGCTTTCCGGCACCAGCTCATCCTGCTCCCCGTGGAAGATCAGCCCGTTGCAGGGGCAGGGGGCGAGGAAGCCGAAATCATAGTGGCTGGCCGGCGCGCTGATGGAAACGAAGCCGCCCATCTCCGGCCGCCGCATCAGCAGCTGCATGCCGACATAGGCGCCGAAGGAATAGCCCGCGACCCAGAGGCTGTGGGCGTTGGGGTTCACCGCCTGGAGGAAGTCGAGGGCCGAGGCCGCATCCGAGATCTCGCCGATGCCGCCATCATAGCGGCCCTGGCTGCGCCCAACCCCCCGGAAGTTGAATCGAAGAGTCGAGAACCCCAGCGCCTGGAAACGTTGGTAGAGGGCGTGGATCACCCGGTTGTTCATCGTCCCGCCATGCAGCGGGTGCGGGTGCAGCAACAACGCCACCGGCGCGTTCGGCTGCTTGGAGTGATGGTAACGCCCTTCAAGCCGGCCGTCAGGGCCGGCGAACATGACCTCAGGCATCGTCCCTTGGGTCCAATTCCGGTTGTGCCAGGCACGTCCCAGATACCGAGGAGATGAGAAGCCATCCCGCCGGCAGGCCAGGCGCGCCGAGGCGCTTGGTGGGGAAGACCTGGCTGACAACGCCCGGGCTCCCCTCGGCACCAACATGCGTTGGCACACGATGCCGAGAGGAGCCCAGGCGTATCAACTCCCCAGCCGAACGGTACCGCGACGCCCCCAATGGTTGACTGGGGTGGTCGGGTAAATTAGCGTCCTTTCCACTGTCGCCTGACCTCTGGGCGGCGGTGTCGAGGATATCGGTACCGGTGTCGTCCAGGCTCCCAGGGGCAGTCTCCCGAACCCCAAGGACATCGTCACTATAAAGACGCAAGTGAGACTTTCATAACGGAATCAAGGCACGGGGCCCATGTTTGAAGCGTCTGGCCGGTATGTCTGTATACAGTACCTCATCCACTAGGGGCCAATGCCATGCGACTTTCCACCCGCGGGCGATATGCCGTCATGGCGATGGTCGAACTGGCCGCAAGGCAGCAAGGATGCGCGGCCGATCCGCGAGGTGGGCGGCCGGTGAGCCTCGCCGAACTCGCCCAGGCCCAGCTTCTCTCTCTCGCTTATCTCGAGCAGCTCTTCGGCAATCTCCGCCGCGCCGGCCTGGTCGCCTCGGCCCGCGGCCCGGGCGGCGGCTACCGCCTGGCCCGGCCGGCCGATGCCATCACCATCTCCGAGATCGTCGATGCGGTGGATGAGCCCATCCGCGCCACCCGCTGCGAGCAGGGCTCGCCCGGCTGCCTGGCCGGCCAGCGCTGCCTGACCCATGACCTCTGGTCCGAGCTGGGCGAGCAGATCCGGCTCTTCCTCGGCCATGTGACGCTGGCCGATGTGGTGGCCGGCCGGATCATCGGCCGGGCGGCGGTGCCGCATGACCGGACGGCGCAGGCTGCGGCCCTGCCGGAGGCGGCGCAGTAGCGCCGGGGCGTGGTGGACACTCTTTATATGGACGCCAACGCGACCGAGCCGCTGCGGCCGGCGGCCAAGGTGGCGGTGATCGTGGCGCTGGAGGCGGGGGGGAATCCCTCCTCGGTCCATGCCGCGGGCCGGGCCGCGCGACGGCGGCTGGAGGAGGCGCGGGAGGCGGTCGCCACCCGCTTCGGCGCGCGGGTCCAGGACGTGGTCTTCACCGGCGGCGGGACGGAGGCGAATGCCCTGGCCGTGCAGGGCCTCGGCCGGGGGCGGCGGGTGCTGGCCGGGGCCACGGAACACCCGGCGGTGCTGGCCGCGGCGCCCGGGGCGGGGATGATCCCGGTCCGGCCGGACGGCACCGCCGATCTCGAGGCCCTAGCGGCGCTGCTGGCGGAAGGCGGCCCGGCCCTGGTCTGCCTGATGGCGGCGAACAACGAGACCGGGGTGCTGCACCCGCTGGCGCCGGTGGCGGCGCTCTGCCGCGCCCATGGCGCGTGGCTGCATGTGGATGCGGTGCAGGCGGCCGGCCGGGTTCCGGTGACGCTGACCGGGACGGGGGCGGACAGCCTCGCTTTCTCCGGCCACAAGCTGGGCGGGCCGCCGGGCGCCGGGGCGCTGCTGCTGCGGCCGGGGTTGGAGCTTCCCGCGCTGATCGCGGGCGGCGGGCAGGAGCGCGGCCGGCGCGGCGGGACGGAGCCGCTGCCGGCGATCGCCGGCCTCGCCGCCGCGGCGATGGCGGCCGAGCCGGCGGAGGCGGCGCGCCTCGCCGCCCTGCGCGACCGGATCGAGGCGGGCGTCAGGGCGCTGGCGCCGGAGCCCATCATCGCCGGCGCCGGCGCGCCGCGGCTGCCGAACACCAGCAGCATCATCCTGCCCGGCATCGCGGCGGAGACCCAGGTGATCGCCCTCGACCTCGCCGGCATCCGCGTCTCGGCCGGCGCCGCCTGCTCCTCGGGCAAGGTGGGGCGCAGCCCGGTCCTGGCGGCGATGGGCTTCGGGGAGGCCGCGGGCTGCGGCATCCGCGTCTCCCTGCCCTGGAATGCACCGGAGGACGCGGCCGAGCGTTTCCTCTCCGCCTGGGCTGCCATGCGGGCGCGTCTCTCGCAACGCGCCGCCTGAGGGACCACACTGGCACCAATGCATCCGAATCGCCCGATCTATCTGGACAACCACGCCACCACGCCGGTCGATCCGCGCGTCCTGGCCGCCATGCGCCCCTGGTGGGAGGAGAATTTCGCCAACCCCCACAGCGTCGAGCACGCCATGGGCCGGGCGGCGGAGGAGGCGGTCGAGGCCGCGCGGGCCGAGATCGCCGAGCTGATCGGCGCCGAGCCCCGGGAGATCGTCCTCACCTCCGGGGCCACGGAATCCAACAACCTGGCCATCAAGGGCGCGGCCCGCTTCGCCGCCAGCCAGGGGGGCGAGCGCCGGCGGATCGTGACGCTGGCGACCGAGCACAAATGCGTCCTGGAGAGCATCCGCGACCTGGCCGCCGAGGGCTTCGAGCCGGTGGTCCTGCCGGTGCGGCCGGACGGGCTTGCCGACCTGGACGTGCTGCGCGCCGCGGTGGACGACCGGACGCTGCTCATCTCCGTCATGGCGGTGAACAACGAGATCGGCGTCATCCAGGACCTGGCCGCGATCGGCGCCATCGCCAGGGAGGCCGGCGCGCTGTTCCACACCGACGCGGCGCAGGCGGCGGGGCGCATCCCGCTGGATGTGGAGGAGATCCGGGCCGACCTGCTCTCCCTCTCCGGCCACAAGATCTATGGGCCGAAAGGCATCGGCGCGCTCTATGTCCGCCGGCGCCCCCGGGTGCGGCTCGCCCCGCTCTTCTCCGGCGGTGGGCAGGAGAGGGGCTTCCGCTCCGGCACCCTGCCGGCGCCGCTGGCGGTGGGGCTGGGCGAGGCGGCGCGGATCGCCGCCACCGAGGGCATGCTGGATGCCGGCCGGATCGCCGGGCAGCGCGACCTCTTCCTTGATGCCCTGGAGAAGGCGGTGCCCGGCCTGCGGGTGAACGGGAGCCGCGAGCAGCGGGTGTCCGGCAACCTCAACATCACCTTTCCGGGGCCGGTGGATGCCCAGGCACTGATGCGCGCGGCGCCGGAGGTCTGCGTCTCCACCGGCTCCGCCTGCTCCTCGGCCGAGGTCGAGTCCTCCTATGTGCTGCGCGCCCTCGGGATTCCCGAGGCGGAGGCCCGGGCGACCTTGCGGATCGGGATCGGCCGCTTTACCTCGCCCGCGGATGCGGAGCAGGCCGCGGCGATCCTTGCCGAGGCCTGGCGCCGGGTGGCCTCAGCGGAGCGGTAGAACACGATGCCCAGGATGACCTTCATCGAGCGCGACGGCACGCGCCGCGAGGTAGACGCGCCGCTCGGCCTCTCGGTCCTGGAGATCGCCCACAAGCATGGCGTCGATATCGAGGGCGCCTGCGAGGGCTCGCTCGCCTGCTCCACCTGCCATGTCATCGTGGACGGGTCCTGGTTCGGCAAGCTGGCCGCGCCGACCGAGGACGAGGAGGACATGCTCGACCTCGCCTTCGACCTGCAGGAGACGAGCCGGCTCGGCTGCCAGATCATCATGACCGAGGCGTTGGACGGGCTGGTGGTGAAGCTGCCGGCCGGCACCCGCAACGCCGGCGGCTGACCGGGTCGCGGCGCACCGTCGCGACGCGAAGCGGCCAGTGCCGCAAGGGAAGGGAAGGCCCGGAGCGTGAATCGCAGCCCCAAGGATGACAGCTGGACGGAAGGGTTCGGGCGCGAGGGCGGCCTGTACCGCCGGCTGCGCGATGCCTGCGCGGCGGACTGGCAGGCCTATACCTGGCATCCCTTCGTCCATGGCCTCTCGGACGGGACGCTGCCGCTGCCGGCCTTCCGGCGCTACCTGATCCAGGACTACCTTTTCCTGATCCATTTCGCCCGCGCCAAGGCGCTCGCGGTCTTCAAGGCCGAGAGCATCGAGGCGATGCGGGACAAGACTGAGGCGATCCGGGCGATCCTGGCCGAGACGCTGATGCACCTGAAATATTGCGAGAGCTGGGGCATCCCCGAGGCCGAGGTGCGCGCGACGCCGGAGAGCGCCGAGACGGTCAGCTACACCCGTTATGTCATCGACCGCGGCCTGGCGGGCGACATCCTCGACCTGGAAGTGGCGCTCGCCCCCTGCACGGTCGGCTATGGGGAGGTAGCGCTGCGCATCCTGGCTGACCCGAACCGGCGCGCGGAGGGCAACCCCTACCAGTCCTGGATCGATACCTATGCCGATCCCGGCTACCAGGCCATGGCGAAGGCGGCCGCGGCGCGGATCGACGCGCTGGGCGAGAGCCATGGCGGCCATGCCCGCTTCGCCACGCTGAGCGCCACCTTCGCCGAGGCCGCGCGGCTGGAGGCACGGTTCTGGCAGCAGGGTCTGGATGCCGCGGAAGGCCATATGGCCGGATACGAAAAGGCGCGATGAGATGAGAAGCCTCGTCGCCCGCCGCATGGCGCAGCCATGAGGATCCTGGTCGCGATGTCGGGCGGTGTGGACAGCAGCGTCGTCGCCGGCCTGCTGCGCGAGCAGGGGCATGAGGTGATCGGCGCCACGCTCCAGCTCTACGACCACGGCGCCGCGACCTCCCGCAAGGGCGCCTGCTGCGCCGGGCAGGACATCCATGACGCGCGACGCGTCGCCGACCGGCTCGACATCCCGCACTATGTCCTCGACAAGGAAAGCCGCTTCAGCGACGCCGTGGTGCAGGACTTCGCCGATGCCTATGCGCGCGGGGAGACGCCGATCCCCTGCGTGCGCTGCAACCAGACGGTGAAGTTCCACGACCTGGTCGGCCTGGCGCGGGACCTCGGCGCCAAGGCGATGGCGACCGGCCATTATGTCCGCCGCGTCGAGGGGGCGCGGGGTGCCGAGCTGCACCGCGCCGTCGATCCCCAGCGGGACCAGAGCTACTTCCTGTTCGCCACCACCGCGGAGCAGCTCGCCTTCAGCCGCTTCCCCCTCGGCGACTATCCGGACAAGGCGGCGGTGCGCGCGGTCGCGGCGCGGCTCGGCCTGGCGGTCGCGGAGAAGCCAGACAGCCAGGACATCTGCTTCGTCCCGCAGGGCCGCTACCACGAGGTGGTGGCGAAGCACCGGCCGGACGCGGTGGAGCCGGGGGAGATCGTGCATCTCGATGGCCGGGTGCTCGGCCGGCACCAGGGCATCGCGCGCTACACGGTGGGGCAGGGCCGGGGCCTCGGCCAGGCGTCGCGGGATGGCGAGGAGCCGCTCTATGTCGCCGGCGTCGATGCCGGGACGCGCCGCGTGCTGGTCGGGCCGCGCCGGGCGCTGCCGCAGGCGGTGGTCACGGTCGGCGAGGTGAACTGGCTGATCGCCCCGCCGGGCGGTCCGCTGCGCTGCCAGGTGAAGCTGCGGGCGCGGGAGGAGCCGCGCCCGGCGACCATCGCCTGGGATGCCGCCGCCGGCCTGCTGCGCGTGACGCCGGAGGAGCCGGCCATCGCCGCGCCCGGCCAAGCCTGCGTGCTCTATGACGGTGAGCGGGTGCTGGGCGGCGGCTTCATCCTGCGGCGGGGCGAGGCAACCGGCGCCGCCGCCTGAGGGTTGACCGGGATCGCTCCCGGCCGGCCCGGCCAGGGGCACCCATTCCGCAAGGCAGGCCGCGCATGCCGGACATCCCCGCCGAGCCGCCCCATCCCGGGCCGCTCTTCCTCGACCTCGATGGCGTGCTGGCGGATTTCGACCGCGGCGTGGAGGCGGTGACCGGCACCCGGCCGGAGGAGCTGTTGCTGAAGACCATGTGGGCCGCGCTCTCCCGTGCCCCGCGCTTCTTCGAGACGCTGGAGTTCATGCATGATGCCGAGGCGCTCTGGCGCTTCTGCGCGCCGCTGCGGCCGACCATCCTGACCGGCCTGCCGCTCGGCAGCTGGGCGCCGGCCCAGAAGAAGCGCTGGGTGGCGCGGATGCTGGGCGCGCATGTGCCCATCATCACCTGCATGAGCCGCGACAAGCCGCGCTGGTCCGGCCCCGGCCATGTGCTGGTGGATGACCGCGCCTCCGCCGCCGAGGGCTGGGAGAGGAAGGGCGGCATCTTCATCCACCACACCTCCGCGGAGCGCTCCATCGCCCGGCTGCAGGCGCTCGGCTACGGGCGCTGACAAGGGCGGCGCCCCCGCTTGCGCTGCATGGCAGCATGGCCCCCGGGCCGGGGCCGCGGCCTGCGCGACACCCCATATGCAACCGTGACAGGTCGCGCGGCGACGGCGCATGGGGCGCCAGGCCCAGCTGCGGCCGGCAAGGAGCAATGACCATGGTCTCCGCATTCGGAGGCTTCCTGACCTTCCTCCTCGGATCCACGCTGGTGGTCTGGGGGATCGCGCTGCGCGGAGCAATGGCGCATGGCGGCACGCAGCGCGCCGCCGCGCGGATGCCGCAGGGCGCGGCGCAGGAAGGGATCTGACCGGAAGGGCGGGCCCTGCCCGCCCGATCCTCTAGGCAGAAACCACGCTGGGGGCGGGCGTGATGGAGCAGGTGAAGCCGAGCTTGGCGATCTGGCGCGCGAAGTATTGCGCCTGTCGCTCGGGGGAGCGCTTGTGGAAGTGGTCGGCCCCGAGATC
>JAESGY010000389.1_pt1 | contig 21139 bp, 23 predicted proteins | sample 9269841 | NCBI WGS metagenome assembly JAESGY01 (sample SAMN17022865, study PRJNA683097) | algae metagenome | isolation source: Spirirestis rafaelensis WJT71-NPBG6 and co-occurring heterotrophs from... | place: USA: Pinto Wells, Joshua Tree National Park, Colorado Desert, CA | collected 2006-08-15
CCTCGCCGGATGAGCACCCGTAAGGAGTTCAGCCTCGACCGGAAGCGGTGAACGCCGCCCACCCGCTGCCCTCGGCCACCCGCGGCCTTGGCCGTATGGATACTGTAGGCCTTTGTTTTTCGGGCAGATTCACGCTCCCGGGCGTTCACGCCCGTCCGCGATCCGCTCTCGCGACACGGCATGGGCCGCGGGCCGCAGGCACGGCCCCGGCCGCCGCTGGCTGCGGCAGGCCAGGGCGCATGCCGGCCGGCAGCAGGCGATCTTTACTAAGGCAGCTCGTTCATCCGCCGCTCGACCATCGCCCGCCAGGGCGCCTCGGGCGGCGCATCGGCGATCAGCGCCCGCCAGGCGGCGCGGGCGCTCTCGGTCCGCCCGGCCCGGGCCTCCGCCAGCCCGGCGAGGAAGCGCAGGCCGATATGCTGCGGCGCCTGCGGCAGCGCGGCACGCAGCAGCGCCCCCGCCTCCTCGGCCTGCCCGTCCTCCAGCAGCACCTGGGCGAGCTGTGCGGTCAACTCCGGGTCGAACCTGCCGAGCAGGGCGCGCCGGTAGGCATCCGCCGCGGCGTCCAGCCGGCCCCGGCTGCGCTCGGCATTGCCCAGCAGCACCCAGCCTTCCCGCGCCTGCTCGCTGCCGGGCGGAAGCTGCCCCAGCCGCTCCCGCAGCCGGCCCATCACCGACTCGTCCCGCGCCGCGGCCTCCTGCCGCAGGGCATAGGGGGCGGAGGGCATCTGCGGGATGCCGCCGGCGAGATAGAGGCCGAGGGCCAGCGCCGGCGCCGCCCCCAGGGTGCCGAGCAGCACCCAGCGGCCGCGGCCGGTCTCGGCGAGGCTCCGGTCCTCCGGCGCGGTCAGCAGGCGGCGCTGCACCTCCACGGTCGCGGCGCGATGCGCCGCCTCGTCCAGCCTTCCCGCCTCCTTCTCCCGCTCCAACTCGGCGAGTTGGGCGCGGTAGAGGGCCAGATCGGCCTCCCGCCTGCCGCGGGCGCGGGGCGGGCCGAACAGGGCGATGGCAAGCGGCGCCAGCGCCGCCACGGCCAGCAGGCCGAGCAGCGGCCAGAAGGGAAACCAGGTCACGGGCTGCGGCCGTCCTCGAGCTGGGCGAGCCGCGCACGCTCCGCGGCGGAGAGATCCTCGGCGGTCCCGGGCGGGGTGGCCGCCGCGCGCCGGCGGCGCATCGCCAGGATCAGCATGAGGCCGAGGCCGAGCGCGAGGACCGGCGTCGCCCAGAGCAGCCAGGTCGCCGGCTTCACCGGCGGGCGCAGCAGCACGAAATCGCCGTAGCGGTCATGCACGAAGCGGAGGACATCGGCATCGTTGCGGCCAGCCGAGACCTGTTCCCGCACGATGCGGCGGAGGTCGCGGGCCAGCTCCGCATCGCTGTCCTCGATGGACTGGTTCTGGCAGACCAGGCAGCGCAGCTCGCGCCCGATCTGGCGCGCGCGTTCCTCCTGCGCCGGGTCGCGCAGCATCTCCGCCGGGTCGGAGACGGCGGCGAGGCCAGGTGGCGCGAGCGGGGCGGCCAGCAGGAAGGCGAGGAAAAACAGGTATTTCATGCGTGGCGGCGCAGCAGCGGCTGCAGCTCCTGCTTCAGCGTGTCATCGGTGATCGGGCCGGCCCAGCGCCAGCGGATGATCCCCTCCCGGTCCACCAGATAGGTCTCCGGCACGCCATAGAGGCCCCAGTCGATCGCCACGCGCCCGGGCAGGTCCACCCCGAGCTTCCGGTAGGGATTGCCGTGCCGGCGCAGGAAGCCGAGGGCATCCGCCGGCTTGTCCTTGTAGGCGACGCCGAGCACCGGCACGCCCTCGCGCGCCAGGCGCATGAGCTGCGGATGCTCGATGACGCAGGGCACGCACCAGGAGGCGAAGAAATTCACCAGCACCGGCCGTCCAAGGGGGCCTTGTGTCCCGCGCAGATCGGCCGAGCTGAGGCCGGGGAGGTCGGCGCCCTCCAGCGGCGGCAGGCTGAATTCGGGCGGCTGCCGGCCGATCAGGGCGGAAGGCACGCCCTTCGGGTCATAGCTGCCGGTGCCGAGGCCCCGCAGCATGGCATAGAAGCCGACGCCCGCCGCGGCGGCGACGCCGAGCGGGGCGAGCAGCAGCAGACGGCGGCGGGAGGGCGAGGGCGGTGCCGCCGCGCCGCCGGACCCCTGCGCGGGGGCCGGGTGGCGATCTCCGGCCGTGCTCATGCCCGCGCCTCCGCCCGCATCGCGCGGGCCGCGGGGGCCGAGACGCGCATGCGCCGGTCGCTCAGCGAGATGCCGCCGCCGAGCGCCATGATGGCGGCGCCGAGCCAGATCCAGGGCGCCAGCGGGTTGTTGTGGATGCGGAGCACCGCGCCGCCATCCCGCTCCTCGCCCATCACCACATAGAGGTCGCGGGCCCAGGTGGTGTGGATCGCCGCCTCGGTGGTCTGCATGCGGGCGACGGCGAAACTGCGCTTGTCGGCCTCCAGCACCGTCACCAGCCGGTCGCCGTCCCGCACCTCGACCGTGGCGCGGCGGGCCGTCCAGTTCGGGCCCTGCACATCGGCGATGCGGATGAGTCGGTACTCCATGCCGGCGAGCGTCGTCGCCTCGCCCGGCTTCAGCAGCGCGAGCTTGTCCGTCGCCAGCCCCATGCCGGCGAGGCCGAGGATCATGACGCCGAGCCCGGCATGCGCCAGCGCCCCGCCCCAGGCGGCGCGCGGCAGGCCCTTCGCCCGCGCCCAGGCCGCCTGCGGCCGGCTGAAGAGCGCGATACGGTCGGCGATGTCGGCCGCCGCGGCGGCGATGGCCCAGAGCGCCGCGGCGAAGCCGAGCGCCGGGCCGATCCGCCAGCCCTCGATGGCGAGGCAGAGCAGGAAGGCGGCGAAGCCGGCCAGCGCGGCCCACCAGAGCCGCTGCAGCGCCGGGAAGACCCGGGCGCGCTTCCAGGGCAGCATCGGTCCGAAGCCCATGGCGAGCACCAGTGGAACCGCCAGCGGCAGGGTGGCCAGGTTGAAGAAGGGCGGCCCGACCGAGATCTTCTCGCCCAGCAGCAGGTCGGCGAACATCGGGTAGAGCGTGCCCACCAGGACGACCGCGGCGATGGAGCAGAGCAGCAGGTTGTTCAGCACCAGCGCACCCTCCCGCGAGAGCGGGGCGAAGACGCCGGTCGGCACCATCGTCGCCGCCCGCCAGGCGAACAGCGCGAAGCCGCCGCCGATATAGAGGGCGAGCAGGCCGAGGGTGACCATGCCCCGCTCCGGGTCATTGGCGAAGGCATGCACGCTGGTCAGCACGCCCGAGCGCACCAGGAAGGTGCCGAGCAGGGACATGCCGAAGGCGAGGAGCGCGAGGAAGACGGTCCAGGTCTTCAGCGCCTCCCGCTTCTCGACCACGATCGCGGAGTGCAGCAGGGCGCAGCCGGCCAGCCAGGGGAGGAGGGAGGCGTTCTCCACCGGGTCCCAGAACCAGTAGCCGCCCCAGCCGAGTTCGTAATAGGCCCACCAGGAGCCGAGTGCGATGCCAAGGGTCAGGAAGCTCCAGGCCGCCAGTGCCCAGGGCCGCACCCAGCGCCCCCAGGCGGCGTCCACCCGGCCCTCGATCAGCGCCGCGACGGCGAAGGCATAGGTCACGGCGAAGCCGACATAGCCGAGATAGAGCAGCGGCGGATGGAAGGCGAGGCCGGGATCCTGCAGGATCGGGTTCAGCCCCTGGCCATCCGGCGGCGGCGGCCAGACCCGGTCGAAGGGGTTGGAGGTCGCCAGGATGAAGCCGAGGAAGCCGACCGAGACCAGGCCGAGGATGCCCAGCACCCGCGCCTGCAGGGCGGAGGGCAGGTTGCCGCCGAATCCCGCCACCGCCCCGCCGCAGAGCGCGAGGATGAGGACCCAGAGGACCATCGAGCCCTCATGGTTCCCCCAGGTGCCTGAGAGCTTGTAGAGCAGCGGCTTCGCCGAGTGGCTGTTCTGCACCACGTTCAGCACGGTGGTGTCGTTGACCACATAGGACCAGGCGAGGCAGGCGAAGGCCGCCGCCACCGCGATCAGCGTGCCGGCGGCGAGCGGCGCGGTCGCCGCCATCAGCCGCGCCTCCGCCCGCTGCGCCCCCCAGAGCCCGACCACGACCTGGGCGAGGGAGAGGGCGAGGGCGAGGGCGAGGGCGAAATGGCCGAGTTCGGGGATCACGAGCCGCTCCGCCCCGCGGCCGGCGCCCGCGCCGGGTCAAGGGTGTTCCAGCTGGCCGCCGGCGGGGCGGCGCCCTCGGCCGGGTTCCAGTGGCCGCTGCGCTTCAGCGCATCCGCGACCTCGGGCGGCATATAGGTCTCGTCATGCCGCGCCAGCACCTCGGAGGCACGGAAGACGCCGTCCGGGCCGAGCTTGCCCAGCGTGACGACGCCCTGGCCTTCCCGGAACAGATCGGGCAGCACGCCGACATAGGTGACGCTCACGGCATGGACGCCGTCGGTCACGCGGAAGCGGGCGGCGGGCTTGCCGTCCGGTGCCGTCTCCCGCGTGACGCTGCCCGACTCGACCAGCCCGCCCAGGCGGAAGGCGCGGTCGGGCGCCGGCGCCTGCTGCGCGATGTCGGAGGGGGAGCGGAAGAAGACCAGGTTGTCCTGGAAGGCGGTGAGGGTGAGGGCGGTGGCGCTGCCGAGCCCGATCCCGCAAAGCAGCAGCACCCAGAGCCGCCGGCGTTTCCGTGTCATGTCCTGTCCTGATTCCGCCGCGCCCGCGGGTCCAGCGCGTCCAGCCGCCGCCGGGCGGCGCCAAGCCTCACCACCGTGGCGATGGCCAAAGCCGCGAAGCCGCCAAGCGTCAGCACGTAGCTGGCCGCTACATGGGCCCAATGCAGTGTCATTCTAGACGTCTCCTCGGGCCATCCGATTCAGCCCTCCGCACCCTGAAGGGCGCTCCGGCCATCGGGAGCTTGTCTGGCCATCCGATTCAGCCCTCCGCGCCCCGCTGGGCGCTCCGGCCATCGGATGGCTCCGCCCGCTGCGCCGCCGCCAGTTGCAGGGCCCTGATCCGCCGCTCCATCACCGCCGCCCGCGTCCGCGCCAGCACCAGCGCGGCGAAGGCGAGGGTGAAGCCCAGCGCGCAGACCAGCAGGGGGTAGAGGATATCCACATGCAGGCCGGGCGCATTGATCCTGGTCACGCTGGCCGGCTGATGCAGCGTGTTCCACCAATCGACCGAGAATTTCACGATCGGCAGGTTCACCGCTCCGACCAGCGCGAGGATGGCGCCCATCCGGGCCCCGCGCTCGGCATCGTCGAAGGCCCGCACCAGGGCGGCATGGCCGAGCCAGAGGAAGAAGAGCACCAGCACGCTGGTCAGCCTTGCATCCCAGACCCACCAGGTACCCCACATCGGCTTGCCCCAAAGGCTGCCGGTGGCGAGGCACATCGCCGTCACCAGCGCGCCGACCGGCGAGAGCTCCCGGCAGGCCAGGTCCGCCAGCGGGTGCCGCCAGATCAGCGCCATGGCGGAGCCGATGGCGAGGCCGGCATAGCCCCCCATGGACAGCCATGCCATGGGCACATGGATATAGAGGATCCGTACCGTCTCCCCCTGCTGCCAGTCGGGCGGGGAGAAGAACAGGGCCCAGGACAGGCCGACCGCCAGCACGGCCAGCGCGGCCGCCGTCAGCCAGGGCTGTACGCGTGCGGCCAGGCGCAGGAACTGCCCCGGATTGGCGAAGCGATGCAGGTTCGCGCCGCGCGCGGCGGGAGTGCCGGCGAGCGGCGGTCCGAGGGGGCGTGTGTCGGCGGTTTCCACGGGGCACAACCTAGGGCGAGATCGCCGCAGATTGAAGCGCCGGCCGCCGCCGTTACTTTGCGTTGCCGCAAACGCGAGGGAACCAATGGCGCATTGGCTGGTGAAGAGCGAACCCGATGCCTTTTCCTGGGACGAGCAGGTCCAGAACGGCATCGAGCCCTGGACCGGCGTGCGCAATGCGCTGGCCTCCAACAACCTCAAGGCGATGCGGGCCGGGGACCGGGCCTTCTTCTACCATTCCAACATCGGCAAGGAGATCGTCGGCATCGTCGAGGTGGTGCGGGAGGCCTATCCGGACCCGACCGACGAGACCGGCCGCTGGGTCTCCGTGGACGTGAAGGCGGTGGGGCCGCTGCCGAAGCCCGTCGGCCTGGCCGCCATCAAGGCGGACCCCGATTTCGCCGAACTCGCCCTGGTCCGGCAGTCGCGCCTCTCCGTGATGCCGGTGAGCGAGGCGCATTGGGCCAGGCTCTGCGCCCTGGGGGGCTGGACGGGCGGCTGACCCCGGATTGCCCGGCGGAGGAAACTCCGCCCTGGGGCGACCGTCAGGCGGCGGGTGCGGCCCGCCGCTGGTGCGGCGCAGCCAGGGCCCGCAGGGCCGCCGGCGTCTGCGGCATGACATGCCTCAGCAGGCCATGGGCCAGGGATGAGGGCGGGAAGGTGACACCTTCCTGCGCCTGTATGAGGGGAGGATGGTGCGATGCGGCTCGAAGGCTCCTGCCATTGCGGCGCGGTGAAATTCCGGGTGGAGAGCCCGCACCCCTACCCCTACCAGCGCTGCTACTGCTCCATCTGCCGCAAGACCCAGGGCGGGGGCGGCTACGCCATCAATCTTGGCGCCGAATCCGCCAGCCTGCGGGTCACGGGGAAGCAGCACGTCAGCATCTATCACGCGCGCATGAAGGAGCCGGGGGAGGCCAGGGCCCATCGGAGCCTGGCGGAGCGGCATTTCTGCTCCCTCTGCGGCAGCGCGCTCTGGCTCTATGACCCGCGCTGGCCGGAATTGATCCACCCCTTCGCCTCGGCGATCGATACGCCGTTGCCGGCGGCGCCGGAATCCACGCACATCCTGCTGGCCTTCAAGGCACCCTGGGTGGCGGTGGCGGCCGGTCCGCGCGATCGGCAGTGCAATGGCTACCCGGAGGAGAGCATCGCCGAATGGCATGCGAGGCTCGGCCTCGCTGAGGGAGGGTGATGGGACAGGTGACCGGGGCGGGGGAGCGCATTCTCTGCCGGCTGCAGGACATCCCCGAGGGCGGGGCGAAGGGCTTCCCCGCGCCGCCGGGCGGCTTCGTCGGGCTCTTCGCCGTGCGCAAGGATGGGCGGGTGCATGTCTACGTCAATGCCTGTCCGCATATCGGCCTGCCGCTGGAGCCCCTGCCGGACCGCTTCCTGGACCCACGGAAGCAGGTGATCCTCTGCGCCGTCCATGGCGCGCGCTTCCGGATCGAGGACGGGCAATGCGTTAGCGGCCCCTGCATCGGGGAGGCGCTGGAGGCGGTGCCGGTGCGGATCGTGGAAGGACAGGTGGTGGTGCCGGCCGGGGCCGGATTGTGACGCTTCGCCATCATCGCCCCGGCTCGGCCGTGATGCGCCCGAAAAGACCCTGAATTCGCCGAAGCGCTACCCAAGGCGGCCGGCAGTCTTCCTCCTGCGCCAAGCCCACAGGAGGCCTCCATGCGCACCACCAGTACCCATCTCCGCCGTAGCCTGCTCGCCACCGGTCTGCTGATCGCCGCCGGTCCCGCCTTCGCCCAAGGGAGCGGCCCGGGGAGCAACCCGGGCAGCGCCGCCTGGGGCAGCCCGGCCAACAGCCAGCCGGCGGGCCAGGGCAGCGCGCCCGCCGCGGCGGCACCGGCCGCCCCCGCGCCGCGCCAGGCCGTCACAACGCCGGCGACGCCGGCCGGCCAGGGCAGCAGCCCGACGGCTGCACCCACTGGCCAGGCCGGCGCGCCGCGCCCCGCCGCGACGGCCCCCGCCACGTCCGCGAACCCGGGCGGCCAGGCCGCGCCGCAGCAGGCGACCGGCCAGCCGCAGCGGCCCGCGACCCCCGAGCGGCACGGTGCCACGACCCGGCCCGCGCCGGGCACCGCCGCGCCGGCCCGCAGCAACTGACGCAACGGCCCCGCCCGGCGCCTCGCCGGGCGGGGTTCCGCTGCCGCTTGCCGGCTCCTTTCGACTTAATGAGGACCGCCGAGGTCCATTGACGCAGCGCAAGGCGGCATGGCCAAACTCCTGTCAGGCACGACTATCGCCCGAGGGGAGGCCAAGCATGGCAGACGACCTGATCGCCGTGAAACCGGAGATCGCCGCCAAGGCTCTTGTGAACACGGACCGCCACCGCGCCATGACGGAAGCGGCAGCGAAGGACCCGGAAGGCTTCTGGAGCAAGGAAGCCCAGCGCATCGCCTGGATGAAGCCGCCCAGCAAGATCAAAAATGTCGACTTCAATGGCGACGTGACGATCCGGTGGTTCGAGGATGGCGTGCTGAACGCCAGCGTCTCCTGCCTCGACCGGCACCTGGAAACCAGGGGCGACCAGGTGGCGATCATCTGGGAAGGCGACGACCCGAACAGCGACAGCAAGGTCACCTACCGCCAACTGCATGAGCAGGTCTGCCGCCTGGCGAACGGCCTGCGCTCGCTTGGCGTCAAGAAGGGCGACCGCGTCTGCATCTACCTGCCGATGATTGTCGAGGCCGCGGTCGCCATGCTGGCCTGCGCCCGCGTCGGCGCCATCCATTCCATCGTCTTCGGCGGCTTCAGCCCGGACAGCCTCGCCTCCCGCATCCAGGATTCCGAGTGCACGGTGCTCATCACCGCCGATGAGGGTCGCCGCGGCGGGCGCAAGGTGCCGCTCAAGACCAATGCCGACGAGGCGCTGCAGACCTGCCCCAGCATCAGGCACGTGATCGTCGCGAAGAACACCGGCGGCAGCGTGCCGATGCAGGCCGGCCGCGACATGATGTGGGACGAGCTCTGCAGCAAGCAGCCGACCACCTGCGAGCCGGAGCCGATGGGCGCGGAGGACCCGCTCTTCATCCTCTACACCTCCGGCTCGACCGGCAAGCCGAAGGGCGTGCTGCACACCACGGGCGGCTATATGGTCTGGGCCAGCTACACGCATGAGCTGGTCTTCGACTACCGCCCCGGCGAGATCTACTGGTGCACGGCGGATGTCGGCTGGGTGACCGGCCATACCTACATCGTCTACGGCCCGCTGGCGAACGGCGCGACGACGCTGATGTTCGAGGGCGTGCCGAACTACCCGTCCGTCTCCCGCTTCTGGGATGTGGTGGACAAGCACCAGGTCAACATCTTTTACACCGCGCCGACCGCCATCCGCAGCCTGATGCGCGACGGCGAGGCGCCGGTGAAGAAGGCCAGCCGCAAGTCGCTGCGCATCCTGGGCAGCGTGGGCGAGCCGATCAACCCGGAAGCCTGGATGTGGTACTACCGCGTCGTCGGCGATGAGCGCTGCCCGATCGTCGATACCTGGTGGCAGACCGAGACGGGCGGCATCCTGATCTCGCCGCTGCCGGGCGCGACCGCGCAGAAGCCCGGCTCCGCAACCCTGCCGCTGCCGGGCGTCTTCCCGGCGCTGGTGGATGGCGAGGGCAAGATCCTGGAGGGCGCGACCGAGGGCAACCTCGTGCTGCTCGACAGCTGGCCGGGCCAGATGCGCACCATCTACGGCGATCATGAGCGCTTCGGGCAGACCTACTTCTCCACCTTCAAGGGGATGTACTTCACCGGCGACGGCGCCCGCCGCGACGCCGATGGCTACTACTGGATCACCGGCCGGGTGGACGATGTCATCAACGTCTCCGGCCACCGCATGGGCACGGCCGAGATCGAAAGCGCGCTGGTCGCCCACCCGAAGGTCGCCGAGGCCGCGGTGGTCGGCATGCCGCACGACCTGAAGGGCCAGGGCATCTACTGCTACGTGACGCTGAAGAGCGGCGAGGAGCCCTCTGACGCGCTGCGGAAGGAGCTGGTGGCCTGGGTGAGGAAGGAGATCGGCCCCATCGCCTCGCCGGACGCCATCCAATGGGCGCCGGGCCTGCCCAAGACCCGGTCGGGCAAGATCATGCGGCGCATCCTCCGCAAGATTGCGGCCAACGAGACGGACAGCCTGGGCGACACCTCGACCCTCGCCGACCCGTCCGTGGTGCAGGAGCTGGTGGAGAACCGGGTCGGCTGAGCGGATCGCGGCCGGGCGTTCCCGCCCGGCCGCGTGGCTCTGCTCGACACGGGATGACCCGCGCCGGATGCGCGTTCGGTCTCGGACGCAATCCGCCGCGGGGCAGATCGCTCCCCGGCATGCGCGCCCGGAGCGTGGCTTTCCCCTGCCAAGGATGACCCGTGGCGGAGGGCGCCGGAGCCAGACGCCTTCCGCCGTCGCTTGCGCGGCCGCGGGCCGGCCACCTGCGCTGACTTCCGCGCGCGCCGGCGGGATGGCGTTATCGGGCCTGTCCGGCGCGCACCATCGCAGCGACACCCCGGCAGTGCTCTTGCGGGCAAATAGTATACAATTTGCCCGCGCCTGACCCGGGGAGGACACGTATGGCGAGTATCTTCGGCACCGCCGCTGCCGACACCCTGTCCGGCACCGCGAAGGCCGATATCCTGGTCGGCCGCGGCGGGAACGACAGGCTGGAGGGGCTGGGCGGTGGCGACCTGATGCTGGGCGGCGCCGGCGACGATCTGCTCTACGGCAACAGCGGCACCGTCCCGCAGCCGCCACGCTTCGAGGTGCCGCCTCTTGCCGGTCCGGGTCACGACACCTTGATCGGTGGTCCAGGCGACGACACCATCTTCGGCAGTTCGGCCACGGCGGATACCGGCTCGACGGCCAGGCTGATCCTGGGCGGCGCCGGAACTGGCCACATCACCACCACCTGGGGTGCCGACACGGTCCTGGGCGGCGCCGGCGACGACACCATCATCGGCACCGGATCGGCAGATTTTACCCCACCCATTCCGCACAACGCCTTTCCGCAGATCCTGTCGCAGGAGCCGGCCGACCTGCTGCTGGGCGGGCGCGGCGCCGACAGCATCGAGGGTGGTGGCGGTGCCGATACCCTGCTCGGCGGGCCGGGCGAGGATACCCTGCTGGGCGGCTTCGGTGCCGACCTCCATGCTGGCGGCACGGGGGCGGACCTCTTCGTCTTCCAGCCGCTCCGCCTGAACGGGGTCTTCCAGGATGTCGGCATCAGCGAGGGGAACCGCGACATCCTGCTCGACTTCCGGCAGGGCAGCGACAGGCTGGACCTCAGCGATTACGGCTTCGCCGCCAGCGGCCAGGGGCTGCCCGCGCCGGTCTTCCTCGGCAGCGACCCCTTCATCGCCAGCTTCGGCTTGCAGGTGCGCAGCGAGGTCCTCGGGAACGGCAATACCCTGGTGCAGTTCGCCGCCGCCCTGGGCGGGGCGGGACCCGGGGAGCCGGCGGTGCCGTCCGGGCCGATCGCGAGATCGAACTGGCCGGAACCCACCATCTGGAGGCAGGCGACTTCATCCTGGCCCCCCCGGAGGAGGCCGCCGGCCTGCTGCCCACCGCCGCGACCATGGCTCAGCCGGAGCCCTTCGGCTGACCGCCGGACCGAGCTTCTGCCCTGCCCGGCGAACAGCAGGTGAACATCAGCGGCAGCGGCGCCGCGCCGGATGCTGCCGAGTCAAACACCTGGCCCGAGTCGCGCGAACGAATCGCTGACTCCTCTCCGCGAGCCGGAATGGGCCGTGCACCACAATCCCTGGTGGGGCAGGCGAAGCGGGACCCACAATCGTGTTCCCGCTTCGGTCCTATAGCGACTCGGCTGCGACTCGGGGCGTCATACTGCCCCGCACCGATGCAGATGCATGCCTGCGGCCTCAGGCGCCGTCTTTGCGCCCTCGGCCGTCCATGGCGGCTGCAGGTCAGGGCTTATGCCGGGCGGTATCAGAAATCGCTGACGCGCCCCTTCCGCTCCCAATCGCCGTAGCGTGTCGGCTCCGGCCCGGCCGGGCCGCCGATCTCCGTCATCCGCACCGGCGGCTCGGTCGGCGGGTCGCCCGCGGGCGGCAGGCCGGGATCGCCGGGCAAGGGCGCTTCCGGCCCCGGCGGGTCCTGCACCGGCGCATCCGGCAGGTCGGGCCCGGGCGGCGGCGGCGGCACGGGCGGGACCGGCTGCGGCGGCATATCAGGCGAGATGGGCACCTGCGCCCTGAGCGCGGTCACGGTGTCCGGGGCGGCCGTCGTCGCCTCTTGTCGGGTTTCAGTCATAGGCATCATCTGGGGTCTCGGGGCGGGGTCGCGCCACCCCCAACGCCGGGGGAAATGGCCTGGCTGTGCCGGAAAGGGAAGGGACATGGCTGGCTATCTGCGCACGGCGATCCTGCTCGCCGGCCTCACCGCGCTCTTCATCGCCATCGGCTATGCGCTGGGTGGGCAGCAGGGCATGGTGATCGCCTTCCTCTTCGCCTGCGGGACCAATCTCTGGGCCTGGTGGAACAGCGACCGTGTGGTGCTCTCCATGCACAACGCCCAGCCGATCACGCCGCAGGAGGCGCCGCGGCTCTACCGGCTGGTGGAGGGGCTGGCGCGGAATGCCGGGCTGCCCATGCCCGCGCTCTATGTCATCCATGAGGACCAGCCAAACGCCTTCGCAACCGGCCGCAACCCGCAGAAGGCCGCGGTCGCGCTGAACACCGGCCTGCTCGACCTGATGTCGGAGGAGGAGGTGGCCGGCGTCGTCGCGCATGAACTCGCGCATATCAGGCATCGCGACACGCTGATCATGACCATCACCGCGACGCTGGCGGGCGCCATCGGCATGCTGGCGCAATTCGGCTTCCTCTTCGGCGGGCGGACGCAGGATGGCCGGCAGAACCCCTTCGGCCCGATCGGCGCGCTGTTGCTGGTGATCGTCGGGCCGATCGCCGCCATGCTGGTGCAGATGGCGATCAGCCGGTCCCGCGAATACGAGGCCGACCGGATGGGGGCCGAGATCTGCGGCGACCCGCGCTGGCTGGCGTCCGGCCTGCAGAAGCTGGAGCACTACAAGCAGGGCTTGGTGAACCACACGGCCGAGGCGCATCCGGCGAGCGCGCATATGTTCATCGTCAACCCGCTCTCCGGCCTCAGGATGGATAGCCTTTTCACCACCCATCCGCCGACCGAGGAGCGCGTCCGCCGGCTGCTGGCCATGGCGCCGCCCGCCCCGCCGCGCATCGCCCGGCGCGGGGCCGGCGTGCCCGCCGCCTCCCGCACCGCCTCCCCCTGGGGGAGCGGACAGCGCAATCCCTGGGGTTGACGGATGGCAGGCCGCGCCACATTCGAAGCGCAAGCCCGAATGGCCGGAGACGTGAAATGATCCGCACCGCCCCCTTCGCCCTCGCCGCCGCGCTCGTGCTCGGCACCGCGCTGCCCGCTGCGGCGCAGGATGCCGAGGCCGGCCGCCGCGTCTACAACCAGTGCCGCGCCTGCCACACCATCGACGCCGGCGGCCGGAACGGCGTCGGCCCGAACCTGCACGGCGTAGTCGGCCGCAAGGCCGGTGCCATCGATGGCTTCCGCTATTCCGCGAGCCTGAAGGAGAAGGCCGAAGGCGGCCTCGCCTGGAGCGAGGAGACGCTGCGGGCCTATATCGCCAATCCCAAGGCGGTGATCCCGGCCGGCTCCATGTCCTATCCCGGCCTGAAGAACGAGCAGCAACTGAACGACCTGATCGCCTTCCTGAAGGCGAATGGCTGAACGCCCGGCCGGGCGCACTGCAGGGGCGGCGGCCCTGCCTGCGGCAGCGGGACTTCAGGCCCCCTGGCACGCGGGGGAGGACGCCCCACCCCTGTTGCACGGCTGAACCGGGCCGGGTTGCAAGCCGGCCCTGAGCAACACCACGCCTCGGGGCTCGGGGCTCGGGGCTCGGGGCTCGGGGCTCGGGGCTCGGGGCTCGGGGCTCGGGGCTCGGGGCTCGCGGCTGGCCACGTCGCCTTCGATGGCCCTGCAGCGGAATGCGTTCGGAACTGAACCCCCAATCCGCTTCGGGTCATGGATTGCTGCGCTGGGTCACGGCGCCGGGCGTTCGGGCCCTTTCGCGATGGTCCCTGGAGCCGCCATGGCCGGGGCGCCACCGGTGTTCCGGCAGAGTGGCAGGCTGAGGCGGCAGTTCAGACCCTCGGGCCGGAATTCCAGGGCGACCGTGCCGCCTGATTGATGGGCCAGCCCCTGCTCCAGCAGCCTGTGCCCGAAGCCTCGCCGGGTCGGTGCGCTCTCGATCCGTGGACCCCCAGTCTCCTGCCAGGTCAGGTGGATGGCACCAGGGCCGCCCGCCACATCGTGCCGCGACAAGGTGACCAGCACTTGGCCGTCCGGTCGGGACAGCGCGCCGTATTTCACCGCATTGGTCGCCAACTCATGCAGTGCGAGCACAAGCATCTGGCCGTGGGCAGGGGAGAGCGTCGCCTCCGGAGCGCCTTCGACCAGGATCTGGCCGGAGGGTAGCCAGGGTGCCAGCGCCACCTCTACCGCATTGCGGGCCTGGACCGTTTCCCACGCGTGCTCCTGCAACAGGTCATGGGCACGCGCCAGGGCCTTGAGGCGGCCGGAATACACCGCGCTGAACCGGCCCAGATCGCCTGCCGCCTGGCGCACCGTCTGCTGCATGACGGCCTGGGTGGTCGCCAGGATGTTCTTCACCCGATGGTTCATCTCCCTGACCAGCAGGCCCCGTTTCGCTTCGGCCTGGTGCAGGACGAGCTCTGTCTTCTCCTTTGCGAGTTTGAGCATGATGAGGGCGGCGGCGGGCAGATGGAGCAAGGCGACGTAGAAGAGGCTAAGTTCGAGCACCGGCCGCGCGGTTCCGCCCAGATCGGCAGGGCTCTTGGCCTGGAGGGCTGGATCCAGCATCAGGACCATCCCGGCGCGGGCGGCATAGAGCACGCCATGGAAACCGAAGAGGGCCGCCGCCAGGCGCCGTGCCGGCAGGTTTCCGGCGGGCCTCCGGAACTCCAGGACGATGGCGGCATCCACGGCGGCGATCAGGGCGGAGATGAGGATCACGCGGGCCGAATAGGAGGCGTAGAAGGACGGGACGGCACAGGCCAGCAGCCAGAGCAGCGCTGGCGTCAGGAGCCAGGGCGTCGGCCGCTTCTCCTCCGCCATCCTTACCGCCCCCCAGGCCATGCCGTGGGCCAGGAGGGCGAGGCTGTTCCCGCCTGTGAGGGTCCAGGCCGCCGGTATCTCGCCCCGGAGGGCAAAGAGCGTTGCCGCTGCCGCCTGAACCAGGAGGGTGCCCGCCCAGGCCGCGAGCAAGGTCAGGCGCCGGTCCTGAACCTACATGGCCAGCAGCAGCAAGGCGATGGCAGAGGAGGTGCCAACATTCGCCCAGAGCATGGTCCTGAGATCCAAGCGACGCTCCCCACCGATGTCTGGACGGTAACATAATGGTGAATTGGCAATGTGTGCGCAACATTGCCAGGCCTTTATGTCTCGTGAGGACTGCTGTTCGCAGCGTGCGTCCTGGTTCGCTCCCCTGCCGCGGCCTCGCTATTCCCCTGCGGAGCCCGCTACGCGGCACCGTGGGCAGGTCATGGTCTTGCTGTGCGAGGCGTAGCTGATGAATGCGGATCAGCAGCGTCGAGTGTCACCCGTGCAGACCGGCACGCAGCGAAGCCATGCTGGAGCTGCAGTGCACGGGGGCTACGGACAGAGGTCCTGGCAAAATCCTGATCACCGCGCCGAACCTCCTGCGCGGCATGTGTCACGGCGCGGAGCTGCTCCCGAGCTGCCCTCGGTGCGTTCCGCTTCGGCTCCTCGGGTGTTCATGGGCAGAGACGCCCGGCAAGAGGGCTGCCTCCAGGGACGCGGGCATGCAGGCGACTTCTCTGGCCCCCGGGGGCCAGGGCCTGTCAGCGGCTGAGCCAGTCAGCGGCGGAGATACTTGATGAGCGCCGCAATCCCGAGGGCGAGAAGAACGAGCAGCATGAGCCCAAGCAGGCCCATGCCGCCCATCATCCAGCCCATCCCCTCCATCCCGCCGTGCATCATCTGCGATCTTCCGCAGCTCAGGCCCGCACCCCTTGCCGTTTAGCGACCAGGCGGGGTTGCCGGGGCCGGTATTCCCGACCGCTCCTCAAGCTGCCGGAGGCGGGTGTCCATCGCGGCCATCCGCTGCATCATGGGGCAGCCCCCCATCATCATGCTGCCCTGTCCCTGCATCATTGGCATCTGCTGCATCGGCACCTGCTGCATCGTGCCGCCCTGGGGTTGCTGAGTGCCTTGGGCGAAGGCGCTCGCCGTTGCCAGAGCCCCCGTCAGCGCGACAGCCGGGATGATGAACTTGCGCATACGGTTTCCTCCTTGTGGACCCATGTGGACCACAAAGGGGAAACGCCCCTCCCACGAAGGAGGGTTTCCGATGAAGGGCGTTATTCCAGAGTGCCCCTTTGCCTCCCGCCACCACAGGTCGGCTCAGGCGCCGATAGACCCTGGCCCCCGCATGGTTCTCCCCTGCGGTGTCCCTCGGGGGGGGCCGCGGCAGATAGCGGGACGGACCGATCTGGGCCGATCTTCAGTCTAAGCTTTTGAAAAGCTTGGTGCCGGGTGAGGGGATCGAACCCCCGACCTTCGGTTTACAAAACCGCTGCACTACCGCTGTGCTAACCCGGCCTGCGCCGCCTCATACCGTACCGGCGCCGCGCGGTCCATCACGCCGCGCGGCCGCAGCGCCGCCGCGCCCGCCGCGACGGCCAGCACCGTCACCGGCCAGGTGATGCGGCTCTGGTAGCGCCCATGCACGGCGGAGAGCGCGCCGGCCAGGAAGGCATTGCCCAGCACCAGCGCCCCGCCGAGCGCGGCCACGGCCAGCAGTGGCCCGCGCCGCGCCCGCGCCGCCAGCACCGCGACGGTGGCCAGCGCCAGCAGCGCGGCCCAGAACAGCGCCTGCTGCGCCCGGTCCTGCAGCCGCCGGTAGATGTCGAGCCGCGCATCCCCCGTGCTCGCCCAACTCCCGGCCGAGAGCCGGGCGGCGGGCTCGCCCATCTGGCCGACCAGCTCGCTGAAGCTGCGCAGCGGCGGCTCGGCCATGGCCGGGTCGATCCAGAGCGTCACCAGCTGCTGCGCGAAATTCTCCAGGCTGCGCGCGGCCTGCTCGGCCGGGTGGTCACGCAGCACGCGCCCGGTGATCTCGCGCGCCTCGGCCAGGAAGCGGTCGCGCTCCGCCCAGTGGCGCAGCCAGGGCGAATCCGGCTGCCAGAGGAAGTGGTCCGAGTGGAGCCGCCAGAATTCCGGCTGCTGGCAGAGCAGCCAGGGCGCGCCGGCCGGGCATTCCTTCTCCAGCACCCGCGCCGCCGTGCCATCCCCGACCATGCGCGCGAGCATGAAGAGCGGCGAGCTTTCCGAGAGGGTCGCCTTCCTGCCGAAGACCAGGTTGGTGCCGACGAGGCCCCCCGCCGCCAGCAGCAGCGCCGCGAGTGCGAGGCCCGCCCGCCGCCAGCGTAGCGGATCCCGCCCGCGCTCGATCAGCCAGCGCAGCCCGAGCCCGACCAGCGCGCCGCCGGCGGCCAGCGGCAGATGGCTCAGATGGCTGCCGATCAGGAAGGTGCCGAGCAGGGCGAAGCCTGCCGCTCGCCAGGGGCTGCGCAGCCAGCCGCCGCCCACGACCAGCAGGGCGAGCCAGAGGGCGAGGCAGCCGGTCAGCACGTCCGGCATGACCTGGCTGGCCAGCCAGGGCGCGGCGGAGCCCAGCAGGGCGATGGCCAGTGCCGCCCGCGCCCAGGCCGGCGGCGCCGGCCCGGCCAGCGCCCGCAGCAGCGCATCGGCCAGCAGCACCACCAGCAGCGCCTGGGCGAAGGGCAGCAGCAGCAGCGTGACGGGATGCGCGAAGGGCAGCAGCGCCAGGCTGTAGGGGGCGGGGCGGAGGAAGAAGGGATTGCCCGAGAGCGCGACGGAAGGACCGGCCTCCGGCGCCGCGGCGGGCGCGCCGCCGGCGCTGTCCGGCGCTGCCTCGCCGCCGCCGAAATGGCTGGGCATGTAGCCCCGGTACTGCCCGGCATCGGTCGAGAGCCGGCCCTGCGCCAGCTCCTGCGCGAAGGCGAAGGGCTTGCGCAGGTAATGGGCGCTATCGTCGAAAAGCAGCGGGAAGCCGTTCAGCAGCGCCGGCAGGCAGAGCAACAGGGCCAGCGCCCCGAGGAAGAGCGGACGGGACAGACCAGGCATGGGGCGCATCGGCGGGACCTCCTGCGGGGTGCCACGCAGGGGCGGCACCCCGGGGGCTGGCGCGCGGCGGCCCCGATCATCCGGAGCCGGGCAGGGCGCCACAACCGGGGGGAGGGGCGAATCCGATCATCATCGCGTGCCCCTCGCGCGATTGCGTCCGCCGGAGCAGATCGCGGAAGGCCGTGAACGAACGGATCCGCAACTCTACTCCGTCAGCCAGTGGACTGCAGCGGACGATGCGCCCTCACGCCTGGCCCACGGGGCCGAAGGCCTCGTTGTTGGTCGCCCGGATCACCGCGGCGAAGAGGCGGAGCGCATCCGGTCCGCCGTGGTCGGCCAGCGTCCCCTGGTCCATCTCGGCGGCCAGCACCTCGGCATGCTCGGCGAGGGTTTCGGCGGCGCGGCGCAGTGCCTCCCGCGAAAGGGCGAGCTGCTGCTCATCGGTCAGGGTGGTCCATTCGGCGTGCAGCATGGGGTTTCCATTGCAGCGCGCCATCCTGGCGGCGTGGTTCGGCGGGGGGGCCAGCCTGGCAGGCGGCCCGGCCATCATGGGCATGAGGGGGTTAACGCCGGGCTGCCAGGAGCGCGGCCTGATACAGGATGACGGCTTCCGCCCCTGCCGATGCGACGCCGGCTCGCCGCGGATCGGCGGGGCCGGGATCCCGCGGCCGGGGCCCCGCGCGATCCCGGCCCTTCGGTTGGGGCCGCCCGTCCCGCCCGCCTATGCCCGATTCGGCAGGGCAGAGGGGTCGGGGCCGGGCATCACACGAAGCGCAGCCGCGCCGTCCCGAGCAGGTCGAACTCGGCGACCACCTCGCAGGGGCCTTCCAGCCAGATCGGCGGGGTGACGGAGCCGAGCCAGACCACCTGCCCGGCCTTCAGCCCGCCGAAGGCACGCGCCGCGCCCGAGCCGGCCAGCCAGGCCAGCGCCTCCAGCGGGTGGCCCAGCAGGTCCCGGCCATGGCCCGAGCCCACCACCTTGCCGCCGACATGAAAGGTCCCCTTCGCGGCGCCGAGATCGAGCGCGCGCCAGTCCCGGGCCGGCGCCCCCAGCACGCCGGCGGCGTGGAAGACCTGGTCGGCGATCAGGGTCGGCGTGCCGAGCAGCGCGAGGTCGCCATAGCGCTTCTCGACGATCTCGATGGCCGGGAAGACCTCGGCGGCGGCCTCGGCGGCCTGGTCCCGCGTCGTCGGGCCGGCCGGCAGGTCGCGGCCCAGCCGGACGCCGATCTCGCATTCGACGCCGGGATTCAGGAAATCCGCGAAGCGGAGCTCGGCGCCGTCCGGCCTGAGGCTCTCCTTCGGCACGAAGCCCGCGGCCGGGCCGGCGAGGCCGAGATACTCCTGCATCTGCTTCGTGGTGGCGCCGATCTTGAAGCCGAAGGGCGGAATGGCGCCCTGGCGCCCGGCGACCTCATGCTGCACGGCATAGCCGGCCTCCGGCGTCGCCGGCGCCTCGGCGCCGAGCGGCGCAAGCATCCGCTTCTCCCTCCGCGCGGCGATGATGGCCTCGGCGGCTGCGCTCATGGTCGTTCCCTCCTCTGGGTCGGTCGCGTCATGGGCCGGGACCGGCCCGGCCAGCAAGCCGGGCGGGCCGCGTCAGCCCCGCGCCAACTCGTAAAGCGCGACCGCCGCGGCGGCCGAGACGTTCAGGCTCTCCATCTCCGGCGCGATCGGCAGGCGGCAGAGCTCGTCGCAATTCTCCCGCGTCAGCCGGCGCATGCCCTCGCCCTCCGCGCCCAGCACCAGCGCCACGCGCCGGCCATGCAGGCCGGACTGCGCCAGCGTCACCGGCGCCTCGCCGGCCAGGCCGACCACCCAGAGCCCGGCCTTCTTCAGCGAATCGAGCGCCCGCGCCAGATTCACCTCCCGCACCACCGGCACGATCTCCAGCGCGCCGGAGGCGGCGCGGGCCAGCGCCCCCGTCTCCGGCGGGGCGTGGCGGTCCTGCATCACGATGGCGGCGGCGCCGAAGGCGGCGGCCGAGCGGAGGATGGCGCCGACATTGCGTGGGTCGGTCACCTGATCGAGCACCAGGACCGGCCCATGCCCGTGCTCCAGCGCGCGCTCCAGCGGCATGTCGGGCAGCGGCTCGGCCAGCAGGGCGGCACCCTGATGGATCGAATCCTCCGGCAGGAAGGTGGCGAATCGGGCGCGCTCCACGCGCTCCGGCGCGATGCGCCAGGGCTGCGGCAGGCGGGCCGCGAGTGCCGCCTCGGCCTCCTCCGTCACCAGCAGCCGTTTCAGCCGGCGGGCCGGGTTGGCCAGCGCCGCGGCCACCGGGTGCAGCCCGTGCAGCCAGACGCCGCCGGCCGGCGCCGGGGCGGGGCCGCGGGGCGCGGCGCGTTCCGCGCCCCCGCCGCGGTGGGGCGGGGGGGAGGGGGCGCCGGCGGGCGGCGGGTGATGGGGGCCGCTACGCGGCGGATGATGGATGCCGCTACGCGGCGGGCCTCGGCGCATGGCTGCATCCTGCGCCTTGGCGCGCCGCTGTCCAGCGGCGGGAAAAGCGCATGCGGGATCGATTCTTCTGCCGCCCCCACGTTGACAGGCCATGACGAAACCGGATAACCCGCGCCACCCGCCGGTCTGGGCGATCAGGACCGCGGAGGGGTGCCCGAGTGGCTAAAGGGGACGGACTGTAAATCCGTTGGCTACGCCTACGTTGGTTCGAATCCAACCCCCTCCATATCTCCCAGCGCTGGCCGAGATGCCGGCGCCCCCGGGGGCCTGTACGTCTCGCCGGCGGCGCCTTGGGCGCGGGTGTAGCTCAATGGTAGAGCCCCAGCCTTCCAAGCTGGTTGTGCGGGTTCGATTCCCGTCACCCGCTCCAGTGCGCGGGCTCGGTGGGCTGGGGCAGAACGCGGCCGGGCGGACTCGACCGGCGGCGCCACTCTGCTCCGACACCGGCGGAGCAGATCGCCCCTGGGCGGACTCGCCCGAAGGTGCCCTTCTGCTCCGAGATCAGAGGTTCAGGGCGGGATGCGCGGCTCTGCCGGCGCGGCCCGTTCCTGGGGTTTCGAGGAATGCCCTGGGACCGGTGGTCGGTCGCGCGGGCCAGATGGGGTAGCGGAGCCGGACATGGCGAAGGCGAAGTTTGAGCGGACGAAGCCGCACTGCAACATCGGGACGATCGGTCACGTGGACCATGGGAAGACGTCGCTGACGGCGGCGATCACCAAGGTTCTGGCGAAGGCCGGCGGCGCGA